>Ga0326728_10000488_pt1 | contig 155510 bp, 134 predicted proteins | sample MB3enrmetagenome_FD_207602 | JGI IMG/M metagenome (GOLD analysis project Ga0326728, IMG submission 207602) | Lab enriched peat soil microbial communities from McLean, Ithaca, NY, United States - MB31MN | ecosystem: Environmental > Terrestrial > Soil > Wetlands > Peat | place: USA: New York... | reverse complement strand
CGCAAGCTGACCTATTCGCGGATGTAGAACACGGCGGCGAGGATGACGAGGACGATGAGGAAGTGGTCCAGAAGACCGGCTGATGCCACCGACTGGCCAACCGCTCCCCCAAAACGGTTAAGCACCCTAACACACTGCCTCGACCACCCTTCTCGCTCGCAGTGACATACAATCAAGTGTCGCACTCTCAAACACTCGGTCGCTCGTCAGGTGCCCCCAATTCCAAGTTTTTGGCCCGAAACGCCCTCAACCAATCTTCAGCCGCTGGCGTCTAATCTTCGAGAATCCCTAATGAACTTGCGTTGCCGCCTTCTGGTCCTGGCGCCGTTAGCCCTTCTTATCTCGTGTGCCCCGGCCAGTCCGCCGTCCGCCCGCGCCGCTTCCCCTTCGCCCGCCGCCGCGCCCAAACTCGAAATCCGCATCACCGGGACCGTCCGCGCCGTCCGGTCCTTCAAAATTCTCGTCCCGCAGATCTATGGGCAAGGCGGTTCCTTGACCCTCACCCACTTCATTTCGAACGGCTCGCGCGTGAAGGAAGGAGACCTGATCGCCGGCTTCGATGCCACCCAACAAATCGACAGCGCGCGCGATGCCCAGGCCAAGTACGATGACCTCGGCCATCAGGTTGACCAGAAGCGCGCTCAGAACCGCGCCGATGCCGAAAACCGCGCCGCCGATCTCAAACAGGCCGAAGCCGATCTCGCCAAAGCCGAGATCGAACTCCAGAAGGGCCCTATCCTCAGCGAAATCGACCGCCTCAAGAACGAGCAGCGGGCCCGCATCGCCCGCATCCATGTGGACAGCTTGAAAAAATCCAATGCCCTGCACGACAAGTCCGATGCCGCCGCGCTGCGCGTCTTGGAACTGCAGCATGAGCGCCAGAAGGTCATGCTGGAACGTATTCAGAACAACATCCGCCTGCTCGAGATTCGTGCCCCCCTTTCCGGCATGGTCGCCCAGGAGTTGCTCTGGCGCAACAACACTCTGAGCCATGCCGAGGAGGGCGACCAACTCTACCGCGGCCAGCCCCTGGTCAGCATCTTCGACCCTTCGGAGATGGCCGTCCGCTGCGCCGTCGGCGAACCCGACCAGTTCGGACTCGCCCCCGGAACTAGCGCCACCGTCTACCTCGACGCCTACCCCGATCTTGCTTTGCCGGCCCATTTCGAATCCGCCAGCCCGGTCGCTTCTTCCGCCCTCGGCAGCCCCATCAAGACTTTCACCGCGGTCTTCAAATTCGATCGCACCGATCCCCATCTCCTCCCCGACCTCTCCGCCGCCGTGGTCGTTGGCCCAACCGCCGAGGCCTCCGCCGGGGGTGCGCAATGAGCGCTCCATCGAAGCGCATCCGTCTTTGGTTTACGTTCATCGCTACCCTGCTGCTGCTGGCCGGAGCCGCCGCCGGTTTCTATCGCTTCCGCGGCGTTCACGCCAACGTCACCTTTCCCGTGGCGGCCGCGCGCAAGGGCGATTTCTTCGTGATGGTCCGCGCGCGCGGCGAAATCAAAGCCGCTCGATCCGTCGGCATCTATGCCCCTCTGGTGCCTTCGCTCCGCATCGCTTGGCTCGCTCCCTCCGGCGAGACCATCAAGCCGGGCGACCTATGCGTCAAGTTCGATTCCAGCGCCTCCGAGCAGCAGCTCGAACAAAAAGAGGCCCAGCTTCGTCAGGCACAAGCTACCCTCGATCAAGCCGTCGCCCAGTCCAAAATTACTTCCGAGCAAGACAAGAGCGATCTCGCCGATTCCCGGTTCACCGTCGAAAAAGCCCGCCTCGAAGCCTCCAAAACCGAAATCGTCAGCAAAATCCAGGGCGAGGAAGATAAGATCGATCTGGGCGTCGCCGAACAGAAATTCAAGGTCGAGCAGGCCACCGTGGACCTCCACGCTGCCTCCGACCGCGCCAAAATCGGCTCCCTCACCCGCCTCCGCGACCAGGCGCAATTCGACGTCAATCTCACCCGCACCCGCATTGCCCAAATGCAGATCCGCGCCCCCATCCCGGGAATGATCGTCTTCCTCACCAACTATTCGCAGGGCTGGATGAACGCCAAACCTTATAAAGTGGGAGACAACGTCTGCGCCGGTTGCCAGATCGGCGAAATCCCCGACCTCCAGACCCTCGAGATGGAAGGCAAGATCGACGAAATCGATCGTGGGCGCATTGCCGTCGGCCAGGATGTCAAAGTCCGCGTGGATTCTCTCCCCGAGCTGACCCTACCGGCCAAGGTGGCCCTCATCTCTCCGCTCGCGGAGCTTAGTTACGAGTGGCCGCCCACGCGCAGCTTTCGCGCCTACGCGCCTCTCGCTCATCCCGATCCGCGCCTGCGCACCGGTATGAATGCCGGCATGGACATTATCATCGACCGCGTGCGTAATGCTATCAGCATCCCCGCCAAGGCCTTGTTCACCCATGCCGGAAAGCCCATCGTCTACATTGGACGCCACGGCTCCTACCGCGCCACCCAAATCACCGTACTGGCGCGCAACCCCGATGAGGTTGCCGTCTCCGGCATTCCCCCCGATGCCATAGTCGCCCTCGTCGATATCTCCAAACAGGAGCCAAAGAAATGAAGCTCCGCCTCCTGATTCTCGCGGTCGTGCTTCTCGTCGTTGGCGCCGTCGCCTGGGGCACTATGCGTTTCCTCCGCTTGAGCGCGCCCCCGTCGGCCGCCACCGGCATTCCCACCACCAAGGTCAAGCGTGGCCGTGTCGTCATCACCGTCAACGCGCGCGGCGAACTGCAGGGCGGCAATTCCGAGATGCTCGTCGCTCCCATGACCGGCGTGGACACCATGCCCATCACCTTCCTCCGTGAAGCCGGCGAACTGGTCGCCGCCGGCGACGTCGTCGTTCAGTTCGACACCACCCAGCAGGAATACAACCTCCGCGAAGCCCAAGCCGATCTGGCCGAGGCCGAACAGCAGGTCATCCAGGCCACCGCCACCGCCGAAGCCACCGCTGAGGAAACTCGCTACCAGGTGCTCTCCACCGAATCCGACGTGAAGTTGGCCGAGCTCGAAGTGCGCCGCAATCCCCTCCTTGCCGCCATCACCGCCCGCCAGAACGAGCTCGCCCTCGAGGCCGCCCAGAACAAGTTCAATCAAGCGAAACAGGACCTCAAAAACAAAGTTGCCACCGCGCAGGCCGGTATTGCCATTCAGGAAGCTGCCCTCAATAAAGCCAAAGTCACCGCCGCCACCGACCAGCGGATCATCGATAGCATGACCCTCAAGGCCAAGACCTCCGGCTACGTCAACATCCAGCCCAATACCTTCACCAACATGAACTATTGGGGCGCGCAGATGATGCCGTTCCAGCTCGGCGACATCACTCGCCCCGGGATGGCCATCGCCCAAATCCCCGATCTCAAAACCTGGGAGGTCAGTGCCAACGTCGGCGAGCTCGATCGCGGCCATCTGGCCGCCGGTCAGAAGGTCTCAGTCAGCGTCGTGGCCCTTGCCGGCAAATCCTTCCCCGGCCATATCAAGCTCATTGGGGGTACCGTCGGTTCGCCTTGGGACCGTCATTTCGAATGCCGCATCGCCGTGGACCAGGCTGTTTCCGGCCTGCGCCCCGGCATGACCTCCAACATGCTCATCACCGTCGATACCCTCAACAACGTTCTCTGGGTGCCTTCCCAAGCCCTATTCGACACCGAGGGCCGCACTTTCGTTTATCTCAAAACTCCCGACGGCTTCCTGCCTCACGATGTCGCCTTGGTGCGCCGCAGCGAATCGCAAGCCGTCGTCACCGGAATCAGCGAGGGCGACACGGTCGCCATGTCCAATCCCGATCAGCAAAACAAATCCACCGCTGAAAAACAGGGAGCCATGAAGGCGCTACAGCAATGATTTTCACCACCGATATCGCCCAGGCCTTTTCCAACCTGCGCGCGCAAAAGACCCGCACGTTGCTCACCGCGCTCGGTATCGTGTTCGGTGTCGGTTCCGTCATCGGTATGCTCGCCATTGGCTCCGGCGCCCGCGAAGAGAGCTTGCGTTTCATCGAACAACTCGGCGTCCATAACGTGCTCATCGAATCCCGCCCCGCCTCCAGCCAGGAGGAGTTTCAGCAGCGGCGCCGTTCCTCGCCCGGCCTCTCCGAGCGGGACGTTCGCATACTCAACGCCAATATTGACGGCTTGGACATGTTGTCCGCGCGCCGCACTCTTCACCCCGCGCAGGTTTTGCCCAAATCCTCGCATGACATCCCGGAGCTCTATGGCGTGCGTCCCTCGTATGGCATCATCCACAGCCTTCACATCGTGGAAGGCAAGTTCTTCGACGATTCCGATGAGGCCTCCAGTTCTCCGGTCTGCGTGTTGGGTGAAGGCGCCAAGGTCAACCTTCTCGGTTATGGCACCGCCGTGGGCAAATACGTCAAAGTGAACGACGTCTGGCTCGAAGTAATCGGCGTCCTCGGCGAACAACTCATGTCCGGCTCCCAGAATGCCCCCGGCGGGACGATGCAGGACGTCAACAACATCGTCTACGTCCCCCTGAATACATTCCAATACCGCTTCTGGGACCAGAGCAGCGACATGAAGGACGATCTCGATGGCATCGATCTGCGCCTTCGCCCCAACGCCGATAGCGTGGAAATCGCCAAAGTCGTCACCGCCGTCTTGAATTCCACTCACCATGGCGTGCAGGATTTCAGTGTCACCATCCCCGCTGCTTTATTGGCGCAGCAGCAGCGTACCCAGACCATCTTCACTTATGTCATGGTGGCCATCGCCGCCATCTCTCTCCTGGTTGGCGGCATCGGCATCATGAACATCGTTCTGGCGACGGTCCTCGAGCGCACCCGCGAAATTGGCGTTCGCCGCTCCATCGGCGCCCGCCGCGTCGATATCGTCCGTCAGTTCCTCATCGAATCCGTGCTGATTTCCGTGGCTGGCGGCCTGCTCGGCATCGCCTTCGGTTTCTTTCTCGCATGGCTGATTGCCCGCACCGCCGAATGGAAAACCATCGTCACCAGTTCGTCGGTGGTCATTGCCTTCGGTGTCTCGGTCGCGGTGGGCGTCGTTTTTGGCATTTACCCCGCCATGAAGGCTGCCCGCATCAACCCCATTGAAGCGCTACGCTACGAATAGCGTCGACTAGTCCTGCGGGAATTGTTCTGCAAATTGGGGCGGAAGTGGGGCGCTGTCAGTGAATTCCGCGCGGCAGGCTTCAGGGTGGCCCCGCCTAGCGCCCAATACGAGCGGGCTCTGCAGCGGCAGGCGCGCCGCGGAGTAAGCCTTCCGTGCTTAGGTCTTCATCAATGTCCGGCCAGTGAATCCCATAGCCTGCTCCGCTTACTTTCCAGCGTAATCGCTGTTCCATGGTAGCGTTCAAAAGCCGCGGATACCAGGTCAGGGGCACGATAATGGTGCGCCCGTCTGCGAGGTCCACCGCCAGTGTGTCTTCAGTGACGTGCACGTCGCGTACCCGTTCGCCGGAATTAAGATGGGAAGCGTTCATTCCATTTCTCCAACAAGAAAGTGCGATTTTCCGCCACTAGCCGGTGGACTCGCCGAAGCTCCACCGGGCCGAAGCCAAGATTTCTGGCCAGCGCAACCGGGTCAAGCCAGAACTTCGCCGATTGATCGTTGCGATCCACATGCACATGGGGAGGCTCGTTTGGCTCATGGCTGTAAAAATAGATGCGGTATGGCCCCACCATCAGTATGGTCGGCACGCCTTTCAGTATCTCACCGAGGTGTGTGGATTCCCGATGCTTTGTTGTCAATTCGCTGCCGGGAGCGGCGGGATTGCCTACGCTTCCAGGTTGTATCCCTCTTCCCCGTGCAGCACCAGATCCACCCCGGCAGCTTCCTCTCGTTCCTCCACCCGTATCGGCGTGAAAAGCTCGGTAACTTTGAGTGCGATGAGCGTCCCCACCACCGCCACCGCGATCCCAATGCCGGCTCCCGCAAGCTGGTTGAGAACCTGCCTGGCGTTGCCGTCGATCAGCCCCAACGCCGCCGGCTGGCCGTTGGCCATCTTGAGCCCGTCGTTGACGAACCGCGTCGCAAACACCCCCGTCAGCAGGCAGCCGACAAACCCGCCGATACCGTGCACTCCGAACACATCGAGTGAGTCGTCGTATCCCAGTTTGTTCTTCACCACCGAGACCATGAAGTAACAACCGAAGCCGGCCGCGAAGCCAATCAGGATCGCGCTGAACGGTTGCACAAAACCGGCTCCCTGCGTGACAGTCGCCAGTCCCGCGACCGCTCCCGAAATCGCGCCCAGGGCGCTGGGCTTGCCGTTCCGCAGTTTCTCGGCCAGCATCCATGAAATCGCCCCGGAAGCGGAGGCAAAGTGCGTGGCCACGAATGCGCTGGTCGCCAACGATGATGCCGCCAGCGCACTGCCGGCGTTGAACCCGAACCATCCCACCCACAGAAGACATGCGCCAATGAAGCTCAAAACCAGGCTGTGCGGCATCATCGAGTCGCTCGGATAACCCTTCCGCTTGCCGATATAGAGCGCGGTCACCAGCGCCGAGAACCCGGAAGTGATATGGACCACCGTGCCGCCCGCAAAGTCGAACACCGGTACCCTTCCGCCCAGGAACGCGTTGAGGAACCCGCCGTTGCCCCACACCATGTGCGCCACGGGAAAATACACCAGAAACATCCACAACACCGAGAACATCACCATGGCGTTGAACCGCACCCGCTCCGCGAACGCGCCCGCGATCAGCGCCGGAGTGATGATGGCGAACATGAGCTGGTAAACCATGAACGTCTGGTGCGGAATCGTCGGCGCATAGACGGCATTCGGCGCCGCGCCTACTCCCTGCAGGAATAGATACCGCAGGCCCCCCAGGAACGGCGAACCCTGCGCAAACACCAGGCTGTATCCGCAAACCGCCCATACCAGCGTAACCACCGCCATCATGGCGAAACTTTGCATCATGGTGCTGAGCACGTTCCGCTTCCGGACCAACCCGCAATAGAACAATGCCAGCCCCGGTCCGGTCATCATCAGCACCAGCGCGGAGCTGATCAGCATCCACGCGTTGTCGCCTGACGATTGCGCGGACTCGACCGCCAGTTTCAAGGCGGAGCACTCGTTCCCCGCGCTCGCGGGAGCCTGAGCTAGAAGGCAGGAGGATAGCAGAAGTAATCCAACAGGGATTCGATGCGACAAGGCATTCTCCTCAACGTGGAAATGTTGGCGACCAGGCCAATCAACCAATACATATAGGTCAGAGGCGCCCGTTCGCGCGCCAAGACTTTTGGATGGAGCCGATAGAAAGTCCTTATGAGCCGGCGTGCGGTATTTTGCGACGGTGCGGCGCACACCGGATAATGAAGGTGTGAGGTTCTTTGGTCTCGTTGCGGTGCTCTGTTTCACCCGTTCCCTCATAGCCGCGCCCGCCACGATTACAATCGATTACCCTCGGGAGGGTTCGATCTTCCCGCCGGACATGGCCCCTCCCACATTCGTGTGGCGCGACGGTACCGCCGGAGTCACCCGCTGGCACATTGAGATCGCATTCGCCGATGGTTCGGCCCCGCTCTCCGCACTGTCGTCCGGCCCTCCCCCGCGGATTGAGATCGACCCCGATTGCGTCTCCAACACCAACCGGCCGCCCCGCCTCACGCCCCAGCAAGCCGCCGCCCACACCTGGTCGCCCGATGCCGCCCTCTGGCGGTCGATCGTGCATCGCTCCTCCGCGGCCATAAGCATCACTGGATTGCGCGGCGAAGAAGCCGTCTCCCGCGGCCGCGTCAATATCCACACCTCCCAGGATCCCGTGGGCGCTCCCATCTTCTATCGCGATGTCCCGCTCATGCCCACCGAGACCCAGGTGGGTGTCATCAAACCCATCGCATCGGACGCCGTGCGGCTGATCGCCTGGCGTCTCCGCAATGTCGCCGAACTGCGCAGCCGCCTGCTCCTCACCGGTCTGCCCATGTGCGCTAACTGTCATTCCTTCTCCAACGACGGCAAAACCCTCGGCATGGACCTCGATGGCTTGCGCAACAACCGCGGCATGTACACCCTCACGCCGGTCGAGCCCGAGACTTCCGTCCGCGACCGGAACGTCATCCAGTGGAGTACCGCCGAAGGCCCTCTCAAAGGCAATCTGCGCATCGGTTTCATGTCCCGGGTTTCGCCCGATGGCCAGTACGTGGTGACCACCATCGATTGGCCGCCCCATTCCGCCTCCAGCAATTATTACGTCGCGAATTTCGTGGACTACCGTTTCCTCCAGGTCTTCTACCCCACCCGCGGCATCCTCGCCTGGTACAGCAGGAAGACCGGCGTGCTGCGCCCTCTGCCCGGCGCCGCCGACCCTCGTTTCGTGCAGATGGGCGGTGTCTGGAGCCCCGATGGCCAATACCTGGTCTTCGCGCGCGCCCCCGCCCAAGAGCCGAATCCCCCTGGAGCGCCCGTGGCGCGGTTCGCCAACGACCCCAACGAGCTACAGATCCAATACGATCTCTATCGCATCCCCTTCCATGACGGCCAGGGCGGAACGCCCGAGCCCATCGCCGGCGCGTCCGCCAACGGCATGAGCAATTCATTCCCGAAGATCTCGCCCGACGGCCGCTGGATCGTCTTCGTCAAAGCGCGCAACGGTTTGCTCATGCGCCCCGATAGCGAGCTTTATATCGTGCCCGCCGCCGGCGGCGAAGCCCGCCGCTTACGCTCCAACGCCGCCCCCATGAACTCCTGGCATAGCTTTTCACCCAACGGCCGCTGGCTGGTGTTTTCCTCCAAACGCGACTCGCCCTACACCCGCATGTATCTGACTCACCTCGATGCCGATGGCAACGACAGCCCGGCCATCCTCATCGAAAATGCCACCGCCTCCAATCGTGCCGTGAATCTGCCGGAGTTCGTCAACATCTCTCCCGACGGCATGCGCTCGCTCGGCGGTCCCGTCATCGACTATTTCAAGCTGTTCGATCGCGCCATGTTCTACCAGAAGAAGGCGCGCTACGCTGAGGCCATAGCCGCCTGGAAACGCGTGCTCGCGATCGAACCGGAGGATGCGGACGGCAACGCCAATCTCGGTATGGCTTTGATCCTCTCCGGCCGCCGTGAGGAAGCCGCCTCTCACATGGAAAAAGCGCGCGAATTGAAACTGAAGCAAGCCCTCGAAGACGCGCCCGCCAACCCATCCCTGCACAATAACTACGGTCTTGTGCTGCTCGAATCCGGCCATATCGAAGAAGCCGTGGCGGAATTCAACCGTGCCGTGGACTTGAATCCCCGATCCGCCGAAGTGCACGCCAACCTCGGCCGCGCGCTCGTGGCCGAAGGCCGCGTCGAACAAGCTCTCCCTCACCTCCGAAAATCTTTGGAACTTGACGCGAACGCGCCCGCCGCCCACGCCACACTCGGCGATGCATTCTCTAGCCAGGGCAACATCCCCGCCGCCCTTGCCGAGTGGCGCGAGTCGATTCGCTTACAGCCGGATTACGTACCCGCGCTTCGCCAGGCAGCCTGGGTCATGGCGGCATCACCCGACGATGCCGTCCGCAATGGAAACCAGGCCGTCGAGTTCGCCTTGCGCGCCGTCCAGACCACATCCGGAAAAGATTCCGCCGCGCTAGACGTGCTAGCGGCCGCATATGCCGAAGCGGGCCGGTTCGATGCCGCCATCGTCACCGTCGAGCGCGCCCTGCTCTCCGCTCCGCCGGGCCGCATCGCGGAGATCCGCCGCCGCGCCGCGCTGTACGAAGCCCACCAGCCATTCCGCATTCCGCGCTCCTGATACCATTCGAAACCCGCCTCTCCCCATGCGCGTCGATTCCATTTGGCCCAATTCATGAGACTCGCAGTTTTTCTTGCGCTCGTGCTGCCGTTGGCCGCCGAAGAGCCGCTCTTGCGCATACCGCCCGCGCGCACCGTGCTGGATATCGGCCGGCAGCCTATTGCCATCACAGCCTCGGGCGCGGTTTGGAGCGCCGCCCACCCCGATAGCTACACTCTCTCCCTCTCCGCCGACCTCGGCGATCTGCAAGCCCACGCCACCGAGATTCTCCGCGCCAACCTGGACCGCTCCGACCAATGTGGAGAGCGCATTTCGATACAGCGCGCCGCTCTCCGCCCCGAGCCGCCCATCGCCATACTGACTATCGAGATGCACTTCGAACGTTGGGCCTGTGCCAAGGCCTTCGGAAAGACTATCAATAAGCGTTTAGTCGCGGGCGATGGCACTGTGCGTGTAGCTCTGACCCCGGTTCTCGAAAGCCCCACGCGGGCCCGCCTGGATGCCGAAGCGCGCGAGATCCACGCTGACGGCACGCTGGGCGACCTTCTCCGTTCCGGCTCGCTCGGCACGACTCTCCGCGAAAAAATCCGCTCGTCGGTGCAATCGGCGCTCGATAAAGCCACCGATTTTCGCGCCACCCTGCCTTCCGTCCTCCAGGACTTGGTCCGTCTCCGCTCGCTCGCCTTCGCCGGCTCGGGCGATGGCCATCTGTCCCTCACCCTCAACGCCGACGCCGTCATCCCCGCCGCCCAGTGGCAACAACTGCGCGCCACCGCCGCCCGCCGCACCAATTAGCCGTGGCGCCCCGTCCCATGCCGAGCGAAGCGCCGGCCGCGATCCCGTGCCGCCCACCGGGGTTGAGTGTATGATTATTGGGTCGAAGCAGAGGTTGAGACCATGAACTCTGTAATCAAACGCTGTGCCCTTGGCTTGGCCCTGGCGGCCGCCTGGCCGCTCGGCGCGCAGACCGGGTCGAGCTGCATCGCCCCCGGGAACGTGTGGGGTGAGCTTATGGTGATCGGCTTGCCATTCTCGCTGCAATTCGTGATTAATCCCGGCTGGCTCACCGGGCCCACTACGGGTCTTGAACTCAATAGCGCCAGCAACCTGCCGCCGGGCCTGACGTTCAACGCGTCCACCGGCGTGCTTTCCGGCACGCCCACCGCGCTCGGCCAGTACATGATCGTGCTGCGTGTGGACACGGTGCCGGCTTCGAAGCTAGGTTGCCAGATTAACTATCCGCTGATCGTGCAAAGCCCGCTGAGCGCGGCGCCGTCCCAACTCCCGCCGGGGAACTTGGGGGCCGGGTACATGGCCCCGGTCACGTTGAACGGCGGGCTGCCGCTCACGTTTACGCTCACCGGCGGGAACCTGCCGCCGGGAATCACGTTCGACAGCACCACCTATTTCGCTCTGGCCGGTACGCCCACCGCGCAGGGCACATATACCTTCAGCGGCACCTCCAGCGATGCAGAAGGCGAAAGCGTCACCGGGCAGTACACCGTCACCATCGGCCCGCAGGGCAATGTTTCCGTCACGCCGGCTTCGCTGGCGTTCAATGGCGTGGCGGGCGGCGCGGCACGGAGCTTCCCCATCGACGTGGTTTCGTCCGATCTCACCGCGGTTCCCTTTACGGCATCGGCTGCGTCGCCGTGGATAAGCATTTCGCCCACCTCCGGCACCACGCCCGCGCGGGTGATGGTGCAGGTCACGCCCGGCAGCATGGCCGCGGGCAACTACACCGGGACGATTCAGGTGAGCCCGCGGGGGCAGGGAACGATCACGAGCAACGTCTCGTTGCAGTTGCTCGCTTCCATTACCAAGTTTCAGGTGGTTCCCGCTGGCGTCAACGTGGCGTATGCGCCCGGTGCGAACCTCAACCAGACGGTGACCACCATGGTGCAGGTCATCAACGGCACCAACACGCAAGCTTCCGGTACTGTGACCCCGCGGCCGCCGGCGGCCGGTCCCCAATGGCTGAGCGTCACGCCCGCGCAGTTCACGCTGCCGGTGGGCGGCGTGCAGACGCTGGCGGTGACCGCGGACGGCTCCAAGGTGTACACGGGCAGCCATCTGGGCCAACTGCAAATCAAGGGGCTGAACCAGGAGATCGACGTTCCCGTGACGCTCACCGTTCCCCAAGCCACCGTTCCGCAAACCGTGAACGTCAGCGCCACCGGCTACTGGGAAACCGCCTGCTCCGGCTCCGGCGGCATTGTCGAGCACAACATCTACATGGGCACGGTGAATGTGCCAACTCCGGGGACGGACACCAATTGGACCGCCAGTCTTTCCGGATTCCCCGGCGGGGTTACCTTTCAACCCGCGCAGGGCAATGCCAGCACGTTTTTCACCGTGTATGCCGACCCGTGCCTGCTGGGCCAGGGCAGCCATTACGGCTATCTGAAAGTCACCGCGCCCAATATGACGCCTTCCACGGCCTATCAGAAGTGGACCATCTGTATCGATCCCCCGGCGATGAACGGCTGCACCAACTTGCAATCCGGCCCGGACGTGGATAGCGACGATCTGGTGATGGTGGCCCCGCCGGATTATGGCCCCATCAGCACGCAGATCACCGTCACCGGCTCCGACAGCCGGCCGCTGCAGTTTTCGGTCAACGTGGGCGCCGACGCGCCGCCGGGAGTGATCGTGACGCCCGCGCGCGGCGTGGCCACGAGCACGCCCACCACCGTCACCGTAACGGCCGATCCGAGCAAGTTCTCCGCCACTCCCGCCGCGGGCGATCTGGTGGACGTCTCCGCCGACGTGGGCTATCCGTTTGCCGTTCCCAAGGGCCTGGCGGGAGTGTTCATGAATCCCACCGCTGGGCCAGTGACTACGGCGCACGCGGCGGCGCACGGCGGCGCGCAGCCTCACGCCACCACCTGCACGCCGAGCAAGATTCTGGTTGTGCCCACCAGCCCGGCGTCGCTTGCCAGCCAGCTTCTGGATGTGCCCACCACCATCAAAGCGCGCCTGCTTGACGATTGCGGCAACGCCATCACCGATGCCAGCGTGTCGGCCTCGTTTTCTACCGGCGAAGCGGGCGTGGGGCTCACCTTGAGCGATGCGACGCGAGGCATCTATAGCGGCACATGGCGCCCCGCCAAGGCCGCCGCTTCGGCCACTCTCACGCTACTCGCCGTGCGCGGTAGCATGCCCACCGCCACGGCCGCGACCTACGTCACCGTCCGCGACGATCCCGGCGCGCCCATCGTCGCCGCCAATGGCGTGCTTAACAATCTGAATCCGATGCCCGGCGCACCGATTGCGCCGGGCACGCTGGCCGCCGTCTGGGGCACCAACCTGGCTGCTGGCACCGAGCAGGCCGGCGCCGTGCCGCTGCCCACGCAGCTTGCCGGTACCCAGGTGCTCATCGGCGGCATTGCCGCGCCGCTGTTCTACGCCAGCCCCAACCAGATCGACGTGCAGATACCCACCGAGCTGCCGCCCAACACCACGCAACAGGTGATGGTGGTGACCAACGGCAACGTGACCGTGCCGCAGACCATCCAGTTGAGCCCGGTCACGCCCGGTATCGCCGTATATGGCAACAACGACGCCATAGCGCAGCACGCCGCCGATTACACGCTGGTCACCGCCAGCTCCCCCGCCCACCCCAACGAGTGGGTCATCGTATATCTGGTGGGGATGGGCGCCACCAGCCCGGCCGTGGCCACCAACCAGCAGTCGCCTTCCACGACGCCGCTGGCCCAGGCCAGCGTGCAACCCACCGTGACCCTGGACGGCACCGCCGTCAACATCGGCTACGCCGGCCTGAGCCCGGGCTGGATCGGCCTCTACCAGATCAACTTCCAGGTGCCCTCGAGCGCCCGTACCGGAGACCTGCCGCTAGTGATCATCCAGAACGACACGGCCGCCAACACCGCCACGCTGCCAGTGGGGAATTAAAAGAGGTCCTCCCGGCCAATGGTAGGATTCATTTCGACCGCTTCCCGGCAATGCTCACCCCAGCTCTCCTATCGCCAGCGCCACCACGGACGCGCAACGCCGATACCGTCCAATATCCAAATCTCCTCGCGAGGGTGGCTGACCGTGTAAACGAATTCGCGTCCATCGGGTGTGATGGAAGCCCGCCAACCCGCGTTGCTGGAAGAATAGGGCACCATCTCGCCCAGTTCCCGAAGAGCTTTTTCGCGGCCGGTCGCCACCTCGATGGCGACCAGGCGGTGGGTATCGCTGCGCGCCTGGTAGAGGGTCTTGCCGTCGCGCGCCCACGCCACAGCCCCCGTTCCGCCTAGAATTCGGCGCTGTTGCCCATCGGGGCTGACCAGCGCCAGTTGCGATGCCGGGTCATGGTAGGCGATCCACTCTCCGCTCGGCGACCATGCGGGGACGGTCCGGTTCCAGCAGGCCGCCAGGTCCATAGGCGGTTCGCCGCTGCCCGGACGGACCTTCGCCAGCCGCGTCTCCTTCCCGGCAATGTGCCAGAACGCCAACCATCGGCCATCGGGGGACCAGGTCGGACCGTACTCCGAAGGATTCTTTTCGGAGGTGGCACGCACCGGCATGGCGGCCGAGGCAGGCGTGGTGTAAATGGCGTCCCCGGCGGTTGAAATTGCAACCACGGCCACGCGGCGTCCGTCGGGCGAAAACACCGGCGTGGCGAAGCCTGCCGCTGGCCCCGAATCGGTTGGAATGTCGCCGGGTGAAAGCAGCACCCGGTCCCAGTTCTCCGCCACGTCGGTAATCCACAGCTCCGGGATGCCGCGCCGATCGGTAACATAGACCAACTGGCCGGTAGTGTCCGAGTGGTGCGCCATCTGCTGCGAGCTGCCCCCGCCGAGCAGTGTCCGGGCTGGTTGGCCATCGAGCGGGGCCGCGATGATTTCCGAGGTCGAAAGGCTCGACTCGTACGCCACACTGTGTCCATCCGGCGAGACAGTGGGAACCGTCACCGGCCGGTCCTGTACCAGGACTCGCCAATAGCGCCCGTTTTCGATATCGGCCATATACAACTGGGAATGTCCGCCTGCCGGCGAGGCGCTCACAACCACATGACGCGAATCGGGCATCCAGGCGAACTGCGGCGCCGGCCCGAACACGGCCCCTTCGAGAACCCGCCGGCCCTTGCCGGGCGGCCATGGCAGCAGCCAGGCTTCGCGGCGCTGTTCGGTATCGACGACCGCGAGCAGTTCGCCGCCGTCGGGTGCGAACGCCACATACGGCCGGCCCTTCCACTGCCCGGCTTCGAACGCCGCGGGCTGGTATGGGCGGCGCGCCGATTCCGGCGGGCTGGCCGTGAAAATCCGGAATCCCGACGGCGTTTGGGCCAGGGTGACCATCGTCCGGCCGTCGGGGGAAATGGTCCCCCGCAGGGCGTCGGCCTGAATCAGCTCGGCTTCGCCCCCGCCGGCGGGAACCCGAAAAATCCCCATGTGCCCGTTGCGGGTACCCGTGAAATACAAGAACTGAGAAGATGGATGCCAGAACCCCTGGAAAAACGGGCTCACGTCCACCTCAGGCCCGGTTAACGCGAGGGCAGTCGAGGACCGAAGGGATTGCACCAGCAGCGCCCTGCGGTGGTCCTCCTGGCCGACGAAGGCGATCTTCTTCCCGTCCGGCGACCACATCGGCGTGGCTTGTAAGTGGCGCGCGGAGGCAAATGGAGTCAGCCGGTACCCGGAAAGGTCCACGGCGCTGGAGTCGTGCGACACTGTCGCGCCGGCCCACCAGGCGGCCAGCACGGACACCGCCCAGAAGCACGCCGCGAGCACCCACAACCGCCATCGCGGCGCTGGATACTCCACCGGGGCGGAAAGCGAGTCCTGCAATTCCAATTTGACATCCGAAGCCGATTGCCAGCGGCGCGCGGGATCGCGCATCAGGCAGCGGCGGACCAGTCGCGCGAACTGCGCCGGCACGCCGGCCAGCGGCGCCGGTTCACCGCGCAGGATCTCCGCAATCAGCCCCGCCTGGCTCTGGGCTGTGAACGCCCTGGTTCCCGCGGCCATCTCATGCAGCACCAGCCCGAGCGCGAAAATGTCGCTGCGCGCATCGCTCGCTTTGCCTTCCAGTTGCTCGGGAGACATGTACGCCAGGGTGCCGATCAATCCGGCTTCCCCGGTGAGCGTGGCCGTCGTTAGACCTTCCCGTCCCTTGGGACGATCGAATTTCGCTAACCCGAAATCAAGCACCTTCACGCCGGTTTCGGTGACCATGACGTTGCCCGGCTTGAGATCGCGGTGTACGATGCCCAAGCTATGCGCCGTCGCGAGCGCATCCGCGATCTCCGTTCCGTACTCGATTACCCGCTCGAACGGCAGCGGCCCCTTCTCGAGCCGGTCCGCCAGGGTCGCGCCATCCACATATTCCATCACCAGGTAGCTGATCCCATCCTGTTCGCCGACGTCGTGAACGCCGCAAATATGCGGATGGTTCAAGGCGGAGCAGGCGCGTGCCTCGCGTTCGAAGCGTTGGCGAAACCCCGGCCGGCCCGCCAGGTCCGGATGCAGCAGTTTGAGCGCTACCGTGCGGTTCAGGCGCGTATCGATCGCGCGGAAGACCTCACCCATACCGCCCACGCCGACGCGTTCGATAAGCTGGTACGGCCCAAAGGTGCAGCCGGCGAGTTCCAACGCCGGACGGTCCAACAGGCCGGTCCCCGAAGATTGCCGCAGCAGAGATTCAACTTCGTCCCGCAGATCCCGGTCGCCGCCGCACGCTTGGGTAAGGAAAGCGTCGCGTTCTTCGGGAGGGTGCTCCAAAGCCGATTGGAACAGTCGCTCCACCTGCCGCCAGCGCTCGGGGTCCATCGTGCGGTGATTATAGCTTAAGGCAAATCCCGCTTGGTACCAGGTTTTGCACAGCCCATCAATCCGGGTACCGGTCACCCGCCTTCGCAATCCGGATCCGATGGTCTGTAAACTTCTTATGCGCTCCCGGTAACTCGACCTTCGGCATGTGGCAGGTCACGCAATCCCGCTTGGCAACCCGGCATACTTTGCCGCTGGCCGCCGAGTGACAAGCCACGCACTTCGCATCGTATGCCCGCGTCGAGGTTTCGAGCTCCGCATGCGGATTGTGACAAGCCGTGCACCGGATGCGCTTATCGTCCGGGTCGTAGCACTTGCTCAGCTCCATGCGGTACGGTTGAAAGCGCACGTTCAGCATGCCGCGCGGACCGTTCGCCGCGATCAGCGACCAGGTCCGGTGGCAGCGCCCGCAGAACTCCGACATTTCTTCGCTGCTCATGCTCCCCAGCTTGCGCATGGCCGCCATCCCCTCGCCCGAACGCACGGCCCGCAAGTGTTGGTCCGCCGCGCCGTGGCAGGCCTCGCACTGCACCCCCGGCGCCATCGCCGGCAGCGTCAGCTCGGAATTCTTCACCGCGCGGGTCGCGTGGCATCCGAAGCAATCGGCCGTATCCGAGGGGGTCATGCGTCTTCCGGATGCTTCGTCCAGGTTCCGCGGCACGGTATTCTGCGCGCCCATGGTATAGTCCAGGCCGTCCAAAGCGGAAAAATAACTTACCCGGCTCTCGTACCACCGGCCCTCTCGTTGGAACACGAACGTCTGGCCCGCCCCTCCGCTGCCGAATGCCCAATCCACGGCGGCTCGAATCGTATCCTTGCCATCTGTCACCGAATAAATCACCTGGCTACCGGAGCGGTCGATCTCGTAAGAGTAGCCATGGAGCTGCGCGGTCAGCCGGGAATGACCGTGCAAAACGTCCGCATCGCCCGTGTTCACCAATGCCTGGGCCATCCCCGATAGCGCGAACCGCTCCGTCTGGGCGCGGTGGCAGCCACGGCACTCAGTTACCGAAGGCGCGGTGGCCGCCAACGCGGCGAGCGCCGTCAGGCAAAACCAGAAGCACAGGCGCCGAGACATCCCCACTCCTTGGTATATGATAGTCCAGCACGCCGCCCGGTCACCGGCCCAGCAGTGCCTTCACCGTCTCGATGCTGTCCGCCTCTTCCGCTTTCTTATCGTGCCGCCACCGCGCCATGCGCGGGAAGCGCACGGCAATTCCCGACCGGTGCCGCGGCGAGCGCTGGATGCCTTCGAATGCCAGCTCGAACACCAGTTCCGGTTTCACCGCGTGCACCGGGCCGAACTTCTCCACCGTGTTCCGCCGCACGAACGCATCCACCTCGCGAATCTCGTCATCGCTCAATCCCGAATAAGCTTTGGCGAATGGCACCAGCTTGCCCTTGTCCCAGATGCCGAACGTGTAGTCGGTGAACAGGCTGGCGCGCCGCCCGTTCCCCAGCTGCGCATAGATAAGGACCGCGTCCACCGAGTACGGATCGATCTTCCATTTCCACCAGTCGCCGCGCCGCCGCCCCACATGATAAGGCGAATCGCGCCGCTTCAGCATGAAGCCTTCCACCTTGCGCGCGCGCGATTCCTGGCGCACGTGCTTCAGCTCTTCCCACGAACTCCCCGCGACCAGCGGCGACACCACCAACGCGTTCCCGTGCGGCGCCAGCCCTTCCAATTCCGCGCGGCGCCACGTGAGCGGCCGCTCGCGCACATCCTCGCCGTCGCGTTCCAGCAGGTCGTAACCCATCAGCACCACCGGCACTTCGGCCAGTATCTTGCCTCCCAGCTCCTTGCGCCCGATGCGCCGCTGCATCTGCGCGAAACCGAGCGGTGCGCCATCCTTCCAGGGCAGCACTTCGCCATCGATTACGGTTCCCTCTGGTAACAGCGCCCCCATCGCGTCCAATTCGGGAAAGCGGTCCGTGATCAGTTCCTCGCCGCGCGACCACAGAAATGTCCGCCCTTGCCGCCGGATGAGCTGCGCGCGAATGCCGTCCCATTTCCATTCGATTTGCCACTCTCCCGGATCGCCCAGGTCTTCCACGCTGCCTTCCAGCGGATAGGCCAAAAAAAATGGATACGGCCTGCTGACATTGGCGACCGCCCGATCGGGCGTCAGAAGCTGCCGCCAGAATTCCGGCGTCGGCTGCCATTCCCCCATCAGCCGGTGCGACACCGTTTCCGCCGCCACGCCGCTCGCCTCCGCCAGCGCGCGAACCACCAGGCTCTGTGAAACTCCCACGCGGAATTCGCCCGTGATGAGCTTGTTCCAGACGAATCTCTGCCGCTCATCCATGGCGCGCCACGCCGCCACCAGCCACGCGCGCCGCGTCTCATCGCCGGTATCGCGCAGCGGCAGCAGCCGCTCTTCCACCCAGTAGTGAAGCGGCAACGTTGTGGATTCTTCCGCCGCCGGCAAAAGCAGCGCGATGATCTCGGCGAAATCGCCGGCCGCTTGATAGCACTCCGCGAACAACCACTCCGGCACGCCCGCTTCTTCCATTGCCCACTGCGCGAGTTTCCGCGATTCCAGAAGCCGCTTCGGCCGCCGCCCGATCAGAAAATTGACCGCCCACGCCGCGTCTTCCGCCGGTGCGTTTTGAAAATACCTCGCCAGCGCCGACACCTTCTCGTTCGTCTTGGTGGTTTCATCGAGCGCCGTGTAAAGATCGGTGAAGGGTCTCACGAGTCGCACTCCGGCTCTTCCCGCCCGTCCTCGAACTGCACGTCCACCGCGCGCGCCGCCCGGCCGTGCTCCTCCAGCCAGCGTGCCAGCGGTGCCCGGAAACCATGCGTTACCCAGACCGTCTCCGCCCCGCTCTCGTCAATCGTGCGCAGCAGGGCGGGCCAGTCGGCATGATCGGAGAGCACAAAACCGCGATCCAGCGAGCGCCGCCGCCGCGTGCCGCGTATGCGCATCCATCCCGAAGCCAACGCCGTGGACGCCCCTGGGAAGCGCCGCATCCAGCCGGAACTTTGGCAGGAGGGCGGCGCCAGGATCAGCGCGCTTCGCCAGTCCTCCGCCGGCGCGGGCGTGGGACGGAGCGCCACTCCCCGTTCGCGGTACAGCCGGTTGAAGCGCTCCACAGCCGCGTGCGCGTAAATCGGCCAGTCAGCGCCGTCCAACTCCGCCAGGATTCGCTGCGCCTTGCCCAGCGCATCGGCGAATAGTACGCTGGCTTTCCCCGCCTGCCGGTTGGCGCTCCACCAGGCTTCGATCGCTTCCATCGCCGTGCCCGCTTCCGGCCAGCGAAAGATGGGCAGCCCGAACGTCGATTCCGTCACGAACGTGTGGCAACGCCGCGGTTCGTAAGCCTGGCAGGTCGGATCGGCCGCGCGCTTATAATCGCCGGACACCACCCACACCTCGCCCCCCTGCTCGATCCGCACTTGCGCCGATCCCAGAATGTGCCCGGCGGGATGGAGCGAGACGATGGCATCGCCCATGGCGACCCGTTCCCCGTATTCCACCGCCTCCACTCTGGCCCCGTCGCCCAGGCGGGCCCTCAGGACCGTCTCCCCGTCCCTCGTGGTCAGGTAAGCGTCCGAGCCCGGGCGCGCGTGGTCTCCATGAGCGTGCGTAACGATGGCGCGGTCTACCGGACCCGATGGGTCGATATAGAATCTCCCCGCCGGGCAGTACAATCCCGCTTCGCGCAGTTCGAGTAGCGGCACTCCTCTTATAGTCGCTCAGGCGCCAGCCGGGCTTTGCATCGCGTTCATCTGAATCAGCGAAAACGCCGCCCCTTGCGGGTCATTCATCACCGCGAACCGGCCCACGTTGGGGATGTCGGTAGGTGGCACGCAGATCTTGCCCCCCACGGCCGTCCCTTTGGCGGCGCGCTCGTCGCAATCGCGAACGGTTATGTATACCATCCAGTGCGGTGGAACACCTTTCCACTCGTCGCCGCGCATCGGCATCAGGCCCCCGATGCTGGCGCCCTCGTTGACCCATTCCAGGTATGGCGCGGATTCCACTCCGGTCTCCGGTTTCGTCTTCCATCCCAATAGCTTGGTATAAAACGCGGCCGCCGAAGCCGCATCGGGCGTGGTCAACTCCGGCCACATCACGCGGCCGAACGGCCCCCCGTAGGTCGCGCCAATTTGTTTTCTCGCTTGCCAAAGCGAAAAGTAAACACCCTGCGGGTCCTGGGCCACCACCATTCGCCCCGATTCTCCCGCATCCAATGGCCCCATCACGATCTTGCCGCCCAACGGCTGAATCCGCGCGGCCGAGTCATCCACGTTGGCCACTGAAAAATACACCGCCCAGTTATCCGGCATACCGGCCGGTGCCGGATAGACGGCCGCGGCATCGTTCCCTTCCGCCTGGAAAATCGTGTAAATACCGTTAGGCGTCTCCATGCCGGATGCCGTCCAGCCGAACATCTCGCCGTAAAACGACTTGGCGCTCTCCACATCACTGCTCGCAAGTTCCGCCCAGCAAAAAGAACCCGGAGCATAGCTTTCGATCTTACCCATTCAGGTTAGCCTCCTTGTCGGCACATTATACTCCGCCCAAGGTGACGGCCTTGTTAATTCACCGCCCGTTCGGGACCGGCCTTGACGATATCGCGCTTGTAAGATATCGTACAGCTTCCATGACCAGCGAGCGCCGGGAGGAAGACCCATGGTAAAGACTGACAAGATCCGGACGATTGAAAAGATCGCATGGGACCTCAGGGCCGACGTCGTGAGGATGATCGGTGTCGGCAAGCCGGGACACCTCGGCGGTTCGTGCTCGCTCGCCGAGATCGTGGCGGCCCTGTACTTCGGGAAGATGCGCTTCGATCCCCAAGCGTTGGGGGATCCATGCCGAGACCGCTTTCTCGTTAGCAAGGGCCATTCTGTTCTCATCCAATATGCCGCCCTGGTGGAGCTGGGCGTCATTCCAAGGGAAGAAGTGGGAAAGGTGAAAACCCTCGCCGGCAGACTGCAAGGCCATCCCGACCTGATGACCCCCGGGTTGGAGGCGGTCACGGGCTCTCTCGGACAGGGACTTTCCATAGCTGTGGGCATGGCGCTAGCCCTGCGGCTCGCGAAGAGCCCTTCCCGGGTCTACGTCATCATGGGGGATGGCGAGCTTGCCGAAGGCCAGCTCTGGGAAGCCGCCATGGCCGCCGCGCGCTACCGGTTGGATTCCATTACCGCCATCGTGGATCGAAACCGGATACAGGCCACGGGCCCGACCGAGGAGATCTTCGACATCCCCAATATCGCGGAGAAATGGCGGGCATTCGGATGGAACGCGTTGAGCGTGGACGGTCACGATGTGGGCGCGATCCTCGATGTTCTGGATGAGGCGGCAGCGAAAAAGGGGGCTCCCACTGTGATCGTGGCGGAAACCGTCAAAGGAAAGGGGGTCTCTTTCGCCGAAAACACCGCGGCCTTCCACAACGGCGCCTTGAGCCGGGAGCAATATGACCGGGCGCTCCTTGAAATTGAAGAATGCGGGAGGAGGTTGCAATGACGCCGCCGAACCTGAGAAGCGCGTATGGGGCCAGCCTGGTCCGGCTGGGGAAAAAGGATGGGCGCGTCGTGGCCCTGGAGGCCGACCTCGGGAAATCCACGCAGTCCGTCATGTTCCAGGCGGAGTTTCCGGACCGGTACTTCCAAATGGGAATCGCCGAACAGAACATGACCTCCACCGCGGCGGGGTTCGCCCTCGCCGGAATGATCCCCTTCATCCATTCCTTTGCCGTGTTCGCCTCCGGGAGGGCCTACGATCAGCTTCGCAATTCCATCTGCATTCCGAACCTCCCCGTCCGCATCTGCGGGTCCAGCGCCGGGCTTTCCGATTTCGGCGATGGCAAAACCCACCAGGCGGTTGAGGACGCCGCCCTCATGCGTGCCCTTCCGAACATGACCGTGCTCTCGCCCGCGGATTCCATCGAGGTTGAGAAGATGATGGACTGCCTCCTGGATTGGAAGGGGCCCGTGTACCTCAGGATCAACAGGAACGATCTCCCCTTCGTGAATCCCCCCGAAGAGCCCTACTCAATAGGTAAGGTGACCATGCTCCGGGACGGGAGTCACGCGGCCATATTCGCCTCGGGGATCATGGTTTCCAGGGCTCTCGAGGCCGCGGCGGGCCTGGCCTCGGAGGGGATCTCGGTGAGGGTGCTCAACGTCAGCACCCTCAAGCCCCTGGACCGCGACGCGGTGATCCGCCATGCGGCCGGCGTGGACGCCATCGTTACAGCCGAGGAGCATTCCGTGATCGGCGGGCTCGGTTCCGCCGTGGTGGAGGCGCTTCGGGGAGTCAGTCACGCGCCCGTGGAGTTCGTGGGCATCCCTGACAGCTTCGGCATATCGGCGGAGGGCTATGACGAGCTGCTCGCGTTTTTCGGGCTCACCTCGGTCGCCGTCGCCAACGCCGTAAGAACGCTTTTGAACGGGAGAAAGAAATGGGGGGGCGCAAAGTGAGCGCCATGCGCCTGGCGGGCAAGACCGCCCTGATCACGGGCGCCGCGGGCGGGATCGGGGCGGAGATCGCCCGAAGGTTCCGCGAGGAAGGCGCCGCGGTGTTCGTGGCCGATACGAACCGCGCCGAGGGGGAAAAGACGGCCGCGTCCATGGGTGCGGTCTTCATGCCGCTCGACGTCACTTCGGAGGAAAGCTGGAAGGCCGTGCTGCTCGCCGTGCTCGAGCGGACCGGACGCCTCGACGTCCTCGTGAACAACGCCGGCATCAACATCCGGAAAAACATAGAGGAAATGCCCGTGGAGTCCTTCGACGCCATGTTGGCGGTGAACGTCCGGGGACCGTTTCTCGGGATCAAGCACTCCCTGCCGATCATGAGGGCCGCGGGCGGGGGTGTCATCCTGAACATGTCCTCGATATGCGGCCTGGTCGGCCACAAGTACACGAACGAGGCTTATACCACGACCAAGGGCGCCCTGACCCTGCTCACGAAATCGGTAGCCGTGAGATACGCGAAGGACAATATCCGCTGCAACTCCGTCCACCCCAGCACGGTGGAAACCGCCTTGGTGCAGGCCATGCTCAAGGACCCCGAGCGGCGGGCGGAGAGACTCGGCGAAGTGCCTCTCGGAAGGCTCGCCGGCACAACCGACGTTGCGAACGCGTTTGTCTACCTCGCAAGCGACGAGGCCTCGTTCATCAACGGGGCGGCGATTCCTGTAGACGGAGGCCTCACTGCGGGCTAGTTCCGCACCGCCGAGGCGCCGCACGGCCCGCCCATCCGGAATGCGGCGCTCGTTTTCATGTTAGAATCGCCTTAGTTACCCACCACGAACTAACGTCATCGCAAAAGACATTTCTATGCAGAAGCAGGAACCTAAACGAGTCCTGGCGGTCGTAAACGATCTGTTCTTCTCGGTCAAGCTGAGCGATGCGGCCAAACGCTCGGGCTTAACGCTGGAATTCGTCAAAGACCACAAAGAACTTCTCGCAAAAGCCCGCATGCATCCCTCGCTCATTGTCTTCGATTTGAATTTCGAAACCGCCCATCAGTTGCAGTCGATCAGCGAGCTCAAGAGTAAGTCGGAAACCAAGGGTATCAGCCTGATCGGCTACGTTTCGCACGTCCAGGGCGAACTGAAGATGCAAGCGCAAGAGGCCGGCTGCGACATGGTCATGGCGCGCTCGGCATTTTCCCAGAACCTACCCGTTATTTTCAAGCGGCACTCGGGCTCGTCTACTTACTGACGCAGGGCAGCGTATCCATCAGCCGCGTCGCACCCGGGCAGTAACTGTGCGCGCCCCAACCCAGCGCGCCCGCCAGAATGAGAATCACCGCGAACGGAATCACGGTAGCTCGTAGCACGCCCGGCATCCAGCCATGGTGCTCTTCCTTCGAGACGCGGGTCAGAGCCGTGGCCAGAAACGCCTGCGATGCCGCTTCCGGCAGGAAGTGAGGCGCGGCATAGATCAAATAACCGCCCGCGCAGACGATTCCCAGTATCAACACGGCCAGCAGGATCAGCACCCAACCGTCATCGTCCAGATCGAAGTTGAAGTTGAACATCCCGCTGAACCAGCCCGATTTGCCGGAGGAGCTCGCAGCGATCTGCGCCGTGCCCATCTGCACGTTCTCATCCCAGGAGCTGCTGGCGCCGCCGCCGCCCGAATCGCCGCCGCCAAACCGAAACGAGCCGCCGCCCGTTCCTCCTCCGAAGCCTCCGCCCCAGCCTCCGCCACCTCCACCCGAGACGTCCACATTACCGAGGCCCAAATCGCCCACTCCCGCCATCCCCAGCGTCCGCAGCGAGATGTACCAGATCCAGACCCGGATCAGCCCCAGAAAGACTAAATAAGAAGCCAGAACCGCCAGCGGATACCGCAGCCGCAGCGAGTGCATGCCCGCCATCAGCATGAGCTTGCTTGAAAGCACACCCGATGCGATCACAGCCGACAGAATCAGCGTCATGTGGATGCGAACGAAATACCGATGCAGGATGCGTCCGCGGAGACCCGCGGCCTCCTCGTCTATCGACTCATCCTTAGCAGTCACTGGCTATCTCCAGATCACCCCTTGCCGAAACGTTCCAGCGCCTCGGCCTTCCCGCGAGCCGCGCCGCTATCGAGCGATACCGCCGCCAATGCCGCGCCTTCGAGGAAAGTATCCACGCGCCCCGCCGCCACGATGGCCGTCGCGGCATTGGCGATCACGATGTCGCGATGCGGCCCTCGGTCGCCGGCCAGCACGGCGCGCGCGATTTCCAGGTTGCGGGCCTTGTCGCCGCCTTTGAGATCGGCGGCTGTAGCCCTGCGCACCGCGAAATCCTCCGGCTCGAGCGTGCGCCGTTCCACCGTCCCTCCGCGGATCTCAAACACCAGCGTCGGACCCGTGGTGGTCACTTCATCCAACCCGTCCGAGCCGTGTACCACGAACCCCCGGCACAGCCCCAACCTGGCCAGCGCCCGCGCGATCAGCTCCGCCGCTTCCGCCGAGGGCGCGCCCGCTAATTGCGCCGTCGCCCCCGCCGGGTTCGTCAGCGGCCCAAGCAGGTTGAAGACCGTCCGCATTTTCAGATCGGCCCGCACCGGGTGAGCGTGTTTCATGGCTCTGTGGAGCGCCTGCGCGAAGAGAAACCCGATGCCGACTTCTCTGATCGCGCGTCCAATTTCCGCCGGCGGCAGAGAAAGATCGATCCCCATGGCCTCCAGCAAATCCGCGCTGCCGCACTGGCTCGAAGCCGACCGGTTGCCGTGTTTCGCCACCTTTACTCCGGCTCCCGCCACCACAAATGCGGCGACGGTCGAGATGTTGAACGTACCGGAACAATCGCCTCCCGTGCCGCACGTATCGAGCAGCGGCTCGCCCTCCAGCCCCGCGTCCACCGTCTGCGCCATGCGCCGCATGCCGCGCGCGAACCCCACTAATTCCTCCGCCGTCGGAGTCTTCATCCGCATGCCCATCAGAAAGGCGGCAATCTGCGGCTGGCTGGCGCGGCCTTCCAGAATGATTTCAATCGCCGCCTGCGCATCCGCTTCCGGCAAGTCCTGGTGCTCGGCGAGCCGTTCGATGAAAGGCAGAAGAGACATGATAATATTGAATCGATTGGCGTTTCCGCCATACTAACACAGCACTTCCATGAAAATTCACGAGTATCAGGCAAAGGCCATCTTGGCCAATTACCATGTTCCTGTGCCGCGCGGCGAAGTTGCTTTCACCGTGGAAGAGGCCGAGGAAGCAGCCCGGCGGATCGGCGGCAGCGTGGTGGTAAAGGCGCAGATCCACGCCGGCGGCCGCGGCAAAGGCGGCGGCGTCAAAGTCGCCAGGGATGCCGCCGAGGCCGTGGCATGGGCCCGCAAGATCCTCGGTATGCGCCTCGTCACGCATCAGACCGGCCCCGAAGGCCGCATCGTCCAGCGCCTGCTCATCGAGGAAACCCTGCCCATCGAACGCGAACTTTACTTGGGCATCGTGCTCGATCGCGGCCAGGGCAAGCCGGTCTTTATGGCTTCCGCCGCGGGCGGCATGGAAATTGAAGAAGTCGCCGCCAAAGCGCCCGAGGCCATTCTCAAGGAGCCCTTCGAGCCCAGCGCCGGTCTGCTCCCTTTCCAAGCCCGCAAACTGGCCTTCGGCATCGGCATCCGCGCCGCCAGCGTAAATGGCGCCGCGGCGGCCATGACGGCACTGGCCAAGGCGTACACCGCCACGGACGCTTCCCTGGCCGAAATCAATCCCTTCATCCTGACCAAGGACGGCAAGGTTTACGCACTCGACGCCAAGATCAACTTCGACGACAATGCGCTGTACCGCCACAAGGATCTCGTCGAGCTGCGCGATCTCAACGAAGAAGATCCCCTCGAAGTCGAAGCTTCCAAGTTCGGGCTCAATTACATCAAGCTCGATGGCACAGTCGGCTGCATGGTCAACGGCGCGGGCTTGGCCATGGCCACCATGGACATCATCAAATACGCCGGCGGCAGCCCCGCCAACTTCCTCGACGTGGGCGGCGGCGCCAGTGCCGAGCAGGTCAAGAATGCTTTCCGCATCCTGCTTTCCGACCCCCATGTGAAAGCCGTTCTGATCAATATTTTCGGCGGCATCCTGCGCTGCGACACCCTGGCCACCGGTGTGGTGGCCGCGGCGCGCGATTTGCATATTCAGGTCCCCATCGTGGTGCGAATGGAAGGCACCAACGTCGAGTTGGGCCGCAAAATCCTTTTGGACTCCGGCTTCAATTTCACCGTCGGCGCGGACATGCGCGACGCAGCGGAAAAAGTCGTGAAGCTGGCCGCATAGGAACGAAAATGAGCGTACTGGTAGATCGCAATACTCGACTCATCGTGCAGGGATTCACCGGCCGCGAAGGCACCTTTCATGCCCAACAGGCCATCGCGTATGGCACCCAGGTGGTGGGCGGAGTCGTGCCCGGCAAGGGCGGAACCCAACATTTGGATTTGCCCGTGTTCGATACCGTGGCCGGCGCCGTCAAGCAGACCGGCGCCAACGCATCCGTGATTTTCGTGCCACCGCCGTTTGCCGCCGATGCCATCATGGAGGCCGCCGATGCCGGTATCGCCGTGGTGGTGTGCATCACCGAAGGCATTCCCGTGATCGACATGATCAAAGCCTGGCATTTCCTGCAAGGCCGCCCGACCCGCCTGATCGGACCCAACTGTCCCGGCATCATCTCCCCGGGCAAGTGCAAAATCGGCATCATGCCGGGCCACATTCATAAGGAAGGCCACGTCGGCGTGATTTCGCGCTCCGGCACCTTGACCTATGAAGCCGTCGGCCAGTTGACGCAACTGGGCATCGGTCAATCCACCTGCATCGGCATCGGAGGCGACCCCATCATCGGCACCAATTTTCTCGATGCCCTCACGCTTTTCAACAACGATCCCGAAACGCACGCCATCGTAATGATCGGCGAAATCGGCGGCAACGCTGAAGAAACCGCCGCCGCCTACGTGAAGGCACATGTCAAGAAACCGGTCGTTGGCTTTGTGGCGGGTCAAACCGCGCCGCCGGGACGCCGCATGGGCCACGCCGGAGCGATCATCGCCGGCGGCTCCGGCAAGGCATCCGACAAAATCCGAGCGATGTGCGAGGCCGGAATCGCGGTGTGCAATTCGCCGGCTGAAATCGGCAAGAAAGTCCAAACCCTTTTATGAGTGTGGAACGTACCTTTTCAATTATTAAGCCCGATGCCGTCGCTGCCGGGCAAGCGGGCGAGATTCTCGCCATGATCGAGCATGCCGGGTTCAAGATTCTGGCGCTCCGCATGACTCGTCTGAGTGAAGCCCAGGCGCAGGGATTCTACGCTGTGCACCGCGCAAAGCCGTTCTTCAGCGGCTTGGTGAAGTTTATGACCGAGGGCCCCATCATCGTCATGGCCTTGGAGCGCGAGAACGCCGTTGCCCGACTGCGCGAGGTGATGGGCGCGACCAATCCCGAAAAAGCCGCCGAAGGCACCGTCCGCAAGCGTTTCGCCGCCAACATCGAGCGCAACTGCATTCACGGCTCGGACGCGGTGGAAACCGCCGCAACCGAACTATCGTTCTTCTTCAGCGCCGCGGAATTGGTGTAAGAGCGGGCGCGGCGCGAGATCAAAACCAGAAGTTTTGTTATGCTGGGAGCCATGCGACCCCAGCCTCTCATCTGTGTCACGGATGTCGAAGCCAGCAGCCGGTGGTATCGGCGCCTGTTGGGCTGCCGTGGGGCTCACGGCGGCAGTCACTATGAGCAACTGGTGAAGGATGGCTCGCTCATCCTGCAATTACACAGCTTTGAGGTCGAGCATCATCACGGCCCCATCGGCAATCGCGCCGACAGACCCTACGGCAATGGTGTGCTGCTGTGGTTCGAGGTAGAGGACTTCGACGCGGTAATCGAGCGCGCCGCCGAAATGGCCGTCGAAATCGTCCTGCCGCGCCATCGTAACCCTCCCGATGGCGAAGGCGGCCCCAACCACTGGGAGTGTTGGATGCGCGACCCGGATGGCTACACCGTCGTGGTCTCCAGCCCTTATGGAACCGCCGACGGTGCCTGGCGCCCCAGCCCTGATCTATTCACATAGTCCGCTGTTTCTACTTACTTACTTCCCCTCCGCCAGTGCCTCATAATAATCCCGCAGCACATAGAACGCCTGCTTCCGCTGCCCGCGATCGGATAACAATCCCTTGCGATTGTAAAAGTCCTGCATCTCGGCCAGCGGTCGCCGCGGCGAGCGGAAATCCACCAGCACCCAGGCGATCGTTCCGCTCAGAAACGGAATCCGCCGGAACATCGCCACTTGCCGCCGGTAGACGTCGGCTTGCGCTTCTTCATTGAACAGCGTCCCCGCGTCGCCGTGGCGCCCGGCTCGCGCGTCGGCGCCGAATTCGCTGATCACGAATGGCTTGTTGTACTCCATCCGCCATTCGATGGTGTCGATCTTGGCGGGCGGCCCGTCATACCAGCCGACATATTCATTGCACGAAACCACGTCGAGATACTCTCCCAACGGGTCGTCCACCGCTATCGTGCGGTCCCCGATGTAATGCGTTTCAAGCGCCGCGCTCACCAGGCGCGTGGAATCGAGGCCATGCACGTGCTCCGCCAGCGCGCCGATGAACTTCAAACGCGCCTCGCCCCGCGGCGTCTCGTTGGCCACCGACCAGATAATGATCGACGCCCGGTTCTTGTCGCGTGCGATCATCTCTATCAGTTGATGCTCGGCGTTCTCCAATACCGCCGGATTCTCCCACTGGATGGTCCAGTAAACCGGAATCTCCGACCACACCAGCAGACCCATTTCATCGGCCATCCGCACCATCGCTTCGTCGTGCGGGTAGTGCGGCAGCCGCACGAAATTCGCGTTCACCTCCTTGGCCCATTGGAGCAGCTCGCGCGCCTCCGCCTCGGAAAATACCCGCCCCGCGCGGAATGGCGCCTCGGCATGGACTGAAACCCCGCGCAGGTGCAGCGGCTTGCCATTCAGCAACAGCATGCGGCCCGACGTAGCGATGCTGCGAAACCCGATCCGGTCCGTGACGCGATCGCCCGCCGCTTCCACGGTCACATCGTAAAGCTTGGGACTCTCGGGCGACCACAACGCGAGACGCGCATCGAACGCCACCGGCGCGTAGCCATTTTCATCGGTCGTCACAGTTTGGGTGATTCCGGCTTCCGGAATCCGGATGGTCACCTGTTGCCGCGATTCCGGCCCGTTCATCCGCACCCACCCCGCGATGCGCGTTTGCGAGCCTTTTTCGAGCTGAATCGAATAGTCCTCGATAAACGTCCCGGGAACATCGATGATGCGTACATCGCGCGTCAGGCCGCCGTAATTCCACCAATCGGTCATCAGCGTGGGCACGGCCTCGCGATGCCGCTGATCATCCACTTTGACGATCAGAAAATTGCCCTTGTCGCGCACCAGGTTGGTGACTTCGAATTGAAACGGCGTAAAGCCCCCGATGTGCTCGCCCACCTTTGTCCCGTTCAGGTACACGATCGCCTGGTAATTGGCCGCGCCGAACCACACGAATGTCCGATGCCCAGGCCGGCGCCCGTAATCGAAGTCGCGCTTGTACCAGACCGTGCCTTCATACAGGAGCAGTTCGGGTCTTTGCGTGTTCCAATCGCCGGGTACCTGCAACCGCGGCGCGGTGTCGAAGTTGTATTCCACCAGGTCGCCCGGGTTCTTGGGTTTCTGGTTGGCGCCGAACCCGCCGTCCGCGCGCGGTTGATAGCGGTAATCGTAATACCCGGCTTCGTATGGATCGACAATCGTCTGCCAGAGCCCGGCCAGCGAGAATCCGGGGCGCGCGGCGGCGTTCTGGATAAGGTGAAGCGGCTCGGTAGCAATCATCGGAAGGCTCAGCAGTCCGATCAGCGGCAAAACGCGCATGGTGGTCATAGTGTGCGAACGACCAGCTTAGCGCGCCAGCCGCTTCACAATCTCGTCCACATCGAACACGCACCCTCCCCACGTCCCGCCGCTCACATCCTGCAACGCGGCCCACAGCCGGGTCTCTCGCGGTAGTTGGGCATTGGGGGAAAGATCCCCGCGCAGGGGCCGCTCGGCCAACTCGCGGCTGCCTTTCTCCACGCTGCCCTCCACCACCAGGTTCACCGAACCTTCCAAGCGCGCGCGGTCGATCGTAATGGCGATTTGGTCGCCCTCTCGCACTTTCCCGATCGGGCCGCCCGCCAGCGCTTCCGGAGTTACGTGTCCGATGCACGCTCCCGTGGAAACCCCGCTAAAACGCGCGTCCGTAATCACCGAAACATGCTTTCCGAAATCCAGATAACGCAGCGCTACGGTGACCTCGAAAATCTCCTCCATGCCCGAACCCATCGGTCCGCGGCACATCAGCACGATCACGTCCCCGGCGCGAATGGCACCGCTTTTGATCGCCGCAATGGCCGCCTTTTCGCTCTGGAATACCCGCGCCGGGCCGGTGCAGCGGAAAACTCCGTCGGCATCCACCACCGCCGGATCGATGGCGGTGCTCTTGATGACCGAGCCCCCCGGCGCCAGGTTGCCCTTGGGAAACGTAAACGTGGATGTGAGTCCGGCGCGCCGCGCCGCATCCGGGCTCATGATGACGTTGTCCGGGTCGATGCCGTCGCGCTCCCGCAGAACCCGCCTGAGAGCCGCGCGCCGTTCCGATTGTTCCCACCAATCGAGCATCGTCCCCAACTTTTCGCCGCTCACCGTCCGCGCATCGGTTTCAAGCAGGCCCGCGCGCCGCAAGTGCAGCATCACTTCCGGTACGCCTCCCGCCAAAAAGACCTGCACCGTCGGATGCCCCTGCGGCCCGTTCGGCAGCGCGTCGACCAGGCGCGGGATCTGGCGATTCACGCGCGTCCAATCGTCCACGCCGGGCCGCGCCAGTCCCGCCGAATAGGCAATCGCAGGCAGATGCAAAATCAGGTTTGTGGACCCGCCGAACGCCGCATGGACCACTAAGGCGTTGCGAATCGAAGCATCCGACAAAATGTCGCGCATCGCCAGGCCGGCCGCTTCGAGTGCCAATAACGCCCGCGCCGAACGCCGCGCCATATCCAACCAAATCGGATGCCCGGAAGGCGACAACGCCGAATGTACCAGCGACATTCCCAGCGCTTCTCCCACTACTTGAGAGGTTGCCGCCGTGCCCAGAAACTGGCATCCGCCGCCCGGTGTGGCGCAGGCGCGGCACATCAACTCCGCGGCCGCTTCCAGACTCACCTGTCTGTGCGCGAACCGGGCGCCCATGGACTGCACTTTGCCCGCATCCTCTCCTTGTTCCGCCAGCAGCGTCACTCCTCCCGGCACCAGAATTCCCGGCAGCGTGCGCGATCCCGCCAGCGCCATCATCATGGCCGGAAGTCCTTTATCGCACGTCGCCACGCCCATCACCCCGCTGCGGGTGGGCAGAGACCGAATCAGGCGCAGGAACACCGCGGCCGCGTCATTGCGGTAGGCCAGCGAATCGAGCATGCCGGTAGTGCCCTGCGTGCGGCCGTCGCAAGGGTCGGTGCAGTAAGCGCCGAAGGGTATGGCGCCCAGAGCCTTCAGTTCTTTGGCTGCCGCCTCCATCAGCAGCCCCACTTCCCAATGTCCCGTGTGGTATCCCAGCGCGATAGGCGTTCCATCGGCGGCGCGGATGCCGCCATGCGTGCTGAGGATGAGGAACTCTTTGCTGCCCAGCGCCGCAGGTTCCCACCCCATCGCCGCGGCTTGCGTCCATCCGAACAGGTCGCCCGACGGGCGCTGGAGCAGTATTTCGGGGGACAAGGGCAGGGAACCCGCGGGGCCGGCCGACTTGCTGCGCACGTCATAGAGCGAACTGTCGCCCGAATCGAGAATTTGAGCAAGCGAAATAGGCATGAAACGGCAGTGTAACGCAGATCCGCCGCCGCCTTGGTTCGCACATAACGCTTGTCGCCCATGCCCTGCTACCATCGACTTATGGCGGCTTCCCGGAGCCGTATCTCGCGTAGAGCGTTTCTGGCCACGGCGGCCGCGGCCGGTCCTCTGGCGGCCGAGAGCTTCAAGAACCGCGCGTTCGAGTCCGCCGTGCACCGCTATGCCGATCCGGCCACCGAGTTGACGGTCTACCGTCTCACCGATCCCGCGCATGCCAGCACCTTGCCGGCCTATTACAACCGCGCGGTCACGCGCGGCAACGACGCGCTATTGTTCGCTTCCGATCGTCTCGGGCCGGTGCAGGCGTTTCGCATGGATCTGAAGACCGGCGAATCCGTACAGCTTACCGATGCCGATGAAGTGGACGCCGAGTCGCTCGCTCTGACCCCCGATAGCCGCTCGTTTTGCTACTTCGCCGGCCGTGCGCTTCGCCTGGCGCTTTTCTCGGGTCTCCGCGATCGTGAGCTCTACCGTGTGCCCGAGGGATGGGAACGGTGCCCCGGCCTGAGCGTAGCGCCGGACGGCGCGCATGCCGCGTTCGCCGAACGCCGCGGCGAGACATCCCGTCTGCTGCTCGTGTCTCTGGCGCACGGCGAGCCCCGCACCGTCCTCGAAGCGCGGTTTCCCATCGAGCATCCTCTGCCGCGCCCCGGCCGTGCGCAGATTCTGTATCGCCAGAGCGACACGGCCCTCTGGTTGGTGAACTCCGACGGGCGCGAAAACCGCCAACTCAAACTCGCGCCCGGCCGCATCGCCGGCCCCAAGTGGGCCGATGATGGAAAGACCATCCAATACCTCAACCTGCCGGACGACCCCAAACAACTGCGCGCCATCCACGATTCGACGCCCGATAGCAACACCGATAAGCTGGTCGCTAAAACCAGCCAGTTCGCCTGCTTCTCAGCCAACCACGATAATTCGGTGTTCGTGGGCGCCAGCGCCAACCCGGCATCGCCCTACATCTTGCTTTTATTGCGCCTGACGCGCCGCGAGCTGACCATATGCGAGCACCGCGCCACCCGGCCGGAAGCGGTATCCCCGATCTTCGCTCCCGATAGCCAGCGAATCTATTTTCAGAGCGACCGCGAGGGCAAGCCGGCCATCTACTCGATGCATTTGGAGCGCCTGGTGGAGAAAACCGACGTCTGACGGCGCGCGCCCTCACTCGATTTCCAACTCATCCTTGGCGGGCAGCTTCGGAAACGCCGCATGCGGCTCGGTCTGATACCAATACGCCACGGATGCGATATCGTCCTCGAGCGGCAGGTACCGTCCGTCGCTTCGCCACCCCAGTGCCTGGATCGTGATCCGCAGGTCGCTTTCGAAACGAACCGGATCCATGATGTGCCAGCGATAGAGCCCGAACCGCTGCTGGGATTGATAGAGGCCGTCCGGCTTGATCGCCTGGATCAGTCCGGAATAAGGCGACGTGAACTCCTCGTATTGTTTCTTTTCCTGGTTCACGAAATCGTAGGAGCCGCAAAAATAGTCTTCCGTACCGGTGCCGTTAATGGTCGGAAACTCCTTGTCGCCGTCGATGTAGAACTTGATCTCCCCTTCGCCCCACCATCCGTTGTTATGCACGCCCCAGGCGAGGTACGTCCCCACAAACTGACCCTTCCCTTTCACATTGTCGAGGATCGTATATACCTGCTTATAGGAAAGCGGATTCACGCGCCGGAATTGCGCATGAAAGTAAGCCGCGTCGTCCGGCACGCGGGTCTCGGTGTAGTCGATCTGGTAATACAGAGTCATCGGCTTATCTCCGATGTTCTCCATCGTCATCCGCGCCTTCTTCCGGAAAGGCATCGGCCAATACGAGTTGAATGCGCTACCCGGATTGACGCATACCGCCAACGACGAAACCCGAGCGTACTTGCCCCAGCCCATGGCGAAGAAGTCGCCCACCGGCGCCTCCACCGAGGGTTGCGTTTCCCCGTCCCAGTACATCCTCAGAATCGAGTAGCGCCAGGTCCCGGCGGGGGTCATCCAGATATGCTGGATCGCTCCCTGACCGTTTATATCCGCCAGCGTGGCAGTCTTGTGCGGCTCGATCACGATAAACGGATTGACCTTCCATCCTGGCCCCAGTTCGCGGGCGGCGGTCGATGCCGAGCCCTGAACCGCCATCCCGCCCTTCCCTTTCTCGCCCGTCGGATTCTCCGGGCTGATGGAAAAAGTTCTGGCATTCGACATCCGGTACAGGTTGCTCAAGCCGGGCGCGAGGGCGTCGAACGGGTTCTCCTGGGCAAACCCGCCGGCCGAAGCGCACAACCACCAACCCGCAAGTAACCATTGCGTACGTGCCAACATGGTAAATCTCCTCGTAGGAAACAAGAATTCTTCGGCTGTCGACTGCCTGGACATCAGGCTGCCGCTCCGATTGTTCAGTTTACTGCGAGGAAGAGGGATTCCGGATGGGGAAGGTACGCTTCAGGAGCGGAAAGGAAGATATGGGAGGATGGTGAGGATTGCTGGAAGAAATGAATACGGGGCCGGACTCCCTCTGCCCACAACCATAACCGGGTGGCTGGGAACGCCCCGTGCGCCTCGAGCGCAAGCCCTTGAAATCAAACACAACAAAAAAGCGGAACGGGGGTCAACAGCCGACCCGCGTGATCACAACCCCTATGTGGTTCACACCTGTGCTGCCGGTTCACGGGATTGACCACGCGAAATCCACAGATCTACAATAAATCGTTAGCCGACCCTGTCCAGGAAGTGGTGTCGTATGAACGCTACACGTCTCTCAATTGTTTGCGTGTCGATCTCCATCGTGGTTTGCCTGTTCGCCGCCACCCAAGATTCCCAAAACGCCCAGGATCAGAAAAACAGCCAGGATCAGCAGAACGCCAAAGATCAGAAGAAGCTCCCCCCGCGCGAAACCGTCGCCCGGCCGCTCACCGAAAAGCAGCGAAAGAAACGCGAAGAGGCGCTCCGCAAAGAGCTCGAAACCCCTTACCGGAAGTGGCTCAACGAAGATGTGGCGTATATCATTACCGACGAAGAACGCGCCGCCTTCAAGAAACTGCAAACCGACGAGGAACGCGAGCAGTTTATCGAACAGTTCTGGCTGCGCCGCGACCCCACCCCCGACACCGTCGAAAACGAGTTTAAGGAAGAGCACTACCGCCGCATTGCGTACGCCAACGAGCACTTCGCTTCCGGTATTCCCGGTTGGAAGAGCGATCGCGGCCGCGTCTACATTGAATACGGACCGCCGGACGAAATCGAAGACCACTCGTCGGGCGGCTTCTACGAACGGCCTCCCGAGGAAGGCGGCGGTGAAACGTCCACCTACCCGTTCCAGCAGTGGCGCTATCGCTACATCGAAGGGATCGGCACCAACATCATCCTCGAATTCGTGGACCCCACCATGTCCGGTGAGTTCCGCTTAACCATGGACCCCTCCGAAAAAGACGCCCTGACCTACGTGCCCGGCGCCGGTCTCACCCTTATGGAGGAAATGGGCCTCTCCACAAAAACAGCGCGATTTAACAACACCGATGGCACGCACCTCGGCCAGGCGTTCGGCGGCCAGTCAGAAAGCATGATGGAATTCTCGCGCCTGGAACAATTCTCTAAGGTCTTTAGACCGCCCGCCATCAAGTTCGGCGACTTGGAGGCCAAGGTTGACACGCGCATCACCTATAATATTCTGCCGATGCGCGTGCGGGCCGATTTCTTCCCCATCACCGATGCCTCGGTCCTGACCAACGTCACGGTGCAATTCAACAACAGAGACTTGCAATTCACTTCCAAAGAGGGCGTGCAGCGTGCCACCGTCAACATCTTCGGCCGCATCACCACGCTCACCCGGCGCATTGTCAGCACGTTTGAGGACACGGCTATCGTTAATGCTCCAACCCAGATGCTCCAGGCCTACCAGGCGCAGAAGTATGTGTACCAAAAGCAGCTTCCCCTGGCCCCAGGCACCTATCGGCTAAACGTGATCTGCAAAGACGTCACCGGTGGCAACATGAACAATTACGAAACCGCGCTCACCGTGCCGCGTCTCGATCCCGATAAGGCTACTACTAGTACCATCGTACTGGCTGATATTATCGAGAAGGTCCCCTTGAAGAGCATCGGAGCGGGCCAGTTCATCATTGCCGATTCCAAGGTCCGGCCGCGCATCGACGACGTGTTCAAGCAAGACGAGAAGATGGGGATCTACTTTAAGGTGTATAACTTAAGCTCCGATGAGACGAATCACAAGCCCATCGGAAACATCACTTATGAACTGGTTCGGAACGGCTCCAACGAGAAGGTTTTCGACTACACCGAAGATTTCAGCCAGGTGCCGGATGCCAGCGGGTCCGAAATGACGATTGAGAAATTTCTACCCTTGAACTCGCTTTCCCCCGGCCAATATACGTTGCGCTTGAAAATTTTAGATAAAAACCGTAATCAGACACTCACACCGTCGGCCCAATTTACGATAACCTAGGGAAAATGTTAGTCCCGCCGGTGCGAACGAGCCTAGCGGATGAGGATTAAGAAGGCGCAAAAGACGGCAAGCTACTTCGTGGCGGGAATGTTGTGCCTCGTCGCCACGCCCCGGGCGGACGCCGCCGAACCGCTGAAACTTTCGGGCGCGATTACCGGCACTGTCAGAGATCCTCATGGTGTTCCGCAGATGGGCGCCACGGTTATCCTTTATAACCGTCAGGACCGCCAGATCGGCAAGGTTCTCAGCAACGAACATGGCCAGTTCCAAGTGGGTGGGCTTTTCCCCGCGCTCTATTCGATTCGCGTCACATTGGCCAGCTTTATTCCCGCCGTTAAAAAGGACATTCTCGTCCAGCCGGGAATGCGCAGCGTTCTCAACGTCAGCTTGAGCACGCTGTTTAGCTCCATCCAGTTCGACTATCCCGCGTTCGAAAACGCCGCGATGATGTCGGACGACTGGAAATGGGTGCTGCGCAGCGCTTCCGATACCCGGCCGGTAACGCGCTTGCTGCCCGATGCGGTGGACAATTCCCAAACCGGCGCCCCACCGGTAACCGCTTTCTCCGACACCCGCGGCATTCTGCGGCTCTCGGCCGGCGATGGGCCAACCCTGGCCGGCTTCGGTAGTGAAGCCGATATGGGAACCGCCTTCGTCCTGGCCACTTCGCTTTACGATAGCGGTCTGCTCCAGGTAAGCGGCACGCTCGGCTATGGGGCGCAAAGCGGTGTTCCCACGGCCGCGTTCCGCACCAGTTACAGCCGCGATTTGGCCGGCGGCCAGCCCGTGATTTCCGTTACCATGCGGCAGTTGCAGATGCCCGGCCGCCCGGTTGGCGCCGCCCTCGGAGTTGATGGCGCGGACGGTTTCCTGCGGTCGGTCTCGGCCGGATTCGACGACCATATGCAGATTGGCGACCGCGCCACGCTGCAGTATGGCTTCAATCTGGATACCGTTTCCTTCCTCAGCCGTTTGAATTACTTCAGCCCCTACGCCCGGATCACCTGCGCGCTCGACGATTTCACGAACCTCGAACTGGCTTACACTTCCGGCAACGCCCGTCCCGATTTGGCCGAATCCGGCGCCGATGACACCGGCCTCCAGCGCGACCTGAATACCTTGTCGATGTTCCCGCGCATTTCCGCCGAAAATGGCCAATCCCGCGTGCAGCGCGGCCAGGAGTATGAAATCGCCGTATCGCGCAAGATGGGTTCGAGTTCCATCCGCGTCTCCGCGTATCGGGAAAACCTCTTGAATGCCGCCCTGACCCTGGTGGCTCCCAGCGGAGTTCTGGCCGGCGCCGATCTTCTTCCCGACCTGTTTTCCAACAGCTCCGTATTCGACGCCGGGAACTTCGAGACCAACGGTTACGATGTCGAGTTGATGCAGGACCTCGGCGCGCACGTCAGCCTAGCCGCCGTTTACGGCGACGAAGGCGCCCTCACGACCACCGGGGGCGAGGTCGTCAGCAACAGTCCGGATGAGCTGCGCTCCATGATCCGCGCCGGCCGGCGCCGCGCCGCCACTGCCCGCATCACCGCCACGGTGCCATGGACCGGCACACACCTGATCGCCAGTTACCAGTGGACCCCAGGCGACCAGCGCTGGATGATGGCCGGCAATCTATACAGCACCGAATCCGATCGCTCGCTTCCGGGATTCAACCTCTACTTCCGCCAACCCATTCCCGGATTCGGCAAGCGCCTGGAGGCCACCGCCGATCTGCGCAATATTCTGGCGCAAGGCTACCTCGGCATGCACACTCCGGGCGGCGACCGGATCCTGCTGGTGGATAACCCCCGCGGCGTCCGCGGCGGCTTTGCGTTCACCTTCTGATTGCGCCTCGACGCCCATCAGTTTTTTACACCCGAACATCTTCCCGAGCACTTGGCTTCTATCCTCGCGCGCAATCGCTTTGACGGATCGATTGCCCTGGCTCGCACTTCCCAGGAGACGGCAGGCCTGCTCGACCTCGCGTTGCGCCACGACTACATCCGCGGCGTCATCGCCTGCCCGGAATCTCTCGACGATCTCGACGCGTTTCAGCGTCACCCCAAGTTCGTCGGCGTATGGGGCCAATCCCTCGATTTCGCGACGCTCGCCGCCCGCGCCGTCCCTCTCGACGTGCTCCTTCCCGCCAGCGGTGTGCTGCCGCTCGTCGAGCGCTACCCCGAGTTGCGGATCGCCCTTGTCCACCTCGGCTTGCCGGATGGCTCCGACGCCTGGTATCGCGCCATCGAGAAGCTGGCGCAATCGCCCCATGTGTACGTGAAGGCCAGCGGTCTGATCACGCAATTCCCGCGGCCCTGGAACGCCGCTTGCGTTCGGCCGTTCGTCCAGCATGCGCTCTCCGTATTCGGTCCCCAGCGCGTGATGTTCGGCAGCGATTGGCCCGCGTGCCTGCCCGATTCCATCTGGAAGGAGACGCTGGCGGCCTTTACGCAGTCCATTGGCGCGCAAACCATGGAGGCGCGCGAATCCATGCTGGGCGGCGCCGCGTGCCGCTTTTACGGAATCGAAAATCAATGACGAAAACTTTCGGATTCAACCAGGACGAGCTGAAGCTGCTGCTGGTGGCCGTGCGCCATATGCGCCGCACCTTTGCCGAGCCGCGTAAACAGGACCCGGCGATCGAAGCCTATGCCACCCTCTACGACGATCTGTTTGAAAAGCTCCGCGACATGGCCGGACCGCTGCCCGAAACGGTGGAAGACATCATCGAATGACGGACACGAAACAAGCGTGGTACCCGCTCCTTTACGGGGTGCCCTCTAGGCCCGGCGATATGCATTAAGATAAGGCTGCCGCCAGATGGTCACGGTTCCTCTCCGGAACGACCTAACCTAAGTTTTTCCAGGAGCCTAGCGCGTTTCTCGGTACTGATCAGTGGATATCCCTCGGAAAGACATGCCATGTCATCGGATCGGCGTCTATCGCCGGGTTGGCACCGCTTGAGACTCTTCGGTATTGAGAACCCGCGACCTCACGGCACTAAGAGAGGTGATACGGGCAAGAGCGGCTGGACGGTCCTGTCGCGCAGGTTGAAATGCACGCCACTGCGCAGGGGCCTCCAGAGGGCGCCGCTGTAATTTCGGGACAACGAAACGGAGTAGGTGACGGAATTGAACAGGCTCACCTGCCCAACGAGGTCGACCCCGGACGCGCCCCAGTTGACCGTGATGAGGTGGCCGGAGGTCTGGCGGCGCGTGGCCGAGTCGTCCTTCAGGATGGGCCCGAACCTCTCGCGCACCAACTCGTAGCCCGGTGTGTCTCCATGCCGGATAAACCGTCTGATCGCGTCGAAGTCGCTCTCCAGCACAAAGGCGGGCCCGCCGACGAAGGCCAGGAAATTGAAGGCGTATTTCGCCATGCAGCGGCGGATACCCTTGTTGATAGTGAACGTGACTTCGACCTCTATGTCGCCGCCGTCGAAGAGACCGGCCGGCGGGCTCATCTCTTCCAGCTTGCCGAAGGTTATGCCCTGTTTGGCAAGCAACGCGAGCAACCGGTCCCGGTCTTGGTCCGAGCGCCCGTAAATGCGCGCATTCGCTGTGTCAAGCGCCGCCATTGTTGATAGTGCCCCGGCCTCGATCTCCGCGTCCGTACAGTGAACCCACCGCGACGTCGCGCGATCAAACAGCGCGGCCTGGCTGATGAGGTCGACGACGAGCCGTCCGTCACGCCAGGCGAGATTTAGGCGGACGCCCGACCATGCCGAGCCTTCAGGAAGGGTGAACTCCACATAGCGCAGCCTGAGCATTTCACGATCAGGTGTTTGAGCCCCGCGCTGGTAGCGGAGCATACCCTCGAAGGCGCTGCGCGCAACACGCGTCTCGAGGTAATCGCCGAAGAACTGGTTACACGCTCGGCACACCACGTTGTGAAGAACCGGCGCATCCGCAAAGGTACCGAAGGCCCGCGAGAGGACATGCTCCCTCGTGAAATCCTTCGCGGCCAGAGACCTTTGACAGTAGATGCATTCGTGTAGTCTGTCGGTGCTCACACCCGCTATTCTGGCTCATTCCGGCCTTAATTGGGCAGCCTGACTCGCACCCCACCACCGTTACCGTTTGGGTCACCTCGATGCGGCGTGCGCTTACCGCGAGGAGGAGCACGGTTTGCGCAGTTCTCCGCGCACAGTTACGACGCCAACGCGAGCCGGCAGCCCGCGCTCGCCCAGTCGGCCGTATGAAAGAAGATATCGTTGGCTGCGGGTTAAGGGGCTACCACCCCATGAGCCCCCGTTCGGCGGAACTCTGGTTTTCATGCCATAGCCTCCACTGCTCATCCTCCGACCGAACAGAATCGATGCTTATGGTTCTGGGGCGCAGTTCCTGAACCTCGTGGTCCGGTGCTGCGGCGATGATCATTCGATGTGCATGCTCCGCAATGAACCGCCGGAGCATTGCGGCTTGGTCTCGGCTCGGCTTTTGGTCCCGCAAAGGCGGTCGATGGCCGACTTTTGTGTAGAGGAGATGACGGGGACCGATGGGAAGAAGGATCTCGGTTCCCGAATTGCCCCATCCTCCCTTGAAATGGTAGCGGCCGTCGTCGTAATAGTTCAATCGAATAACGGGATCATCGCTCGTAAACCAGGTCAACCCATCTGGCGGACTCAGAATTGTCCACCTGTTCTCAAGCAGGGCCTTGATCGTGTGCGTAAGCAGATGCTTCAGGCTGAATAACCAGAGACCGCGACCGCTGATTATATGCGCTTGAACGGCACCTATCTCTTCGCCAGGATCGATGTGTTTTGAGACTCGAATCGGGATGTATTGGCTAAGGTCGCGCTTGGCCGGACACAGGCACTCGCCGCGAGCCTTAGCTTGGCGAAGTTTTTCAACTGCTTCCTCCAGAACCCCCTGAACGAGGCTGGGCAACTCCGTCTGCCAACGCTGAAGATTTTCAAGCAGTCGCGCCGGCGTCCTGACATCCTGAGCAGCGACGAATCGAATGATGTGTTGCCAGTCTCCCGCTGTTAGCTGTTCACCTGAGATCGCTCTCCGAAGTGGAGCTGTGGCAGGCGTCTCAAAATCATGTTCAAGCCACTTCTCAATCTCGTCCGTCTCTCCACCGGCCGTTATCCGCGTATAGAGGTACGCGTGGTAGGCGACGCCGCGCAATGACTTTCGCCTCCAGAGCGGGAAGTCGGGATGCGCAACCAGTAGCCTGTACGTCGATACTCGATTGTCGCTGTCGGCGAACCCGTGCAGGTATGTGGATGGCACGTAATGGTTATCGCGCCTAAATGGCTCTGCATCCATCGTCATCCACCTTGTCTCAGAATAGCTCTTCTGCAGAAGCAACCCTCCGATCACGCGCGCTACCGGCTCAAAGGAAGTCGCGCTGGCTGCGACTTCACTGGAGTCCAAAGACACCCCTCGCGGCGCGGCGACACCAATGGCACACTCCCCTGGCCTACTGAGCTGATCTCTTGAGGTTTATGGAAATAGGGCTCATCGGAGTTCGGTCCGCCGTTGGATGGCGAGATTTCAGTTCGTCTGGGATTAGAAACGGGAAGTCGGCTTGCGCCCCGCTGTCACCTCGACTCCATTCGCCGCTGTCTCGCCTCCGCCACCATCCGCTTGATCTTCTCCACTAACTCCGGACCGTGGTACGGAATTCCGTCCTTGATCGTCCATTCCACACCCGGCGGATACAGCACTTTCAAATTCTCCAGAGGGTTCCCGTTCACTACGATCAAATCGGCGGCGAACCCCGCGCGCACCCGCCCCAAACGAGTCTCCTGGCCCAGAATCTTCGCGTTATTGCCGGTCGCCTGCTGGATAATTCTCAGCGGATGGAAACCTGCCTCCTGGTGTAATTCCATGCCGCGAATCAGGCCGAAGCCGTAGATCTGGTAAATGAACCCCGCGTCGTCGCCCATTCCGATCAATCCGCCCAGCCGGTCGAACTGCCGCAGCGCGTCCATCCACAGCCGGTAATTCTCCTTCCAGAACGCCTCGTCGGTCGAAGTCCATCGCAGGAAGTACGAGCCATGATTGGCCGCATTGGGCCGGAAATACTCCTCCAGCGTGGGATGCAGAAACTCGGCGAACCAGGGCTGCGTCTGGGCGCGCTCTAAATCGCGGCTGGCTTCGTAGATGTCGAGCGTGGGGTCCCACGCCACATGCGCATCCACCATGGCCCGCAGCACATTGGTGAGCCGCTCCGGATCCGCCTCGCGCCACAAATGCCCCGCCCAACGGAAGCGGTCGGTTTCGTCGTTGTAGTTGTAGCCGGCCGGAAAGCTTTGCACGCCATCCGCCAGCGCGGCGTCGGGAATCCCATACCAGTGCTCGATGCTGGTGGTGCCGAACCGGATATCGTCCCACGCGTTGGTCTCTTCCACCCCCGCGTGATGCGCGATGCGCAGTCCCAGCTTATGCGCCTCGTCCTCCATGGCCGCCATGGTGTCGCGGTCGATGCCCAGGATCTTGATCCCGTCGGCGCCCATCTCTTTCAACTCGCGGACGTGCGCGCGGGCCGCCTCGGCGTCGCGCGGCCTGCCGAACATCGGGTAGACGAAGATGCGCGGCGCCGCGATCCGCCCTTCCGCGCTCAGCCGGCGCAGCTCCAGCGCGCGCTTGGTGTCGCTGCCCACGTCGCGGACGGTAGTAATGCCGCATGCCAGCCAGATGTCCAATTCGTATTCGATCGGCTGCGGTTTCCCGCCGCGTTCTTCCTGCAGATGCGCATGCGCGTTGATCAGCCCCGGCAGCACGTACTTTCCCGTGGCATCGATCACCGCATCGGCCTTGACCTCGTTTCGGCCGCCGCCTCGCGCCAGCGCCACCGGGTCGAGCGGAATGACGTCGGCAATCGTGTTGTTCTCAATCAGAATGTCTTTCGGCCCGCTGGCCGGGGTGCCGTTGCCGTCGATCACGATAGCGTTGTGGATCAGCAGCCGCGGATACCGCTGCCCGGAACCGGGCGTTTGCGCGGCGCCCTCCAGGGCGAAGCACACAATCAGGAGAAAGGCTCGGAGCATAATACCGAGATTTTGTCACAGTAAAGAGCCGGTAGGGGGCGCCGTTTCACTTACCTTTGATATCAGCACCCAATTAACTAACTCTATGGTATTTCGCTGACTAAATCAGGCGTATCTTCCCTCTGTATTGACCATATAATCACAAGTACCAAGAGTGTCATCGGAGATTTCTTGTGGGCTGTTTGTTCTGCGGCAAAGAGATCGGTCCGATTCGGGTCCTTCGCGACAGCGAATTCTGCACGCCCTCTCATCGTTTGCTCTATCTCGACCACGCCCTCCAACGCATCGACCGCCAAAGCCTAGAACCCACCTTAGTTGCAGGTTTCGCCGTGGATTGGCCGATTTGTGAAGGACCCAAAAGGCCCGCCGCACTTACGCACCGACTCGCTCCCTCGCGCGCCGGACCGTCGCCTGCCGCTCCCTTTGGCAAAACACAACTCGCCATCCCCGCGCCCCCGCTTCCCTCGCCGACCCTGCCCATCGGTCAAAACCCGGTCATCACCGCCCCGCAACCCGCGGCAGCCCCGGCCGGTCCCATGCCGCTGCCTTTGTTTACCGTGGCCGCTAACCCCTCGGCGGTGCCGGTTAGACTCCCCACGGCCGCGGTACTGTGGCCCGGCTGCCACGGTATCCAGGCTGGCGGAGCCGACCAGCCCACCCCCGAGCCCGAACCGGCCGAAATGGCCGTGTGCCCCAGGCTCGCGGACGCAATCGATGCCTTCGCGCGTTCCTTTGGCCGCCGCGAGCCTTTCTGGCCTCGCCCCATGCGCTGCCTGGATACTTCCGCGCGGCTATTTGCGGGTTACGCCGCCCTGCCGGAGCCCGCCGCTGTGAAAAATCCGGTTCTGCCCGTGGCCGCACCGTTGTGCGCTCACTCCGCCAGTTTCACGGTCTCCCCTGTCGCCCCGCCATGCGACGTTCCCATCCCTCGCACCGGGCTGCCGGAGCCGCCCTTTATCCCCCTCGAGTTTTTCTGCGCTCCCGGCGCACGGCCCATCGCGAAGAGGCCGGTATGGTTGCCGCGCGGCATTCCGCCTATCCCTCCGCGCTATGTTCTCCCCATCGCCGCCAGCCGCGTGGAAGAAATTTCGGTGCCCGAGAAGCCTCGCCGCAAATCCGTTTTCCCGCGGATCTTCTCCCGTTCCGGAAACGGCCGCCATTCCGGCCTCATTCGCGATACTGTCAAGACCCTCGCCGCCAGCCTTCTCCTGGGCAGCCTGCTATGGTACGGTCTCACTACCGGCCGCCAGGCTGTCCGCCAAGATTCGTCCAGTCCGCAAACCGCTCCCGCCGTTCCCGCCGCTTCTAACCGGCCTCCCGATTCGCCAAATGGCGAGAACACTTCCCGCCCGTCCCGTTCGCCAAGTTTCGTCGCTCGTATCCGCCAGGCCATCTCCCAGCGCGCCGCCTCCGAGCTCAGTGACACCTTCCACCAAGGTATGGCGGACTGGGGCGCCACCTCCCAAACCTGGATCAAAGGCTGGTCTCGCCATCCCGATGGGTTTGTGCGCCCCGGGCAGTTGGCGCTCTTCCATCCCTCGCAGTCTTATACCGATTACCACCTCGAGTTCTTTGGCCAGATCGAGCGTAAGGCCATCGATTGGGCAGTGCGGGCCAAAGATCCGAAGAACTTTTACGCCATGAAGTTTTCCGTGATCGAGCCCGGCTTGCGGCCCATGATCGCCATCCTGCACTATCCCGTCGTGGGTGGCAAACGCGGCCGCCCCATCCAGGTGCCGCTGAACGTCATGGTGCACAACAACACCCCCTACCACGTCACCGTGGATGTCAGAGGCGATCACATTGTCACCTCCCTGGAAGGTCAGGAAGTGGACACCTGGATCGACGACACCCTTCCCACCGGCGGCGTCGGATTCTTTGCCGAGGCCGGCGAAAAGTCCCGTCTTTACTGGATGAAAATCTCGCGCAACCAGGATTTTCTGGGCCGCGTGTGCGCCTTCTTTTCCGGCTCCGCGTCCGATACCACAGGAGCCTATGCGGCATCCTGGCCGCCTCCCAATCAGTCTCCCGCCGCCGGAATGGCGCTGTTCGGCGGCGGCATATATTCGTTAGACCCAACCCGGAGGTTCCCACCATGGAAGTTCTGACCCCGTCCGATGCCGGGCCGACGCCCATTCTGCCACCCGGCGTAACCCCCATCGATCGGCCCAAGCCGGAGAAGCGATCGAGTAAGACGCTTTCCAAAGCCGTCTCTCTCCACCTGGAGGGAAAGCCCGATTCCGCCGCCCGCATGCTAGCCAAAGCCATCGAAGGCGGAGAGCGCGAAGCCGCGCTCTATTCGGCCCTGGGCCATATTCAATACGAGATGGGCGATTTCGAATCGGCCGCCGCCACCTACGCGGAACTGATCGCGCTCGACCCCGCGCACCGCACCGGCCTCTTCAATCTCGCGGTGTGCCAGGCCAACTTGAAACAGTGGAAAGCGGCCGCCGAGTCGTTCCAACGCGCTTTTGAAGCCGATGGCTCCCGTTCCGATGCCTTGCTCGGCCTCGGAATCTGCCGCATCCACGCCGGCAGCCCCGCGCAGGCCCTGGAACCGCTCGACAAATACCTCAGCCTCTTTCCCGATCGCGAACCGGCCATGTTCGCCAAGGCCGTAGCCCTCCAGCAGACCGGCCGCCATGCCGAAGCCGCCGAGCACTATCGCAAGGTCCTGGCTCGCAATCCCGGTTCCGAAGAGGCGCTCTCCAACCTGGTCGCCATGTTCTTGGAACGCCGCGATTACGAATCCGCCGCCCGCTATTCCGCCATGCTTGCCGAAGTCCAGCCGGACTCTCCCGTGGCTCTCGAGGCGCTGGCCACCTTGGCCTTCGTGAATCAGGATTACGCCACCGCCGCGGGCCATTGCCGCGCCCTGGCCGAGACGGCGCCGGATCGCTTTGAGAATTGGTTCAACCTGGGCGTGGCGTATCACAAAACCGGAGTTCTCGAAAAAGCCGCCCAGGCCTACAAGCAGGCCGCCGCCCTCAATCCCCGCTCCGCTCCGGCATTCTGCAATCTGGGAGTGGTCCACCAGGAATTGAGCGACCTCACCGCGGCCCGCACTTGTTATGAGACCGCGCTCCAGCTCGACCCCAACCAGCCCGGCGCCACCTGGAACTTGGCGCTGATTCTGGAGCAGCTCAACGAACGTCCGAAAGCCGAGAAGCTATATGCCGCGGTTCCCCCAACCGCTCCCGAGTGGTGCGATGCCTGCTTCCGCCTGGGATATCTTCAGCTTTTGAACGGCCAATATGCCGCGGCGGCTGAAGCTTTCCAAATGTGTCTTTCCAAGCGCCCCGAGTGGCCCGAAGCCAGCCTCAACGCCGCCATCGCGCTGGCACGCTCCGGCCAAGCGGAGATCGCGCGCCAGTACTTCCAAGACACTCTCATGATGCGTCCCGACTCTTCCGACGCCCTGCGCGGCCTGGCGGCGCTGGCGCTCGAAAGCGCGGAGTACGACGAAGCTTTGGATTATCACCGCCGCCTCATCGAATCCGGCGAAAGGAGTCCCGAGGTGTACTACAACGCCGGCCTGATCTCGCAGCACCGCGGCTGCCCTCGCGACGCCGTCGATTTCTACCGGCAGGCGTTGCGGGAAGAGCCCCAATTTGCCGAAGCGCTGTTGAACCTGGGGCACGCGCTGATGTCCCTGGGGCAGGAAGACGAAGCCCGCTCCTGCTGGCGCAAAGCCATTCGCGAAAAGCCGGAGCTGGCGCATACGTATTTTGAACCTGGGGCGCCGGTGTAGAGACGATCGAAGTTATCGGCGAATCGGATTGTTTGCCGATGCTCGCGCCACAATCGCGCATCGAAACTTGCTGCCGGCGAAAAGCCATAGCAAGATGGAGTCATGTCCAAACCCGCCGGTGTGCAGCCATACCGCTGGCTTGCCGACCACTTCGACCGCGTATTCACCGGCTACCGCGGATTCGTCGAAGCGGCTCACCGTTCGATCGTGGAGCCGATTCTGCCCCAAGTGCGCGTCGCCTGCGACTTGGCGTGCGGCACTGGCACGACGGCGCTTGACCTGGCGGCGCGCGGTGTCCGCATGTACGGTGTCGATCTCTCGCCGGGCATGTGCCGCGCCGCCCGCCGTAAAGCGCGGGAGCGAAAACTGCCTTTACGGGTGATCCAAGCGGACATGCGGAACTTTCGGCTGCCTGAACCGGCAGACCTGATTCTGAGCGAGTATGACGCCATCAACCACGTACCGCGCCATTCCGACCTGCGGCGCGTATCCCTGGCGGTAGCGCGCGCCCTCAACCCGGGCGGATGGTTCTTCTTCGACGTGAACACCCTGGCTGGATTCGACAAGTACTGGCGGGGCACTTCGTGGATCGAGAAGCCGGGAATCATTCTCGCTATGCGAGGTGGCCACAATCTGCAACGCCGCAAGGCTTGGGCCGATTGCGAGTGGTTCGTAAAAGAAGGCCGTCTCTGGCGCCGCCACACTGAGCGAGTCGAAGAGGTCTGCTGGACGGATGAAGAGATCCGCGATGTGCTGACTGCCGCGGGGTTCGTTCAGGTCGAGGTGTGGGATGCCGCTCGGTTTTTCGCCGGTGATGGCGTAACTACCGAGGGTTGCCGCAGTTATTATCGCGCTCGCAAGCGGCCTGGAGCATGCCCTTAGCGATTACACATCGGGTTGTGTGGACTTTCGACGGCTGTGGAAAAATGCCTCAAGTGAAGCCGAACTCCACAATTGTGAATCCAAAAAGCCCGCTGGGGTGTATGCTCAACTGTGCGGGACAACCTATAGATGGAAATCCCGATTGAGGTACTCAATTCGGAGAGCTATGCAAAAGCTAATTGTTGTTGCGAGTGTACTTCTCCTTATTGCGTCGATCTGCTTCGCCGGCGCAAAAACCATTGACCCCTGCGCTCTCTTGACCAAGGCCGAGGTACAGCAAGTGCTCGGCAAAGACGTCAGCGACCCAAAGCCTGATCCGAAAAATGGCGCGGGTTGCGTGTTCACCGTTGGCGGGTACGGTCAACTGTCGCTCATTGCGCGCCCGGCCGCGGCGGATGAGATACCCGACAAGATGGTGTCCGAGTTCAAGAAGCACGGCATCAAGGCTGAAGAGATAAAAGGCGTGGGCGACAGAGCCATCCTGACACTGCCTGGCTTCGGAATGGTCCAGCTCAACCTCTTCAAAGGCCCAACCTATGTGATTCTCACGATGATGGTCCCCGGCGTGACGGAAGAGAAGGCCAAACTGCTCGCTCAGAAGTTGGCGGAGAAGGCGCTCTCCCGGCTCTGAACCAGACGTTCTGCCTTGAGCAAAAGTAGCCTTGCCGACAACTTAGCCGAGTGTTCGCGATGAGGCCGGCTTGCTCGCGCGGGCAGCTCAGCACGCGGGACCGAGCCGCCACCGTCAGGGAGCGGTACACGGCCGAAGTGGCTCAGCACGCGGAGTGCGTAATAGGTCAGCCACTTGCTCGGCCTTCCCAGTGTCTCCACGTCAACCCACATCTTGCCGTTCAGCGAATTCTCCATGATCCACCTGCCCTCCGGCGTCGTCTTCGATTCGATGACCTGGAGCGGTCTTTCAAGCGTGGCAGACATGGGCGTGCCTGATTCGGCGAGGGCGTACATGGCTTCCAGGACGTCCGAGTTGTAGTGCAGCGGGAAGCCGAACTTCAGCCACCCCTGCTTGGGCTTCGGGTCTCCGAGACCGCGTTTGAGGAGGAACGCGTCCTTCCGATCGGACATCCACTGCTTCACGGTCTGGCCGGGGGGCAATCCGGCACGCCCGGGGCTGCGCGCCACGACCTTCTGCCAGTCCGTCTGATTCCCCGGCACATACACAAAGACCTCGCGTTCGAGCAGGCGCTCAACGAGCAACTTGATGGCGGACTTCATGGCCGGGGTCCGGCTCTCCGGGGGCACTTGCGAAAAGCAGAGGAGCAGTTTCGGCTGAGCCATGTAGCAATACGGCAGCAAGGAATAGCCCATGCCGCCGCAATGGATGCCCCCATCGTGCACGACTCTCTGCGCCAAGGCCTCGCGCTCTCGCTGAACGACGGGATGTTCTCCGTAGCCGAGACGCGTCAGCCCGGCGAGGACATTGGCTGTCAGACACTGCGCGCCGTCTTTGATCGGCAGTCGAAGCATCCACTCATGCTGGCCCAGTATCGTGCCGATCCCCGCGGCGATGCGCGGGTCCCGCCCGTCGGCCAGGAACTGGCCTAGGAAGATCACCTGCCAATACTTGCCGGTGTACTTCTCGTATGCCCTGTCGCCGTCACCCCAAAACCGGTCTCCGTGCTCGAGTATTCCCTGGGTGACTTTGTATTGCATCAGCCGTGATTTCGCCCGTGTCAACTCCGGGTCCGCCTCCGGCTTCCTCAGCAAGTGCCTCAAGGTCAGGTAGCGAACTGGAGGATTGTCCTCTTGGAGGAGCCAATCGATTGTCCGCATGCCGTCATTGTACGCCGGGAGGCCGGCTGAGCGGACGTGATGAAAGAGCTTAAAAAGCGGTTAAACTGTCGTTGAGTGGCGCAGCGTTCCAGACTCGCGAAGTGCCGCACGCACCCCCTCTCCCGCAAGCGATAATCCGATAAGGATGCCCCTCGCCCTGCTCGCCGCACTCCCACTTGCCATCTGGCTCTACCTGTTCTTCTTCCGCGGCCAATTCTGGCGCATGCGGGATATCGGCGCTCAGCCATCCATTACGCCGCCCTCGGCCCGCGTGGCCGCCGTGATTCCCGCGCGCAATGAGGCACCCATCGTATCTCAGGCCATTGCTTCTCTCGCCGCCCAACAATATCCGGGCGAATTCTCCATCGTCCTGGTGGACGACCACAGCTCGGATGGCACTGCCGCCCAAGCCCGCGCCGCCGCCCCTGCCGATCGCCTCGCGGTCGTCTCCGCCGCCCCTCTGCCGCCCGGTTGGACCGGCAAACTCTGGGCCGTATCCGAAGGCATTCGCGTGGCCGAAGCGCGCCAACCCGACTACTTTCTCCTGACCGACGCCGATATCGTCCACGCCCCGGATAACCTCCGCGGCCTGGTGGAGCGTGCCGAGCGCGACGGCTATGACCTGGTCTCGTATATGGTCAAGCTCGCCTGCGGCACTCCGGCCGAGCGGCTGCTCATCCCCGCCTTCGTCTTCTTCTTCTTTCTGCTCTACCCGCCCGCCTGGATTCGCGATCCGCGCCGCTTCACCGCCGGCGCCGCCGGTGGCTGCCTGCTGATCCGCCGAACAATGCTCGAGCGCATTGGAGGGATCGCCGCCATTCGCGACGCCCTGATCGACGATTGTGCTTTGGCCGCGGCCGTCAAGCGGGCGGGCGGGCGTGTATGGTTGGGATTGACCGCCGATACGCGCAGCATTAGGGAATACGCCACGTTCCGCCAAATCGGCCGCATGATCTCGCGCAGTGCCTTTACTCAGTTGCGCTGCTCCCTCTGGCTGTTGGCCGCTACCATCGCCGGACTGGCGGTCACGTACCTGGCGCCGCCCGTTCTCACGGTGGCGGGCCGTTGGCCGGGCGCCGCCATGGGGTTGGCGGCCTGGCTCCTCATGTCGCTCTCGTACCTGCCGGTGCTGCGCTTCTACCGCCGGCCATGGTTCGAGGCTCCGCTGCTGCCTCTGGTGGCCCTATTCTATCTGGCCGCAACCATTCACTCGGCCATCGCGTGGTGGCGCGGGAAAGGCGGAGAGTGGAAAGGAAGAAGCCAGGCCGTCAGGCGTGGGCCCGGCGGCTGATGTGACAACCCAGAATCGTCAAATACCGGCGATGGCAGCGGTGACAGCGTTTTGCCCGCGCCCAGAATAGCAGTACCTCCATCACGCCGTGCCTCTCGGAGGCATGCACGTGCGGCGCGCTGCACCACGGGCAGACCACGCCTGTCGAGCGCGGTTCCACGTATGGATCGCTTTTGCTGGGCACGGGCTCGGCTGCCGATGACGGTTCTTCGGGCAGTTCCGCGGGTGCCGCCGTCTCCTCGGGAAACCTGACCATTTCCATGCTTAGCAGACGGAGTTCCATGGCGGCCTTGCGCATGGTGGGAGCTTCGCCGCCCGATCGGTCGCGGCAACGCGCGGCTAGCCGCAAAGCGGCGGCCCGAATGGCTTCCGGGCCGGTTTCGCCGCACTCCGCCCGGCTTTGCCCGCCGCCCTTGAACATCTCCTCCAGCAGCACGCTGAAATCGTGTAAATCGCCCGCCGGCGTGGCGCTTCGATAAAGCTCCGTGGGTGTGGACAGCGTGACGCCCTCCGGACCCAACTGGATCGCCTCGGCGGATATCGCTCCGTGCACCAACCCCTGTTGGTGGAGCAGGCCGACATTGGATGCGATCTCTTTGGCGTAAGCCAGCGCCGCCGCTAGCGGCAACGGTCCGCGCGCGAGAGTTTCGGCTAGTGTGCCGGCGCCGCTCTCCGTTACTGTTTCCATGCGAGTCCGCCAACGCGCTTCAATTCACCGCCAGAGCCCGGTCTTCGGATTGCTCGAGCACGGTAGATTGTAGCGATTCCAGCGCCTCCACCACCCGTTCCACCAAGTCATCGGTCTGCGCCATGGCGGTGCGGGCGGATTCGATCGACGATGCCTGTTGTTTTAGCACAGTCTCGAAACTTTGCATATCTTCGGCAATGGCATCGTGGAGTTCCGAGGCGTGCTTCTGCACGTTCTGCACACCTTCCTCCAGGTGCGTCATGCGCTCGCCGGCAGCCTTGAGAGCCTCGTCGTGGCGGCCGGCGCCCGCGCCGATCCGGGCCGTGTCCTGTTCCAAGCGGCCGAGCCGCTCGCCCATTGCCGCCAGGCTTTGATCCATGGCGGTGATGCGGCCGACAATTCCATCCACGCTCTGCTGCACGCGCGCCACGATGCGTTCGCCGAACGCCTGGATCTCCGATTCCACCCGGCCCGATCGCTCCTTTGACGCGGCCAGTTCCGCGGCCGCCGCCGCTAGCTGGCCCCGCATGGATTCGAGCGCCTGGCTGGTGGCCCGTTCGATCTCGACGAGCTTGCTTTCATGGAGTTGCAGCCGCGCCGTTACGTGCGCGTCCATCTGTTGCACGTGCGCCGCCGCGTCGCCCAAATCGCGGCGCGGAGCCGCCGCCATCTCCGCCTTGCGCACCGCCACGCTGTAGAGCTTCAGCTCCATCAGCACTTTCTGCATGCGCTGGCAGCGCGCCGTCGGATCCTTGACCAGACAGGTGGCAATCAGCCGGTCCACTACCGGACTTCCCAACGAAGGCGGCTGGGAAGACTGTATGGCTGCCGCCACTGCCGCCGAAGTGATTCCCTCGAACGCCCTCCGCCCGGCCAGCATTTCGTATAGCACCGCGCCGAACGAGAAAACGTCGCTGGCCATCTCCGCCGGCCGGCCTGCCAACACCTCTGGCGCCGTATAGGGCGTGACATCCAGGCTTCGCTTCGCCGGCACTAACTCCGGGCCGGCCGCGTTCATTACGATATTTCCCGGCGCGACCGCGCCATGCACGGTGCCGCCATCATGCAGTTTACGCAGCGATTCGGCAATGGCCATGGCATACCGAAGTGCGTCGCCAACCGGAATCCGGCCCTCTGTGAGCCGTTGTGCTAAAGTCCGCGAAGGCGTAGCCGTCGCGATCTCGGGAACAGTCATTGGGTACCCCACGAGTCGAGTAAATCAGGTCCGCTCCGCATGTCGCAAGTCAACTATAGACATACACTTCCCAGGTGGTACCGCCGGTACCCTGGACCTGAGGTTAAGAACGCTGTTAACTAATGGTAACACTAGCCGGCCGGCGGCCAGCTATAGTCTATAGTGTGAACCGGCGTAACCAGGGGCTGCTCATCGGCCTCGCGTTCCTCCTGTCGATTTCGCTGACTGCCGTATTCGCTTTCCGCGCCGGCCGGCACGCCCGCCACATGCGCTTCGAGAGCGAATCCATCCGCCCCTGGATGTCGGTGCCGTTCATCGCCCACACCCACCACGTTCCGGCCGACCCTCTGTTCGAGGCCATCGGACTTCCCCCGCACCCCCACGACCGCCGCCCCCTCCGCCGCATTGCCCATGACGAGAACCGGCCCGTTTCGGAACTGATCTCCCGCCTCGAACAGGCCATCGCGGCAGCGCGTCCGCCCGGCGTGGAGCCGGCCACTCCCGGCCGCGCGGGGCCGCGATGAACGAACAACTCCTTGCGGCACTATCCCAATACGGTCCTCCGGCACTCTGTGGCATCAGCGCCATCGCCGCCGTGGGGCTGCCCCTGCCGATGACCCTGTTACTCATCGTTGCCGGTTCGCTGGTATCCCAGGGAGTCATGAATTTCTGGTGGGCCATCGCCCTGGCCAGCGCCGGCTCCATTGCCGGCGACGTGGCCGGCTACGTCCTGGGCCGCTGGGGCGGAAGCGCTGTGCTGCTTCGCCTTACCCGCCTTCTTTCCCGTCGCAGCGGTCTTGATCGGGCCCAAAAGCAAGCGGAAAAATGGGGCGGCGCGGGCGTTTTCCTCAGCCGCTGGCTGGTCACGCCTCTAGGCCCCTGGATCAATCTCGCCAGCGGGACCATTCGCTACCCCTGGCCGCGGTTCCTGCTCTGGGACGCGCTGGGCGAAACCTTGGGCGCGGTGCTGTTCATCTCCGTGGGACGTCTCTTCAGCGACCGCGTCCTGGCACTGGCCGCCCTGCTGGGCGACACCGCCTGGGCCCTGGTGGCCCTTGCCGCCGCCGTTTTTCTGGCGTGGCAACTCCTTATGTGGGCACGCCGCTAACGCCGAGAATGGTCGGCGCAACAATATGGTAAAAAATCAGTGCAAACTTGCCGATAAGAGAAAGAGTATCAGTGCGTGTAGCCCGATGGAGCGTCGATACGAATCCTCGCCGTCCTATGTCGCGATGGCGATCCTTCTGGCTCTTCTCTGCGGTGGGATCGCCCTGGCCGGGTTCTTCTACTTTCGCGTGCAACGTGCCAATCTCGAATCCGAGATCCACGGTCAGTTGAACGCCATTGCGGACTTGAAACGGCAGCAGGTTGTGGCCTGGCGCGCCGAGCGCATCGCCAATGCGGCTCTGCTCGCCGCCGATCCCTTGCTGGCACCGGGGCTGGCTCGCCAGAATCAAGAGCATCTGCGCATGTGGCTGGAGGTCTTCCGCTCCCACAACGGCTACACGAAGGTGGAAATCATCGATCGCAGTGGCCGTCCCCTGGTCACTGTCTCCGATGGTAGCCGGGCTTACAACCCCCGGCTGGCGGAAATCGCGCGGACTCTGGCCGACGGCCAGGTGGCCATGTCCGATTTCTATGAAGGAGACGTGGGCGCTATCTACCTGGATTTTCTGGCCGCGATCCCGAGCCAGCGCGGCGGCCCACCCGGAGATATTGTGCTGCTCTCGGTGGATACCACCGCGTTTTTCTACGCCATGATCCAGTCGTGGCCTACTCCCAGCCGCACGGCGGAGAGTCTGCTGCTCCGCCGGGAAGGCAATACCGTTCTCTATCTCAATGAGTTGCGGCACCGCCGGGGCACTGCCCTGCGCCTGGCCCTCCCGCTCGCGAGCAATTTGCCGGCGGCCATGGCGGCCGGTGGCCAGGAAGGCATTGTCAACGGAGTCGATTACCGTTCCGTTCCGGTAGTCGCTGCTTTACGGCAAATCCCCGACACGGACTGGGCGCTCGTCGCCAAGGTCGATGCCGAGGAAATCTATAGCCCGCTGCGCCGCCAGTCCATCGTCATTGCCTTGGTGGTGGGCTTGCTCATGGCGGTTTGTGTGGGGACGTTCGTGGTTGTATGGCACGTTCAGCAGAGCCGCTTTTACCGCCGCCAGCACCGCGCCGAAATGGAGCGCCGGTTACTGGCCGATCGCTATGCCCAATTGAGCCGCTCCGTGAACGATATCGTGCTGCTGTGGGACGCCACCGGCCGGATCGTGGAAGCCAACGATCGGGCGGTGACCGCCTACGGCTACTCGCTCGACGAACTGCTGGCGCTCTCCATCGGCGAACTCTCTTCCACCGTGGCCGCGGCAGCCTGGCAAAGGCTGCGGGAGCACGGTGCGGACCGCTTCGAAACCACCCATCGGCGGAAAGACGGCTCCCTGCTGCCCGTGGAAGTCAGCGCGCGGCTAGTGACCATGAACGGCCGCGAATTCTCCCAATGCGTGGTTCGCGACATCACCGAACGCAAGCGGGCCGAAGAGGAATTGCGCCGGGTGACGCGCGCCATGCGCGTCCTCTCGGCGAGCAACCAGGCCGTAGTACGTTCCGGCGGCGAGGCCGATCTCTATCGCGACATTTGCGCCGCCATTACCGAAACCGGCGGCTACCCATTGGCCTGGATCGGCTTCGCCCGGAATAATGACCGCAAATCCGTTGAAATAGTCGCCGCCGCTGGAACCGGCATCGAGTACACGCATTCCCTGGAGGTCACGTGGGATGACGGACCGCGGGGACGCGGCCCGGCGGGCACGGCCATACGCACCGGAGGGATTGCAGTGATGAGCACCCTGGCCGAAAACCCGGATTTTGGGCCCTGGTGCGAAAAAGCAGCCCACCATGGCTACAGAGCCGTCGTGGGGCTGCCTCTGCGGTGTCAAAACGCGGTGATCGGCGCCCTCACCATCTACACGCCCGAGGCGGATGCCTTCCCGCCCGAGGAATTGCGCCTGCTCGAGGAACTCGCCGGGGATCTTTCTTACGGCATCGAGGTCCGGCGCCGCCGCGCCGAGCAAGTTCGTATCCAGGCCGCCCTGCGTGAATCCGAGCAGGAGTTCCGCGCCGTATTCGACCACGCCAACGACGGCATTCTCATTCGCGACATCGAAAGCAACATCCTCGAAGTCAACTCCCAGATCTGCGATCGCCTTGGCTACACGCGCGACGAACTGCTCCGCATGGGCGTGTGGGATCTCCACGCTCCCGCCTGCCGGGACCGGTTGCCGGAGCACCTGTCCAGAATCGTCGAGTGCGGGTCCGCTCTGTTCGAGTCGGCGCATCTCCGCAAAGACGGTTCCGAAATGCCGGTTGAAATCAGTGCCCGGCTGATTGAATATCGGGGGCGCCCGGCCGTGCTGGCGGTGGCGCGCGATATCAGCGAGCGCAAACGAGCGGAAGCGGCGGCCGCCGCCCACACCGCCGAGTTGGAGCGCGCCCGGGCGGCCGCCGAAAAAGCCACTCTCGCCAAAAGCCAGTTTCTGGCGAATATGAGCCACGAGATCCGCACCCCCATGAACGGCATAGTCGGCATGACCGCCCTGCTGCTTGAAACCACCTTGCTGCCCGAGCAGCGCGACCAGGCCGACACCATTCGCAAATCCGCCGATGCCCTGCTGGCGATCGTCAATAGCATCCTGGATTTCTCCAAAATCGAAACCGGCAAAGTGGAATTCGAAACCGTGCCTTTCGATATCGTCGCCTGCCTGGCGGAGACCGGGGAATTAATGGGCGCGCAGGCCCGCGCCAAAGGACTCGAATTCGTCTTCCGTTCGGAAACCAGCCATCGCTGGTTCTCGGGCGATGCCGGACGCATCCGGCAAATTGTGCTCAACCTCCTGAGCAACGCCATCAAGTTCACCGACCGCGGACAGGTCATGCTGCGCCTGGCCGCGTCCCGTTCGGAGCAAGGGCCGCCGCTGGTGACCGTGGAAGTATCGGACACGGGCATCGGAATCGCGCCCGATCATCTGCCTCTGCTTTTTACTAAGTTCACGCAACTCGATGCCTCCACGCGCAAGCGGCATGAAGGCACCGGCCTCGGGCTCGCCATTTCCCATCAACTGGCGGTATTGATGGGCGGTTCGCTGACGGTCTCGAGCCAGCCGGGGCAGGGCTCCACATTCGTGCTGAAGCTGCCGCTACCCGTGGCCGAAGAGCCGCGGCCGCATGCCCCCCCCGCACCTGCTTCCTCCGCGCCCGCTTCCTCCGCGCGTGCCAAATCCGCTCCCCGAGAGCGACGCGTTCTGCTCGCCGAGGACAACCTGATCAATCGCAAGATCGGCATTCTTATGCTCCAGAAGCTCGGGTGCCACGTGGACGTCGCCGGCAACGGCGTGGAGGCCGTCGCCATGTTCGGCAGCCGGCCTTACGACATGGTTTTCATGGATTGCGCCATGCCGGAGAAAGATGGCTTCACGGCTACCCGGGAGATCCGCGCCGGCGAACCCGAGGGCACTCGCACCCCCATTGTGGCACTTACCGCGCACGCCATTGAAGGCACCCGCGAACAATGTCTGGACGCGGGCATGGACGATTACGTGGCCAAGCCCGTGTCGCCGGCCACCATCGAGCGCGTGCTCGAAAAGTGGAGCCCGTGAGCCGCTACTTCACTTTCGCGAAGATCTTCGCCAGCACCTTCACCGCTGCGTCCACTTCCTTTTCCGTGATGATATACGGAGGCAGGAATCGCAGCACCGTCTCGTGCGTGCAGTTGATCAGCAGCCCTTCCGCCATGGCGTCCAGCACCATCTGCTTGCCCGGAACCGTCAGCTCCACTCCCAGCATCAAACCGAATCCGCGCACCTCTTTTACAAACGCGTGTTTGCGTGCCAGTTCGTTCAGGCATACATGGAAGTAGCCGCCCACTTTTTGGATTTCCGGCAGCAACTCTTCGAGCACATCCAGAAACTCCAGCGCCACCCGGCACGCCAGCGGGCCGCCGCCGAACGTGGTGCCGTGCATTCCCGGCTGGATCGCCGCCGCCGCTTTCCCGTTCGCCAGGATGAACCCCAGCGGCAGCCCGCACGCCACCGGTTTGGCCGCTACCGCCACATCCGGCTGGATCACCGGATGCGACCGTTGATAGGCGAAGTACGTCCCCGGCCGTCCCACCCCGCATTGCGTCTCGTCCGCTATCAGCAATGCGTTGAAGCGGTCCGCCAGTTGCCGGGCTTGGGCGGCGTATTCGGGCGTCAGCGGGTAAATCCCGCCCTCGCCCTGGATCATCTCCACAATCATCCCCGCCGTGCGCTGGCTGAACGCGCCTTCGAGCGCCGCCAGGTCGTTCATGGGCACGAACTTCACGCCCGGAAGCAGCGGCTCGAAATCTTTGCGGTATTTCTCCTGCCCGGTCACCGAAAGCGCGCCCATGGTTCGCCCGTGGAACCCGTTTTCCAGCGCGATGATTTCGTATTTCTCCGGCCCGCTGGCGCGTCCGTGCGCGCGCGCCATCTTGAGCGCGCCCTCCACCGCCTCCGTTCCCGTATTGGCAAAGAAGACGCGCTCCATCCCGCTCATCTCCGCCAACCGTTTTGCCAGCGGCCCTTGATATTGGTGGTAGTAGAGGTTCGAGGTGTGAATCAGCAACCCAGCCTGTTCCCGGATTACTTTGAGGATGCGCGGATGGGCATGCCCCAGCGCGTTCACCCCGATTCCGGAAACCAGGTCGAGGTACCGTTTGCCATCCACATCGAAGACATAGCAGCCTTTTCCGCGCGCCAATACCAGCGGATAGCGGGCGTAGTTCTGCAACACGTGTTGCCGCTCCAGGTCCATCGCAGCCTGGGCGGCGTTCTCCACTGCGGGGGGAAAGGCGCTTGTCATCTAATCATCATAGCGGCCTCGCGCGCCCCCCGCAATTCAACTCTAAACCGTTCCCTTTCATACGCCTACACGCCCGGGTCCGATTCGCCGTTCAACCCCGTCCGGTGCCGTTCGAACCCGTAATTTCAACATCCGAATGGCAATCCATAGTCGTCGGGCGGGAGCGTTCTCTATACTGCGGACAAGGTGGGGCAGGAATTTCGCCTGCCGCGGATGCCGATCAGGAGGAGAAAAAGCCCAATGCACAAGCCCGTGAAGTATGTCGAGAAGGTCCTTGCTTTCGCCGCCGGCGCGGCCTGGACGGCCTTCGACCGGTTCAACCGGATCCGGCGCAATCCCAGCTTCACTCCCGCCTGGTCCGATAAGCCGCTGCTTAAGTCCTGGCAGAAGGTGAAGCCACCGCTCGGCTGGCCGCGCGAGACCGATTCCCTTTGCCCGCGCTGTGTTCCCGAAATCCGGCAGCGCATCCTCGACGGCAACGTCCCCCTCGATATCCTATACAGCGAGCGTCCCGGCGAGATCAAAGCGCAAGTCATCGAGCGCGACGGCAAAATCCTGATGGTCAAGGATTGCCCCATCCACGGCCATTTCGAAGACGTGATGGCCATCGATGCGACGTTCTTCCGGCATCTGGAAGAGGTCTTTCCCGGCCGCGATATCCGCGCCCATAACGACGAACGCCTCCACAAGCACGGCTCCAGCACCATCACCCACGGGCGCGGCTCGGTGCTCACCATCGACCTCACCAACCGCTGCAACATGATGTGCGACCCCTGTTTTATGGATGCCAACCAGGTCGGCTTCGTGCATGAATTGAGCTGGGAAGATATCAAGACCCTGCTCGATAACGCCATCACCATCAAACCGAAGCGCCAGATGTCGGTGCAATTCTCGGGCGGCGAGCCCACGCTCTCACCATACTTTCTCGACGCCGTGAGTTACGCCCGCGAAGTCGGTTACACCTCCGTGCAGGCCGCCACCAACGGCATCGAGTTCGCCAAGAGCCCCGATTTTTGCCGCAAGGCCGCCGAAGCCGGCTTGCGCTACGCCTATCTCCAGTTCGACGGCATCGGCAACGCCGCCAACCAGCACCGCAAGGTCGGCAACCTGTTCGACGTCAAATTGCGCGCCATCGAAAACCTGTATGCCAACGGCGTCGATATCATCCCCGTCATCACCATTGTCAACGGCATTAACAACGAGCAAGTGGGCCGCATTGTGCAGTTCGCGCTGGATAATCCCAAGAAGATTCCGTTCCTGTCTTTCCAGCCCGTTTCCTTCACCGGCCGCGACGAAGCCGTTACCGACGAACGCCGCGCCGCGCAGCGCTATACGCTCTCCCACCTGGCGCACGACGTGAAATCCCAAACCGGCCTGGGCGAACCCGCGCGCGATTGGTTCCCCATTTCCTTCATCTCGACGTTTTCCGATTGGAGCGACCTGGTGCACGGCCCGCAAGCCGCCTGGGGCCAATTGAGCTGCGGATGCCATCCCAATTGCGGCGTCGGCATGGCCGTTATGGTGGACAAGGAAACCAAGGAGAAGGTCCCGCTCACCGCGTTCCTCAACGCCGATCGGCTGGCCCGCGATGTGGCCCGCATCAACGACGCGGCCCGCGGGAAATGGCTCTCCATTCTGGGCATGGCGCTCGCCGTGGCGCGCAATTACAACCCCTTTCAGGCGCCCACCCATTTCAAGCTGACCGACATGCTGAAGAAGTTCGACAAAACTTTCGGCGCCACCGGCAAAAGCTACGGCAAGGTCGGTAAAGACCGAACCATGGAGGATATCGAGCTGCGCCGCCGTGACCGCTGGAACTTCCTGTTCATCGCCGGCATGTGGTTCCAGGACCTCTTCAACTACGATTTCCGCCGCACCGAGCAATGCATCATCCCCTATGCCACCCAGGAAGGCGAGATCTCTTTCTGCGCGTACAACACCGGCGTTGGCTGGCGCAACATTATCGAGAAGATGCACATGACCGCGACCCTCACCAAGTGGTACGAGGAGCACGGCAAGCACGAGATCTTCGCCGGCGGCAAACACGTGCCACTCGAGAGCATGGATCACTCCCTGGTGCTGCGCGAAGACATCATCACCCATGAAGAGCAGCACGACCTCGACAGACTCGGCATTGCCAAGACCGCTCGCGAAGAAAAGATCCGCGCCCGCGACGCTAAGCTTCGCGAGCAGCGCGAAAACGATCGCATGATGAAGCTCTACCGCCAGCACGTGCTGAAGGAGCAATCCAGCCCCGAGTTAGTGCAGCTTACTCCCGCTCCGGCCAAGCCAATCGAAGAGCGCGAGGAAGTCGGCAGTTTCGGCGACTGAGCGGGACGCCACGTTCGGGCGACTCGTCCGCCGCGGACCGGCGCCGCCGTTTCGGGGTGGTTTCGTACGTACGTTCACTGTCCCGGCAACCTACAATCTGAACATGCGCTTCGAGGACAAGCTGCGGTCCAGTATCTCGCAGCATGTTTCCCTGCTGGAGACGTTGCTCTACGTAGTGGTCGGTATTCTCCTGATCGCCGCCGCCATTATGGGCGTGGTCCAGGCCGCTCTCAGTCTGTCTCACCGGGTTGGTGGCGGAGCCGGCTATTTCGGGCTGGCCGCTCTCGACCAACTCCTTTTGGTCCTCATGCTGGTCGAGATCCTGCACACCGTGAGCATCTCCATCCGCACCCATAAGCTCACCATGGTGCCGTTCCTGGTGGTGGGTCTGATTGCCTCCATCCGGCGCGTTCTGGTGATCACCATGCAGGCCGCGAGATTGGCCGAACAGAACCCGTTGGCGCAGGGCGAGCGCGCCCTCTCGTTTAACAACTCCATGATCGAGCTCGGGGTGCTGGCCGTGCTGATTCTGGTCTTCGTCATGTCGATTGCGCGGTTGCACGTGCTGTCACCCAGCGAAGACGGTCCCTCGGCATAGAATTGCAATTCGTTTGCAACTGGCGGTAACGGTAACATTCCCCCGGCGGCGGTCGCCTTGAAGTGTAGATCTCATGGCTGCACACCGCGTTATCAAGTACTTCCCGCGCCTTTTTGTGTTTTGTTTAGTGATCGCCAGCCTCCCGGCCTCCGAGCATCACGGCACCGTCCAGGCCGACGGCTTGCCGATTCCCGGCGCCACCGTCACGGCCATCCAGGGCGACAAGAAACTCGTCACCACCACCGACGACCAGGGCGCCTACTCATTCCAAAACCTGCCCGACGGCGTCTGGACCATCCAGGTGGAGATGTTGGGCTTCTCCACGATTTCCCGCGAGGTAGGAATTCAACCCGATGCTCCCAGCCCCGCTTGGGAACTGAGGTTATTGCCCCTCGACGCAATTCAAAAGCAACTGGCTCCCGCTCTTGCCACTCCGGCCGCTGCCGCGCAGAAACCTGCCTCCCCGCCCGCGCCCGCCCAGACCGCAGCCAACAAACCAGCGGCAAACCCCTCCAACGCTCCAGGCGGTGGCCGTCCTTCTCTGCGCCAAGCGCTGGGCCAAGGCGGTTTCCAGCGTCTCGATCTCAACCAGACCGGTGACGCCGCGGCCGACGGCATGAATGGCGATAACACTTCGGCCGCCACCGGCGCCGACCCCAACCAGAGCTCCGATGCTTTTCTGGTGAACGGCAGCGTCAGCAACGGCCTGAACATGCCGCAGCAAAACGATTGGATGTTCGGCGGCCGCGGCCCCATGAATGGCCCCGGACTTCCCGGTCTGCCCGGCGCCGGCGGTCTCACGCCCGGCGCTCCCGGCGGCGCCCAAGGGGGAGCTGGCGCTCCCGGCGGCGCTCCCGGCGGCATCGCCTCGATGATGTCCGGCGGCGGTATGGGCGGATTTGGCGGCGGCCGCGGTGGTTTCGGCGGCGGCGGATTTGGCGGACCGGGCGGACGGGGCGGGCCCGGCGGTCGCGGCGGCCCTCAAGCCTCTTTCGGCAACGGCCGCAGAAACCGCCGCATGCAATACAACGGCAACCTCCTTTTCAGCCTCGATAACTCCGCGCTCGACGCCCGTCCGTTCTCACTCACCGGGCAGGACACTCCCCAAGCGGCCTATTCCAAAGCCCGCGCCAGCATGATCTTCGGCGGCCCTCTCAAAATCCCGCACGTCCTCTCCGGCAAGAACACCTTCTTCAACATCAATTACCAATTCGCCCGCAACCGCAACGGCAGCGTGGCCACCGGTCTGATGCCCACCCAGGCCGAACGGGAGGGCGATTTTTCCTCCGCCAACGATCCCCTCACCGGCAAACCGGTCACCATTTACCAGCCGGGCACGAACCAGCCGTTCCCCGGCAACATAATCCCCTCGAACCTGATCAGCCAGCAGGCGAGCTCATTGCTCAGTTACTATCCGTTCCCCAACTTCGCCGGCGACAGCCGCTACAATTACCAAGTTCCCCTGGTCGGAATCACCGATCAGGACAACATCAACACCCGCCTCAACCAGACCGTCAATTCGAAAAACCAGATCACCGGAGGCTTCAGTTACCAGCGCAGCAACACCACCACGCCCGGCATTTTCAATTTCACCGATGCGTCCGCGATGAGCGGCATCAACTCCAACATCGCTTATATTTACCACTTCACTACCCACGTTATCGAGACGCTTCGTTATAGTTTCAGCCGGTCTTCCACGCGCATCACGCCCTACTTTGCCAACCTCACCAACGTCTCAGGAGAGGCCGGTATTCTCGGCAACAATCAGGAACCTCTCAATTGGGGGCCGCCGGCACTCAGCTTCGGCAGCGGCTTTTCCGGGCTGAGCGACGCGCAAGAATCGTTGACGCGCAACCAGACCAGCGCTCTGGGCGACACCCTGCTGTGGATCCGCGGCACGCATTACATGACGTTCGGAGGCGACTTCCGCCGCCAGCAGTTCAATCTCCTCTCGCAGCAGAACGCCCGCGGCACCTTCGTCTTCAACGGCGGCCTCACCAGCCAATACTTGAATGGCGCGGCGGTCAACGGCACCGGTTTCGATTTCGCTGATTTCCTGCTGGGCTACCCCGACACCTTCAGCATCGCCAACGGCAACGCCGACAAATATCTCCGAAGCTCCTGGTACGACCTCTATGTCACCGACGATTGGCGAGTCTCTACGCGCCTGAGCATCAACGCCGGCCTGCGCTGGGATTACACCACGCCTCCCAGCGAACTCTACGGCCGCCTCGTGAACCTCGATATCACCGGCTTTTATTCCGGTATCAGCCAAGTCTGCGGCGCATCCATCACGGTCACTGTACCCACGACCCAGGTATGTCCCGCGGGAACGCTCCTCGCTCCCGACCGGCACGATTTCGCGCCGCGCATCGGCCTGGCCTGGCGTCCCTTCGCGAAGCACTCCACGGTGGTTCGCGCCGGCTATGGCATCTACTACAACACCTCGGTCTACAACAACATCGTCCCTCCCCTGGAGCAACAATCGCCGCTCTCGCACACGCTAAACCTCTCCAATAGCCTGACCAATCCCCTTACGCTCGCCAACGCCCTGACCCTCAATCCCAATACCGTCACCAACACTTTCGCCATCGATCCCAATTTCCAAATCGGCTACGCCCAGGTGTGGCAGGCATCCGTGCAGCAGAACCTGGCTTGGGCGTTGGTCTTGACCGGCACTTACATCGGCACCAAGGGTACGCGTAACCCGCAGCTATTTCTCCCCAATTCCACGCCGCCCGGTTACGTCGGAGCTCCGCTAGGTCCCTCGGGCTATGAGTACGAAACCTCGACCGGCGACTCCACTTACGAAGCCGGACAGCTCCAGTTACAGCGCCGGTTCCGCGGCGGTTTCAATGCCAATCTGATGTACGTCTATTCGCACGCCATCGACGACGCGGCCGGCCTCGGCGGACGCGGCCAGGCCTCGAACATCGCGCAAGACTGGCTCGATCTGGATGCCGAGCGCGCCAATTCCAGCTTCGATCAGCGGCACCGCCTGACCCTCTCCATGCAGTATTCCACCGGCCAGGGCACCGCCGGCGGCACATTGGTTAAAGGCTGGAAAGGCGCACTGATGAAAGACTGGACATTCCTCACCAACCTCACCGTGGGCAGCGGCCTGCCCGAGACGCCCATTGTCTCGAGCAACCGCTCCGTGGCGGGCGGCACCGGTTTCACGGGAACCCTGCGTGCCGATCTCACCGGCTCCGCGATCGGCGATGCCTCGGGCGGCCTGGCTTACAACCCCCTTGCTTTTGTCGCCCCGCTTTCCGGCACGTGGGGCGATGCCGGCCGCGATATCCTCAGCGGGCCTTCCCAGTTCAGCCTGAATGCCTCCGCCGGGCGCATCTTCCGCATTGACGAGCGGCGTAGCTTCGACCTGCGCTTCGATGCCACCAACCTGCTCAATCATGTGGTCTTCACTTCTTACAACAGCACCTTGGGCTCGCTACAGTTCGGTCTGCCCGCCGCTGCCGCCAGTATGCGTTCTTTCTCCGCCAATCTGAGGTTCAGGTTCTAATCCATGCGACCGATTACCGCCACATTTCTCGCCTGGCTGATGGTGGCCTCCGCCCAGCAGCAAGGGCCGCAAACCGGGACCAACACGCCCGCCGGCCAGAAGAACTCGTATAAGTTCGAATCCACGACTCAGTTAGTGGTGGAAGACGTAATTATCCGCGGCAAGGACGGCAACCCCGTACCTAACTTGAAAGCCGGCGATTTCACCGTGCTCGAAGACGGCAAGCCGCAGAAGATCAGCGTCTTCGAGTTCCAGAAACTGGATCAGGAAGCCGTACCCGCGCCCGCCCTGGCGGAGCGGCCCACGCCAGCGCCGGCTGCCGCCGCGGCGCCCGCTCCCGCCGTCAAGCCCGTCACCGCCAACCAAATCGCGCCCGAAACCCCCGGCGACATCAAATATCGCGACAAGCGCCTCATGGTCATGTTCTTCGACATGACTTCCATGCCCATCCAGGACCAGGTCCGCGCCCAGGCCGCCGCCCAGAAGTTTCTCAGAACTCAAATGACCGCTTCCGACCTGGTGGCGATCATGACCTTCACCAACGACATCAACGTGGTCGAGGATTTTACCGATGACCGCGACTTACTAACTAAGGACATCCACAACCTGATCGTCGGCGAAGGCCAGGGCCTCGACGAAACCACCAGTGACGACAGCACCTCCGATACCGGCGCGGCCTTCACCCAGGACGATACCGAGTTCGACATCTTCAATACCGACCGCCAGTTGTCCGCTCTGGCCACTGCCGCGCGCATGCTCGGTTCTCTAAACGAGAAGAAGGCGCTGGTGTATTTCGCCAGCGGTATGCAGCGTAACGGCTTGGATAACCAGGCGCAGTTGACGGCCACCATCAATGCCGCCATCCGCGCCAATGTTTCCTTCTACCCCATCGATGCGCGCGGCTTGGTCGCGTCCGCTCCTCTGGGCGATGCCACCAAGTCCTCTCCCGGCGGCCAGGGCATGTACTCCGGCAGTTCGGCGCGCGCCGCCACCAGCAACTTCCAGGGCCAGCAGGAGACGCTCTATACCCTGGCTTCCGATACCGGGGGCAAGGCGCTGCTCGACAACAACGATCTATCGATGGGCATCGTGCAGGCCCAAAAGGATATCTCGAGCTATTACATCATCGGTTACTACTCCAGCAACGAAGCGCTCGACGGCCACTTCCGCCGCATCAAGATCTCCGTCAACGACGCCGCCGTAAACGGCCGCATCGCCAAGTTCGACTACCGCCAGGGTTATTACGCCGGCAAGCAGTTCGCTAAGTTCAGCGCCAGCGATAAAGAGAACCAGTTACAGGAAGCGCTGCTGCTGGGCGATCCCATCACCGACATTTCCATCGCCGTGGAAATCGATTACTTCCGCTTGGCCCGCGACCGCTATTTCATTCCGCTGGTCGCCAAGATCCCCGGCAGCGACCTGGAGCTGGCGCGGCACGGCGGTTCGGAGAGCACGCGCATCGATTTTATCGGCCAGGTGAAGGACGCCCAAGGGAAGATCGTCCAGAACGTGCGCGACATCGTGGATGTCAAGCTGAAAGACGAAACCGCCGCCCAGTTATCCAAGCACGCCGTCGCTTACGACACCGGCTTCACCCTGGCGCCGGGCACTTACGATTTGAAGTTTCTCGCTCGCGATAACGCCACCGGCAAGATGGGTGCCTATGAGACCAAATTCGTGGTCCCGGACCTGACCGCCGATCAAAAGCTCCTGCCTATCAGTTCGGTGATTCTGAGCAGTCAACGGGTGGATCCCAATTCCGCCGTTTACAGCGCCGAGAAAGACAAGAAACTGCTCGCCGCCAACCCCCTGGTGCAGGACGGCCAGAAGCTGGTCCCCAGCGTGACGCGGGTCTTTAACAAGAGCCAGGAGATGTACGTGTATCTCGAAGCCTACCAGCCCGCCGCCGAGACTACCGAGCCGGTGATCGCCCGGGTGGCCTTCTATCGCGGCAAGACCAAGGCGTTCGAGACCGAGCCCTTGCAGGTTACCACCGGTCTCAACGAGAAATCGAAGGCCGTTCCACTCAAGTTCAGCGTGGCTCTTGCCAAGCTGCAACCCGGGCGCTACACTTGCCAGGTGAGCGTGCTCGATCCCACCGCCCGGAAATTTGCTTTCTGGCGCGCTCCCATGGTCCTGGTGCCGTAAACCAACCGGGCCTTTGACGACGGCCTTCATTTTTCGCTAAGTGCAAACGTATGCCCGAGGGTTCGCATAGCTTTTTGGTGGGATCCATCCGTTGCACGGTCTTGGCCGACGGCTATGCCAGCTACCCGGCCGAATATTTCTTTCCCAATGCGGATACCGATGAGCTGGCCGCCGCGCTCGAAAGCCGTCATCTGCCGGCGACCAGCGTCCTTTGCCCGTACACCTGCTTACTGATCGAAACCGGGCGGCGCGTCATCCTGGTGGATACCGGGGCGGGGGAATGGATGAGCACCAGCGGCGCGGTAGTCGCGCGGCTCGAGATGGCGGGTATTCGTCCCGGCGGCGTGGATACCGTGGTTCTCACTCATGCTCATCCGGATCACGCCGGCGGCGCGGTAAACTTCCACCGCCGCCCGGTATTTCCCAACGCCTGCCATTACCTTTCCTCGCTGGAATGGGAATTCTGGACGGCGCCGCACCCCGACCTGCGGGCCTTGCGCGTGCCGGAGGAGTCCGCGCGCGCTATGAGTGCCGCGGCCCAACGCTGCCTGGTACCGCTCCGTCTCAAGATGGAGCCGATCGAGCGGGAAACCGAGATCGCTCCCGGCGTGCGGGCCATTCTCGCGCCCGGACACACTCCCGGACATCTTGCGCTCGTGATCTCCTCGGACGGCGAACAGTTGTTGAACCTCGGAGATGCCGCCGTGCATCCGCTCCACCTGGAACATCCGGAGTGGGAAAACGGCTTTGACACGGACCCGGACGGCGCTTGCGCTACGCGGCGCCGATTGCTCGCATGGGCCGCCGCCGAGCAAATGGGAGTCATGGCGTTCCACTTCCCGTTCCCCAGCGTGGGCCGCGTCGAGCCGCGCGGCGAGGGCTGGGTGTGGTCGCCGGGCTGGCAGGCGTAGCGGCGAGCTCAAAGTCTCAACCGATCGCTTCTTCCACTAACTGCGATAGCTCCTTGATCGCGAGTTTGCCTTCCAGGCCGGTGGCCCGCAGCGCATCCTGGAACATCACCAGGTCTTTCGGGCAAGCCACCGCCAGGATATGCACGTGCTGCAGCATGGCGGCCTCGCGCACGCGGGCCAGAGCCGGATGGTCGGGAATCGCCGGCGGATCGTCCATCCAGATGCGCCCGCCCGCGGCCCCGCAGCAATATGCATATGTGCGGTTGCGTGGCATCTCGACCAGCTTCAGCCCCAGCGCCGCGATGAGCCGCCGCGGCGCGCCGAAGATGCCGCTGTAGCGGCCCAGATAGCAGGGGTCGTGGTAAGTCACCGCCAGGCGGCTATGGTGGCGCACGTTGACAGTGCCGCTTTCCACAAGGTCCGCGAGGATCTGGGAATGATGCCAGACCGGCTTGGCCCGGCGGGGGTCGAAGTAATCGTACTTCAGCGCCTGAAAGCTGTGGGGATCGGTCGTCAGGATCTCCTCGAATCGCGCTCCCGCGAACGACCGCAAATTCTTGCCGCGCAGCTTCTCGAAAAGTCCCTCCTGTCCAGCCAGTCCGATGTCGTTGCCGGAGTTCGATTCCCCATCGTACAGAATGCCGAAATCGAGACCCGCCTGGTGAAAGACGCGGGCCGCCGCGCAGGTGGCTTCCCTCGCCCGCGCATCGTAGGAAGCGAAGTCGCCCACGAACCACAGGTAGTGAACGGGTTGCCTCCGCGCGTCTTTGATATGGAAATCGAGATCCCGCGTCCAGTGGGAGCGGGTCTTAGAAGGAGCACCGAAAGAGTTGCCGTAGCGCGTCAGATTATCGAGCGCTCTCTCGAAGGACTTGTCCATGTCGCTCTCTCTCAACGGCAGGCGACCGGCGGGGCGGCGTTGCTGACATGGGCTGGATCCCGAGCGTCGTCACGATCGGACCCTGCACTACAATTCGGCATTCACTATAGCAGGTCCGTGGGCGCTTTACCACTAAAAGATCTGAATATATGGAACTCTCAACCGCTCCCTTACGGTCGCGGCTCTGAAGGCGCTACGGAGCCGCGACCGTCAGGGAGCGGTTGGGCGTCGGTTACCGCTGCGCCGCCACGCGCCGCAAGGTGGCCACCAGTTCGGCCATATCCACCGGCTTCGAGACATAGCCGTCCATGCCGGCGTCCATGCATCGCACGCGGTCCTCGGGGAACGCAGCGGCCGTCATCGCCACGATTTTGGGTTGGCGCTCGGGAGGGTAATCGCGACGAATGCGCGCGGTAGCTTCGAGACCATCCATTTCCGGCATCTGCACGTCCATGAACACCACGTCATAGGACGCATGCGCCAGCCGCTCCAGTGCCTCCGCGCCGTTGACGGCGGCGTCCGCCTGGAACCCCATCCGCCCTAAAACGGTGAGAAGCAGCTTGCGGTTCACCGGGTTATCCTCGGCTACCAATAAGCGCAAGGCCGGCAGGTTCGCAGCGTGGGCATTTGCCAATAGCGGGTTCGGCAACCCTGCATGCGGGGACAACTCCACGCTCTCGGCGGGAATCCAGAAACGGAACGTGGAACCCCGCCCCACTTCGCTTTCGAGCGAAATCGAACCGCCCATCTGTCTGACGATCGACCGGCTGATGGCGAGCCCCAGCCCCGTGCCGCCAAACTTGCGGCTGATCGAGCCATCCACCTGGCGGAAAGATTCGAAAATCCGCTCCCCGTGTTCCGGCGCAATGCCGGGTCCCGTGTCGCGCACCGCGAACGAGACGCGTGCCAGCCCATCCGGCTGTACGCTGCCCGCGAGCGAAAGCGACACTTCGCCCTCGGCCGTAAACTTCACCGCATTGCCTAACAGATTTACCAGCACCTGCTGGAGGCGGACAGCGTCTCCCAGAATGGCCGCGGGCGTGGAGGGATCGATGGTGAACGACAGGCGCAGATGCTTTTCCGCCGCGCGCACCGCCAGCAATCCTACGGTCTTCTCGACCAGCCGCCGGAGATCGACCGGCTCGGTTTCCAGATCCAGTTTTCCAGCCTCGATCTTGGAGAAATCCAGGATGTCGTTGATCAAGGTCAGCAGCGTGTCGGCGCTCGAGCGGATGGTTTCGACATACTCCCGCTGCTCGGGCGTGAGCGAAGTAGATGCCAGCAGGTCCGCGAAACCGATCACGCCGGTCATGGGCGTACGGATCTCGTGGCTCATGTTCGCCAGCATGAGGCTCTTGGCCCGGTCGGCCGATTCGGCCTGCAACTTGGCCCGCTCCAGAGCCTCGGCATTGCGCCGGCGCGCCCGGCGCTCCTCGATCATCCCGGCCGCTTCCGCCGCCAGAATGCGTACCTGTTCCTCGCGCTCCCCGGACACAGCGCACGCCGAATCGATCACGAGGTGTCCTTCCGAGCGATCCTCCACAATCACGGGCAGATCCAGGCCGGCGCCGCCGACGAGCGGCGAATCCAGTTCGAACTCGAGCGGCAGTCCGTCGATCGGCACCGAGACGGACGGCCGCAGCGAATGGTTTACCGTCCGGCCATACCACGCGCGGCGGAATCCATATTGTTCGACCAGCGCGGTGAGCAGCGTGTGCCAAAGCATCTCTTCGGAACACGAGGCGCCCACGCCGCGCAACGCCACCAGCGCGCATTGAAAGCCGATTAAATCGGAAAGCTTCTCCTCCACGTCGCAGGCCGTCATTTCCACACCGCCTTGCGGTCCTTGTCGAGAGACTCCTGGACGCGGCGCAGCAGTTCGTCCACGCTCTCACCGCGCGTCCATTGCGCCCCGCCCAATGCCACGATGGCGCGGAGGGGCACGCCGGGACCGGCTTCGGCGGTGTAGTATTTGCTTTCGGCGAACGTCCGGCAGACGTGCCGCCCCCGGTCCAGGCTGTTCGACAACGATGTCTCGGTAACCGCCAGAAACTCATTCGCGCTCCACCGGTAGGCGTGGCTCTCTTCGGTGTATTGTTCCAACAGCAGGTGAGCGAATGCGCGGAGCAGCTTGTCGCCGAACAACGGGCCGTGCCGCTTGTTGATCTCCTCGAACTTCTCGATGCTGAACCGCAAAACGCTGCCATCGCGCGCCTGGCGCGGGAGCTTATGCAGATAGCGCTCCGCCTCTTTGCGGCTGCCCAATCCCGTCAGGCGGTCGAGAGCCGAGTCTTTGCGGGCCGCGTCCAGACGCTGTTGGAAGGTTGTGACCTGCGTTTGGAAGGCCTCGACCGCCGTTTCATTCTCACGCCGCATCTGTTCCGCGCATTCGCGGAGCTGGGATGCGTTCTGGCGCAGCCGCAAGCGGAGTTCATTGACGTTTTCAATATGGGAGAGCGATTCGAAGCCATCGGCCAGTTTAGTCAAACTCGAGTTGTGGCTGTCGCCCCGCGCCCTGAAACTGCCGATCGCCTCCGCCGCCGTTGCCACGACTTCTTTTAAGGCGTTATCCCGCTCTTCCATGGCGGAAGTGTTCAGTTCGCAGACCGCCGTAAGGTGGTCCATCGCGGACCGGCCGGCCTCTTCGATTTCCTCCGGTTTGGGGTTCTCGTGACCGAGCGGGGCGATGACTCGTTCGAGGTCCTGCTTCACCTCCTCGGACAATTCGGGACTCGCCGGCAGGGCAGTCCTCGGCACCAGGTTCGCAAGTCCGAGGAAGGCTTTCAACAGGGCCTGAAACCGGGGCACAAACTGCTCGGATGCCTGGATTTCTCTGAGTAGAGAGATCACATTTATCGCCTCACACCCGATCTTACCAATCGGTTTCTGGAAGTGGATCGTTATCTAAGGTTTACAATAAAGGGTCCGGGGCACTCATCCCCGGCCCTTAAACCGATATGCCCAGCGTCTTAATCGCCGGCGGCGGATTGGCGGGCCTGGCGGCGGCGGCCGCGCTCGGCGGCGCCGGTTACGAAGTCGATCTCTACGAGGCGCGCGCCTTTCTCGGGGGGCGCGCCACGTCTTATCCGATTCCGGCGGGCGACGCGGAATCCGTCGAAACCATAGACAACTGTCAGCACATTCTGTTGCGCTGCTGCGTCAATTTATTGGACTTTTACGGCCGTTTGGGGGTACGCGACCGTATACGCTTCCACCGCGAATTCTATTTTCTCGAGCCCGGCGGACGACTCTCCGTCCTGCGCCGCGGCCGGCTTCCCGCGCCCCTGCATTTCACCGGCGCGTTCCTTCGCATGCACTGCCTGAACCGCGCCGACAAGATCGGCATCGCTCGCGCCTTGCTCGCCATCCGCCGCGAGCGCAACCGCCGCAAGGACCTGGACCGCATCAGCATGCTCGACTGGCTGCTGCAGAAGCGTCAGACCCCCCGCGCTATCGATCGTTTCTGGCGCCAGATTCTGGTCAGCGCCGTGAACGAAGATCTGGACCGCATGGCCGCCATGCACGGCTTTCAGGTTTTCTGGCTGGGTTTTCTGGCGCGTCCCGATTCCTATGAGATGGGCGTGCCCGCCGCGCCTCTGGGCGAACTCTACGGAGCCGATGGCTGGCAGCGGCTGCCGAATGTGCGGCTGCACTTGCGCACGCCGGTGGAACGGATCGATGGCGACGGTTTCGTGGTGGCGGGGGAACGCGTGACCGCCGACGCCGCGATTTGCGCGCTGCCATTCGAGCGTCTGGAAAGCGTTGGATTGCCCGCTCCGGCGCTGGAACATTCGCCTATCACCGGAGTCCATCTGTGGTTCGACCGCGAGGTGACCACCCTGCCGCACGCCACGCTGCTCGACCGCACCATGCAATGGATGTTCAACAAAGAGGGCGGCCGCTACCTGCTGCTGGTGGTCAGCGCCTCGCGCGATCTCACCAACCTCTCGCGCAACGATATTATCGATATCGCGATCGGCGATCTGCGCCTCTACTTTCCGCGCGTGCACGAAGCCAACCTGGTGAAAGCCCACGTGGTGAAGGAGCAGCACGCGACATTTTCCGCCGCTCCCGAAACGGAATCGCTGCGTCCCGGATGCGTCACGGAGTTTCCGAACCTCTTTCTGGCCGGCGATTGGACCCGCAGCGGTTGGCCCGCCACCATGGAAGGCGCGGTGCGCAGCGGATACCTGGCCGCGGAAGCGGTAGCGCGGTCTCTAGGGCAACCGGCGAAATTCCTGCTGCCGGATGTGGCTTAGCGCTCAGGGTCCGCGGGAAGAAAGATTTCACGCAAAGGCGCCAAGGATCGCCAAGGGCTTGGGCGAAGCGCTTCATCTCTTGAAAGCCAGTTCGAAATGCACCCCTTCGGTCTTCTGCAATGCGGTCAGAATGCTGGAGAGGTTGGCTGCCGACGGGCTGCCCTTGGGACCGAGCATGCGCATGAGGCTCTTAGCCGGGATCTGGGTGCGTTTTTCGAGTTTCTGAAACCCGACAGTAGCGTTCACGTAATCTCGCAGTACGGACTTGCCAGTTGCAAGATCTCCGTTGATGATGCATTCGATGGCCTCGCGTAGCAGGGCTTGGCGGAACTCGGCATCGCGCTGCGCGCGCGCCCGGATTGTGTCCTTGAAGTCGTGGGTGAGGGGCATTACTGGATCTCCTGTTTTCTTCTTCGTTTGTAATCGGCCCAGCAAAGCTGCGCCGCCGCGATATCTCTCGATTGCCGCTTCTTCGTGCCGCCGCCCAGCAGGATCACCACAAGTTCTCCGTCTTTGCCGAAATAAACGCGGTAGCCCGGACCGAAGTCGATCTTGTATTCAAAAACGCCGGCACCAACACTCTTGGCGTTCGAGAAATTCCCTTGCTCCATCCGCGCGAGCGCGATGCTCACTTTGGCCGCGGCAAATGCGTCGAGTTCCTCAAGCCAATTGGCGAATCGTTTGTTTCCCTGTTCGTCAATGTAGCCCCGCAATTCCACCATGCACCACCCATGGTAACATAATCGTTACCATTGTCAGAGGCGGGTTCGCAGGTTAGCGGGAACTCGATTTCTTCACCAGGCGGATTTGAAACAGCTTGGGCCAAAGCTTGCCGGTGACGAACAGGCGATCGCCGGCCGCGTCGTAAGCGATGCCATTCAGCACCGCGCCTTCGCCGCCCACCCGGTCGCTCGCGCTCAGCAGGCCGGCGCAGTCGATCCACCCCACTACATTCCCGGTTTTCGGATCGATGCGCGCGATGCGGTTGGTCTGCCACACGTTGGCGTAGATCTCGCCTTTGACCCATTCGAGCTCGTTTAAGTCGATGACCGGCACGCCGGCCGCGGTCACCGTGATGCGTCCGATCTCAGCTAGGGACTCCGGGTCCCAGAAACGGATCTGGGCGCTGCCATCGCTCATGATGATGCGCTTGCCATCCTGCGTAAGGCCCCAGCCTTCGCCCGGATATTGAAACTGGCCCTTGGGTTGGAACGTGCCCAGATCGTAGATGAAGCCCATGTGCGCCTGCCAGGTGAGCTCCAGCAACCGGTCTTTCCAGTTCACGATACCTTCGCCGAAGTACGCCCCCGGTATGTCGCGCCTCTCGATTACCTCGCCGGTCTCCAGCTTCACCTTGCGAATGGATGATTGCTCGTAAAGTCCGGTGCCCTCATACAGAAATCCGTTGAGGTAAAAGAGCCCTTGCGTGAAGGCCTGCGAATCGTGGGGATAGCTGTGTACAACCTCGTAACTATATTGCGGGATATCGCCGGCTTCGGACGCCGGACCACAGGCCGCGCATGCCAGCGCGGCTGCTACGATCACCATGCGCATATAGAAACAGGGTAGCAGCCGCATCGCCGGGCCGAGGGAAGAAAATCCGCGGGGGCGCTCTTTAGAAAGGGAAGGCGCTCTCAGAATGGAAAGTCCATGCGGGCCGACTGCTGAAAAGGTACGGACTTGGCGAGATAACGATACGGGTTCACGGGCGCGCCGCCGATGCGAACCTCGTAGTGCAGATGCGGCGCCGTCACCCGCCCCGTACTCCCTACCGCGCCCACCAGCGTGCCGCGTCGAATGGTCTCGCCCGTTTGTACAAAGAAGCGCGAAAGATGGGCGTAGTAGGTTTGCAGCCCGCCGCCATGATCCACCACCACCAGCTTCCCGTAGCCCGCTTCGGTTTGCGAGAAGACTACAATGCCATCGGCGGTGACGTGTACCGGGGTTCCCGCAACGGCAGCGATATCCACGCCCGAATGGAAAGCGCCTTCACCCGAGAATGGATCGGTACGGGCACCGAATGCACTGAGCAGCCGTCCATCCACCGGCCAGATTGTAGGCTGAGCGGCGGTAAATCCGAAGGGACGCACCTTCTGGCCGGACATGGCCAGGGCATTGGCGCTCCGCAAGAAATTGTATTCTTCGACACTCTCGGCGAACGTGGGAGACAGTGTGCCCTCGGCGGTAATATCGGCCGGTCCTTCCAGCTTTTGTTTGATACCGTACGCCACGGAGATTTCCTTGGCGTAAACTTCCAGGCTGGCCAATTGCTGATCGGCCTGGTTCACCACCTTTTCGAGATTCTGATAGCGCGCCCGCAGCGAGTCCGCTTCGCGCCGCAAGGCATTATAATTCGCCACCTTCCAGGTCATGCGGGCATAACTGGCGACGAAACCGAAAACGGAAAAGCAACCGAATAAGGCTAACACCAGGATGGCGTAGACTGCGTGATGCGGGACGTGGACACGCCGCAAACGCCCGTGCAAACTATGCGCGAGTACTACGACGAAATATTCCTGCTTCATAGTCTTCTCCAGCCTGACTCCGTGATGAGACGCGAGACTTTCGCGTTGGATTCAGCCTGGGGCTACTTTAACTATCGGACTGAATTGACGAAAACGTTACTGTAGCGCCCGCCTCACACCGTTGTCAACCCTATCCAGATAGTGCAAATGTGTTGCAAGTTATTGAAAATTTATGGTACTGTGCGTTTTCTAATGGTTAAGCGGATTCCCGGAACGTTATTCTTACACAACCTGGTGGAACGGCGCAGTTTGCTCTTTCAACTGGTCCGCCGGGATTTCGAGCAGCGGTTTGTCGGCTCCGCCATTGGATGGGTTTGGGGGCTTATCCACCCCCTGGTGCTTTTGGTTAGCTGGACATTTGTGTTCCAGGTGTGTCTAAAGGTACAACTCGATAGCGACGCTCCCACCCGCAACTTTCCGCTCTATTTGTTTTCCGGGATGTTGCCCTGGTTGCTGTTCAGCGACACCGTGCAGCGATCCGCCTCGAGTGTGCTCGATCAAGCCAACCTCATCACCAAGACCGTCTTTCCGGCGGAAATCGTACCGGTCTCGGTTTTCCTCTCGACTCTGGTGAGCCATCTCCTGGCCTTGGTGCTGATGCTGGCGGCGGCCGGATACTGGTTGCGCGTGGTGAGCCCCTATCTTTTTCTGCTGCCGCTCGCGATGTTGGGCATCGGTCTATTCGCCGTGGGGTTGGGGTGGGTGATGGCGGGATTGCACGTGTTTCTGAGGGACACGGCGCAGGTGCTGAGCGTGATCCTCACGTTCTGGTTCTGGCTGACCCCCATCATGATCACCGAGAAACAAGTGCCCGCGTGGGCCCGGTTCCTGCTGGTGGCCAATCCCATGCGGTACGCGGTCAGCGCCTACCGGCAGATCCTGCTCACGCCGGCTCCGCCGCGGGCGCGGGATTTCGTGGTGCTGGGCGCGTGCGGTGCGGTCACCTTTGTGATCGGCGGCCTGTTTTTCCGGCACATGAAGCGCGGTTTCGCGGATGTTTTGTAAGCAGCTTTCCGGGGTGGAACGCCGGCGGCTTCTTCACAACACCGGAGCGATGCGCTCGGCCGAGCGCGGCGCCACGCGCTCCAGTTCAACGTATAAAGCGATTACCGGATCGCCGGCTTTGCGCAGTTGATCGGCGATCTTTCCCAGGCCAAGAGGATCCACGCCGACCCTGGCAATCAGGCTGTTGACCGGCAGGAACCACTCGATTCGATTTTCCATTTGCGTCCGGCTTTGGCGCAGGAAATCCAGCCACAAGAGGACCACATCCTGGCGCCTGGGACCGTTGGGCAGGGCCCCCACCATGCCGCTATAGAAATCGCATTCTTCACGGAAGTACTCGTCGTAGCTCACGTCGGAGCCGGGCTTCCAGGATGCCAGGGCGTTGAGAAACTGTTGCAGTCTAGCTTGCCATTCGGCGGTATCCCGCGCGTTGGCGGATAGCGGGCTGCCGCTGGCGTCGAAAATCAGCCCGCGGTACTGCGCGGCAAGAGCCGTGCACTCCGTCTCGCGGCACCGGCGCAAACCCGAGGCGGCGCCCTCCAGCTTGGAGGGTGTCATTTCGTCTTCGGTAAGCGGCCGGAGAGGCGGCATGCGCAGCTCATGGTCGTAAAAAAGTGCCGCCTCGCCGCCCACTTCGTTGGCTGGGCGCCCGTTCAGGCTGAAGGCGTATCCGCCATGCTGCATCAGGTCGTCATCGGCACAGCGCGTTCCCGCCAGATTGTTGACCAGGTACAGGCGGTACGCTTCGATCAGCGGCAGCGGATTCAACTGCCGTTTCTTTAATTCCTCCACCACGCGCAGCACCGCCGGACCGGTTGCCTCCGCGTAATGGGTGAAGGAGCGGTCGTCGCCCATGATCTTCCCTAGAGAGCCCGAAAAGGCGGAGGCCAACGACTGCAAATCGGCGTCCTTGAACGAGCTCCCGACGAGGAGTTGCGCCATCGGCGCGACCTGGGCCGGGGATTTCAAGTTGCCGGCCTGTTGTTCGAGAAGCATGAGCGGCTCGTGCCGTGCCACTTCCCGCGTGGTGAACGATCGGCTCGCGATCTCTCCCAGCACCTCGTAGAAAAGATCCACGTTGTAGACCAGGAACTCGCCGCAATCCACCTTCGGAAGATCGAGCGGAGGAATCTGAGTAAACAGGTCCCTTGCCTTGCGGCTATCCACCGCCAGCATGGCATTCACGGCTCGCAGGCGAAGCGAAAGCCCATCCAGTTCCTGCCCGTAGGCGCGATTCAGAAAAACCGCGGCACCGCCAATGCGGGTGATCGTGGCCTCGCGTCTCCACGGTTGCTGGGCTTCGGAGGCGCGGTGGAAAGCTTCTTCCAGCAATTCGATTCGTTTCGTTTTTTCCAGCGCGTCGAGCGACGCGACGCGAATCAGCGCATCGGCCGCGAATTCGCCCGGCGCGCTGCGTGCGAGGTCCAACACCGCGTTGAGCTCGTTGGGGGCTACGGCGGCCGGACACAGCAACGGTAAGAGAAGGAGAACGATCGGCTTCATGTTTGGATTATGCTCTCTCATTCTACCTAGACTACAGCGGAGAGCCAGCCTCGCTGGTAAGACTCCGGATGCCGGCGAAAAGTCGAAAGAAGAAGAGCGAGTCAGCTGGCCGAGGTGTTCGCGCTGGCCAGCCGCGCATTCCCGTTGGCCCACATGCCATTGATGGAGGGTGACAACAGGCCAACCAGTCCGAACAGAATGAAGACGAAAAGCGCGATGATCAAGGTATATTCGATCAGATCCTGTCCGGCATCTTCCTTCCAGAAATCCAAGACAAATTGGAGCCGCGACATGTTGCCTCCACGGCTATTACAACCGATTTAGCGGCGCCTTTCAATAAATCAAAAGGCTATATTGGTACCGCTTACGCGGCTGTTATCTGCTGCGTACTATCGAACGTTAACGGGCGAGAAGGAGCGGGAGAAAGGAGCGCAACGCTCGGCCGTGCCGACCCCCGTGATTGACCCGCGTTTGTAAACGGGTGGGCGTCCCCCGAGCGCCTTCAGGCTTCTCCCTCGCGGAATTCCCGCCGGGAGCTTGCACACCAGCGCGTTGTGATCGAGTCGGACTCCCTATTTTGATAATGTTGGATCAAAATAGGTGGACCGGCACCTGCATCGCAGCCACGCTCCGAATTAATTCTATCACCGACGGAGCGGCCGCGGTCGAAAAAAGCCGCCCCTGGCCCCGGTTATTCGATCATCCGCGGCTGCAAAAACAGGAAGTGATCGAAATAGTAGTGCACCAGCAGCACGCTCAGAACCACCACGAAATAGCTCTGGTCGGCCGTCAAAGTGGTGAATCTCCGCACAACCATGGTGATGAGCACCAACACTCCGGTGGCGGCCAGAAAACAAGCGTAATAGGCGCTCATGCCCTGTCGTCGCACCAGGCGGCGTACGAAGCCGTTTTCGAGCTCGCCCCGCTGGTCGCGCAGGCGGTTGATCAGCCACAGCAGGAACAGGTATTGGAAGGAATGCCAGGTGTTGTAACCCTGGAAGAGCACATCCATATTCGAACCCAAGGGGAGACAGAATGACACCACCGTGGTGATGCCGATGAGCAGGGTCTTGGGGAGGCTGGCCCGGCCCTCGCGAAACTCAGCCGTAGTCTTGGCGATCCAAAGCACCAGGAAGACGGCGAAAACCGCGCCCGCCAGTTCCGGCAGATGCAAGGGGCGCGCCCAATCGGGATAGGGAAGCACAACGCCTCCTACCCGGAACAGGCGCAGTGACATTTTATACATTCCCACCGGGTAGAGACCCGTCAGGATCAGCCCGTAATCCACGATTCGCGACCATGGCCGCTCGCGTAAAGCGGCGCGCGAACGGTAGCAATCCGTGAGGTAGAGGATCTGATGGAGCACATGCAGCGACGCCCAGGTGAAGAAAAAGGTGATGAGCAGGGTGTAGTAGTGGACGCCCAGATACACCACGGCCACCGGCAGGAGCGCCCCGAGGCCCATGTACACGGGATGGCGCGCGCGGAAGTTCGGGTCGAGCAGGGTGAATGTCACGGTTGAGAACAGGTGCGGGCCGCCGATCATCAGAGCCACCGTAATGTTGACGAGGTCGATGGCTTGCTGGGGTTTCATCCAGCCGGAAGCCTGCGCCACCCAGGCCACCAGGAAAGGAAGCGGCACCAGCACGATGGAGCTGAAGATCAGCACGGGGAGGTCCCAGGATGGTTTGTAAATCCAGCCTGGTTCCCTTCGGGATATCAGGGGCGAAGTGACAGCGAGTGCGGACATAGGGTAGATGATATCGCGGCCGGGCGGTGGGTTCAATTGCGCCGGTTGCTCAAATGTTATAGAGCCTACGTGATTTAGCCCGATTTCGCGGGAGCTGTGGGCGGGTTTGCCCGCTTTGGCGAAATTTTCAACACAGCCCTTGTATTTGCAATGCAATCGACATAGCATTGAGTCAGGACCGGATAATCAGATGAAACTGTCTTTTGTGGTTACGCTCCTCGCGGGTGCTAGTCTGGCTGCTTGGGCGCAACAGCCGATGCCGCGGATGATCTCCGTGGATCCGATGAATGGCAAAGCAGGGGACGTGATCGTCGTGACGGGGGAAAATCTCGCCAAGAACGCCGTGGCGAAAGTTTATCTTACCGACGGGAAAATCGATCTCGTGTGTGAAGTTCTTGAACAGACGGATACCGCCATCAAGTTCAAGATTCCGGCGAAGGCCGCTCAAGGCCAGCGCCTGACAATCATGGTGCTGACCACGGGCAAGGATGCCAAGCTTATCGAACAGCCCGTCAAGGTCAGTATCGACGAACCGGTGTCGACCTAGAGTAACGGCCGGCGGAAGCTTGCGCCCTTGGGCCGGTATCGCAACGTGCCGGGGGCTATGACTATCCGTTCCTCTCGCGCGAGGGGTCAGCTTCGACGGTAAGGCGTTCCCAGATATTTCTTCGCTTCTTGTGCCGCGTCGGCTTCCGGCGCGTAAGCGATGGCCCGTTTGTAGGCGTCCACGGCTTGCGCCCGGCGGTGCGTTAAATCGTATATCTGCCCCAAGCGCAGGTAGGCATAGACTCCGGTATTGAGATCGAGATCTTCCACCGCCGCCGTGACCTTTTGCATGTGGTCGAGCGCGCGTGGCAGATCGTTGTACCAGAACTCGATGGTCCCCTGCTGGAAATAGATCTTCTCCCACGGAACCCGGTCATAACCTGGAGCGTGCGCGGTTTTGAGCTGTGCCACTTCTTCCACGGCTTGGAGGGCGCGGGTTTTATCGCCGGCCATGCTCCACATTTGGGATAGTTCGAGGCGCAGCAAATAATTCCGGGGAAAGCGGCGGATCAGGTCTTCGATCAGCGGCACGGCTTGGCGCGTTTGATTCTCGCGCCGGTAGAGCGCGCCCAGGAAGATTTCGGCTTCGATGCGGTTATCGCTGCCGTGGGCCGCCACGTCCTGCACCATGCGGATGCCCTGCGCTTTATCGCCGTGGATGCCCACCAGAAATCCCAGCATGCGCCAGGTCCATGGCAGGCTGCCGATGATGTAATCGTGCAGCCCCTCCACCAGCCGCGCATCCACGTTGCCGGGCTCGAGCGCCTCCACTCGATTGTGCATGCGGCGGGCCATGGTGGCATCCCGCAGGGAATCGCGCCAGGCTTTCTTAACTACCCAAAAGTAATCGGACCGCAGCCCGTAGGAGATGCCCAGAGCGTAGAGCGCCGCCGTGTCCTTGGGGTCACGGTCGATGCGCGGCTGGGCCAGGCTCATGGCTCGGCCGATTTCGTCCAGAAACCACTTCTCGGTTTCGGCCGATGGATTCAGCTTGGGCCGGCGAAGAAACGAGTTGGTGCCGGAAACCAGCTCGCTTTCGAGCGCGCCGTTGCGATACATCTCGCGGAACACGATAGCCTGCGCGAGGTGATTGTGCAGCTCGGGGTCGGAAGGCTGGAGGGCGATCGCGTGCTGGAAATCGGCGATAGCTTCGTCGAAATCGAGGTTATAGAAATGGTCGTAACCGCGATCGACCAAGGGCTGCCCAGCGGACAGAGCTGTAACCAGAATGAAAAAGAGGGTCGTGCCTCGCACAATTCCATCGTAGCAACGCTGGGGTGGCGAGGGCGGTCCCTGGAGCCTATAGACGTTGTGGACAAGAAGACGGGGACAGACGGAGCGTTCCTGCGCAACTGCCCCTCCGTGCGACGTTCGGAGCATCCCAGGCGCCGATGTCGACGGTTTGTCCCCTGGGACTTCCGGTGTCTGCCAGCCCGAGACGTCGCCCGGGACTCAAATCGCGATCCTAGCCGAAGCCGGCGTTGCCGCCGTGATGCAATAATCGGACCGTGCTCACTTCGTATATTCGGGCCGCCATGCGCCAGGCTCGATACGAAATTGTCGAGGACGATGGCTCGTTCTATGGCGAAATACCCTCGATTCCGGGCGTCTGGGCATGTGCGAACACCCTGGAGGGCTGCCGCGAGGAATTGGAGAGCGTTCTGAAAGGATGGGTGCTTCTCAGCATTTCCGATCACTCCCCGATTCCGGAAATCGATGGCAACCGTATCGAAATCCGCGAAGTCGCGTGAATGCCCGCCGTGTCCGGCGGCGATCACCAGTACATGAAGGGACGCGGCCCGAAAGTTTCTACGGATTTTTGCATTCCAGCGCCCACCTCGCATGCTCCGCCACCACGGCATCTTCCGATTGCGCCAGCTTCTCTAATGCCGGGCGGAAGCACTCCGCGCCGCGATTGCCCATGGCCACCGCGACGTTGCGCAGGAAGCCCGCATAGCACGCGCGGGAAACGGGAGTGCCGTCGAACATGGCATGAAATTCCAGTTCGGTTAACGCGGCAAGCGTGGCGAGCGGCGGCGCGAAGTGGCGCGCCTCAAACGCCGGCTCGGAGGTGACCGGCGCGCGGCGGTTCCAGGGACAAACGTCCTGGCAGATATCGCATCCGAATACGTGCCCGCCATTGCCCTCGCGGCGATCGTCGGGGATAGCGCCGCGCTGCTCGATCGTGAGATAAGAGATGCACAGCCGCGAGTCCACCGCGTGGCGATCGCCGAACGGAACAATGGCCGAAGTGGGGCACGCGTCGATGCAGCGGCGGCATGTGCCGCAGCGATCCGGCGGCGGGCCATCGGGCGCGATCTCGAAGGAGACCAGCAACTCGCCCAGAAAAAACCACGAACCGCTTTGCTGGTTGATCAGGCAGGTGTTTTTGCCGATCCAGCCCAGCCCTGCCAAACGCGCGCAGGTGCGCTCGACGAGTGGCGCCGTATCCACGCAGATCTTCGACTCGAACGGCGCGCCGAGCCGTTCGCGCAGCAGGGCATCCAGATGCTTCAGGCCGCGGCGCATCACGTCGTGATAATCGCCGCCCCAGGCGTAGCGCGAGATCCAGCCGCGGTCCGGATCGTCCATCTCGGTCGAATGCGGTTGTGGGGTGTGATATAGCTTGCCTACCGCTACGATCGAGCGCGCCGTTGGCAGCAGATTGCGCGGATCGTCGCGCACCGCGGCGCGGCGGTCGGTGAGGTAGCGCATGTCGCCGGCGAATCCGGCGGCGGCCCACTGGTGGTAGCCTTGGCGATCGGCCGCGGGTTCGGCGCGGGCCACGCCCGCCAGCTCAAAACCGCAGCCGCGCGCCAGCTCGCGAATATCCGCGGCGGTCAAATCTCCAGCCCCACGGAGCGCATGAGCTCGATGGCATTGCTCTTGCGCACCACGCCCGGCCGCATCACGTAATCGAAAAGAATCCGGCCGTTGTCGATCTGGTCTTCGAAATGGACATTAGCGGCGCGCTCACCCAGTTTATCGGCGATATCGGCCAGGGCCAGGTCGTGAGTGGTGAAGAGCCCAATGGCGCCGCGATCCACCAGGCCGCGCACCACGGCTTCCGCGCCAATCCGCCGGTCGTGCGAGTTGGTGCCGTTGAGGAACTCGTCGATGAGAAACAGCTCCGGCCGGCCGGCCTTGGTCTCATCGAGAATCTGGCGCAGCCGCAGGATCTCGGCGTAGAACCGCGAAATGCCGCTTTGCAGGGAATCGGTGAGGCGGATGGACGCGCCCACCCGCAGCGGCGAAAGCCGTAAGCGCCGCGCCCGCACCGGCGCGCCCGCCTGCGCCAGCACCGCGTTGATGCCCAGCGTTCGCAACAGCGTGCTCTTTCCGGACATGTTGGAGCCGCTGACCACCAGCAGGCGCAAGGGACCGCCGATCGATACGTCGTTGCGCACCACCTGCGCTTCGGGGATTAAGGGATGGCCGATGGCCTCGGCTTCGAGCCACGGCGATTGCTCGACGAACTCGGGGAACGGGTCGCCGGGATGTTCGAACGCGTGGCTCGAGAGCGAGCAGAGCGCTTCGATCTCGCCCGTGGCCGCCAGCCAGCGGCGCACGCCGGCTCCCGAGTGGCGCCGCCAGTTTTCCACCTGGATCGCCAGGTGCGGGGTCCACAGCACGAAGATCTCGATCAGCCGGACGAACACGTTATCGCGCGAATCCAAGTACTCGACCAGGCGGTTGAGCCGCGCCATGCGCCTGGAGGGCGGCACACCCTCGGTGGCCAGCGATTGGCCGAGCGAGGACGCGAGCGGCGAATGGAAGCGTTCGCGTTCGAGCCGCACCAGCACTTCGGCCAGCAAGGCGAGCTCGTGAGCGGCTTGCCCCACGGCCGCGGTCACGGCGCTGATCGGCCGGCGGTAGCGGTAGTAGAACCATCCGTTCACGCCCAACGTGGCGAGAAAAAGATCGCGCAGCAGGAGAAGGGAGGATTGCGAGACGCGCTCGACGGACGTGATGGCGAGCAGCAGCCCCATTCCCGCCGCCGCGCCGGCAATCCCCAGCAACGTGAGCGCCCAGACGGCCACGCGCAAGCCGCGGCCGGGCAACAGCGGCGGTGTTTCGCCCCATCGGGCCAGGCCTTCCGGATCGACGCCTTTGCGCGCTTCCTCCGCCATCACGGCCAGGTCTTCGCGCAGATCGAGCCGGGGCCGCAACTCGTCCACGGCCGCTTGCCGCGCCCGCACGGTTTCCGGATCCGCCGGTTCGAGCAGCCAGCGCGCCAGGGTGTCTTCGCCGATATGGGTGCGCGCGGTGGAAACGAGCTCGAACAGCGAGCCTTTGCCGAACAGGTCGAGGTCTTGCGCGTAGGGGTGGGCGGGGTCGAGATACCGCTCGCCGTTTTCGCCGGTTCCCGCCCACGTGCCGTCCAGACGCGCCAAGGCTTTTTCGAAGAATCGCACGGCGCGCCGGCGGCGTTCGAGAGTGTGCAGCAGCCGCTCCCCGGCAACCACCAGGCCGAGAAAAACAGCCCCGGGAATTAAGACCCAGAGGATGCTGAACCCATTCGCCAGCGCGGCCCAAACCACAGCCGCCGCGGCCCCCGCCGCCACCAGCCGGATGTAGCCCAGCAGCTTCTGGCGCCGTTCCAGTGCGGCCGTTTCCGCGCGCCGTTCCTCTAGCAGCCGGGTGTAGGTTTCGCGAGGATTCCCCATGGTTTGAGCCATCCCCATTGTCGCGCGGAATCGATAATCGATTCGCTGCTGGGTCTTTGGGGGCCTTATGCCGCATGTTATATTGTGGCCATGCCGAGCGGCTATATTCCCCTGTTTATCTTTCTAGTCATAGCGATTTTGTTTCCTGTAGTGGCTCTGCTATTGTGCAAACTCATCCGGCCGTCGGCTCCATTCGTGACCAAGCTGGAAGCGTACGAATGCGGCATCAAGGCTGCATCGGATTCCCGCGGCCGGTATACGGTCCGGTTTTACATCATCGCCATTCTGTTCGTGATCTTCGACGTGGAAACCATATTTCTTTTCCCCTGGGCCGTTCGCTACAGCCTGATGGGGTGGTTCGGAGTGGCGGAAGTGGCGGTATTTCTCGCGATTCTCATCGTGGGATACATCTGGGCTTACAAGAAGGGTGCGTTGGAGTGGGTTTGAAGATCGTTCGTTCGTTTCTCCTGACCTCCGTTGCGATCGCATTTGGTACAGGAGCGTATGCGGCGCCGATGTTGCGCCTGGTGACGAGCACGGTGGGGCCGGTTTCGGCCGTTGCCGGCATCAATGGTCCTTCGCAGACCGTGGAAGCATATAACGCCGGGGATGGTACGCTTTCGCTTACCATGACTTCCTCGGTCTCGTGGATTGTCCCCACGGTGGGAACGGCGCGCGCCTGTACCTCCACCACGAATGCCAGCTCTTGCATTCCATTGCAGCTCGGCCTGAGTACCGGTTCGCTGACCGCGGCTTCCTCGCCATACACGGGCGTGGTAACGGTGACCTCTTCCAATGCCAATACCTTGGATGCGCCACAGACCATCACGGTGACCGTGCAGATCGGCGGCGGAGTGCCCTCGAGCGTGGATGTTTATGCCGCTCCCGGCGGGACGCGGGAAGTGGCTTTCTGGACCAACAGCCTGATCAACGGCGCCGGCACCACCACGGATGGGAACAAGTGGCTGAGCCTGGTGCTGAATGGCATCGGCAGTTTCCGCTTCAATCTGCCCTACAGCACGGCAGTGCCTTACAACATCCAGATTGCGCCGCAAGCCGGGAATGTGGCGGGCAGTGTGTACAACGGCAATCTCACCATCAGCGGGTCGACCTTCTCGAACGACAACAGGACGGTACCGGTGACCATGCGGGTGACTTCGCAACCCATCGCCCAGGCCTCGACCAACCAGATCGCCGTGCGCTTGGCGCAAGGCGAACCGGCGTTGGCGCCGCCGTTTTCCCCCGGGGTCTCGCTCGCGAACGTCGGAGCGTCCGGCTCGTCGCTGGTTGCGCAAACTCCCACGGTCACGGGGCAGGGGATTTCCTACGGCTCCGGCGGTCTGACGTTCGACACCACCGGCCTCTCTCCCGGCAATTATACCGGCGCCGTCGCACTGCCTTCGAATGCGGTGAACGGAACGGTAACGGTCCCTGTGCTCTTTCAGGTTTTGGCAAAAAGCAACCCGTGGATTTACTACCAGGGGGTGCAGGACAACGCCACCTTCATCCCCGGCGATACCGTTGCCCAGGGCGATGTGGCGGTGATCAAGGGCGAGCAGCTTTCCTTCAACACACTTACCATGGGCCAAGCCCCGCCCATGTCCACCCAGGTAGCCGACGTCACGGTGACGGTGAATGGCGAAGCCGCGCCGATTTACTACACGCTGCCATTTCAGATTGCGTTCCAGATTCCGGTGGATACACAACCCGGGGTGGCTTCGGTGCAACTCACCCGCACGGACGGCAGCGCGAGCAACCTGGCTTCCGTCACGGTGGCGGCGCGCGCGCCGAAATTGGTGCCCCTGAACGGCAGTAGCTGGGGCGCCATCGTCAATCAGGATGGCAGCTTGCCGGTGGCTGGAGCAATCGCCGGTTGGAATACCCACCCGGCGAAAGTTGGCGACTGGCTGACGATTTATGCCATCGGCCTGGGTCCCACGAATCCGGTTGTGGCCACGGGCCAACCGGCTCCCTCCGCCGAGCCACTGGCGCGGCTGACCTCCACGCCGGTCATTAATTTCGGCGGCGGTCTTTTCGGGATTCTGGCAACGCCCGCCTATGCCGGACTGAGCCCAACCTCGGCCGGCCTCTATCAGATCAACGTACAGGTTCCTCCGAGAACGCCCTCCGGCACGGTCCTACTGACAGCCGTGTTTCCGGATTCGGTGAGCAACGCCGTTTTTATCGCGGTGCAGTAGGATTCGGCTGTTCAGCCGTTCCGCTGCTACCATAGAGTCTGATCCAAAGTGAAACCGTCTCCCACACCCTGGCCACAGGTTTATCTGTGCGTTGCCCTAACCACCATGGCGACTCTCCTTCTGGAGCTCTCGCTGACGCGCATCTTTTCGGTGGTTTTCTATTACCATTTCGCGTTCCTGGCGATCTCGATCGCGCTCTTCGGCCTGGGAGCGGGCGGCGTTTTTTCCTACGTCGTGGCCGGGTGGAAGGCGCCGCTGTACGTGCGGCTGGGACGGCTCAGCCTCGTCAACAGCTTGCTGGTGCTGTTCGCCCTGATCACCATCCTGGCGCAGAATAACAACCCCTCGAATTGGGATCTGGCGCTGGTCTATTTCACTACCTCGCTGCCGTTTTTCATTGCGGGGACCATCGTCTCGCTGGCTATCTCGGAAACCATCACGCGCGTGAACCGGGTCTATTTCTTCGACCTGATCGGCGCCGCGGGCGGTTGTCTGCTGCTGCTGCCGCTGCTCAACGAACTGGGCGGCGTGAGTACCGTATTGGGCGCGGCCATCACATTTGCCGCCGCGGCAGCCATTTGGCACAGCATATCGGGGTCCGTGAAAGGGCGCGTGGGATCGGTGGCCGTGGCTTTGGTGTTGGTCAGCTTCCTGACATATAACCAAAGGCATCACGTGATGGATATCCGCCACGCCAAGGGCCAAACCATTGCCAACGAGATCTTCCAACGATGGAACGCGTTCTCGCGCATCGGCCTGGTAGACCGCAGCTACGAGGGCCGCTACAGCATTGTGATCGATGCCGATGCCGCCACCGATATTCCCGCGTTCCACTTCGACCGGCTCACCCCGAGCGACCGTCACGATCTTATGAAGCAGGGCCCGGCGCTGCCATACGTATTGCGGCCGGCCGCCAAAACGTTGATCATCGGTCCGGGAGGCGGTTGGGACGTGGCGCGCGCGCTGGCCTCCGGCAGCCACGATATTACCGGCGTGGAGATCAATCCCATCATCGCCCAGACCATCATGCAGGAGCGGTTCGCCGCGCTCAGCAACGGTCTCTACCTGCGTCCGGACGTCCATATCGTGGTCGAGGACGGCCGCAGTTTCGTGCGCCGCAGCACCGAAAAATACCAGGTGATTCAAGCCACCCTGGTGGATACGTGGGCCTCCACGGCCGCCGGCGCGTTCGCCCTTTCGGAGAACAACCTGTACACGGTGGACGCCATGCGCGATTACCTGCTGCATCTCACCGGAGATGGCGTGATCGCTTTTACCCGCTGGGGCTTCGACCCGCCGCGCGAATCGTTGCGGCTGATCGCCCTGGCGCGCGAGGCGCTCTCGCAGATCGGCGAGAATGACGTGGCGGCACACGTGATTGTGGGCCGCGCCGGTTCGGTGGAAGGATGGGGCGCGCAGGATACCGTGCTGATTGCCCGCAAGCCGTTCACCGCCTCCGAAGTCGCGCGCGCCGCCGATTTCTTCCATGCGGCGGGCATGCAGCCGATTTACCTGCCCCGCGAGCCCGGCCGCAACCAGTTCCACGATTACCTCGCGTCAACGCACCCCAAGGAGTACGAGCGCAACTACCTGTTCGATATCACTCCGGTGACCGACAATCGGCCGTTTTTCTTTTATACGGTGCAGCCGCGCGACCTGGTGGCATTTCTGAAGAACGCCTCGCATGAAAGCGCCGACTACAAGGTCAACAAGGCCGTACCGCTGCTGTTCGGGCTGATGCTGATTTCGATTGTCGCCACGCTGCTCATTCTGTTGCTGCCGCCCATGGTGCTGGGCACGCGTTTGCCGCGGCAACGCGGCGTAAAGGGGTTCCTGCTGTATTTCCTGTTCATCGGCGCCGGGTACATTCTGATCGAGGTGGGATTGATCCAGAAATTTGTGCTGTTCCTGGGGCACCCCACGTACGCCCTGACGGTGGTGATCTTTTCCATGCTGGTATCGAGCGGTTTGGGCAGTGCTTTCAGCGGCCGCGTGGTGGGGAAGAGCGAAGGCCGGCTGATTAAAGCGTTGGGCGCGGTGGCGATTTTGGGCTCGGTTCTGGCGCTGGCGCTTTCGGGTCTGTTGACGGCGGCGGTATGGCTGCCGCTGGGGGTGAAGGCCGTGCTCACCGTGCTGCTGATCGCCCCGCTGGGCTTTGCCATGGGCATACCTTTCCCGACCGGATTGCAGCGCCTGGAGGAGTGGCATTCGCCCTCCGTGCGCTGGGCTTGGGCGCTGAATGCCGCCTCGAGCGTGCTGGGGTCGGTAGGCGGCCTGTTCTGCTCGATCTACCTGGGCCTGGTGCAGACGCTGATCATCGGGGGCTTGTTCTACCTGGGCGCGCTGGCGGTTGTGGCGCGCGTGCGTCTGGCCTCGTCGGCTCCGCCGGCGGGCGGGGCGCGCGTGCTGCTGACGAAGTAAGCCCGTCAAAAGTGAAACCGATAGCGCACTTCGCCGTAGATCTGGCGAGGATTGATGTAGTGCGTCCCACCGAAGGTGTTGCTGGTATCGAGCAGATAGCGGGTATTGGCGATATTGACCGCGTTGGCCGAGAGCGTTAATGTCTCGCCAAAGCTCTTGCCGATGGCGAGATCGAAGGTGGAGTGCGGTGGCAGGTGCGCCGGCCCGTCGCCATTCAAAAAGCCGGAGCCGAACTGATAGGCCGGCGCCGCCCACATGTGTGACGGAAGCGTCAGCGAGAGAACCGAAGAGACGGTGTTGCGTTGATCGTGATCGAGAAGAAAATTGCCGGTGGGGGCGAATTCCAGCAGTCCTCCGGTAATCGGTCCGATCCCTTGCCCGATCTGGTTCGAGTACGCGGCGCGCCATTGCGCGATCCGGAAAAGCCGCGGCGAGCGCACCGTAATCTCGGTGCCGCTGATAATCGCGCCCAGGTCCGTTAACGGGATGAATATGCCCGAATCGCCGATCGCGTCGTGGTCCAGGAAATTGCGTGCGCTGGTGTGAAAGTTATCCACGTCGAGCGACCACCCGCTTAGCGGAATGCTCAACCCGATATCGTGCTGGATATCGTGCTCGCCGCGCAAGGGAATGAAGCCGAAACCTTGGGCCACGGCGAAATCGAGCGAAGGACCGGCCAGGCTGTCGAGCGGCGGCGGTTGGTAGTAATACGCGTAATAACCGTGCAGGGTCCATTCGAGCCGTGGAATTCGGATGGCCGCGCCCAACCGCGGATCGGCGGCATTCTCATTGACCAACCCGCTGTAATGCGTCAACCGGATGCCGAGGACGAAGCTGAGCCAGGATGCGGCCGTGTATCGGTCTTCCAAAAACACCGCGGTGGAAGTGGCCCAATGCGTTTCGGCCTGGTTCAGAACCCCTCCTCCCGGATTGGCAGTGAGTCCGAAAAACGTGTTGTCGCTTTGGGCCCACGTTTCGGTCCCCGCATGCACGTCATGACCCTTTTTTTGCACCTCGAAAACGGCGCGTCCCCCGAAATAATTCGACCGCGCATTGTCATCCAAAACGAAAGGTGTGTCGTTCGGCCCGCCAACATAATGCGCGCTGTTGAAATGGAAGTAGGGAGAGAGCGTGAAGGTTACTCCGTCCTGGAAGCTATGCGTCCAGTGGAAGCCGGCCAGATAGTCTCTCTCTAAGTCGAGATCGCGGATTCCCGCTGCCTGATCGTCCTCGGTGTTGGGGATCTGGTAGCGATCTTCGCGCAACGATACGATCCAGCGGAATTGATCCTTGGCGTTGAGGTTGTAGAGCAGGGAGAGAAACCCTCCGGTGCCGCTGCTCTGATCGTGGAGCACCTGGGAGACCGGCGTTGCCAGCCCTAATTCCGAGCGATTGCCGTCGGCGCTGGCGTAGTACGCAAAACGCCGCCTGTGACCGCCCGCATCGATCTGATCGTCGGTTGCATAAAAGTTTCCGCCGGAAGCGATCAGTTCCGCGTCATTATTGAGCTCGAAACCGGATGGCGTGACTACGTTGAAGAATCCGTAAGTGCGGTCGCCGTATTCGCTCGAATAGCCGCCGCGTTCGACCTGGAGTTCCGCGACATTCTTGGGATTGATCAGTGGCGCTACGTTGGCCGCGATGTTGGTGTTGATGACCGGGATGCCGTCGAAAAACCAGTTCACCTGGTGGCCGCCTCGCATGTGGAGCATGTCGTGAACCATGTAAGCTCCCGGAACGAAATCGGTGATCATGGCGAGACTATTGGTTTGATCGGCTCCGGCGGTGCGCGCTATTTCCGCGGCCCCGACCACCGTCTGAACTGTGGAGACCTGGGTATTCAAGTGGCTCGCGGCGCCCGAGACTTCGATGCTGGTACTCACCGCCGCCACGCCGAGCTGCAGGTGCAGTACAGGGCCGGGCGCCGCCGTCACGGCGGCTGGTTGGCTGAGCGGTTGAAAACCCGGAGCGGAGACAAAGATGTCATAGGCGCCCTCCGGAAGGTCATTCACTTGAAATTCTCCGTTGGCGTCCGACTCCACGGTTTTCGCTATGACCGCGCCGCGCGCGTGAATCACGATGTGCGCGCCCGCCAGCGGTCGATGTTGCGGATCGTGCACCACGCCCCGCAGAGATCCCATTTCCGCGGCGAGGAGTGGCAGCGTCAACAAACAGAAAGCAGCAAATCTGGCACAGGTATGGATCATTCCAATCTCCCGCAATGGCTAGGGCCAGGTTAAGATTTCCAAAAAAAGGTGAACTACGCGCGAGCGGGAGAAGGCGGAGGGCGTTGCCGGCGGGCATCGCACGAAACGCGCGCTCGCCGGGCAGTTTGCGCCACAGACACGCGGGCGTCGATTGCCACCGGCGGTGCCACGGAACGGGCAGAAGGCTTGACAAATCCAACGACACTAACGCCGCCCAGTGTCAACCGCCCGCAATCGCCGTTGCAGCGCCTGCTGGAGAATGCCGGGCCGGCTGGCCGCTTCGCGCTGGACCTTTTGCAGCAGCATTTGCCGCGGCCGCGACAGCAGGACTGCCCCGATGCGGCGTCCGCCGACGGTGCCACGGAAACGAACGAGAGGAACAGCGACAAACAGGCAGCTACAATACCGCGCTGCCACCGCGACCTGTTATTTGTCCCCAACATCCCTTGGGAAACTACTATAGCATTTGCGCGGCGCTTCTCAACGCATCGCTTGGCGGCCAAATCTGTATGTAATACTCAAACTCGCGTAGGACGGAATGCGCACGCCAACCACCTCCGCAATGGGGTTTGCGGGAACGGCTCCATCCACCAGCCCCGTTTTGCCGGGCGCATAGTTTGTGGCGAAGTTCTCCGTGGTCTGCCCCGTGTAGCCGCTGGCGATCATCATGTTCACGCCCACGTTGATCTTTCCATCGAGAAATGGCCGCACCACGGCCAGCCGGAATTCCTTGTTCGGCACGCCGAGACAGTAAGCGGTCAGGTCGTCGGGTTTGCTCTCATTGCATCCATTCCCAACCACCTTCCTACCCACATACTCGAACTCACCTTTCGCCTGCAAATGGAAGGGCAGCCTCTGATAAGTCCAGGAAAGATCGCCGATCGACCGCGGGGCCTCGGGTGTCGCCTGTCCCGTGTCCCGCTCGCGCGCATCGGCTTGCTCGAACGTGGCTTCGAGCGATCCGAGGCGGAAACTCTGTCGCAGCGTTACTGCCAGGTAGCGGATGCGGCCCGGCCCCAGGTCGAACTGCAATCCGTCATCCGGATCGATCTTGCCGTACTCGGCGCTTTGCGTCTCGTGTCCCAGGGTCAGCTTCAAGTCGGTCGAGTGGAGGCGCTTGCTCGCCACCAACTGGTACGAGCGCGCCGTCTCGACCGGGTCAACCGCCGCCGGGCCCCCGTTCGCGGTCTGCTGGCCGATCGCCGATCCCGTTCGCGGATCTTCCGTGAAGAACGATTTCCCGAAGCTGAGCGCCACCTGCGGAGCCCAGCCGGAATTGCCGGGCAGGAACGTGACGGTCGCCTTAGGCGAATTCAGCCCTACCAGCTTGTTCCAGGAATTCGCGCGTGTCACCAGGTCCTGGTTATCGATGCCGATTTCATCGCGTCTCCAGCCCAGGTAGTAGCGCACATACTCGCTCAGCTCGCCCTCCGCGGCAATGTATGGCGATACCGGGGCGATGGTCACATTGTTGCCGTCTATCTTGACGAACGGTCCGTAGTAAGACGGATTGGCGGGATTGTAGAAGGTGTAATGATCCAGGTCGTCGCGTCGCGGTGCCTCCCGCTGGTAGTCCGTCCCGGCCAGCAGTGTCAAGCGCTTCGAGAACTTTTTGCGATATGCCGCGCTGCCGCCAGCCACGGTGCGGAACTCGCTCTGCCGGATCAGCCCCAGCCCAAAATCGGAATCGAGCGAGAGGTTGTAAGTGCGGAAAAAACAGGAGAGTTGCAGTTCCTGATTTTCAGCGGGCTTCCAAACATCGTTTAGAGCCACCAGCGCGGTGTGCGTCCGGTCCTTCTGGCGGGGGTCGATCGTATCCGGGTACTCAGTCCATCCCGCGGCGGCATCGGCGGAATTGAATCCGTAAATGGGGCGCAGTCCCGCCACGTAGGAGAAGCCGTAGTATCCGATTCCCAATAATGTCAGGGTGTGATCGCCCGCTTGGAAGACGCGTCCGCCATTGAGTTTGACCTGCTTGCGGTGCTCCAACCGGTCCAGGAACCCGTTGCCGTACGAACCTTCGATGGCAATCCAGGAATCGCGCGATGGGCTCATCCCCGCGGCGGCCGTGATGTCCCGGCCGTCTCCCGTGATAGTGACGAACGGATCGAGAGACGAGCGCAGGCCGTAGATCGCCGCCAGGTTCAAGGCGTGATTGCCCTCGCGCACGTTATACGCGCCGCCATCCACCTGCACGCTTTCGATTACGTTCGCAATGTAAATGTTCGGATCGGTGTAACCGTTGCCGTGCGCATTGGCCGACAGGTTGTTGGGCACCAGGTAGGAGCCCACCTGGATGTACTGCGCGATGGGCTCGCCGTGATCGCCAGCCACGCCCGGCGCGAAATACTGCGGGGCCTTGATGCCGCTCGAGGCGGTCTCGACCGGATAGCCGGGAATGGACACCGGCGCGCCCGGACGTCCCGGATTGGCATCCAGCATATCCTCGCTGACGAATACCTTCTCGGCGGGATCGGGTGCCAGGACATCGACCTGGCTCACGTCGGCGGTCACCGTGACGGAATCCCGGTGGGTGGAGAGCGCGTCCATGCGGATCTCGACCGATTGGTTCCCATTGACGCGAACGAGCACCCGTTGGCTCACGGAAAGAAAGCCCGCGGCGGCCACGTTCACCGTAAAGTCACCGGCCGAATTCACCTTCAGTTCGAACCCTCCGTCCGGCGCGGAGAGGGTGCGTGCCACCGTTCGGTCTTGGTCGAGGAGTTGCACCTCCGCCTGGGGGAGAGCTTTTCCCTGCGGATCGAGGACGCGTCCCTTTATGAGAATAGTCGGGGCATCCGCCGCGGCCAGCGGCAGCCGGAAGAGACAGATGGCCAGAGCAATCCAGTTCGCCTCCCGTGAGATTCTCATGATGGTGCTAAATAAACAGAAATCGTGATACTACCACGAAGGCATACGAAATTCAAAATCGTAATAAGGGCTATAACGCATCGCTCGAAGCAGTTATCGCCAGTTGTGCGTGCTTGACGCCTTTGATGGCCGCCAGCGTATCGGCAAAACGGCGCACCTCGGCGGACGGCCCGCGCAACGCGATCAGCTCCAGGCAATTATCGTGGTCCAGATGGACGTGCATTACGGAGACGATCAGGCGGTGATGGCGGTGCTGCAGCTCGGTGAGCTTCTCTTCGAGCAGCCGGACATGGTGATTGTAGACGACCGTCACGGATCCGATCACGCGTCCGGAGGGTTGGCTGGAGGCTTCGCGCACCAGTTCCGCGCGGATCAGATCGCGGAACGCCTCGGATCGGTTGGTGTATCCGCGTTTCTCGATGAGGCCATCGAATGTCGCGAGAAGATCCGTGGCAATCGCCACGCCAATGCGGCTAAGTTCGGACATCGGACAGGGTTCAGCTTAGCACGTTCTATTCCAGGGCCGATCGTGATGCCGGTGGGGGTGCGAGTGCACTTCTCCGGAGGCATGGGTATGCCGGTGAGCATGCAACAGGCCGGCGCGGCGCAACAGGTCCGTGTCCTCCAGTATGGCCGCGGGCGCGCCTTCCGCCACCACCCGGCCGGCCTGAAAGACGAAGCAATAGCCGGCGATTTCTTCCACGCTATCCAGATCGTGGGTCGCGGTGACGACGGTGCGGCCGGTGTCCCTCCAGCCGGAGATCAGGTCGATAATCCGGCTTTGGCTCTGGGGGTCCAGGGCAGCGGTGGGCTCGTCGAGCAGCAACACCTGGGGATCGAGGATCAGAACGGACGCGATGGCCACCAGCTTTTTCTCACCTCCCGAGAGCCGGTGCGGCGGACGGTCCTTCAGGTGGGCGATGCGCAGGTTGTCCAGTGTGGCGGCAACGCGGGCGCGGATTTCGTCCGCCGGCCAACGCAGTTGCAGCGGCCCGAAGGCCACTTCGTCAAACACCGTGGGGTTGAACAACTGCGCATCGGGATTCTGGAATAGCATGCCGACCCGCCGCCGGAAATCGAAGGCGAACGCTTCGTCCTCGAAGCGGGATTCGGTCAGCGCTTCGCCGGCAAAGCGCGCGGTTCCCGATTCCGCGAAGTACAGGCCGTCCAAAACCCGCAGCAGCGTCGATTTGCCGGAGCCGTTGGCGCCCAGCAACGCCACTCGCTCGCCGGCCGGGATTGTCAGGGTCGCGCCATCGAGCGCCACCACCCGTTCGTAGCTGTATCTGAGGTCGTTCACCTCGAACATCGGTGCCGTCAATGTTAGCTCCGTCCCATCCAAACGGCCGCCGCGCTCAGCGCCAATAGGAGCAGCAGCCACGTCCAATTGCGCCGGCCCATGCTGAATTCTTCCAGCACGTAGACATCTCCGCGGAAGCCGCGCGAGAGCATGGCGAGATACACTTCACTGGAAAGCTGCATGGTCTTGCCCAGCAATACGCCGGCGGTTGAGACCGCCAGGCGGCGGGCCTGACCGGGCGCGAGCTCTGCCACCATGCGGCTGCGCCGCGATTCGAACATCTCCCGTGCCGTGGCGATCGTCAGCAGGATGTAGCGATAGGTCATGCCCAGAACCACCACCACAACCACGGGCACGCGCAGCACGCGCAAAGCCTTCAATACGTGAGTCCAGGGCGTCGCGAGAACCAGCAGTAGGGAGAACGTGGCGGTGGTTTCGACGCGCGAAACCAAGAACGCGGCGGCGCGCATTCCCGTGAGCGTCACCGGCCATCGGACGAGCGGCAGATGCCCAACCGCGAGTCCGGGCGTCAGAAAGATTGCGGGCAGCGCGATCAGGCCCGTGAAGGCGAATGCGCCGGCCCATGCGCGGACCATCAGCGTGCGCAACGGAACCCGCGACAAAACCGCCAGTAAGCAGGCCAGCGCGAATAGGCCGCCGATGACGGCTAGGCGGTGGGAGGTGGTGGCCGCAATCACCAATCCCAAGGTTCCCACGAGCTTCACCCGCGGATCGAGGGATTGCAGCAGTCCCTTGCGCCGCGCAAACTCCTCGGATTCGAGCGCACGCTCCAGAACCCCGAGAAAGCCTTCGAGGGAGCGTTCGATGAAGCCTCTGGTGGGCAACCTAACCGCTCCGTTGGCGGCCGCTGAGGACCCGGTCACCCGCCGCCGCCATCAGTAGGATCAGCCCGCTCCCGAACGCGGCCGATAGCAAGTAGCCGAACGAAGCACTACGCAGGAACGGCGGCGCATAGGCGGGAAATGGCGCCGTCCAGACCGAGGAGAGGCGCTCTAAGCCGGGCGGCACGCGTGCGGGCGGTTCCCGATGGGCGGACACGGCGGCGAGATCGCGCGGCGACCACTCTCCCCACGCCGACCCCACCGCCAGAATTCCCAGCGGAGTCAGCAACAGCAACACGGCCAGGCGCACGAGCAACGGGCGCACGGCGGACCATCCGAACGCGGCGTGGGGATCGTTCGTATCATCGCTTGTCGGCGCGCCCGGCGCGGTGGCGCGCAAAAGCGAGGGATGGCTTCGCCCGAGCCACGCCACCAGGCCCGCCGTGAGAACCATCTCGGCCAATCCCGCGACCGTCAGATGGCCGGCCATCATGGCTGGAATCGCGATTTTCAGCGGATAGGGCGCATAGAGCGGCGCTCCCGAGGCATCGCGAAAAAGCAGCGGTTGTATGCCGAACTCGATGGCCGCCAGCAAAGCCGCGATATTGATCGACAAGTAGCCGGCAATGCCAGCGGCAGCCACCCGGCGCCGCGAAGTAAGGGGACACGATCCCGCAATGCCGCGGTAGATGGCGTAGGCCGCCAGCGACCCGGCCACGGCCATGTTGAAGCAGTTGGCGCCGAGAGCCGTGATGCCGCCATCGCCGAAGAACAACGCCTGGATCGCGAGTGCGATCGAAATCGCCAGAATGGAAGCCCACGGACCCAACACGATGCTGGCGATGGCCATCCCCACGGCATGCCCCGTCGTGCCGCCCGGCAGGGGCAAGTTAAACATCATCACCACAAATGAGAATGCGGCGAAGACCGAGAGGAGGGGAATGACGCGGGTGGCAAGCAGTCGCCGTAAGCGGCGCAGCGAGACATACCAGAATGGCGCCGCGCCCGCGTAGAGGATCGCGCAAGTGGACGGGCTCAAGTAGCCATCGGGAATATGCATCGGTTGGGAACGGGCACTACGGCAGCCCGTCGATTCGTAATACCAACATATGAATCGTAGCACGCCGGGAGATCCCCGGAGCCTCACCCACCCCTACAGCAGATCCTCCCGCCGTTGCTTCTCGAGCACCTTCACCACATCTCCCACTTGCTGGGCGCGGTCGCGCGCAGCCACCAGGAGCGCATCCGGGGTATCCACCACAATCAGGTCTTTCACCCCGAGCAACGCCACCATTTTTCCCCGTGCATCCACGAAATTGTTGAAGGCGTCCAGACAGACCGATTCCTTCGTCCCCACATTGCCGCTGCCGTCGCGCGCCAACAACTCGTAAACGGCGTTCCAGCTTCCCACATCGTTCCATCCGAAGTCGGCGGCGGGAATGCCGCTTACGTTGTCCGCCTTTTCGAGCACGGCGTAATCGATCGAGATGTTGTCGCACAACGGGAACGCGTGCTTCAGTTTCTCCGCGAAATGGCGCGCGCCGAAACGCGGCAGCGCCGCCAAAATCGTGGCGGTCTTCGGCAGGTGGCGGCGCAACTGGTCGAGCAGCACATCCGCCCGCCAGAAGAACATCCCCGAATTCCAGTAGAAATTCCCGGCGGCCACGTAGCGTCTGGCCTTGGCGAGCTGGGGTTTTTCGCAAAATCGCCGGACCGGTACGGGTTCCGATGTGCCGGGCTTCGATGCGCGCGGGAACTCGATGTAACCGTAGCCCGTTTCCGGCCAACGCGGCGCAATCCCCACCACCATCAGGTGCCCGGCTTCGGCGCCGCGGAAGGCCGCGCGCAATGCGGCGCGGTACGGCGCGGGCTTCGAGATCACATGATCGGACGGGAAAACTCCCATGGCCGCATCCGGGTCTTGCGAGTGGAGAATGTGCGCCGCCAGGCCGATCGCGGCGGCCGTGTTGCGTTGGATGGGCTCGGCCAGCACCTGCCTTTTGGGCACTTCCGGGAGTTGCCGAATAATCGCATCGCGCAGGTGATCGTTGGTCAGAATCCAGATCCGCTCCGGCGCGATCAACGGCTTGAGGCGGTCCACGGTAGCCTGGATCAACGACCGCTCGCCGACCACATTGAGTACCTGTTTGGCGGACGAGCGGCGGCTCCGCGGCCAGAAGCGCGTACCGCGGCCTCCCGCCAGAATCAAAGCGTAACAGTGTGGGCCCATGCTAATTAAGCGGATATCCCCGAATCAGGCGGAACGTCCGGCTCCAGCGTGTCTTGGTGGGAAAGTGTTCTACCAGGTCGATTATGTGGTTCCAACCCAGCGCCGGGCTGGAAAGCGTTTCGGTGGGCGCATCGTACGACCAGTAGATGATCAGCGGCTTGCCGATGATGTTGGCGCGTGGAACGAATCCCCAGTAACGGCTGTCGAGCGACGAATCGCGATTGTCCCCCATCGCGAAATAATACCCCGGGGGCACCGCCACCTCGCCATCCCGCACGTGGTTGAGCAGCATATCCTGCGCCCCCTCCGCCAGGTGGACATTGGGTTCGCCGGGGAAGTTGTCGCGATAAGAATCGATGTAACCGGTCTTGTGATAGACGTACGGTTCAGAGACCGCCGACCCGTTCAGCACCAGTTGCTTGTTAACCAGCTTGATGCGATCGCCCGGCACGCCGATGCAGCGTTTGACGAAGGTCTGTTGGATATCCACGGGATAACGGAACACAATGATGTCGCCGCGCTTGATCGCGCAATAAGGCAGGATATGTTTCGAGACCGGGCCCGAGGGCCCATAGGAGAGCTTGTCCACCAGCAGGTGATCGCCAACCAGCAGTGTATCCTCCATCGAACCGGTGGGGATGACGAATGCCTGCACCAGGGAGGTGGTCCCAAACAGCAGCAGAATGATGGTGACGGTCCATTCCGCTACGAAGCTTCGCTGCGTGTTGAGGTGCGGAGCGGGCGGTGGCGGCGCCGGTTGGTCCGCAACGATTGTCACATGGTCTTCATCCACAGACATCCATTCTAACCGCAATCCCTGTTATCCTGGCTGGAGACCTTGAGGTCCTTCGTTTGAGTACGCTCATCTCCAGCCCCTCCACCGGCGGCCCGTCCGCGGCCGAACGCCGGCGATCGGTGTTCATGGTGTGCTCCTGCACCCTGATCAGCGCGGCCGCCCAGATCCTGATGAAGATCGGGATGGTCCATTTCACCCCGCATTTGGTCGCGGTGATCACCAACGTTCCATTGTTTTGCGGGTACGCGCTATACGGCGTATTCACGCTGATGATGGTGCTGGCGCTGCGGCAAGGGGAGCTGTCTCTGATCTACCCGATCATTTCGCTGGCGTACGTGTGGGTGACGGTGCTCTCCTATTTTCTATTTCATGACACGCTCAACCCGCTCAAGCTGGCGGGCATCCTGGCGATCATGACCGGGGTGGCGATGCTGGGGCGCGGAGCGCAGCAATGAACGGCACGCCGCTGAGTTCCATCCTGCTGGTGCTGGGGGCGTCGATCGTGGGGTCGTTCGGCGCGGTGTTTCTGAAGCTCGGCGCCGTGCGGTTGAGTGGTTTCTGGAGCCTGCTGAACTGGCGGCTGGCTGTGGGGGTGGGTCTGTACCTGGGTTCCTCCGTGTTTTACGGTTGGGGGATCCGGCATGGCCAGCTCTCCGTGCTATTTCCCATGGTGTCGATCGGGTACGTGTGGACTTTGCTATGGGCGCGCATCTTCTTTCACGAGCGATTCACGCGCCCCAAGATCACGGGCCTGGCTCTGGTATTGCTCGGCTGCTGTTTGGTCGGGTTGGGCAGCTAGCGAACGTTGCCTGCTCCAAGGAGATTTTCGGATGTTAAAACGCATGCTTTCGCCGTACGCTCTTATCCCGCTGTTGCTGGGCGCGTCCGCGGTCTACGCGGATGTCACCGTGCACCAGACCATGGAATTCCAATTCAAGATGCCCATGCCGGCGGCCCAGACTTTGCCGCCGATGTTCAACGGTCCGATCGAGTTGGTTTCGCGCATCAAAGGCCAGCGGGCTTACGCCAGCTTCGGATCCCTGCTCATCATCACGGATTCCGCCGCCAAACAGATAACCCTGGTGGACCCGAAGGGCAAGCGTTACGCCGCCACTTCTCTTGCCGATTACCTAGCCAGCGTACAGAAGACCGCCAGCGGCGGCGCCGCCATGCCGGAGGAGGCACGCCAGATGCCGGCCAATATCAAGGTCGATATCCAATCCAAGAGCACCGGCCGGTCCGAGCGCATTATGGGCATTGACGCGGCCGAGACCGAAATCGTTTTCCACATGACCATTCCCATACCGATTCCCGGCCAGGAGAACGGTCTCGAGCTCACCGGCAAGTTTCAATGCTGGAAACCCAAGCCCGGCGAAGCCGACCGCGTGCCGGCGTTGGGGGAGTTGGAGGCATACCATTCGCGCGCCGGGGACATGGTGAATACTGGCAGCATGCTGAGCCAGATATTCGGCGACATGCCCGGCCTGGGTGAGAACATGCAGAAGCTCACCGATGAGCTGGCCAAGGGCGGCCGCACCAACCTCCGCCTGCACGGGGCATTCTACATGCCGGGTTTGGCGGGCATGATGGCGCAAGCCCGCGCCAGTGGCGCAGACGTTCCCGACATGCCCGGTCCCGACTCCCCCTTGCTCGAAATGCGGATGGAAACGACCGGGATGGATACCGCCCCGGTGCCGGATTCGGTGTTTCTGATCCCCGCCGATTACCAGCAGGCGCCGATCGCGGATCTGATTAAGATGCTGATGCCCGCCGCGGCGAAGTTGTAGACACGCCCGGGACTCTCCCCCGGTCTCAACGTCAGGGGGCACTACGGGATTTGAAGTTTAGCTTCGACCTTGGATAACCGGCTGTCCATCTCCATCAGTTTCCCCACAAGGAGGTTGAAATTGGCATCGAACTTTGTCTCCAGATGGTTCGCCTTGGTCAGCAGCATCGTAAAGCCAAAAACAAACAGCAAGCCGTTGAAGAGGATTGGGACGCCGATCGCGAGATACAGTTGCACATTTGTCATTTCGCCGCCGCTCTTTTTTAATTCTTTCTTCGAGGGCTGCCCACCCAACAGTCTCTTGGGCTGGACTTAGTTATATCATATATGATCGCAGTCGTCCTGGAGCCAGCGCTCGTTCGCGGTGCGCTCGCTGAAATCACGGCCGCTTGGACCTGTCCTCCAACACGCTCAGGCGCGTATCGAGGTCGGCAAGCCTTCCCATGATCAGGTCGAATCGTGTATTCAGACTGGTCTCGATCGCGAGCATACGCGCCTCCAGCCCGCTCATGCGTGCCGACAAGGCGTTGAACAGCAGGCCGTTGCCAACCATGCCGAGCACGAGGGCGATGGTTGGAACGCCGATGGCGAGATAGAGTTGCATGCCAGTCAAGAATGTCCATGCGGCCCGATCTCACTTGATGATGCTTGTTGCATTCGATTCCGCCCTTCCCATCGTATTCATCAGTGGAGGTCGCGGTGATACGATTTGCCCTGTTGGCCGCTATCGCGGGTTCGGTGGTGGCCGAGACGCCCAGCGTCGAATCCATCATGTCGAAGGTCGCCATCAACCAGGCCAAGAGCCAGGAGATGCGCGCCGAATTCGTCTACAACCAGAAACAACTTCTGCGCATGGTACGCTCCAGCGGCAAGCTGGCACGCGAGGAGTGGCGCGAATACACCGTGCTGCCGGCCTTCCGCGGGGTCAAGAAGCAGCTCACGAAATTTGAAGGAAAGTACTGGCAACACAATACTTCCGTCGCCTACGACAAGCCCGGCTTCCAGTACAAAGGCCTGGATATCGACGGCCAGCTCATCGACGGCCTGTCCAATGACATGACGAATGACGAGCAATCACGCGATGGCATTGAACATGATTTGTTTCCTTTGACTTACCATCAGCAATTAAAGTATAACTTTCATCTGGTTCGTACTGAACAGTACCATGCACGCGCGGTTTACCGCGTGGCCTTTGAGCCCAAGCGATTGCCGCACCTGGCCGATGCGGACGAGAACGACGAAGCGATTTGGAAGGGCGAGGCGCTGATCGATGCTGCCGAGTTTCAACCGGTATCGGTCAACTCGACCATGGCGCTCAAGATTCCGGCCGCCGTGCGGATTCTTTTGGGTACGGATGTCAAGGGGCTGGGCTTTTCGCTGAGCTATGAGAAATTCGCCGACGGCATCTGGTTTCCAGTGAGCTACGGTGGAGAATTCTATGTAAGAGGCCTGTTTTTCTACAAGCGGACCATGACGGTCTCGCTGGTCAATTCGGATTTCCGGCGGGTGGATGTCACCAGCCATGTAGCATACGCCAAGGAAGCGCAATAATCTTGCTCGTGTACCTGGAAAAGAGCGGCTGTGATTTCACGGCGCTGGTGAGGGAACACCAGGGCATGGTGTTCAGCATCGCCTGGCACTTCCTGCATGACCGGTCGCTGGCTGAGGAGGTTGCCCAGGAGGTGTTTCTCGGCCTGCATCGCAATTTGGGGCGGATCGAATCGGAGGCGCACGCGGCGTCGTGGATCCGCAAGGTAGCCGTGCAGCGGTCGATCGACGAAGGGCGCCGGCGGCTTAGGAGGCCTCAAGTGGCACTCGAAGATATTCCGGAACCGGCTTCGAGCGGGCGCACTTCCGATCCGTTGCTGGGCGCCACGTTACGGCGGCTGGTGGCGAGTTTGCCGGAAACGCCGCGCATGGTGATGGTGCTGCGGTATCAGGAGGATTGGGAGCCATCGGAGATCGCCGAGATGCTGGCGATGCCGGTGGCCACGGTGAAGAGTCATTTGCAGCGTTCGCTGGCGCTCCTGCGGGAGAAACTGGCGCGGCGCGGCATGGGAGCGAAAGAACGGTAATGGACTGGCTGGAAGAGGAATTGCGGCGGGCGCTGGCGCGCGAAGAACCGCCCGAAGGTTTCGAAAGACGGGTACGGCAAGCGGTGGCGCGGCGCGGCTTCCCGGCGCGCCGATGGCTGGCGGCCGCGGCGGTGGTTATCATGGCGGTCGGCGCCGGCACCGGTTATCGCGAGTATCGCGGCCGAGTAGCCAAAGAGCAGGTGAAGCTGGCGATTCGCATGGCCGCCGTAAGCGCCAATCATATTCAAAATCATGTGCGAGGTGTCATTCGATGAAACGGCTTCCTATCCTGCTATTCTGCGCGGCGCTGCCCAACCTGGTGTGGGCCCAGCAGCTTAAGCTCAACCTCGACCAATTGGCGGCCAAGGCCAGCGAGCACGTCGATTTGAACCTCAACTCGAGCACTCTCCAGTTCGCGGCGAAGTTTCTGGATGCGGACGATCCCGACGAAGCCCAGATCAAGAAGCTGATAACCGGATTGGAGGGCATTTATGTCCGCCATTTCAGTTTCAAGGGCGTGAACTCGTGGACGCAGGCCGATTTGGATGCCATCCGCGCGCAGCTTCGCCCCCCCGAATGGACCCGCATAGTGGGTGTGAAAAGCGAGGAGGATGGCGAAAACGACGAAGTCTACCTGCGCACCATCGGCAACAAAATGGCGGGCGTGGCCATCGTCGCCGCCGAGACCAAGGCGCTGACCGTGGTGCAGATTGCCGGGCCCATCGACCTGGATGCGCTGGCGGCGCTGGGCGGCCATATGGGCGTTCCCAAACTAAAGATCCCCGAAACCAAGCCGAAAAAAGATATGTAACGCGCCGGGGCTGCGATAATGATCGCATGCCCACACAAGCAACTTACGACGATGCCAACCTGATTCTGCGGCTTTTCGAGCTACGGCGCGAGGAGCTCATGCGCAAAGCCCGGCAATGGTTCTCCGCCAATTTCAACGCAACGAACATGGAAGAGGCGATGCGCATTGCGCCTCCCGGCAGCCAGGAAAGCGCCTACATGCGCATGGTGGTCAGTTACTGGGAAACGGCCGCGTCTTTCGTGGCGTCCGGCGTTCTCAACCAGGAATTATTCTTCCAGAGCAGCGGGGAAATGCTGGGTGTCTGGGAGCGCATGCGCCCCCTGGTGCCGGGCATGCGCGAGATGAGCAAGAATCCCGCGTCCTTTAGAAATCTGGAAACCGTAGGCAACGCCTATATCAAGTGGATGGAAGCCAATGGGCCGGAAGCCTATCCGACATTCCAGAACATGATGAAAATGATGGCGGGTGGGGCCACCGCCGCAGCCGGCAAGAAAGCCTGACGCCCGTCAGGTTTTTGACGGCTGGAGCCGCGGCGTCAGATTCCCAACGGTGGCGACGCAGCCCACAAACCGACAGCTGATGGCTGAGAGCTGATCGCTGAAAGCTACGGGCCTGCTCCCGCATGGCCCCGGAAATGCACTGCTGAAGGCCGAACGCCATGCGTCAACCAGCGAGCCGCCGTAAGCACGCCGGCCAGCGGCCGGATTTTGCAGTTCTAGTGGGTCCCTGTATTGCCGCCGCCGGGATACTCACCGGCCTGTTCCTCGAAGGCGGCCGAGTCAACGACCTGCACCAGTTCTCCGCCGCCCTGATCGTTTTCGGAGGCACCGCCGGAGCCATGGTGCTGACCACCCCGCTGGACGTCATCCGCAGCGCCCTGCGGCGTATCGGCGCGCTCCTGTGGGTGCGCCACGACCAGCCCGCGGAACTGATCGCCCGCCTCGCCGATTATGCCAAGGTCGCGCGGTGGCACGGCTTGGCGGCCCTCGAGCCGACCGCCCTCGCGATTCAAGATCCGTTCTGGCGCAAAGCTCTGCTGCTGGCGGTGGACGAAGCCGAGGAAGACACCATTCGGCAGGCCATGGACCTGGAAATGAACGTCCAAGGCATGCAGGCCGATAACGACGCGGGCGTCCTGGAAGCCGCCGCGGGATACTCTCCCACCATCGGCATCCTGGGCGCGATTCTCGGGCTGATCCAGGTGATGAAACACCTCGACGACATTTCCGCCGTGGGCGCCGGAATCGCCACGGCGTTCGTCGCCACCATTTACGGCGTCGGCCTGGCGAACCTGGTATTGTTACCGCTGGCCCAGCGGCTGCGCCTTCGCTCGCAGCGCACCATGCTCATGAATGAGCTGGTGGTCGAAGGGGTGATCGGCATCCGGCAAGGCATGAACCCGGTGCTGTTGCGCGTGAAGTTAGGCGCGTTCGCACCGAGCGGCCGTCTGCCGGAGAAACCCAAGATCGTGGTGTCGAACGATCAACCGCGGGCGCTCTCCGCGTAGATCTCCATGCGCGCCTTTCCCAAGAATGCGCTGGCGTTGAAACGGGACCGTTGGCTAGTTCCCTATTCCGATTTCCTGACCCTACTGCTGGCGGTTTTCGCGGTCTTCTTCGCGCTGGAACGGAGCCACAAATACACCGCGCGGCAGATTGTGGACGCAGCCTTGGGGAAGCCCGTGCCCAGGATTGCCGTACCGCCGCCGGCTTCGGTTCCCGCTCCCACCGTTGCCGCGCCGGCCGCCACCGCGGCACAGCCGGCCGATGGCAAGATCATCGATGCGTTGCGGCGCGAATTCGGCGCCCAGATCGCGCGCGGAGAAGCCGATCTGCGCGTCAGCCCCCGCGGCGTGGTCGTAAGCCTCAACCAGGCAGCTCTGTTCCGGCCGGGCCACGCCGAACCGGATCCCGCTTCCTATGCGAATTTCGAGCGGCTGGCGCGGGTGATCGGCAACCTGCCCAACGCTATCCGTTTGGAGGGGCATACCGACGACCGGCCCATTCGCAATTCCCGTTTTCACGATAACTGGGAGCTCTCCGCGGCGCGCGGCATCGCCATTCTGGAATTGCTGGTGAATCGCTATCACCTGGCCCGCGAGCGCCTGTCGGTCGCCGGCTTCGCCGAAATCAACCCCCTCACATCCAACCAGGATGCCGAAGGCCGGGCGCACAACCGGCGCGTGGACGTGGTGATCCTGAACTGATCACAGCCCCGTGTACCAGAAAAGCAGCCGCCGTCCGAACACCGCCAGCACCAGCGCCGACGCGCTGAGAAACGATCCGAACGGCAATTCGTAGGTAGCGATGTCCTTGCCGGCGGCTTTGATGTAGGCGAGGCCCAGCACCGAGCCGGCGATCGAGCCGAGCACCAGCGCGAGCAGGGCACCCTCCAAGCCCAGGAAGCTGCCGATCATGGCCACCAGCTTCACGTCGCCGAATCCCAAGCCTTCTTTGTGCCGCACCAAATGGTAGACCCAGCCGCCGCCCCACAGCACCAGCGCCGGCAGCCCCGCTCCCACGGCGGCATTGAACAAGCCCAGCCAGCGGCCGTGCAGGTCGCCGCCCAGAAGCCACAACAAGCCTTGCGCCGCCATATCGGGCAGCGGCACGAATACCGCCAGCACCAGCCCCGCCAGCGTGCCGCCCAAAGTGAATTCGTCCGGCAGGATGCGTTCCTCGAGATCGGTGAAGACGAGCGCCACCAGCATGGCGGCGAAGATGCACCACTTGGCCGTCGCCGGCGTGAGCCCGGTTGTCCAGACCAGGTAGAAAAACAGCGCGCCGGTGAGCAACTCCACCAACGGGTAGCGCGGCGAGATGCGCGCGCCGCAATGGCGGCAGCGGCCCCGCAGTAAGGCGTAGCTAAGGAGCGGCACGTTGTCGTACCAGGCGATGGTTTTCTCGCAGGCGGGGCAATGCGAACGCGGGCGCACCACCGAAAGATCGCGCGGCCAGCGGTAAATGCACACGTTGAGAAAACTGCCGATCAACAGGCCGAAGAGAAACGCCAGCCCGGCTTCCAAAGCAACAGGTTCCATCACGAGAGCACCGTTCGATAAACTTCCATGGTACGGCCAATCATGCGATCCGCCGTGAACCGCTCCATGACGGCGCGGCGTCCGGCGCGGCCGAGCGCGCGGGCGAACTCCGGGTTTTCGACCAGCTCGCGGATGGCGGCGGCGATCGCCTCGGGGCGGTTTTCCACCAGCAGACCGGTTTCGCGATGGCGCACGATTTCCGGCAGGCCGCCGATATTGCTTGCCACCACCGGCACGCCCGCCGACATGGCCAGCAGCGCGGCCGATCCCAGCCCTTCGCTGTGGCTGATGTAAACGAATATGGCCGCGCGGGCGAGATTGCTTTCCAGATTGCTGGAGATCTCGAGTTCGATGCCCGCCAGCCGGGCCGCTTCCATGGCCAGCGGAGCGCCTTTCAACGGATCGGCGAGAGCCTGAGCGATCACGCGCGTTCCCGCGGATTGATCGAGCAGCGGCACGCCGTCGTAGACCACCGCGATCTTCTCCAGCGGGACGCCGCCTTCGATTAAAACTGATCGAACGAACTCCGAGACCGCGAGGTAGCGCCGGGCCCTCCCGTATTTCCAGCGCGAGACTGACCCCAGGGCGAACGCCACGCGCCGCGACACCACCAGCGGCGTGTCGGGCGCAAACGCGCCCAGTGTATGCGCGCGCGCATCGTGGGCGTGGACCAGGTCGTGCCGCGCGGCCAGCATCATGACCCGCACAAATCCCAACGGTTCCACGCGCCAGCCCCGCCCGCGCGCCGTTTCGTAAAGCGGGGAACCCTTCCGCGCCAGCAGCGTGCATTCCACTCCGGCCGCCGCGAGCCCTTCGATGAGGCGCGCCACCTGCCATTGGCCCCCGCGCATCGTGCGCCCGCTGTCTAAATGGAGAATCCGCATGGATACGAAGAGTCAGCCGCTATCTGGAGTGGGGCAGACTTCAGTCTTTGCCCGCGACAGTCCGGCTGAAGCCGGCCGCAGACTGAAGTCTGCCCCACTTCGATCTCGCCAATTACAGGACACTGGACTAGCTCATATTTCGGGCTTTCGAATATTTCAGAAACGTATAGAACGCCGCCATGTACGAGATGGTCAACCCTTCCGGGCCATCCAAGAAACCGCGGTCGATCACGTAGCTCTTCACGAACGTCCAGGCGGGCGAAAAAATCATGCGCGCCAGCGGCACTTTCACCCCGTGTCCGGCGATCTCTTGCGCCGCCAGCGTGGTGTAACGGTCCATGGTCTTAACGTGCTCGGAAAGCGATTCGCAGGTGAAATGCAGGATGTTGCTTTCGAGATGCCCAATGCGCCCGTCCACTTCCACGCGTTCGTGCACGAAGCTGCCCACCCAGCGGGCCTTGCGCCGGTCGTAGAGCCGCAGTTTGCGATCCGGATACCAGCCGCAGTGCATGATCCAGCGGCCCAGATAGCGCGCCAGCCGCGGCATGGTGTAGCCGTCATAGCGCGGGCCGCTTTTCTTCAAGTTCCAGATTTCGGCTTCGAGCGCTTCGCTCAGCGCTTCATCGGCATCGAGCGACAGCACCCAATCGTGCGCCGCCTGCTCGGCCGCCCAGTTTTTCTGCCCCGCGAAACCGCGCCAGTTGGCTTCGATCACGCGCGCGCCCAGGTTGGTAGCCAGCTCCACCGTGCGGTCCACCGAGCCCGAATCCACGATCAGGATCTCATCGCAGCAGCGCAGGCTTTCAATGGCGCGGGCTATATTACGCTCCTCGTTGAGGGTGATGATGGTGGCGGTGATTTTCATGGGGGGGTTACAGCCCGCCGGTGGCCACCGGCGCGTAAGCGAAACATAGCACGAATATGGCCAGGGCCAACCATCCCAGTTTGCGGCGCCCGCTATCGAGGGGCGTATCGTCATACAGCATGGGATGGCGCCGCCCGATCAGCAAAAGCACCAGGCCCCATAGCAGCCAGCCGAACCAGTAATAGCCGAGCGGCAGCAGGACGAGTCCCACGGCCGTGGACACGGTGCGATGCTGGCGCGGAAAGAACGAATACAGGATGTGGCCGCCATCCAGTTGGCCCATGGGGAGCAAGTTCAGCGCGGTAGCGAACATTCCCATCCAGGCCGCGCGCGCCATCGGGTGCAGACAAATATCCGCCGACGGCACGCCCGGGAAAATCGCTCGACCCAGCAGCCATTGGAGACCCGGAACGCCGAATTCCAGGCTGCCCTGATGGGCGATTCCCGGAATCACTTTCGAGAACGCCAAGCCGATGGAAAGCGCCGGCAGCAGAAACACGAAACCCGCCAACGGTCCGGAAACGCCGATATCGAACAGCGCCTGCCGCGAGTAGATAGGCGAACGCACACGAATGAATGCGCCGAACGTCCCCATGAACGGCGACGGCATGAAGTACGGCAGGCTGGCATCCACCCGGTGGTACATAGCCGCCAGGTAATGGCCGAACTCGTGCGCTAGCAGAAAGGCCATCAGGGGAAGGGAAAACGGCAAGCCGTGCAGCAGTTCGAGGGGGTGGCGCCAGAAGCCCAGGTACAGCTCGAAGCTGTGCTCCACGTCGAAGGGCAGGTTGCGGTCGAAATCGAACTGCATGGCCGCCCCCACCAGCGACGTGGTCACCAGGGTGAGTCCGAACAGCAGGCCGTAGAGCCAATACCGTTCGCGCGGCCGCGCGTGGATGGCGAACGGCACCGCCGGGCGGCCGGTTTCGGCGTAAATCGGGTACGGGGCGGGCGAGAAATCCTGTGGGGACACGATGAACCGCGCGGCAGCGACCTACTGCAGCGTCTGCAACTCCTTGCCGGGCTTGAAACGCACGGCCTTCCCGGGCGGAATGGAGACCTCCGCGCCGGTGCGCGGATTCCTCCCAATGCCCGTCTTTCGGGGCTTCACGTTGAATACTCCAAAGCCGCGCAACTCGATACGGTCTCCCTGCTCGAGCGCTTTTTTCATGGACTCAAACACGGTCTCCACCGCCATTTCGGCTTTCGTTTTGGTGATCCCGGTGCGGTTGACGACCTCGTTGATAATATCCAGTTTGATCAAAACAGCCTCCTCGTGGACGGGCGAGCTTTGGTTCCCGCATCAGTCAACGATATGATAGGATTGAATTTATCTCAATGTCAAGCGAGAGTTCTTCGCGCCCTGAAACTCCCGTGACGGCCACCGAGTTCCGCCAAGCCTGCGGCCGATTCGCAACCGGCATCACAATCGCCAGCGTTTTGGACGAAACGGGCACGCCGCACGGGTTAACCGTCAACTCATTTTCCTCGGTTTCGCTCGATCCGCCGCTGGTGCTCGTCTGTCTCGGGCACGTCGTCACGGCCATTGAAATATTCCGTGCCGCGCGCCATTTCGGACTCAATGTTCTGGCTGCCAATCAACGCGAATTGTCGCAGCGTTTCGCCACCAAAGACTGCGACAAGTTCGACGGCTTGAGCTGGCATCGTGGAACAACGGGCGTCCCGCTGCTGCCACATACGCTGGCGGAGATCGAATGCGCGGTGGAGCGGATTGTGCCCGCCGGCGATCACGATATCTTCATCGCCGAGATGGTGCATGTGCGGCTGCATGAGGGCGAGCCGCTGATCTATTTCGGGGGAAGGTATCGGGAGCTGGGGTAGAGCCGGCCGGTCGGCGGGCCGCCTCCCGGCCGTGTACACTGGGATCATTGCCAACCGTTCTTCGGGCGGGGCCATACCGGTTCTTCCTTTACTCGGCGGATCGAGATGAGCCTCCTCATGTGCATGTGGAGCGGGAAGACAGTAAGGCGAAGTTTTGGCTGGAACCGGTTCGCCTGCAGGCAAGCCGTGGTTTCGGCCGGGCGGAGATTGGGCGCCTCCAAAGATTGGTAGAGGAGAATGTGGTTATTTTGTTGAGGTCGTGGCATGAGTATTTCGGGTAGCGAACTCAGGGAAGCACGCGCCCAGAGCGTAAGCGTGAGCGACGATGCTCTTGTCTTGGACCTTGCGGATGGCAGAACGGTAACGGCGCCACTCGCCTGGTTCCCGCGTTTGATGCATGGGACTCCGCGGGAGCGCGCCAACTGGCGTCTGATTGCGGGTGGCGAGGGGATACACTGGCCGGAACTGGATGAAGATCTCAGCGTGGAGAGTCTGCTGGCAGGCCGCGGCTCCGGTGAAACGCAGGACTCATTTCGGCGATGGCTCGAACGGCGGAAATCAGTCCGCTAACAAGGTTTATCTTCCCTCGAGCCGTTGCTTGAAGAGCCAGACCGGAAGTTCCGGCTCGCCGTATGCCCGGTCCCACGACTCGTGAGGGACACCGTCGTATTCGGTGAAGCGTACATCCGCGTGCAGGCCTCGCAGCAACTTCACCATCTCTCGCGATTCCGTCACGAAGACGTTCCGGTCGGCGTTGCCATGGAAGACCCAGACGGGGATTCCCGCAACTTTGCCGGCGATTGCCGCGTACGGCCCCTCGTCCGTGATCTCGGCCGGCGTCGGCCACGTAATCCCGCCGCAGACGACTACGATGGCGGCGAAACGTTTTGGATACTCCGCCGCTATCGACCATGTGCCGTAGCCACCCATCGAGAATCCGGTCAAATATCCGCGGCAACATATAGCGATCTTACCGCGATGGAACGAGATGTCCGGGGCCATCGACCCGGCGCTACACTGGCACTGATGAGCAACCCACTCTCGTATCTTCACGATCAGATCGAACAATGGAAGAGCGAAGGCACTTACCAGCGCCTGCGCATCCTGGAATCCGCCAGCGAGGCGGAATCGCGCTTCGATGGCAAAGATGTCATCAACCTGGCCTCCAATAATTACCTCGGCCTCACCACCCATCCCAAATTGCGGGAAGCCGCGCTGGCGGCAGTGCGTAAATTCGGCGTGGGATCGGGCGCGGTGCGCACCATCTCGGGGACCATGACGCTGCATATGGAACTCGAAGAGCGCATTGCCCGTTTTAAGAATGTCGAAGCGGCCGTGGTGTTCCAGTCGGGATTCGCCGCCAACGCGGGCACGGTCTCGGCCATCCTCGGGCCCGAGGACCACATCATCTCCGACGAGTTGAATCACGCCAGCATCATCGACGGCTGCCGGCTCTCGCGCGCCAAGATCCACGTGTTTCCGCACAAGGACGTGGCTGCGGCCGAGAAGATTCTTGCCGATCTGGAAGCGGCGCCGGGGCGCAAGCTGCTCATATCCGACGGCGTGTTTTCCATGGATGGCGATATCGGCCCGTTGCCCGGTCTGGCGGAAGCCGCGGCACGGCACGGCGCCATCATGATGGTGGACGATGCCCATGCCTCGGGCGTATTGGGCCGCAACGGCCGCGGCACCGTCGATCATTTCGGCTTGCATGGCCGCGTGGATATCCAGGTGGGGACGCTTTCGAAAGCCATCGGCGTGCTGGGCGGCTACGTTTGCGGCAGCCGGGACCTGATCGAGTTTCTCTATCACCGCGCGCGACCCTTCCTGTTTTCGACCTCGCACCCGCCCGCCGTGGCCGCGGCTTGTCTGGCTGCCTTCGACGTGCTGGAACAGGAACCCGAGCGCATCGAGATGCTCTGGGTAAACACCCGCTATTTCAAGCAGGGCCTGCGGTCCGCCGGGTTCGACATCGGCGCCAGCGAAACCCCCATCACGCCCGTGATGGCCGGCGAAGCGAAGCTGGCGCACCAGCTTTCGCGCGCGCTCTTCGAAGGAGGCGTGCTGGCCACCGGCATCGGTTTTCCCACCGTCCCCAAAGGCAGGGCGCGGGTACGCACCATCGTCACCGCCACGCATACCCGCGAGGAATTGGACCGCGCGCTCGAAGTCTTTCGCGGGGTAGGAAAAAAGCTCGGCATCGTCCAGGCATGAGACGCTTGACGCACGCCGCGCCCTCGCGCTCTATTGGCCGATGGCGATCAGCCGCAAACGCGCCTCCCAGCGCGTCGCCGGGTCTTTGGCCTTGGCCTCCAGGTCTTTCAGGAATGCCGCGTCGGAGATCCGCGCCATCGCAGCCAGCTTGCCGTCAGCCCCATCGGTGCTGGCGATCTGTTTGAGCGTGTCGGTATCGCGCAGCCGCCTCACCACCGCGGGCGAGACGCTCCCGGGATGCTGCCGGGCATACTCTTCCAAAAGATCCGGATCGCCGATCGCCTCCGTTATGTCGAGTGGAAGTCTCAGCCGCAACACGGCCGGGTCCTTGATCTTTCGAATAGCCGCCCACCGAATGTTGACGTCTAGGTCCGTGGTGGCGATTTTCATGAGCACCGAAGGCTCTTCCACCAGTTCCAGGGCGACGGCGCGCACCGCCGACGATGTGGAGTTGAGGGCCAGAGCCGCGGCCGCGCTCTCCTTCTCCTGGCTGGATCGCTGGCCGGCGATCGCGCGCTCCAGGTCCCGCCGCGCATCCAGGTATTGAGATGCCAATCTACTGGCCTCGTCCTTCCCGCCACTCTTCGCGATGGACGCCAATACCGAAGTGTCTTTCACGCGGGGAACGGCGTAGATGCGAACTGCCCACGACGGATCGGAAGTCGCGACGGCGGCCAGCGTCTTTTGGTCGTCCACCTTGCGGATGGCGGCCTGTCGGACATTAGAGTCGGGATTCGACAATGCCAATTTGCACAGCATGCCCTGGTCCGAGATTGGCCTCACGAACTCGGGCGGAAGATCGCGGGCGGCGGCGTTGGCCGCCACATAAGCCGCCAGGGCCGCATCCCCGACGTTGATCAGCGCCCTGCGCACCAAGTTCCTGTCGCTCGTCTTATGCGCGACCCGCAGCAGGCCGGCCTCGCCATTGGCGCGGTATGCCTGCGCCAGCAGCGCTCCGCTCGCCTCCGGCCAGATCGCATCCCAAAACGGCGCCTGCTCGGGTTTCGACCACATCCCGGAACTGTTCGCGGCAACTATGTAGGATGCCGGCGGATCGAGCCGTGCGCGGATGCACTCCACGGCCGTTTGCCCGCCGGCGGTTTCGAGCACCAGCGCACCGCCTACGATGGCGCCCTTGTAGCGTGTGCCAAAGGTGTACGTCCCAGCGAGCGGCGATCCCGCCAAGACGATGTGCAAAACCGGCATGCCATTAGGAGTACCGATGTTCTCCACCTCTCGTTTCAGCCGCTTTGCGTCGTCCGCATCGAGCATCGTGCCGCCGTTGCAGAACGAGACCGTCATTCCGATCTCGAAGTCTCCCGATAGCGTGTGCGGCCAGGATCCGCCTGCCGGACAACTGCGGGCCAGCGTTTCCGCCAGCCTCCCGGCATCCAGGCACGTCGAGCTGAATGCAGGAGCCAGCCGCGCCAGTTCCCGCGGATCGTGCATGTTGAACATGGCCGCTTCGCGCATGTCCGAATCGGCATCGTTGTGAGCGATGTCAGCCAATACCGCCTCGTCTTGCAGATGCTCCATGGCGGCGCGGCGCACGGTCCGGTCGCCGCCATTCCGCGCCAGGTCCGCCAGCGCGCGCCGATCCCGTATTCTATCTACCGCCATGGCCCGTAATGAGGGGGACGCATCGCTTTTGGCAATCGCCAGCAGGTCCGCGTCGTCTTGCAGGTTCCGGATAGCTTCCCGTCGCACTTCCAAATCCGCCGCGTCTCGGGCCAGCCCGGCGAGGTCCTTCTCGTCGTGGATTCTGCCCATAGCCGCGCGTCGAATCTCCGCGTCCGTATCGCCGCGGGCGATATCGGCGAGCACCCTCTCATCGCTCAATTTTTTTATAGCCTCACGGCGCACATGGGGATCGGAGGCGGTTCGCGCCAAGCCTGCAAGCGCGTTCTGGTCCTGCACCATCGCAATAGCAGAGGCTCGCACCTCGGCTCGGGCGTCATTGCGCGCCAGTTCGGCCGCCAGCGATACGTCGCCCGCGGCTTCGAGCGCGTGCAAGGCCTTCTGCCGAACCGTCCACTGGCTATGGGTGCGCGCCAGCCCCGCCAGAGTATCGCAGGCTTTCTTTTTGCCGGACTTGCACGGCGCCGCCAGTTTCCCAACCTCAATCTCGCCTTTCCGGCGTGCATCGGCATCGGCGCGGACAGAGCCGTCCGCCGCGAATGCCTGCCCGCCGGAGCAGAAGGATGCAACCAGAATTGCGGCCGCCATCGGTGACATACGATTAGCTATTTTAGGTCCTCTCAGCGCCGCGACATAGCGGACCCAATTGGGCCTTCGCAATTTGTCGGAACTCCCCGCCCGCGCGCGACGTTTCTTGCAATAGGCCCGGTACTCGACCGTCTAGATACAATGGAGCCATACTCCGTGGCGAAAGAACGCAAAAGAATAACCGCTTGGGTGACGGCGCGCGAGGCCTTCTGGATCGCACTGGAAGCGCTGCGCAGTCATAAGCTGCGGTCTTTTCTCACTCTGCTGGGCGTGGTGATTGCCACCACCACCCTGATCGTGGTGATGTCGATTGTCAACGGCATGAACGTGTACATCGCCGACCACATCGCCAACCTGGGCACCAACACCTTCGTGCTCCACCAGTTCCTCTGGGCGCAGGGCTTCGATTCCTTTCTTCAGGCGCGGCGCCGCAACCAGCCGATCCGCCTGGAAGATTACGATTACCTGCGCGAGAACCTGCGCGGGTATCTGCAAATTGGGGCCATGACAGCTCTCACGCCGAACCCCGCGGCGCGGTATAAGAACCACACCATCGATGAGATCAACGTGAATGGCATGACGGCGAGCTTCGCCGACATCGGCCGCGAGAAGGTGGAGCAAGGCCGCTACATCAGCGAGACGGACTATCTGCACAGCGCCCATGTGTGCGTCATCGGCCAGGACCTGGTGGATAAGCTTTTTCCGCGGATCGATCCGCTCGAAAAAGAAGTTTCGATCTCGGGCATTCCGTTCCGTGTCATCGGGGTGATGGAACGGGTGGGCAGCACCTTCGGGACGAGCCAGGACAACTTCGCATTTGTCCCTTTGACGACGTTGCGCAACATTTGGATCGGCCGGCCCGAACTGTTCGTGTACGTCAAGGCGCCGGACTCCGCGCACCTCACCGAGCTGGAGGATGAAGTGCGGGCATTGATGCGCGCGCGGCGGCATGTCCCTTATAAAGAGGACGACACGTTCGGCATCAACGGCGCCGATACGCTGATGAACGCCTGGAAGAATCTGACGTCGACGATTTTCGCGGTAACCATCGGGTTGGTGGCGGTATTCATGGTGGTGGGCGGAATCGTGATCATGAACATCATGCTGGCGAGCGTCACCGAGCGCACGCACGAGATCGGTATTCGCAAATCGCTGGGGGCGCGCCGGCGCGATATTCTGTGGCAGTTCGTGATCGAATCGGGGGTGATGGCCGGCGTGGGCGGTCTGGTGGGCGTGGTGTTTGCCATTGGCATCGCCAAGCTCGTGGACATGGTCTTCACGGCCTCGGTTCCAGCCAATGCCGTGGTGGTGGGCTTGACGCTCTCCACCGGGGTGGGCCTGTTTTTCGGCATCTACCCCGCCACGAAAGCGGCGCGCCTGGAGCCGATCGAAGCGCTGCGCACGGAGAACTGAGGGGACAAGATGCGAGCTTACCGCCGAAACGTGGGTGAGAATCTAAAGCTGGCGCTGGATACGCTCCGCATGCACAAGTTCCGGTCGTTTCTGACGGTGCTGGGAGTGCTCATCGGCACCACCACGGTAATCGCCGTCACCTCCATCATCGCGGGACTGGACCACCAACTGGTGGATGTGGCCGAGCAGTTCGGCACGCGCACGTTATGGGTCTTCAAACTGCAGATCGGGGCCCCCCACGCCCTGACGCGCGAGGAGCGGCTGCGCAAGCCGTTGAGCTATGAAGACGCCATGGCCATCAAGACGGAATGCCCTTCCGCCGATATCGTTTCGGTGGAGTTGTTCCGGGAGATGACCGATTACGGGTTACCGCCGGTTACGGCTCGCTACAAAGGGCACGACATGGTGGACGCCCTGTTCGTAGGCGTTACGTCGCAGCACCTGCAGCTCATCAATGCCACCCTGGCGGACGGCCGCTTCTTTACGGAAATGGAGGATCGGCACCGGCGGGACGTGGCGGTGATTGGGAACGGAGCTCGCGAGAGACTTTTCGCGCATGAGAATCCCATTGGCAAGACCATTTTGGTGGATGGCCATAGCGTGGAAGTAATCGGGACCCTTAGCAAGTTCAAGTCATTTCTAGGCGACGATCAGAACGACAAGGCGATTCTGATTCCTTACGGCAGCTACAAGAAAGTCTATCCCGAGGCGCAGGACAATTTCATTTGCGTGATGGCGGCTCCGGGGAAAATGGACCAGGCCAAGGACGAGATTACCGCGTTGCTGCGGCGGCGTCGCCACGTGAAGGCGGCGGACGCGGACAATTTCGGAATTGCCAGCGCGGAATCCGTCATCAGTCAATTCCGCGCGGTTATCGGTACGGTGGGATTGGTGATGGTGGTGATATCGTCGATCGGCTTGCTGGTGGGCGGCATCGGCGTGATGAATATCATGCTGGTCTCGGTGACGGAACGGACGCGCGAAATCGGAGTGCGCAAAGCGGTGGGCGCGCGGCGCAGCGACATCGTCTGGCAGTTCTTGCTGGAGGCCATGACCCTGACCGCCTCCGGCGGGGTGATCGGCATTTTAGCGGGCTGGCTGCTCAGCCTGACGATCCGCACATTGGTGCCCAGCCTGCCTTCCACGGTGCCGCTGTGGTCGGTGGTGGCCGGCTTCTCGGTAGCCACTTTCGTGGGACTCTTCTTCGGGATGTGGCCGGCGCTCAAGGCTTCCCGGCTCGACCCCATCGTGGCGCTGCGCTATGAGTGAGACGAGATAGCCGTCCATGCAATTACTGGAGCTGATCGCGGGCGCGCGGGTATTCGATCTGGCGCAGCCGTATTTCGTGGGGATGCCGCACTTCCCGTCGCATCCTCCGTTTCTTTTCGGCCTGGTCAAGCAGCACGGCGAGTTTGTGGGTCCAGCCGGCCACAGTTCGGCTTCCGAAGCCATTGCGCTGGGCGGACACGTGGGCACCCACATCGACGCGCTGTGCCATTTTTCCTGCGGCGGGCGGCTCTTCGGCGGAGTTCCGGCCGGGGAAGTGCAATCGTACAAGGAAGGCTTGGGCCGCTATTCGGTGGATACGCTGGGCGGGATTCTGCGGCGCGGCGTGCTGCTCGATATCGCCGGGCACGTGGGTGTTTCCGCCTTGCCGGCCGATTTCGAAATCACGCCGCGACATCTCGAAGAGACCGCGGATGCGGCCGAAATCGCCATCCAGCCGGGCGATGTGGCGCTGCTGCGGACGGGTTGGGCCAGCTACTTCGAGGATGCGGCGAGGTTCGTCTCCCAGGTCCACGGTCCCGGTCCGTCGCTGCCCGGCGCGGAGTGGTTGAGCAGCCGCGGCATATTCGCGGCCGGCAGCGACACGCTGACCTTCGAGAAAGTGCCCGATGCCGCCATGCCGGTGCACGTCCACCTGTTGGTGGAAAAGGGCATTCACATCATCGAGTGCCTGAACCTGGAGGAACTGGCGGCGGCGGGGGTTTACGAATTCCTGTTCGTGGCCGCGCCGCTCAAGATCCGCGGCGCCACCGGTTCGCCCATCCGCCCGCTGGCGGTGGTGGCGGGGTAGCGTCTTTTCGCGTACGCTTCGTAGCTCAGTTCCCGACCGCTGTGTCCTCGCCCCAGATGTACTTACTGAACCATTCGTAGTTCTGTTCCATCAGCGCCCGCTGCTGTTTGGGCTTCGTGATGCCGTGTCCGAATCCTTTGAAGAAGATCAATTTCACCGGGATGCCGCGATCTTTCAAAGCCTGGTAGAGCTCGTACGAATTCGGTGGCGGCACGCGCTTATCCTGGTCGCCTTGCTGGATCAACGTCGGCGTCCTGGCGCGGTTCACATAAGTAATCGGCGACGTCTTACGATAAATCTCCGGATCGTCCCATGGAGTCCCTTTGAGATACTGCCGGGTAAATGGATGGATGTCGGTGTTGACATAGTAGGTCATCCAGTCCGAGATACCCGCGCCCACCGAGACGGCTTTGAACCGGTCGCTGTAACACGTGATGAACGCCGAGATGTAACCGCCTTCGCTCCAGCCCATCGACGCCACCCGGTCCTTGTCCACCACGCCTTTGGCGATAAGGCTATCGACGCCCGAAATCACATCCTCATAATCGCCGGTGCCCAGGTTCCGTACATTCAGCGCGCGAAATTTCCCGCCGTATCCGGCCGAGCCACGATAATTCGGCTTCAGAATCAGCGCACCCTTGGCGGCAAATCGCTCCACGGGATAAGTGCGGTCGGGGGATCGCACGGCCGTATCCACACCGGTAGGGCCGCCGTGAATCACCACCAGCAAGGGGTATTTCCGCGACGGGTCGTAATCGGCAGGCTTCAGGAGAATGCCTTCGATGGTGGCGCCATCGGACGATTTCCAGGAAATCACTTCCCGGTTGGCGAGCTGGAAATTCCGGTACTGCGCCGAGACATCGGAGAGATATTTGGGAGCGAAATCGTTAGTGGACGAAACGAAAATCTCCATGAACCGATTCGGCGCCGCGCCCGTGCCGGCGAAGGTCCTATGATCTTTGGTAAAACTGGCGCCGTTGACGTTGAACTGGTCTGGCCCGGTGATGCGCTCGATCGCGCCCGATGCCGGATCGAGCCGGTAGACATGTGCGTAGGTCTTCTGCAACCCGGCGAAATAGATGCCGTCCGGCCCCCAGTCGATCAGGTTGGCGTCCTCGTCGAAAGCCTGGGTCAGCACGCGCGGCGTGCCGCCCTCCGCGGGAATCACCGCGATGTAGCGGTTGGCATAGTAGAAGAACTCCTGACCGTTGCCGGTCACATAGGCGATGGTCTTGCCATCGGGCGACCATTGCGGCCGCGAGTTCGGCCCGCCCGATTCGAGCAGTTTCCGCACGTGCAGATCCGTCGTGTCGAGCACGTAGATCTGTTCGGTATCCTGCGAACTCAGGTCGGGATCGCGGCTGGCGCTGAAGGCGATGCGCTTTCCGTCGGGCGCCCACGCGAATCCGCCCACGCTGAATTGATCGCCCTTGGTGAGCGGCTCGGCCTTCGGCAATTTCTTCACGTCCGATGGAATCTCGGCCGGCAGTTTCAGCAGCCAGATATGGTTCATGTGGTAGTCGCCGCCGATAATGTTGAACTCGCCGTATTTCTCCTTGCGGTCTTTGGATTCCTTGGTTTCGGGCCCGCTGGACGTGAAGGCGATGGCGCTTCCATCGGGCGACCACTCCAGGCCGCCCACGCCGTTCTCCTCATTGGTGATTTGCTGGGCCTCGCCGCCCGAAGGCGAAATCAGATAGATCTGCGCCTTGCCGTCGCGGTCGGAGACGAACGCCAAGCGCGTCGAATCGGGCGACCAGCGTGGGTTCCCGCTGGATTTCTTAGCGGCGGTTAGTTGAACCCGCGTGCCCGATACCGTGTTGGCCAACCAGATCTGGCTGACGAATTCGTTTTCGTCCCAGCTCGCTTGCGCCACCGTGTAAGCCACGTAGCGCCCGTCGGGGGAGATCTGCGCGCCCCCCACCGATTTCATGCCGAGCGATTCATCGATGGCCGGAACCGTCGCCGCGGCGAGCATGCCGGCGCAAGCCAGAAATATGCAAAGGAGCTTTCGACGCATGCCGAATTATAAACCGGAAACCCACCATCGCGGCCAAGGACTCCTGTTCGTGACTGCGCGACATGAAAGTGAGAGATTGGCCGAAAGACCAAGCCCGCTCATCGAATCTGAGCGTATGCCGACGCTTTTCGGAGCCGCGACCGGAGGAAGCGGTCGATTTGAATCGAGGCCGTCGAGCCAAAGCAGACCGCTTCCTTCGGTCGCGGCTCAGTACGATCGGCTGCGATTTCACCACATTCATGTCGCGCACCCCCTGTTCGTGGCCGCGCCACTCAAGATTCGCGGCGCCACCGGTTCGCCCATCCGCCCGCTGGCGGTGGTTGCGGGGTAGCGTCCCGCCCAAATAGATTGAACTTTCGCCTCCCCGATATCGTTACCGCCGTAAATGGTAAATGAGGTCTAGAAATCCATGATCTCCCAAGACGTCCGCTACGCCCTGCGGGTGCTGGCGCAGAGTCCCGGTTATGTGCTCATGGCGGTGTTGACCCTGGCCCTGGGCATTGGCGCCAACTCGCTCACATTCAGCTTCATTAACGCCTACCTGCTGCGCCCGCTGCCCGCGGTGAAGGATGCCGGCCGCATCGTCTTGCTGCAAACGGTGCGCCGGGGCGAACAGGCCAGCGCCTCGTACCTCGATTTCCTGGATTGGCGCAGCCAGAGCCACTCTTTCGGAGCCACCACCGCCCTCGAGTATGCGCAACCGGTGCTCTCGGGCCGCGGCGAACCCGAACGCATCTCCGGTGTGCGGGTCTCGGATGGTTTCTTCCAGGTCTACACCGTGTCGCCAGCCCTCGGCCGCGGGTTTCTCGCATCGGAAACGGTTCCCGGCGGCGAGCCGGTGGTGATGCTGAGCGACGGTTTCTGGCAACGCCAGTTCGGCGGCCAACCCGGCGCGCTGAGGCAATCGCTGATCCTCGACGGCGTCAGCTACAAGATCGTCGGAATCCTGCCGCGCGGCTTCAATTTCACCTGGCAGGACACGGATTTTTATGCGCCGCTGACGGTGGAAACCGCGAAGACGCCGCGCGGCCGGCGGAATCTGGATGTGATGGCGCGCCTCAAACCGGCGAGCTCGATGGCATCGGCGCAGGCGGAGATGGATGTGATCGCCCACCGTCTCGAGATGGCGTACCCGGAGACCAACGCCAACATCCGCGTGAGCGTGGAGAGCATGTTGCAGGTGCTGGGAGAAGGGCCGCGCGAATCGCTGCAGATCCTGGCGGGCATCGTGCTGTTCGTGCTGCTGATCGCCTGCGCCAACGTGGCGAACCTGCAGTTGGCGCGGGCCACGGGACGCGCCGGCGAAGTGGCCATCCGCATCGCCCTGGGCGCCGGCCGCTGGCGCATCGTGCGCCAGATGCTGATCGAAAGCTTGTTGGTGGCGGGCGCGGGAGGCGTGCTGGGCTTTGTGTTCAGCGTGGCGGGCGCCCGCGCGCTGCTGGCGGCCGTGCCGGCCGATTATCGGCCGATTAACAACGATTTCATCGATGGCAGCGTGCTGGCGTTTACGGCGCTGGTGGTGCTGGCGGCTGGTGTGGCTTCCGGCGTCGCCCCCGCCTTGCAGTCTTTGCGGGTGGGCATCAACGAGACGCTGAAAGAAGGCGGACGCGGCGGCGGTGGGGCGGCGCGGGGCTGGATGCGCAACATCCTGGTGGTGACGGAAGTGTCGCTATCGGTGGTGCTGCTGCTGGCGGCCGGGCTACTTGTCCGGGGATTCAACCGGCTGCAGCGAAACGACCCCGGCTTCCGGGTCCAGGGTCTGCTGACGGCCAACGTGTGGCTGCCGGATACCAAATATCCCACTCCGGCCGCGCGCGCCGACTTCTTCGAGCGATTGGTGGAACACGTCGGCGGGCTGCCGGGCGTCGAATCCGCGGCCGCCTCCACGGGAATGCCGTTCATCGGCGGCGGCCAGTGGTGGAGCAGCTTGATTGTGGAGGGCCGGCCGGCGCCGGTAGCGGGTCACGAAGTCTGGGCGCTTGACCGCTCCACCACGCCGGGCTATTTGCGGACTGTCGGCATTCCCCTGCGCCGCGGGCGGTATTTCAACGAACAGGATAGCGAGACTGCGGTGCGCGTAGCGATCGTGAACGAGCGCCTGGCCGAACGGCTCTTCCCCGGAGCAGACCCCATCGGCAAGCAGATCAAATTCGGGCGCGCGGAATCCAAAGATCCCTGGATGACGATTGTCGGTGTGGCCGGGAATGTGAAAGCGTGGAGCCCGGCCGATCGGCCCAACCCCGAGATCTTCTCGCCCCTGCGCCAGACCGCGCCCGCGGCCAGTTGGCTGATGGTTCGCACCAAGGCCGACGACCCCACCGCGATCGCCTCCGCCGTGCGCGGCGAACTGCGCAAGCTGGATCGCGATCAGCCCATCACCGCGATCCGTTCCGCCGAGCGCCTGGTGGCGGACTCCCGCGCGATCTCCAAATACATGACGCTGCTGATCGGCATTTTCGGCGCAACCGCCATGCTGATGGCCGCGATGGGCATCTACGGAGTGATTTCGTACGCCGTGGCGCGGCGCACGCATGAGCTCGGCATCCGCATGGCCCTGGGCGCCGGCGCTCCCAGCGTAATCCGGCTAGTGGTGAAAGACGGGCTGCGGGTGATCCTGATCGGGATTGCGATCGGCGTGCCGGGAGCCGCGGGCATGACCGCATTCCTCCGTGCGTTTCTCTATGGAGTGGCGCCCCGCGATCCGCTGACGTTCGTATTGGTGCCGCTCGGCCTGGCGCTGGTGGGTCTGGCGGCCAGCCTGGTGCCGGCGCGCCGCGCCACGCGCGTGGACCCGATGGTGGCGCTGCGCTGCCCGTAACGCGCCTATTGGGGGGCTATGCGGACGCGCGGCGCGGGGCGGCGAATCGGACGTGACGGGCGGTTGCGCGGAGACCCAGCACGGGGAGCGGACGCCACGGGCTAGTAACACGCTACCACGGGCCGGAAATTCAACGTGAATGGTTTTACACGCTAACGGTAAACCAGCCGAATCTCAATCGCCTGTTCCGACGCCTTCAAAGAAAACTTCGCCTCATCGAAAGTGGGTGTCCGAAGCCTCGGCTTGGGGTTTTGCGAAATCCCGTATCCCTCCGTGGGGATGCCCAGGAAGTTCTTGTCGAGCTTGCCGTTGTTGTTTTCGTCATGCCGTGCCGATACGGCATAAACGCCGAGCGGAAGATCGCGGAACACGGCCCGCGAGCTGAGAGTCCGCGGATCGATGTCAATAATCTGCCAAGCCACCATTTTCGAATCGTCTTCGGGAAAGCCGGCAGCGCTTTTGAACAGCCCGACACCCATCTTGCCTTTGGCATTCCTCGCGCGCGTGACGTTGACAGTGAGCGTTCCCGCTGGCGGTGACTGGCCCTGAGGCGGGAGCGCGCCCATTGCCTGGACGAGCAGAAGCGCGGCGCCGATCGGGAAGCGAATGGGGATCATGGCAGCTCCTTCTCATTCTGCCACGCATCACTCGGTTACCGGATTTGACCTTCGACTTCGTTCAGCCAGTCGGGACGCTTGAGCACTTCACGCGGCTTGCTGCCATCGGGCGGGCCGATGATGCCATCGCGCTGCATCATGTCGAGGATGCGGGCGGCGCGGCCGTAGCCCAGGCGCAGGTGGCGTTGCAGCGTCGAGGTGGATGCCTTGCCCATTTGCAGCACCAGGCGCACGGCTTCGTCGTACATGGGGTCCTGCGCGTCGCCGATGGCATCCTCGGCGGAGGCGGTTTCGTCGTCGCTCGGCGGAGCGATCAGGAAGGATGGATCGTATTCCGGCGTTCCCTGCTCTTTCCAGAAACTGACCACGCGGTTAATTTCGGTTTCCGTGACGAAAGCGCCGTGCAGACGCGTCAGGCGGGAGGAGCCAGGCGGCAGAAAGAGCATGTCGCCCTTGCCCAACAGGTGTTCGGCGCCCATCACGTCCAGGATGGTGCGGCTATCGACGCGCGTGGCCACGCGGAAGCTGATGCGCGAGGGGAAGTTGGCCTTGATCAGGCCGGTGATGACATCCACCGAGGGACGCTGCGTGGCCAGCACCAGGTGCATGCCCACGGCGCGAGCCATCTGCGCCAGGCGCGTGACGCTCTCTTCCACGTTGCGGCCTTCGATCATCATCAGGTCCGCCAATTCGTCGATCAGCACCAGGATGTAAGGCAGCGGTTTGAGATCTTCGGCGGTCTCGTCCTGGTCGGCGAAGAGGTTGCGCGGCTGTTCGCCCAGTTTGCGCACCTTCTTGTTGAACTGGTCGATGTTGCGCACGCCGTATTCGGCCAGCAGGCGCAGACGCCGCTCCATTTCGAGCACGGCGTTGCGCAGCGCGTTGGTAGCCTTCTTGGGGTCGATAATTACCGGGGTAAGCAGGTGCGGGATGCCTTCGTACATCCCCAACTCCACCCGCTTGGGGTCCACCATGATCATGCGCACCTCGGCGGGCGTGGCTTTGTAGAGCACGGACATGATCATGGAATTGATCATGACGGACTTGCCGGAGCCGGTCGAACCGGCGATCAGCAAGTGAGGCATGCTTTCGAGCGACGCCACTTTGATGCGTCCGTTGATATCTTTGCCCAGCGGGATGGTGAGGCGCGAGTGCGATTGCGCGAACTCGTCGGATTCGAGCATCTGGCGGAGCGCGATGAGCTCGCGGCGCGTGTTGGGCACCTCGATTCCCACGGTGGGTTTGCCGGGGATGCGTTCGATTAGGATCGATTCGGCCTGCAAACCCAGGCAGAGGTCCTCGTTGAGCGCCGTGATGCGGGTGTACTTGATGCCGGCCTCGGGCTTGAATTCGAAGGTGGTAACCACGGGGCCGGGGTTGATCTGCACCACGTTGCCCAAGACGTTAAACTCCTCGAACTTGGCCTTGATGCGGATGGCGATGTCTTTCAGCTCCTGCTCGTCATACGCGCTGCGGCCGGGTACTTCGTTGAGAAGCTCGGTGGAGGGCAGGCGGAAACAGAGCGGCGCCGTCTCGGTCTCCGGTAACGGCGGCAAAGGCTCGGGCAGCGGCGGCGGGGCGGGGCGCGGCGGCTCCGCGTCCTCGATGGGGACGATGGGAATCTCTTCGATGGTGCTGTACTCGGCCGGCTCAGCGGGTTCGTCCAAATCGGCGGTCTCGCGCGATTGCCAGGGCGGGGCGTCGGCGTCGTTCAGGGATTCGCGGAGAGCGGGCTGCTCGACCGCCACGATTTCGGTGGTCCCCGCTTTCTTGCGCGTGGCGCTGGCTGCCGCGCGTTCCCTGGCTTTCTCGAGTGAACGGGCGTGCAGCCGTTCGCGCCACCGACGCCACGCGGCGGCGCGGCGGTTCCACCAGGCGATGGGGCCGGCGAACCAGAGCCCGAGTTTATCCAGCGTGAAGGTGGAAACCAGGTAAAGGGAGACGATGACCGCCGTGGCGGTGATCAGGATGGCCCCGGCCAGGTTCAGGGAATCGACCAGGAAAGTGGCCAACGCCAGCCCCAGCATTCCACCCAGCCGGATGGTGCCGCCGAAAAGACGAAACGGCAGAAACGAAAGCGCGGCCGCGCCGCTGAGCGAGAGCACGGCAGCTCCGAACATCTTGACCGCGCCGGATTCAATCTCTTCGGAACGAATCCAACGCCAGGCCAGGAGAAAAACCAGCAGGGGGAAGAGGAACGCCGTGGCGCCGAAAGTCTGAAAGAAGCCGTCGGCTATGTAAGCGCCGGGATAACCGACGAGGTTGAGAGGGCGCGCGGCGGAGGCGGTGTCCCAGGAGGGGTCCTGGACATGGTACGAGATGAGGCTCAACAAAGTTACCAGACCCAGCGACAGGAGCAGGAACCCGGTGATTTCGTTGAGACGCTTGTTCCCGGTCGGAGATAAAAGCTTCATCACGCTGGCCCGCGGATGAAAGCCAGAGCAAGAACTATTATGCCAAAAACGATTCGATAATACACGAATGGACGCAGACTGCTGCGCCGCAAATAATGCAGAAACCAGGCGATGACGGCGCACCCGGTAGCCGCGCTGACAGCCACGCCCACCACGAAATTAGTGGTCACCAGGCCCGCCAACTGGTGCGCTTTGTGCATATCCCACAAGGCTTTAGCGGCGGCCGCGGCGATAGCGGGGGTGGACAGCAGAAAGGAAAACCGGGCGGCCGCTTCCCGGCTTAAGTTGCGAAACAGGCCCATGCTGATGGTGATGCCGCTGCGGGAAGTGCCGGGCACGACCGCCAGGGCCTGGCCCAAACCGATGGTGAGGGCATCGGGAACGTTGAGCGAAGCCAGATCGCGAGCCCTGCGCCCTACGTATTCGGCGATACCCATGAGGATGCCAATGACGATCAGCATGGTGCCCATGACGAACGGGTTACGCCACGTGGATTCGGCCTGTTTGTTGAAAGCCAGCCCGGCGATACCCACGGGAATGCTGCCGAGGGCCAGCAGCCAGAGCAGCATGTGGTTGTAATGCAACTCGCTGGTGTGTTCGCCGCGCATGCCGAACGCGTTGGCAACGATGCGCACCCAATCCTTGGCGAAGTAGAGAACTACGGCGAGCAGGGTACCGATGTGCAGGGTGATATCGAAATCGAGCGACTCGGTCTGCCAACCCAGAAGCCAGGAAGTCAGGTAGAGGTGAGCGGTGCTGCTGATGGGCAGGAACTCAGTGAAGCCCTGGACAATGCCCAGGACGATAACTTGCAGAAGTGGCATCACCGTTCAGGGTGAGGGATGGGGAGTGCGTTGTCAAGTGCGGGTCCGTTGTCAGCGGGCATGCCCCGTGATACCTTCAGATTCGGACGAACACGTCTGAAAGCGAGGACACGACGGAATGAATCGCAACGCACGCATTTTCTGTTTTCTCGCGGTTACGCTTGCCGCATTGGGCGGTTGCTCGAGCGAGCCGACAGACAAAGGATCGAAGAAAGCCGCGATCCCACTGGACAAGATCCAGGGAAAGGCCCAAGTTCTGAACGCGACCGGGGCGAGCGACGCCGCTCTGAACGCGGGTGGATCTTCCGTGTACCTGTGGGAGGGCACGCATCGCTACCGGTTGTTCTTGAGGACGGCCGTCGATATAGTCCACGGGAACGAGTATGTTGCCGAGGGTGTGTACGCGCAAAAGGCCATCGACGAGATTGGCGATCCCGACCAAGGCAAGAACGGCTATCCGCTCGAATCGAGCTGCGACCGTGTCGTCAGGAGGGCTTGGACCAACCTGTCTTTCGACGCCATCGATCCGACCGTCTCGCTGGTGCGCGGCACGGTGAAACGGTATCCCGCCAGGGCCCTGTTCCTGGTTACCCGGATACAACCCGTTACCGCTACGAAGGAAGGCACCGCGGCGGAACCGAAGAAAGACACCGCGGCCGAGGAGAAGATCCCCGAAGTCACGGTTGCGGCGGAAAAACAAAGTGCATTTCTGATCGCGGGCGCGACCGTGCAACCCGCGCCCCTTTGGCAGCCGGAGGGCGGAACGATTCGCTGCAAAGTGATGATCGGTTCGGACGGGAAGATTTCCGAACTCGACACTGGTGCGCAACTCTGTGAGAGTGTAAATTGGGATACGTTTAAGTATCAGCCGCCGGTCCAGGGCGGCCACCCCGTCAAAGTGAACACCGAAGTGGAAGTGCGCTTCGAACCGCGAAAGTAATTATCGGCGGGCGGGCCCGCGCCGGCATTGAATGGCTTCAGCTTCCAGGAACCCACTTCGTGAAGTGGATTCCGGGACGCACTTCTGACATCGCGCAACCTGTTGATTCTAAATGGCGCTTGGAATATAAGCTGTGCCGGGGTACACTATGACGATTCCTGTAATTTTCGGAACTTTGTAATGCGGTCTAAACGCGGCGTAGCCGGCGAGTGTCGAGCCATCACCTCCTTCGGCGGACTCTTCGGGGAGTTCTTCACATCAGACAAAAGTTCGGTGTTCGCCAAGAACAGCCTGATTGACGGGCGCGGTCGCCGCCTTTTCGACTTGACTCGCCGCGCTTGCGACGCCGGCGTGTATCCCTACCAACTGCCGCTCGAAGGCCGGTCCGGGCCGTGGATCGAGGCCGAAGGGCGCCGGCTGATGATGTTGTCGTCCTACGATTACCTCGGATTGATCGGCGACCCACGAGTGGATGAGGCGGCTATCGAGGCGGTGCGAAAATATGGCACCGGGACGGGCGGCGTGCGCATGCTGACCGGCACCATCGATCTGCATCACCAAATGGAGAGCGAACTGGCCGCGTTCAAAGGCACCAGCGACGCCATCACCTTCAGCTCGGGCTATCTGGCTAACATGGCGGCCGTGCAATCGGTGCTCGCGCCGGCCGACACCGTGGTCCTGGATGCGCTGGCGCACCGCAGCCTGGCGGACGCGTGCAAACTGGCCGGCGTGAACGTGCGCCGCTACGCGCACAACGACGGCGCCTCGCTCCGCAAAGAACTGGAGTCCGGTCCGCGGTCCGGGCGGACGCTGATTGTGGCGGACGGCGTGTTCTCGATGGATGGCGACATTTGCATCCTGCCGGAGCTGATCGCGATCAAGAAGGAATTCGGGTGCTATTTGCTGGTGGACGAGTCGCACGCGCTGGGCGTAATCGGACCTGGCGGCCACGGCACCGATGAGCACTTCGGCGTTTCCACCAATGAGGTGGACATATGGACCGGCTCGTTGGCCAAGGGGATTCCGTCTAATGGCGGTTTCATCGCCGCCTCGCAGGAGCTGGCGATCTACCTGCAGCACGCCGCAGCCCCGTTTATCTTCTCGGCCGCGCTGTGTCCCGCGGCGGTAGGCGCCATTCGCGCCTCGCTGGCGATTTTGCGCAGCGAGCCGGAGCGCGTGGAGCGGATACGCCGCAACGCCCGCTTCCTCCGCGAGGGCCTCAGAGAACTCGGCTACGACACCGGCAGGTCGGAGACGGCAGTGATTCCGGTGGTGCTCGGGGATGACGTCACCACGGCGAAGTTCGCAGCCAAGATGCGGGAGCAGGGCATCATGGTGACGCCGGTGATGTTCCCCGCCGTGCCTCAGGATTGTGCGCGGCTGCGTTTGTGCGTCACCGCGGCTCACTCCACCGGGGATCTGGAATTCGCGCTGGATGCCTTTAGCCGGCTGCGCAAAAGGACCTGGCTCGGGTAGCTCCATGGACACGCTCGTCACGGGAGCGAGCGGATTCCTCGGCGGGCGGCTGGTGCAGGTCCTGGCGGCGGATGGCGTGCCGGTGCGCATCCTGGCCCGCCGTGGAGCCGATTTGCGTCACCTCGCGGACCTGCCGGTGGAAGTTGTGCAAGGCAGCCTGGCCGATGCGGACGCTCTGGCGGCCGCGGTCCACGGCATCGCCTACATCTACCATTGCGCCGGGTGTTCCACCGACTGGGCTCCCGAAAGCGCGTTCTTCGGCGCCAATGTAACTGGCGTGCGCAACCTGCTGGCCGCCGCCGCCGGGGCCGGCCGCCTGCGGCGCTTCTTGCATGTGAGCACGACCGACGTGTACGGGTATCCGCGTACGCCTTGTGACGAAGCGCATCCCACAGCGGATGTGGGGCTGCCTTACAACCGCACCAAGCGTCTGGGCGAGGAATGCGTCTGGGAAGCCCGGCGTAACACCGGCCTTCCCGTCACCGTAGTGCGCCCGGCCACCATCTTCGGCCCGCGCGGGAAGGCCTTCACCGCCGATATCGCGCACCACATCCGGCGGGGTTCGATGTTGGCGATTGACGGCGGGCGCGCGCCTGGCGGATTCTGCTACGTGGATAACGCGGTGCGGGGGATGATGCAGGCGGCAACTACGCCGCGCGCCGAGGGCCAGGTTTACAACATCGCCGATGGCAGCGGGCGAACGTGGCGCGAGTATGTGGATGCCCTGGCCGATGCGATGGGGCAGCGCCGTCCGGTGCTGAACCTACCGTCGGCGGTCGCGCTGGTGCTGGCGCGATCGCTCGAAGCCTGCCATCGTACGTTCCATTTGCCGGGCCGCCCGCTGCTCACCCGTCACGCCGTGTACCTGCTCTCGCGGAATCAGGAGTATCCGGCGGACCGGGCGCGCCGCGAGTTGGGTTTTGCGCCGGAGGTCGGGTTCGCCGAGGGGGTCTCGCGCGCGGTGGAGTGGCTGCGGCGGGAACCATGAATTTATGGGGCCGCCGCGTGCACTCAGACGGTGCGGACCCTATCGACTCGAGAATGGTCCGGAGCGGTTATACTGCGCGATAATTGAAGGGGCCGGGTGACAATGACAATTATCCTAAGACCTGAACAAGAGCGCGTGTTGCGGGACGCGATCACCTACGGGATGGCGCAAACGACCGATGAGGCTCTCGACCAGGCTCTGGATGCGCTGCGCGGGCGGCTGCTTGCGTCGACCGGTACACCCGATGAATCGGCAGCGGCCGCGGCCCGACGGCTGGCGACCTTTGGGCAGAGGCACGGGCTTTCGATGGGTGGGCTGACGGTTAAAGAACTGCTCCGCGCGAGCAGACCTTGAAACGGTTCGTTCTGGACGCGTCGGTGGTCCTGACCTGGCGCTTTCCGGATGAGGAAGCGCAAAAGGCAGCGGAGATCGCAGAGCGGATTGCCATGGGCCACCGGGTGGCAGTTCCGGCCTTCTGGCGGCATGAAATTCTGAACCCGGCTCCCGCGATCATGTTCGATGACGCAATCCCTCTGCCGCAAGCATGGCCTTACAGCCTACGATGCGGCCTATCTTGAAATCGCCCTGCGCGGGGGGCTCGGCCTGGCGACGTTGGATGATGACCTGCGCAGAGCAGCGCTTGCCGAGAACGTCTCGCTGCTCTGAACACCACCGAATCTTCCCACCGAAAACCACTGCCGTTACGAATCTGGAATCCCGTGCAATGCCGCAGAGCGGCTAGACGTGCGCCGCTTGCTTGGCGTAGCGCTTGGCCATCTCATCCAGAGAGATCGGCGTGTAGTCGCCGGCGTGGCCGGCCTGGCCGAATTGGGTCATGCGTAAGGCCACAACCTTCTTCATGGCGTCGCGGGCGGGTTTCAGATAGCTGCGCGGATCGAATTCCTCGGGCTTCTCGAAGAAGACTTTTCTGATGGCTCCGGTGATCGCCAGGCGGTTGTCGGTGTCTACGTTGATCTTGCGGACGCCGTTCTTGATGCCGAGCTGGATCTCTTCCACCGGCACGCCCCAGGTAGGTTTGAGCTTGCCGCCGTACTGATTGATGATGTCCTGCAAATCCTTCGGCACGCTGGAGGAGCCGTGCATCACCAGGTGAACGTTGGGCAGCCGTTTATGAATCTCGATGAGGCGCGCCATCTTCAGCGTCTCGCCGGTGGGCTTGCTGCTGAACTTGTACGCGCCGTGGCTGGTGCCGATGGCGATGGCCAGCGCGTCCAAACCGGTAGCCTTCACGAATGCTACCGCCTGGTCGGGATCGGTGAGATGGCTGAGACCGTCGAGACCCGCGCCGTGCCCGTCTTCAATGCCGCCCAAACAGCCGATTTCGCCTTCCACGGTGATGCCTTTGGCATGCGCCATTTGCACAACCTGCCGGGTCGCGTCCACATTGTATTCGAACGAGGAGGGAGTCTTGCCGTCGGGCATCAGCGAACCATCCATCATGACGCTAGTGAAGCCCATTTCGATGGCGCTCTTGCAGGTTTCTACGCTGTTGCCGTGATCGAGGTGCAGCACGGTGGGGATCTCCGGGTAGAGCTCCGTGGCCGCGAGCATCAGGTGATACAGGAAGCGATCCTGCGAGTACGCGCGGGCGCCGCGGCTGGCCTGCACGATGACCGGCGACTTGGTCTCGCGGGCCGCCTCCATGATCGCCTGAATCTGTTCCATATTGTTGACGTTGAACGCGCCCACGCCGTAGCCGCCCTTAGCGGCCTCGTCGAGGAGCTGGCGCATGGAAACTAATGGCATATGAGTTCTCCTGTAGTGGATTGAACGCTTGGGAATGTTTAACCCTCACGCTAGCATGATTGCGCGAAAGCGGGCAAACTGAACTGGCCGTTCGCGCTACCCTGAGACAAGGAGCACTCGGAAATGCAACTAGGGATGATCGGCCTCGGGCGAATGGGCGCGAATATGGTGCGCCGTCTCATGCGCAACGGCCATGAATGCGTGGTCTTCGACAAAGATCCGAGCAATGTGGAACAACTGGCCAAGGAAGGCGCCGCCGGTGCGAATTCCCTGGGTCACTTTGTGAAGTTACTCACATCGCCGCGCGCGGTTTGGATCATGGTGCCGGCGGCGGCGGTGGATCAGACGCTTCAGGAGCTCGCCCCGCTGTTAGAGAGCGGGGACTTCGTCATCGATGGCGGCAATTCCTACTACATCGATGACATCCGCCGCGCCGGCCAATCGGCCCAGCGCGGGCTGCATTACCTCGATGCGGGCGTGAGCGGCGGCATTTGGGGCTTGGAGCGCGGCTACTGCCTGATGATCGGCGGGGAGCGCGAGATCGCCGAACGCCTCTACCCCATCTTCCGTTCGCTGGCGCCCGGCCGCGGCGACATTCCTCGCACCATGGGCCGCGAAAACAAGGACGGCACGGCCGAGGAAGGCTTCCTGTATTGCGGGCCTTCCGGCGCCGGGCACTTCGTCAAGATGGTGCACAACGGCATCGAATACGGCATGATGGCGGCGCTTTCGGAAGGGTTGAACGTTTTGAAACATGCCAACGCGGGAAACCAGCAGAGTGTGTCCGACGCGGAAACCACACCGCTGCGCCATCCGGAACGCTATCGGTACGATCTCCCGCTGACGGACATCGCCGAGGTGTGGCGCCGCGGCAGCGTGATCGCCTCCTGGCTGCTCGACCTGGTGGCGGTGGCGCTGCTGGAAGACGGCAATCTCGGTAAGTTCACGGGGCGCGTTTCCGATTCCGGCGAAGGGCGCTGGACCATCGAGGCGGCCGTGGATGAATCCGTTCCGGCCCCGGTTTTGAGTGCCGCTCTCTTCGAGCGGTTCGCTTCCCGCGGCGAGGCCGATTTTGCCGACAAGCTGCTCTCCGCCATGCGCTACCAATTCGGCGGGCACGTGGAAAAACTGGCGGGAGGCGGAGCGCGATGAGCACGGCGCTTGACGCCCGCACCGCCGAAGAAAAGGCTGTAGTGCACAATGAACGCGCCGCGGGGCGATGCGCCATGGTGATTTTCGGCGCCTCGGGCGATCTGACCAAACGCAAACTGCTGCCCTCGCTCTATCACCTGGCGAAGAAGAATCTGCTGCCGGCCGATTTCGCGCTGCTGGGCTGCGCCATCGAGGAGATGACCCAGGATGAGTATCGCGCTCGCGTGCACGCCGACCTCACGGAATTCGGCGACGCCAAGGAGCATTGCCGTTTCTGCGACTGGCTGATCGAACGGCTCTACTATTTGCGCGGCGATTTTCGCGAGCCGGGTACGTTTCAGCAGCTCAAATCGATGCTGAACGATATCGACCAGAAGCACGGTACGGGCGGCAACTACTTTTATTACCTGGCCACGGCGCCTGCGCTGTTCGGCGAAATCGTCAAGCAACTGGGCGCGGCGGGGTTGGCCGAGGAAACGGACGGCCGCTGGCGCCGCGTGGTGATCGAGAAACCCTTCGGGCGCGATCTGGAATCGGCGCGCGCGCTGAACCGCGAAGTCGGGCAGGTGTTGCGGGAAGACCAGATTTACCGCATCGATCATTACCTGGGCAAGGAGACGGTGCAGAACATTTTGGTATTTCGTTTCTCGAACGGCATCTTCGAGCCCATCTGGAACCGCCGCTATATCGATCACGTGCAGATCACCGTGGCCGAGACGCTAGGGGTGGAGCAGCGCGGCGCTTATTACGACCACGCCGGCGCCTTGCGCGACATGGTGCCGAACCACATTCTGCAACTGGTCACCCTGACGGCCATGGAGCCGCCCATTTCTTTCCATGCCGATGCGGTGCGCGACGAACAATCGAAGATTCTGCGCGCCATCCAGCCGCTGGCGCCGGAGGAGGTGCTGACGCGCGCGGTGCGCGGGCAGTACGGTCCCGGGACGAGCGAGGGCCAAGCCGCGGCGGCGTACCGTTCCGAACCCAACGTGGCGCCGGATTCGCAAACCGAAACGTTCGTGGCGTTGAAGCTCTTGATCGACAACTGGCGCTGGGCCGACGTGCCGTTCTATGTGCGCACCGGCAAACGTCTGGGCGCGCGCGAGACGGAGATCGCCATTCAATTCCGCCGCGCGCCCTTCGTACTGTTTCGCGATACGCCGGTGGAGAAGTTGGCGCCCAACCTGATGGTGCTCCACATCCAGCCGGACGAGGGCATTTCGCTGCGCTTCGGCGCCAAGGTGCCGGGCATCCAGGTGGATATCGGCGCTGTGAACATGGATTTCCGCTACCAGGATTATTTCGGCAACGAACCGAGCACGGGGTACGAACGGCTGCTTTACGACTGCATGATCGGGGACGCGACGTTATTCCAGCGCGGCGACATGGTGGAGGGCGGGTGGACCGTGGTGCAACCGATTCTGGATGTGTGGAAGGCCCTGCCCTCGCGCAATTTTCCCAATTACGCCGCGGGTTCATGGGGGCCGAAAGAAGCCGACGATCTGCTGGCGCGCGATCACCGCCAGTGGCGGGTTCCGTAGGCTGAGGGTCTCTCGCGTATCGATTCAGTCGGCCTCGGAGGAAGTCTTTGCTCTTCCTACCAGAACCCATTCTCGAAAATCGGCTTGCGGCACCTGCGGCAGAAGTCGCCGGTCTTTACGTCGAGACGTTCCACGGCATGACTGGAGGTCATGACGCAGCGCCAGTCGCCGCAGTGGCGCAGGCCGAAGGTGTGGCCGAGCTCGTGCGCGGCTTCCTTGATGAGGCGTTCTCGCAGGAGCTCGGGGCGCTCGGGCATCCCGTAAAAGGCTTCGCCCAGGCGCGCGGTCGAGACCACGGCGCAATTGCCGTCGAGCTGCGCTTCGCCGAACACGAACGTAAGCACCGGCACGTAGAGATCGCAAGCGGTGACGCCCAGGACGCGGCAATCGGGGTCGGAGTGGCGCTCCAACTGTTGCAGGATGGCGGTGGAGTAATACTGGCCACGGCGCTCGTCGAGGGCGAACGCCATGTCCACCAGTTCCGGACGGATGCGGCAGGGAGTCCGGAAACTGCGCGCCAACGCCGCCGCCAGGTGCTCCAGGAGATTCAGCCCCGGTTCCGGGGTGCGTTCGGTCCCGGAGGACGGCGCCAGAGGGACCAGGTGAATCGGTTTCACCGCAGCCCGTAGCGGCGCAGCTTGTTATACAGTGTCGTGCGATCGATGTCCAGAATGCGCGCCGCGCGCGACAGGTTGTGCTGGGTTTCGCGTAGGACGCGCTCAATGTGGGCGCGCTCGATATCGTCGAGCGTCTGGCCGCCTTTGGGCACGTCGCCTTGGAACTGGAACGAGAAATCGGAGGGACGGATTTCGCCGCCCCGGGTGACCACCAGGGCGCGCTCCACGGCGTTTTCGAGTTCCCGTACGTTGCCCGGCCAATCGTGGCGCATCAACACGTCGAGGGCTTCGGAGGTGATTTGAGGTACGGCGCGGCTGGTGGCCATGCAGTACTTATTCAGGAAGTAGTTCACCAGCAGCGGAATATCCTCGCGGCGATCGCGCAGGGGCGGCAGATCGATGCAGAAAACGTGCAGACGGTAGTACAGGTCGGGCCGGAAACCGCCGGCTTTGACCAGCGTTTCGAGGTTCTTGTTGGTGGCGGCGATGGCGCGGAAGTCCACCTTGATCTGCTGGTTGCCGCCTACCCGCACAATTTCTTTTTCCTGCAACACGCGCAGCAGGTCGGTCTGGGTTTTCAGGCTGATATCGCTGATTTCATCGAGAAAAACCGTGCCGCCGTCGGCCACTTCGAACTTGCCCTTCTTGCGGTATTGCGCGCCCGTGAAGGCGCCTTTTTCGTGGCCGAACAGCTCGCTTTCGAGCAGGGTTTCGGTGAGGGCGCCGCAGTGGATCGTCACCATCGGCATGTAGCGGCGCGGCCCGGCGGCGTGAATCGCGCGCGCCACCACTTCCTTACCGGTGCCGCTTTCGCCGGTGATGAGCACGGTGGCCTCGGTGGGCGCCACCATTTCGATCAGCTCCGTCACCTTCTTCATGGCCGGGCTCTTGCCGATGAGCTCGGTTCCCGGCGAGAATTCCTGTAGGTTTTCCCGCAGCCGCACCACCTCGCGGCGCGTGCGCTTATGTTCCAGCGCCTTCTCCACCAGGTGCGAGAGCTCGTCCGGATCCACCGGCTTGGTGATGTAATCGTACGCGCCGCGTTTCAGCGCTTGTACGGCGGTGTCCACGGAGGCGTACCCGGTCATAATGATCACGCTCAGGTCCGGATCGGCCTCTTTCAGCCGGGCCTGGACTTCCATGCCATCCATTCCTGGCATTTTGATATCGAGCAAGGCGATGTCGAACTCCATTTGCTGGATCGTTTCCAGTGCCTCGCGTCCGCTGGCTACCGGGCGCGCCGTGTAGCCCTCGCTGGTAAACCATCTGCCCAGCGAATCGCGGACCACCAGTTCATCGTCAACAATCAGAATGCGACCCTTGGTCTTTACTGCCGGAGAGCTTTCCACAGCCGATGCCATTTCATCCTCCAGTTCTATATGAGCGATCCCGGTTTCCCGTTACGGCCTGGATCGTGATTGTTCATCTGCTCACCCCCGCGACGCCCACCGGGCTGAGCGGCAGCGTCACGCGAAACTCCGTTCCTTTACCCGATGTGGAGCGGACCGTGATCTCCCCCGCGTGCTGCTCCACAATGCTGTGCGCCACGGCCAAACCGAGGCCGGTGCGATTCTGGTCCTCTTTCGTGGTAAAGAACGGGTCGAAAATACGCGGCAAAACCTCTTCGGGAATGCCGCTTCCCGTATCGGCCACGCGCACCACAGCCTGATCGGCGCGCGGGTCGAGCTCGGTAGCTACTTCGAGCTTGCCGCCCTTGGGCATAGCTTCCGACGCGTTGACCATCAGCACAAGAATCACCTGCTGGATCTGGTTGGCGTCGCAATCCACCGGCGGCAGGTTCTCCGCCAGGGTCTCGGTCAGCTCGATATTCTGCATTTCCACTTTGTGCTTGACCAGCAGCACGGCCCGGTGCACCACCGTATTCAGGTCGTTGGGCTCGCGCTGGCTGGCCTTCTGGCGGGAAAACGTGAGCAGGTTCTTCACCAGCTCGCCGCAACGCTTGCTTTCGCGTTCGATGGTCTGGAGCTGTTCGGAAACTTCGTCGCGGTCCGCCATATCGTGCTTGAGCACGGCGCGTTGCACCAGGCGCGCGTAGGTCAGAATGCCGAACAGCGGGTTGTTGATTTCGTGGGCCACGGTGGCGGCCAGCTTGCCGATGGAGGCCATCTTCTCGGAGCTGAGCAGCGTCTTGTGAATGCGCTCCAACTCGGCCGTCTTGCGCCGGACCTGCTCTTCGATCTTGGCCTGCACGCCGGCCACTTCCGCCGTCATCTGGTTGAAGGAGCGCGCCAGGTCGCCCAGTTCGTCATCGGAGCGGACGGGCAGGCGGTAATTCAGATCTCCTTCGCGGACGCGGTGGGTGCCATCGATGAGTTCCTTGACGGGGCGGTACACCACGATCCAGATGAAAGCCACCGCCAGGCCGGAACCGAGCACCAGGGCCGCCAGCAGGAACCAGATCAGCGACGCCTGGTTGTGCGCGATCTGGGCATCCACCGTGGCCAACGAAAGCTCGGCATCGATGACGCCCAGTACCGGCTGTCCGGCACGATGGACGTGGCAGGAGGCGCTGGAACACTCGGGAGCGTTTTGAATCGGCCGGATGACGCCCAGCAGATGATGGCCCTGCGCATCGAAAAAGTCGGGCTGGGGTCTGGTGAGCGCCGCCGGAGAGAAGGTGGTTCCCACTTCGCGGGGATCGGTCGAAATGGTGATGCGGTTGTCCTGGTTGAAGACACGGATACGCTGAATGGCGGATTGCGCGCCCATGTCCTGGATGACTACGCCGAGGGCATCGCGATCGTTGCGCATCATGGCGTAGCGCGTGCTCCGCAGAATAAGGTCCGCAATCCGGCCGGCCGATTGCACTACCAGTTCCTGCGATTGGCGGCGCTCGACGCGCAGGTTCAGCCAGCCGAACAGGGCGAAGAAAGCCGCCGTGCTCACCACCACGCAAATCGCAAGCTTGGCGGCCAACCCTTTGCGGATAATGTGCAACGCCTTCATCCAACCGCGACTGGGTCCGCCTCCGTTTCTTCCATTTCGGCGGCGGCATCTTCAGAGGAATGCGCCTCGAAAATGGGAAAATACTGCCCGATGACGCGAAAGATCGCGAATCCCACGGCCACCAGCGAGAGCGTAATCGCCACTTCGCTCCACTTGGGAATATAGTGCGTCCCCGAGCCGGCCTCGATTCCCGTGATCCCTACATTCAGCCGGTTGGCGACAATTCCGAAGACCACCATCACGGCGCACGCGTAGAGTGCGCCCGGGCTGCGGCGGATCCGGGCCTGGTAGAGCAGGACGGTGGGCGCTACCAGCAATGCCATTTCCAGCAGGAATAGCCAGGTCTCGGTGCGGTTGCGCGTGAGGAGCGCGAACGCATCGCGATGGAACAGGTCGAGAAAGCGGATCCAAAGATACACGCTCATGACCACCGCCAGCACCCGCGCCAGGCTGGCCAGCAGCGGTAGTTCGAGGGCCCGCCCGAAGGCGCGGCTGCTGTGCCACGATTCGAAAATGGTCATGGCCAATCCCACCGCGATGGCGGAAACGAAAAACAGCAGCGGCAGGATCGGCGTGTACCACAGCGGATAGAGTTTCTCCGGCACGATGAGGAACAGCGTGCCGAGCGAGCTCTGGTGGAGGGTGGAAAGCAGCACGCCCAGGATCATCAGCGGCACCGAGATCCGGTGCACCCACTCCATCGGTTTGTGCCAGCCCAGCTTCTCGAAAACGATGGGGATGAATTCGAGGAACAGCACGTTGGTGTAAAGAATCACGCACCAGGCCACCTCGAACATTACCGAGTGCGGATTCCACATGACGATGGGATGCCAGATGCGGTCGGGGCGGCCCAGATCGTACATCAACCCCACGGCCACCAGAATGTATCCCAGGAACGCGGTCAGGATGGCGGGCCGCAATACCGGATGGTACTTCCGCAGATTGAAAATATGGACGGTCGCGACCAGCGTGAACCCGCCAGCCGCCAGCGCCACGCCGCACATCACATCGAAACCGATCCACAGGCCCCACGGGAACTTGTCGCTGAGATTGGTGGATCCGCCCAGGCCGTAGAACACGCGCAGCCAGGTGGCGTAGAGGCCGCTGAGCATGATGGCCGCGAAGACGGCGCGCCAAACGGTGATCTTGGGTAATTTGCCGATCATCATTTGCGCCCCTTCGGGCCGGTGTTACGCCCCTCCGCGCGCGCCACTTCCGCGCGGCGGTTGGTGATCCACCAGATGCCGCCCAGCAGCACGGAGCCGGTCGAGACGACGTCCGGCAGCAGCTCGAGCACTCTCCAGGTGAGCATCGGGAGAGGCTCCTGGGGAACGTTGGTGCGCAGCCCGATCTGCTCGAACGGCACCGCCGACAGATATAGGACCGAGGTGCCGCCAACTTCGGTCAAGCCATATACCTTGCGGTAGTACTGATCCGGTTTCTCGGCGATCCGCTGGCGCGCTTCAGCCACCAGTTCGTCGCGTTCGCCGTTCTTGGTGGCGCCCACCGGGCACGCTTCCGCGCAGGCCGTCAACTGGCCGCGGCTCTGGCGCTCGAAACACATGTCGCACTTGCGCATGCGCGGCAAACGGCTGGACCACTCGTATGTAGGTACCTGGAAGGGGCAGGCTTGCATGCAGTAACGGCAGCCCATGCACTTGGAGGCATCGTATGTCACCGGCCCCAAACGCGTTTTTTGTAACGCGCCCACCGGACAAACCGAAGCGCAAGCGGGCTGGAGACAGTTCATGCACAAGCGGCGTACGAACTTGTCTCCGTGCGTTTCAATCGTAGTAAGCTTATGCGCCGAGATCCTTTCCTCGTTGGCGATTGTGTCGTTGTAAGGAAGGCCCCAGCGTTCCGCGCAAGCTCCCTCGCAGGCCCGACAGCCTATACACAGGGTACTGTCGTAGAGAATGGCCCTAGGCATATATAGATCTTCAACTCCTTTTTAACAGAAATCGGAGCCAATGTGTAGCAAAAACTTACAGAAGTTCAATTAGTAAGGAAAAATTCGCCAGTTACCTGTTTCCAATCGGCATTGGGCAGGTCCGCAAGCAGGTCTTCGGCCGGCCGGCCGCCATCGGCCGCCACCGCACCCGCCAGCCTGGGCTGACGAGCATAGAGCCGCTCGATCGATTCGCGCATCCATTCGCGAACTAACCCTTTCGGAATCAGGTTCCGTGTGGTATTCTCTTCGTCCGGAACGTGGAGCGCCAGCAACCAGCCTTTTCCATACGGGTCACTGCGCAGCAGCGCGGGGTTATTGAGCACTTCGGCGTTGACTTCCTTGACTTCGCCTTCGGTGGGGGAGACCATCTCGGTCTTATCGCCGTTGCGGAAAAAAGCCAGGACCTTTTGTCCTTGACGGATCCACTGCCCAGGCTTGGGGAGTTCGATTCGTTCCACTTTGCCCGCCAGGGCAACCGCGAATTCGTCCGCGCCGATGCGTACCAGATTCTTTCTTTCCCGCATCAACCAGCTATGACCGGGGTGGTAAGCCACGTTACCAGGGGTGAGAAATCCATGGACATAGTCTCCGCCGACCTCGGCCGGGATCGCGTGGGGCGCCTCAGCGCTGACCGTTTGCAATACTTTCTTGCGATTCAGAAAATAATCCGCCACGATAAAGAGGAGAAACGTTCCTAAAACCAGAATGACCGTCATGTTGTGCCATCCTTTCCGCTTTCATATAATGCACGCGCGTGGCCGTATACCGGTGTTTTTTACCTCTTTATCTGTTGCGATTTCATGCGGTTACGGGAGGCCCGATTCCGTCCGTTGAAGAACCGTCGTTAAATTCGACGGCCTAGTGTTGCAAAATGCCATCATTCGTATTGTCCGTAACGAGTTACATGCTATGCTTACAGATTCAACAGTAGTGTTTAAAACCTCCACAGAAACGAGAGGTTTTGCTAACCAAATGCTCGGCGGTCGGAGCCGCGTGCTGGCCGGACTGTTGTTGTCCTTCGCGTGGGTGCCGCTCGGCTGTGGACGGCCCCAGTCAGCTTCGTCGCCAGGCCCTGTGGAGGAGAAGAAAGCAGCCGCCACGGCCCCCTCCTCGGTTCCGCGGCAGCGGGATGCCGATGATGTGGCCCGTTTCGTGGCGGGCTTGCCGGGCACGCCCGGTAGTCCTTATATTGCGCTCCAGGATACCCCGGCCTGGAAAGAGCACCGCCAGCAGCTCGATCAGGCTTGGCACGCGACCGATGGCAAGTTGGTGGCCGGGCTACAGGAATTTCAGAAAGCCGAGCTGAACGATGCGGCGTTGCGTAATGCCACGGTGTATTACCCCTTCAGCGGACCGGATACGCTGACCCCCACTCTGTGTTCCCCGCAGGCTGCGACATATGTAATGGTGGCGCTGGAGCCGGCCGGCACCCTTCCCACGTTCAAGCAGATTGAAGACAGGGACTTGGGCAAGTACCTGCCCGCTCTGCGGGAAACCATGGAATCGATCCTCGGCCGCAGCTTCTTCATCACCCGCGACATGGACCGCGAGTTCCGGGGACAGGTGACCGACGGGCTGTTTCTGCCCATCCTGCACGTGCTGGTGCGGCAGCATTTCACCATAACCGGCTTCCGCTACGTACGGATCGACGACAACGGCAGGATCGTGGATCGCCCGGTGAACTATAAGGCCGCCACGCCTTATGGGAACAAGGGATTGGAGATTGAATTCCGGTCCGACAAGGACCAGACCGTCCACAACCTCTATTATTTCTCCGTGAACTTGGACGACGGCCATCTCCTGGTGAACAAACCGTTTCTGGCGTATTCCGCCACGCTGAACAGCACCTTCACGCTCCTCAAAGCTACCTCTTATATGACCCACCACCCGGAGTTTTCGATGATTCGCGACCTGATACTGGCCCATAGCGCCGCGATTTTGCAGGACGATTCCGGCATCCCCTATCGGTTCTTCCATCCGGATATCTGGAAAGTACAGCTATATGGGGACTACCAGGAGCCCTACGGCAGTTTCAAATGGCTCGTACAACTCGACCTCCAAAAGGCATATAAGGAACCGGGAATCAGGCCGCTGCCCTTGCGTATCGGCTACGGATATGGCAAGGTGGCTTCGAACCTGCTGCTCGCGCGGCGCATCGCGCCCCTCGGCGGGACAACCGCGGCGGGCGGCACCAAATGAGAAGAACAAATGCCTGAACAGAACTACTCGAATCATCGCCGGACGGTGCCGGCGTTCCACTTTGTACTACTGCCCATACTGCCGTTAACGCTGATTGGCTCCGCGGTGAACCTTTACAAATCGTGGGGCGATCACGAGCGGTTTTATAGTGCCGCGCTGATCGTGGTACTGGTCATCACCAGCATATTGACCGCTCTTTTCGGCCGCATGTTCGCGCTCAAGGCGCAGGACCGGTCCATCCGCGCCGAGGAAAATCTGCGGCATTTCGTCTTGACCGGTAAGTTATTGGATCCGCGCCTCACCATCCCGCAGATCGTGGCATTGCGGTTCGCCTCCGATGGCGAATTCGCCGCGCTGGCGGAGCAGGCGGCCGAACACAGCCTGCCCGCCGATACCATCAAGCAGGCGGTGAAACGGTGGCGGCCCGATACCTACCGCGTGTGAAACGCCGGCGCGCTCCGGCTCACGAATCCGCCGAGGCCCAATTCTGGTACGATTCTCAGACATGATGCGATCTCTCCGCCTGACCCTTGCCTGTCTCATCCCGCTGCTGGCTTCGGCGCAGCCCAGCGACCTTATGAAAGAGCTCCGCTTCCGCCTGATCGGCCCGTTTCGCGGCGGCCGTTCCGTGGCAGTGGCGGGAGTTCCGTCCGAGCCCGAGGTGTACTATTTCGGAGCCACCGGCGGCGGCGTGTGGAAGACCGCCGACGCGGGGAAGTCCTGGGTTCCCATCTCCGATGGCCAGTTTAAGACGGGTTCGGTGGGGGCCATCGCGGTCGCCGATTCCGATCCCAATACGATTTACGTGGGCATGGGCGAAGCCTGCGTCCGCGGCAACGCTTCGAATGGCGACGGCGTCTATAAATCGATCGACGGCGGCAAGACGTGGGCGAATGTGGGCCTGGAAGATACCTATCATATCGGCGCCGTGCGCGTCCACCCGCGTAACCCCGATATAGTATATGTGGCTGCGCTGGGCCATCTCTGGGGCCCCAACCCGCAGCGCGGAGTATTCCGTTCCACCGATGGCGGCAAGACATGGAAACAGGTGCTGACCCGCGGTCCCGAAGCCGGCGCCGCCGATTTGGCCATGGACCCCGGCAACCCGCGCGTCCTTTACGCCGCCTTCTGGCAGGTGAGCCGCAAGCCCTGGCGCCTGGATAGCGGCGGGCCCGCCAGCGGCCTTTGGAAATCGACCGATGGCGGCGACACCTGGACGGATATCTCCCATGCGCCCGGACTCCCGCGCGGCGTCGAGGGGAGAATCGGCGTCACCGTTTCGCCCGCCAATCCCGATCGTGTGTACGCCATTGTGGAAGCCGCCGACGGCGGTGTGTTCCGCTCCGATAACGGCGGCCGCAACTGGACTAAGGTCAACGACCAGAACATTCTGCGCCAGCGCGCCTGGTATTACTCGCACATCTATGCGGACCCCAAGGATGCCAACACAGTCTACGTGCTGAACGTGGGCATCTACCGGTCGATCGACGGCGGGCGCACCTACACCGCGCTGCACCCGCCGCACGGAGACAATCACGATCTGTGGATCGCGCCCGACAACCCCCTGCGCTTCATCGAAGCCAACGACGGCGGCGCGACGGTGTCGACGGATGGCGGCCGCACCTGGTCGAGCTTGGACAACCAGCCGACCGCCCAGTTTTACCGCGTGGCGCTAGACGAAGATTTTCCGTATCATGCCTACGGCGCGCAGCAGGACAACACCACCGTGCGCATCGCCACCCACGCCACCGCCGGGGGCGGCATCACGGATCGCGATTGGTACGACGTGGGCGGCGGCGAAAGCGGATGGATCGCGCCGGACCCGACAGACTCCGAAATCGTCTATGCCGGATCCTATGGCAACCTGATCACGCGCCAGGACCACCGTACGGGCCAGTTGCGCAACATCAATCCCTGGCCGGACAATCCCATGGGCTACGGCGCCGATACCTTGAAGTACCGTTTCCAGTGGAGCTTCCCGATCGCGTTTTCTCCGCACGATCCGCGGACCCTCTATATCGGTGCGAACGTGATCATGAAGACTACCAACGAAGGCCAGAGCTGGGACGCGATCAGCCCCGACCTGACGCGCAACGATAAGTCGAAACAGCTTTCCTCGGGCGGCCCGATCACCCAGGACAACACCAGCATCGAATACTACGACACGGTGTTCACGCTGATGGAATCGCCCGTAGCCAAGGGTGTGATCTGGTCCGGGGCGGACGATGGCCTGGTCCAATTGACGCGCGACGGCGGCAAACATTGGGAGAACGTGACCCCCAAAGAGGTTCCGGAATGGAGCCAGATCAATTCCATCGATGCCTCGCCGTTCGATGCCGGAACCGCCTATGTGGCAGCCACGGCGTACAAGCTCGACGATTTCCGGCCGTACCTGTTCAAGACCACGGACTACGGCCAGACGTGGACGAAGATCGTCAGTGGCATTCCCGAACACGATTTCACGCGAGTGGTGAAGGCCGATCCCAACCGCAAGGGCTTGCTCGTGGCCGGAACGGAATTCGGTCTTTTCATTTCCCTGGACGATGGGGAAACCTGGCAATCGTTTCAGTTGAATCTGCCGGTGGTGCCCATCACCGACCTGGCCTTTCAAAAGCGCGAGCAGGAGCTGGTGGTGGCGACGCAGGGCCGCGCCTTTTACGTGTTCGACGATCTACCGCTGCTCTACCAATTGACCGACGGCGTGAAAACCGCAACCGCGCACCTATTCCGTCCGAAAGACGCGTACCGCGTGGGCGGCGGGCGCGGATTCGGCGGCGGGCGGGGACCTGCCGCCGTCGGTGAAAATCCGCCCGCCGGGGCCGTGATCAACTATTGGCTCAAAGACAAGCCCGCCGGCGAAGTGAAGCTGGAGTTTCTCGATGCCGCCGGCCAGGTAGTGAACACATATTCCAGCAAAGAGACGCCGCGTCCGCCGATGCCGGCTGGCGAAGAAGAGGGCGAAGAGAACCCGTTCCGCGCCGCGCCGCCCGCGCGCGTTTCCGCCCAGGCCGGCATGAACCGCTACGTCTGGAACCTGCGCTATCCCGATGCCGCCACTTTCCCCGGCTTGATTATGTGGGCCGGCGGCGTCACGGGCCCTCGTGTTTCCCCCGGCACCTTCACCGTGCGGCTCACCGTGGATGGGCAGACCCAGACGCAGACGTTTGCCGTGAAGAAAGATCCGCGGCTTTCGACCACTCCGGAGGACTACGCCAAGCAGCTCTCGCTGGCCCGCCAGCTTTGCGATAAGCTGTCCGAGACCAACCAGGCCGTGGTGCGGATACGCGAAGTCCGCAAGCAACTGGAGGACTATACCCGGCGTGAGGACAAGCGCGTGGCCGAGGCAGCCAAGGCGCTGACCGATAAATTGACCGCCGTTGAAGAGGACCTCTACCAGACCAAAAACCGGGCCAGCGAAGATCCGCTCAACTTCCCCATCAAGCTGAACAACAAGCTGGCCTCCGTGTTGGGCGAGGTGGAAAGCTCGGATAACCCGCCGACCGCGCAGAGTTACATGGTGTACGAAGAGCTGGCAACCGAAGTAAACAGCCGTCTGAAAAGCTTGAACGGCTTGCTGACCACCGACCTGGCCGTGTTCAACAAGATGATGCACGACCAGAACGTGCCGGCCATTCAGGTGCCGGCGGCGAAAGCGCGGTAGAGACTCGAGCGCGTGAAATTCCTTCCATAGCTCCTTGACTTGCGCCGCCTCTTGTAATTTAATTAGGCATGAGGCTGTTGTAAGCCATTTAGGTATGAGCAAACCATCCGACCTCCTGCAAGGCACGCTGGACCTCCTGATCCTCCGCACGCTGGCGCTCGGGCCGATGCACGGGTGGGCGGTCGCGGCCCGCATCGAACAAACCAGCCAGGAGGTGCTCCAGATCACGCAGGGGGCGCTCTACCCGGCCCTCCACCGGTTGGAACAGCAGGGCTGGCTCCGCGCCGAATGGCGCAAAACCGAAACCGGCCGGGACGCCAAATTCTACGCCCTCACGCGCGCCGGCCGCGCGCAGCTCGAAAAGGAAGTGGCGCAGTGGGAGCGGCTGTCCACCGCCGTCGGGCTCGTCGTCCGCATGGCGGAGGAGTAACGGTATGCATCCGGAACGATGGTTCGATATCGTGTACCTGCGGCTGCGCTCGTTGCTGCGCCGCGGCGCCGTGGAGCGAGAGCTCGACCGCGAGCTGCGGTTCCATCTGGATGAGGAAATCGAAAACAACGTGCGTCGCGGGCTGACTCCGTCCGCGGCCCGGTCTGCCGCCTTGCGCCGCTTGGGCGGCGTGGCGCAGATCCAGGAGGAATGCCGCGACATGCGCCGCACCGGTACCATCGAAAGCTTCCTCCGCGACCTGCAATATGCCGTCCGCACGCTCATCAAGGCCCCGGCTTTCGCGTTGGTGATGGTGCTCACGCTGGCGCTCGCGGTCGGCGCCAACAGCGCGATTTTCAGCGTGATCGACGCTGTCCTGTTGCGCCCGCTTCCCTACCCGCGAGCCGACCGCATCGTACGCATCTTCTTCGCCAGCCGAACGTTCCCCAAGTTTCCCCTGAACCCCTTCGACCTGCGCGATATCCGCGCGCGCAACCGGTGTTTCGGCGCCATCGCCGGAATGACGCGCGTCGATCGCCAACTCTCCGCCATGGGCCGGCCCGAGCGTTTGGCGGGCTTTCGCATTACGGCCGGATACTTCCGCGTGCTCGGCGTTAGTCCGGCGCTGGGACGCGAGTTCACAACCGAAGACGAGCTGCCGGGCCGGAGCAACCTGGTGATTCTCAGCGACCGGCTCTGGCGCACCCGCTTCTCCGCGGAACCGGGCATCGTCGGCCGCAAGATCATGCTGGATGCCGAGCCCTTCACGGTGGCGGGTGTGATGCCCCCGGTGACACATCCCGGCAACGAATACCACTCGGTTCCCGACGGCGACACGGTGGACGTCTGGACGCCGTTCACCTACCGGGGCGATGGCTCGGACCGCGGCTCGCACTACATGGAAGGCATCGCACGATTGCGGGACGGTGTGAGCATCGCGCAGGCGCAGGCCGGCATGGACGCGCTGGTGGCCCAACTCGCGCGCGAACATCCCGATAACACGCGCGGCTGGCATCCCATGGTTGTCTCGCTCTACCAGGAGCTGGTCGGCCCGAGCCGCCGCATGCTGCTGGTGTTGCTGGGCGCGGTCGGGCTGGTGCTGATGATCGCCTGCGCCAACGCCGCCAACCTGCTGCTGGCTCGTGCTACCGCACGGCAGCGGGAAATCGCGGTGCGCGCCGCGCTTGGCGCCGGCCGCTCGCGCCTGGTGCGTCAGATGCTCGCGGAAAGCCTGGTGATCTCGCTCGCCGGCGGAGCGCTTGGTGCGGTGCTGGCGATCGGCGGCGTGCGCGCACTGGCGTTGCTGGCGCCGGCGGATTTCCCGCGCGCCGCCGCGATCCACGTCAATGGCGCGGTTTTCGCCTTTACATTCGCGATCGCGCTCGCCACGGGCGTGCTCTTCGGCCTGGCCCCGGCCATGCAAGCGGCGCGCACAGACTTACAACAGGTGCTGCGCGAGGGCGGCCGCGGAGCCAGCGCCGGCACGCGCCAGCTCTGGCTGCGCAACGCGCTGGTGGTGGGAGAAGTGAGCCTAGCCTGTGTACTGCTCGCCGGTGCGGGCTTGCTGCTGCGCAGCTTCGTCAACATGCTGCGCGCCGACCCCGGTTTTCGCCCGCAGCGCGTGCTCACCGCCGCCATTTCGTTGCCGGGCGCGAAGTACAAAACCGGCAAGGATATCGTTGGCTTCTACGACCGCCTCAACCGCGCGCTCGGCGCCCTGCCCGGTGTGCGCGCGGCGGGCATCGGCTCCGATCTGCCGTGGACCGGCTACGACGAGAACTTCGGCGGCATCACCATCGAAGGCCGTCAGCCGCCGCCCGGTCAGGATTACCACGCGCGCTATCATGTGGCCACGGAAGACTACTTCCAGGCGCTCGGCGTTCCGCTGGTGCGCGGCCGCTTCTTCACCCCGCACGACAACATGAACGGCCGGCCGGTCATAATCGTCAACCGCGCCATGGCGCGCTATTGGGGGGACGAGGACCCGGTCGGCAGGCGCATCACTTTTGAAGACCACCCCAAAGACGCAAACGACTGGTTCACGGTAGTCGGCGTGGTGGGTGACGTGAAGGACCATCCCAATAGCGCGGCGGCCGAGCCAGCTTTCTGGTGGTCGGTGTTGCAGAACAGCTTCGATGAGATGTCGATCGTGGTCCGCGCCGAGACCGATCCGGCCCCGCTGGTCGCCGAAGTCCGCGATGCGGTTCGCGCGCTCGATCCGGACCTGGCTGTGGCCAACCTGAAACCGATGGACGAGATTGCCGTCCAATCGTTCTCGAGACCGCGGTTTACGCTGTTCCTGGTGGCGCTATTCGCGGCGCTGGCGGCGGCGCTGGCCGGCATCGGCATCTATGGCGTGGTCTCGTACTCGGTGAGCCGCCGCACGCAGGAATTCGGCCTGCGCATGGCGCTGGGGGCCAACGCGTGGGACGTGGTTCGCCAGGTGATGGCGCAGGGCATCCGGCTGGCGCTGGGCGGAATCGTTCTCGGTGTCGCCGGCGCGCTGGTGCTCGGCAGAGTGCTGTGGAGCCTGCTGTATCAGGTCAGCCCGTCCGATCCGCTGACGTTCGCCGCGGTGGCGATTTGCGCGATGGCGATCACGGCCCTCGCCTGCTACGTACCGGCGCGGCGCGCCACGACGGCCGACCCGGTGACGGCGCTGCGGATGGAGTAACGCCGGCCCGAGAGCCGTGAGGCCGGTTCACATCGTCAGAACGACCCGGAACTGCGCATTCCCGCTCAGCATGCGCGCGTAACCTTCGGCCGCTCTTTCGAGCGGATAGGTTTCAATCATCGGACGCACACCGGTCAATTCGGCAAAGCGCAAGGTGTCCTCGGAATCGGCCGGCGTTCCCGCGGCCCAGCCTTGAATGGTTCGACTTCCAGTTATGAGCTGTACCGGCGTGACCTCAATGGGATCGAATGTCACACCGACCACCATGAGCTTGCCGTTCGGCCCCAAACCGTCGATCAGCTCGGACATCGTCTTGGAGCTTGGGGCTGTCGCTAGGATTACCTGCGCGCCACCCAGTTTTTGCAATGCCTCCGCCGCATTGGTCGATTTGCTGTCGATGTACACGCTCGCTCCGAGTTTCTTAGCAAGAGTGGCATTCTCGGGCCCGCGCCCGATAGCCGCTACCTTGTAACCGAACTTGCTCGCGAATTGAACTCCGAGGTGACCCAGACCGCCGATACCCACCACGGCAACCAGGTCGCCGGGCATGGCGCCACTGTGCCGCAGCGCGTTGAAGGTGGTGATTCCGGCGCACAGCAGCGGTGCGGCTTCGGCCGCGTCCAGACTTTCCGGTATCGCTACCAGCGCCTCGACGGGAGCCAGCATGTATTGCTGGTATCCGCCGTCATAGCTGATGCCCGGAATTTGCAGGTTCCGGCAATTGCGGAAATCTCCGCGCCGGCAAGCGGGACAGGTGCCGTCCTGGCCGCCGTGCCAGCCGACACCGATTCGCTGCCCTAGCTTCCATTCGGTAACACCCTCACCGAGTTCATCGATGATGCCCGCTACTTCGTGGCCGGGAATACGGGGATACTGAATCCCGGGCCAACTTCCTTCTTTGGTAAGCACGTCACTGTGGCAGATACCGCAAGCCTGCACCTTGACACGCACCTGTTTTATACCCGGCTTGGGAATCTCGCGGTCAACGATTTGGAAATCCGCTCCCGGGCTAGGAACCTGCGCCACTTTCATTGGCGCTACCGCGGCTTTTGCACCTGGCATAATGCCTCCTATTAATTCTTCCTCTCACTGATGTCATTTGCTGCGAAAACCTGGCAGCAGTTACTCCAAGTGCGGAACGGTGTTTGCTTGTTTCGCATTGTCTCTCCTTCTCCGCCGCGGCGCAATCGCGCAATGTGAATTACGGAACGCTCAGATGGCGGGCCGGCAGCGAACTGCCGAGAGCGCAGGACATTGGACGTGTCACGGCCCTTCAACGCGATGTAAGACGCAGTACAGGCGGACCTTTCTTGCCCCACTCGCCCCGATGGCTCACCCACACTTCCGCGAACTGCTCGGCCGTAGCGAACGACAGTGCTGTGGACGGAGAAGCGGAACCGCTCGGTCTAATCGGTGTTCGCTTCGTCAAAGCCCGCGGCTACGAGGTCCTTCATGCTGAAGACGCGTTGGATCGAAGGGCCGCTTCCGCCGATCTCGATCTTTCCGGCGCTCTGCTCCAGATTCGATTTGATGTTGTCTATCTGAGCCTCCGGCAGGTGCAGGGCCCTCATGGTTTTCGTTAGTCCGGCAGCTTTGAACGGCTTTGTGGAGAGTTGAGCCCCTTGATGATGGAGCGGACGGGCCCTGAGCCGAAACACGCCGCTACTCTCTGCGATCGCGTCCACCACATACGGCCGCTCTTCGTAATCTCCGAAACGATCGATCACAACCGTGCCGCCATCGGGGAAGACAGCCTGAATCCGAAGTTCACCCCCCACCGCATGGATGTAATTTCTGAGCGTGCTGAGATACATATCCGCGCGCTGTTCAATACGGGATATAGAACTCTGGGGCACGTCCAGCATTGCGGCCATATCGGACTGTGTGAGTTGTTTGGCGCCCCGCAGTTCCTCCAGAGCCATGCGTTCGAGTTCCTCGCTCACTCGCCGCACGTTGTCCGCCCGGCTCGCGGGATCCATCTTTGCCTGAAGTTCTTTGAAGTTTCTAGCCATACGATTCAATCCCTCGATTGCGATCTCAGTTCTTGCAGGTGCCGGTGGTACGGCCGTCCCTCTTGCTGGATTCTCAACTCGCGCATATGCGCATGACCGCGATGTCTCGACCCCGGAACAATGAGGCATTCTCAAGAACGGACCGGCCTGCTGTAAAAGGCTGACGGTGCAGTCGACACTTTTCTGTTCCCCGGCTGTCGGACTATCCCACCATTTGCCGAATTCATCGGAGAACTCGACCTCCCATGCCGCGTTTTCGATTATGTCATAGGAGGCATTATGCCGTCAACGGCATGATATGGATGTGTCGGAAGGCCCACGATCAGAATAGACGAGCAGGGCACCGGCCGTGCAGTCTATACTTGGAATGAACGTGCGAACTACCGTAGATATTGGGACGCTAATCGAGAGATCGCCGGGAATCCGTAAAGGCCGGCCCTGCATTGCGGGCACCGGTGTCACGGTCCGGCGTATTGCCGGGTGGCACAACATGGGTCTTGTTCCCGAAGAAATCGCCGCCAAGGTGGAGCACCTCACGCTGGCCCAGATTCACGCCGCACTGGCCTACTACCACGCCAACCGTGACGAGATTGACAGCGATATCGCCAACGACGACGCCGCGGTAGAAGAGATTTTTCCGGCGCGGGCGTAATTGGTGTGAGCCGCCTCTGTTTGTACGTAGACGAGGATGCCATGGACGGCGACGTTGTTCGGGGTTTGCGGTCCCGTGGAATTGACGTAATCACCGCCGCCGATGCGAGCATGATCCGCCGCCAGGACGAAGAGCACCTCCGCTTCGCTACAATTCAAGGTCGGGCGCTTTACTCTTTCAATATCGGGGACTTCCATGAGATTCACACCGCGTGGATGGCCAGTGGCCGCGATCACTGCGGCATCATTTTGACCCAGCAACAGCGCTACTCGACTGGAGGACAGATCCGGCGGTTGCTACGTCTGATTGGTGCCCTATCCGCCGAAAGCATGAGGAATCGTGAGGAGTTTCTGGGCCGCTGGTGACCGCTGTGCGGTTCTGCCGAACGGCCCACGAAGACAAAAACACCCCTGCGGCTGCCGATAAACGCATCGCCCGCGCCGGTAGTCTCTACGACCTCCACCGGGCAGAGCGCAGCATAATCCACGCGGTTGGAGCCCGCGCACAACACGCTATTCGCCCCCAAGGTGACGATCACCCGGCGCACGCCCGTTTGCAGCAGATGAACCGCGGAGGCGCGTACCTCCCCCGCAGTTCCTGAATCCCAGTCTTATTTGGCTCTCTTATAGATGTCCTTGCTGTATAGCCGGTATCCTCCTCCGTGTTGTATTTCGACGAGTAGGGCTTCATCCCACATTTCTTCGCACGTATCCCTCCACGCGTCCCTCCCAAGGTGTAGTACCCTTGCGATGCCAGCGCATTTGTCCAGAGATATGGTCGCGTGATCGCGAAGGTGAGCCAAAACTTGAAGGCAGAATACGTAACTCTGATACGGGTCGTCCTGACTATCCTTGAGTTCATTCCAGAGAATTCTGGTCGGATGATAGTTTGACTTGAAAAAATACTCGACTAGCTGCTGCCGGAGTGAGCTGATCCCTCGTGAAAGGTGATTATACTCGATCCGTTGTAAGCCCTTGATATCAGAGGGCACATCCTTGCTGAGGTTGCTGTTAGTCAGGATGTAATAAGGTTTCCTGCTCAGGCCATCCGCGATCCCGAGTTCCAATGAGACGTTCGGATTCCAAGTGGAAAGATCGAAAAAGCTGAAATCGGCCTCGCTGATTAGTTCTTTGATCCGCGCTAGAAGGTGGCGGGTGTGGAGTGTCGTATTTGGGCTCTGCGCAGGAATCTGATGGACCTCAAGCAGGGATGACTTTCGCGAGACCCACGATTTCGGTACACTCAGCAGTTTGCGAGACAACGAGCTAACCAAACTGCTGGGATGGCCGGGCTACCGAGT
>Ga0326728_10000487_pt1 | contig 155605 bp, 141 predicted proteins | sample MB3enrmetagenome_FD_207602 | JGI IMG/M metagenome (GOLD analysis project Ga0326728, IMG submission 207602) | Lab enriched peat soil microbial communities from McLean, Ithaca, NY, United States - MB31MN | ecosystem: Environmental > Terrestrial > Soil > Wetlands > Peat | place: USA: New York... | reverse complement strand
AGTGACCAGGACGCTGGCCAGGGTTCTCTTGCCGTGTCCGAAATTGTGCTCGAGGTTGTATCCATTGGTTTTGAGGATGTTGAACGTCTCGTTCTCGATCTTCCAGCGGGCACGGCCGCAGGCCGCCAGTTCGGCGACGCTGCCGGGTGTGATCGCGAGATCCGTAATGAAGCTGTTGAAGTAGGTTCGCTTCCCCTTGGTAAGGGAGAGGTCGAGAGTTCAATCCCCTCCAGCAGCACCAGTCTTTTCAAACACTTACAGAGCGTTTCGGACGGACCGGGCGGGTGGTCCTGCCGGACTGCACGGCTATTGCACGGAAACGCCGGTCAACGGCCGGTTCGTTAAAGTGCAGGTCCACCTCCCCGTTCAGGAATGCGAGGGCCTCTCCGGAATACGCTTCGGGCAGCAGGTGGACGTAGGTGTCGAGCATATCCTGGCTCTTCCAACCGCCATCGGCCTGGAGAAGCTTCAGATCCTTATGAATCCTGTAATGCCAACTGGTCCAGGAGTGGCGCAGCACGTAGGGCGTGTGCCGCGGGGCGAAGCGCTCGTAACTCGGCCCTTGGTTGCGATCTCTGCACGGGTAGACCCGAACGTCGCCGGGCAGTGCGGATTCGGACGAAGGCGGCCACCTATTCCAATCTTATCCCGGCCACCATTCCAACTTGATGGCGGCCAGGTAGATCATCTCCGCAGGTCGATTTGGTGATGTCATAGTGAGGCGATCGGGGTCAAGCGGCGGCGGGCCGCTTACGCCGGGTTTCGCCCCTGAGTTCGATCCGATGCGCGTTGTGCACCAAGCGGTCCAGAATCGCGTCGGCATAGGTCGGATCCCCGATTATCTCATGATGCCGCAGATGTTGACGGGCGAGTCGCTCAGATCCGGGTCGTTGATCCGCATCACCCGCTTTATGGCAGTTGCCTGCCGGTCAGCGATCGCCGCTCGGGCCGCGGTCCGCACGGTGCGCGACTATGAACAGGCCGGGGTCGCGGCCATCCATATCGAGGACCAGCTCTCCCCCAAGCGCTGCGGCCATCTCGACGACAAGCAGATCGTCCCGCGCGAGGACTGGATCGCCAAGATCCGCGCCGCCGCCGCCGCCCGCCGCGATCCGGACTTCCTGATCATCGCCCGCACCGACTCCCGCGCCGTCGCCGGCTTCGAGGAGGCCATCTCCCGCGCCAACGAGGCGCTGGCGAACGGCGCCGGCATGGCGTTCGTCGAAGCGCCGCGGACGCTGGAGGAGCTCGCCGCGGTGCCGAAACAAGTGAACGGTTCGTGCCTGCTGAACGTGGTCTGGGGCGGAAAGACGCCGATGCTGGATATGACCCGGGCCGCCGCGCTCGGCTTCAAGCTGGCGATCGTGCCGGCCTTGCTGCTGAAGGCGAGCATCGGCGCGTGCGACGATGCCTTGGCCGAGCTCCGGGCGACCGGCGCCTACCCGCCGCCGCCCGGCGGGATGACCGTGCGGGATGTGTTCGACCGCGCCGGCGGCCGGGACTGGGACGCCTTGCGCATCCGGTTCCGCTAGCTCTCCGGCGGTGGAGCCAGACTCCCCCTGTCGGCCACGATCGTCTCCAGCACGGCGTCCAGCGTCAGGCGGTCCATGCCGTCGCGCACGCCGGTATCGGGCGAGCAGATCGCAACAATCTGGCTGGCATGATGAAACGGCGGCGTGGTGCCGAACAGCGCATACGTGCGTTTGCCGATGGCCGCCGCCATATTCATCACGCCGGTATCGTTGCCGACATAAAAGGCAGCCTCCGCCAGCAGGCCCTGGACGTCGCGCAGGTGCCACCCCAGCGCGAGCCGCACATGCCTCGCCCGCTCCCCCAAACTGTCCATGATCTGTGCCGCCGATGGGCTTTCCTCCCGGCCACCGATGAGGACGATCATGCGCCAGCCGTGATCGAGCAGCGCACCAGCCAGTTCGGCGAAGCGGATCGGCCCCCATTGCTTGATGGCCTCGCTGCTGGCGATGCCGACAGCGACGAACGGTATCGGAATGTCACCGAGGCGGCAGCGGGCTTCGGCGCGCACCGCTGCCGGAACGCTGAGTTGCGGTTCCTCGGAGGCCAGCGGAATGCCGGCGGCCTGAAGGTAGCGCGTCGCCCGTGTGTGCTGGTGCAACCCGGCGACTTCACGTGGCAAAAACGGCCCGTGGTTCAGGAACAGGCGTTGCACCCCGAAGCCGTAGCCCCGCCGATCGGCGATGCCGGCGAGGCGGGCGGCGGCGGCGATCGTGTCGCTATGGTGCAGCATGATGAGCGTTCCGAAACGGCGTGCGCGCAACTCGCGCACCAGCCTCAGGAAGCCGGGGATGCCGTCATGCGCGCCGCGGCGTCCCTTGGGATTAAGGTCGATCCAGAGGATGCCGGCCACGGCCGGATCGTCCACAAGGAGCTGATCCGCCAGCGAGCGCGGCTTGGCGATAACCGTCACCGCTCCCCCGGCATAGGCGGCGATCGCCCGGATATGCGGCAGGTGCCAGACCATGTCGCCGATTCCGGGCAGCGGCTGCACCACCGCGACCGGATGTTGCGCCGGCGGGGCTACGATGTGTTCAGCACCCGTGATCGCGTCCAACCGGCCCTCCATCATCGCGGATGCGGTAAGGGCACCGCGCTGTCCCTGTCAATCGTTGATGCGATCGAAACGGAGTCCGCCGGCGCGCAATAGGACCGGATGGCCGCCGGATGGGTGCCGGTTGCCGCCCGGTCGGGCATCGACGCGATTGTGAAGATGGTGATGATGCCCGCAGCCCGCATGATCCGGCGGGAGCCGAGGGCTTTGCCCCGGAGTTCGCGATCGTTTGATGTAGGACTGGCAACAATATCGTGGCGAACGCGGATATCGTTATTTTCCGGATGCAGTCCGCGTGGCCTGGTCCGGAAGCAATATAGGTTTTGCGCGAAGCGGCCCGGGGTCCGGGTCGCCGCAGTGGCGGTCGCGGTCCAACCCGCCCGGCGCTGGTCCGCCTCTTGTGACCGCGCCGGATATTGTCTTGGGGTAATCTGTCTTCACGCGAACGGTTTCGATGTCTGGAGGATTGCATGGCGGATTGGCGCGATCAGGTGGCGCTGGTGACGGGCGGTGGCAGAGGCATAGGACGGGCCATCGCGCACCGACTTGCGCGGGAGGGCGCCTCGGTCTGCGTCAATTTCGTCTCCAATGAGGAAGCGGCCGAAGCGGTGGTCGCGGAGATCACCGAATCCGGAGGCCGGGCGATCGCCGTGGCCGCCGACGTGGCGGATGATGCGGCGGTGGAAGGCATGGTCGACCGGGTGTCGGCGACGTTCGGGCCGGTGACGATCCTGGTGAACAACGCCGGCATCGCCCACAAGGGAACCCTTGACAACTATGACCAGGAAAAATTGGAGCGGATGCGCCAGGTCAACGTCGATGGCGTCATCCACACCACGCGCGCCGTCATGACCGACATGCGTCGGCAGAAATATGGCCGCATCATCAACATCACATCGATCGCCGCCATCGGCACCTCCCTGCCCGGCAACGCGTTCTACGCCGCCACAAAGGCCGAGGCGCAGATTCTGACACTGCGCTTTGCCATGGAACTCGGCGCGCACGGCGTCACCGTGAACGCCGTGGCGCCCGGGTTCGTGCAGACCGAGATGACCCAATCCGGCGCCGGCGAAGACGCCTGGAAGGAACGGGCGCAGAAAATCGCCGCGCTCGCGATGACCGGCCGGATCGGGGAACCGGACGACATCGCCAATGCGGTGGCGTTTTTCGCCTCGCCCGACGCCGGCTGGGTGACCGGGCAGGTGCTGGCGGTCGACGGCGGCCGGACCGACTATATCGGTCACTGACCGGGCGGCGGATCCAGCGCGCCCCAGGACAGCACGCGCTGGATGCGCACGGCGATCACCGGCAACGGCGCGAGGTCCATCGCCCGGTATTGCTCGTATCGCCGGCGCAACCCCGCCTGCGCCTGATCATGTTCATATCCATCGGCGAGGATGTCGGCGGAACCCCGCAGCATCACCCAGGCCAGCCGGGTCCAGTCTTCGTCCCAACGATCGACCGTTACTGCAACGGCAGGATTTTCCCGGATGTTGCGCAGCCGCTTGAGCGGGATGCCGGCTCGCTTCGGCTTCTCGTCCACCGTGATATAGAGCGACAGGCCGTCAAGGCAGAAACAGACCGGAACGAGATGCGGCGCGCCCCGGCGATCCGCGGTCGCCAGATGCGCGACACGGGCGGCGTCGACGAAACGCCTTTGCGCGTCAGTCAGCATGATGATTTGCATACCGCATCGCGCGCCGGAGCGCACCGCCCTGCCCCCCACGCGGCGGTGGCGCCCGCCGCCCACCGCCCGCCGCCACTGGTGCGAAACCGGCCACCGGTGTTATAAAGCTGTAATGGCCCGACCCCGGCGGCGCACCGAGCATCGCCGCAGGGAATGCGATGTCCTGCCGGCATCGGGTCGTCCATGCGCGCGGCGCTCGCAGCCGGACGCGCACGCGAAACCGACGGCAGGAGGGCAACGGCCATGCCTCGCGTCATCCTCGCTTTGCTGGATCATCCGGGTTCGGCCAACGGCCTGCTGGCCGCCGCGCGGCGCCTGGCCACACTCGCCGGCGGCGCCCGCATCAATGTCCTCGCGGCGCGGGTGCCGCCCGCCTCGACGATCATGTCTACCGAGGAGGTGCTCACCCGCGACAAGGAAGCCCGCCTGCGGGCGGCCGAGGCGGCCAGGGTCGCCGCCCTGAAGGCGATCTTCGAGTCCTGGACCGCGACGTATGGCGCCGCGGACTGGCAGGATTTCGAGGCCCTCGCCCCGGAGCTGATCATCGACTGGGGCAGGCGAGCCGATATGATCGTCCTGGAGCGGCCGGGGCAGCACCGCTACGCCACCGCCGCCGGGGCGCTCCCCGCCGCCCTGTTCGAAACCGATCGGCCCGTCGTCGTCGTCCCGGTTCATCCCGCCGCCGGGTTCGGCCAGCACATTGCCATCGCATGGCGAGACGATCCGCATGCCACGCGCGCCGTCCTGTCCGCCCTGCGCTTCATCGGCAAAGCCTCCAGTGTCCATCTGCTGGCCGGCGTGCGCCCCGGCGCGCCGGAACCGCGCATTCCCGCGATCCTGACCGAGCACGGCATTGCGGCCGACATGCATATCATTCCCCTCGGCAAGGACCCGTTCGGGCTTGCGCTGCTGGCCAGGGCGCATGCCATCGGCGCCGACATGCTCGTGATGGGCGCCTATGCGCACAGCCCGTGGCGGCAGATGGTCCTCGGCGGCACCACGCGCTCGATCATCGCGCATGCGGATATTCCCGTTCTCATGCGGCATTAGGAAGCAGCCATGTCAGACGTCATTCTTGCAATTCTCGCACGCCGGAGCACGGCGCATGCGGTGCTGGACGCGGCGCAGTGCCTGGCCGGGCTCGCCGGCGGGGCCAGCATCATCGCGCTGGCGGTGCATGCGCCGGTATCGGTCCGGCCGCTCGCCGCCGAGGCGCTGATGGCGGAAACCGGTGATGTCGAAGGCGCGCGGACGCGCGAGCGGCGGCGGATCGCGTCGCTGCGGGGCACGTTCGATGCGTGGGCCGACGGCGCGCGGCACGCCGGCAACACCGTCCAGTGGGCCGAGGAGGAGGGCGCGGCGAGCGACATCGTCGAGGCACGCGGGCGCCGGGCCGACACCATCGTGATCGCCCGGCCGCTGCCGGATGACGATGCGGCCACGGGGCATGGCTTCGGGGCGGCGCTGTTCCACACCGAACGCCCGGTGCTGGTGGTGCCGAAGGGCCTGTCGGCGCCGTTCGGGCGGCGCGTGGCGATTGCCTGGCGGGACGATGCCCGCACGGCGAAGGCGATCATCCCGGCGCTGCGGGTCCTCGGTTCGGCCGAGCAGGTGTTCCTGCTGGCGGGCGTCCGCAAGGGCGCGACGGCGCCGGGCATTCCGGCTGTGCTGCGGGACCACGGGATCGAGGCCAGCCTGCGCATCCTGCCCATCGGCACCGAACCGTTCGGCAAGTTGCTGCTGGAGACGGTGCATGAGCTTGGCGCCGACATGCTGGTGATGGGCGCCTACGCCCACACGCCGCTGCGGGAGATGATCTTCGGCGGCGTGACGCGGTATATGTGCGAGCATGCCGGCGTGCCGGTGCTGATGCGGCATTGATGCGGTTGCCAAGGCCGATCGGGTTGGAACGTCATGGCCCGGCTTTTCCGGGCAACCTTTCGCGGCACATGCGGCGATAGGTGGCCCGGACAAGCCGGGCCATGACGCAACGGGAACGGCTCATGCCGGCACAAGATGTCTTGAACGGAATGGATGTTCGCTTTAGGCTTTGAACTCCAAGGGGATGGGGTTCCCCAAAACCGCCCGTCCGGGCTGATGACCCCTGCCGCTGCAACAACGCGGTGGGTATGGCCGACTCCTTCGTGTCCAACCTGACCCCTCCGCCACGGTAAGGAGATCATCATGGCATCGGTCTGGCTGGCATCATCCCTTTGGATCGGCCTTGCGCTGGTCGCCTCCGTCCTGTCGATCTGGGTCTCGGTGTCCGTCGCGCTGGTCGAGATCGTCGTCGGCGCCATCGCCGGCAACCTGATCGGCTTGCCGATAGCGCCATGGGTGAATTTCCTCGCCGGGTTCGGCGCCATCCTGCTGACCTTCCTGGCCGGAGCCGAAATCGACCCGACGGTGATCCGCAAGCATTTCCGGTCCAGCATGAGCATCGGCGTGGTCAGCTTCTTCGCGCCGTTCCTGGGCGTGCTGTTCCTGGCGCGCTATGCCGCCGGGTGGCCCTGGCCGCAGGCGGAGATCGCCGGGATCTCGCTGTCCACCACCTCGGTGGCGGTGGTGTACGCGGTGATGGTGGAGACCGGGTTCAACCGGACGGATCTGGGGAAAATCATCCTTGCGGCGTGCTTCGTGACGGATTTGGGCACAGTGCTGGCGCTCGGGCTGCTGTTCGCGAACTATAACGTGTGGCTGGCTTTGTTCGTGGGCGTGACGGCGGTGGCGCTGTTCCTGATCCCCCGCTTCGCGCCGCGGATCTTCGCCGCACTGGGGGAGCGCGTCAGCGAGCCGCAGACCAAGTTTGTCACGCTGGTGCTGATGTTCCTTGGCGGACTGGCCGCGGTCGCGGGCAGTGAGGCGGTGCTGCCGGCCTATCTGGTGGGCATCGCGCTGGCGCCGACATTCGCGAAGGACCGGGAGCTGCCGCACCGGCTGCGGATCGTCGCGTTCTCGATCCTGACGCCGTTCTATTTCCTCAAGGCGGGGTCGCTGGTGCAGGCGCATGCGGTGGTGGCGGGCGGCGGGTTGATCCTGTTCTTCCTGGCAATCAAGTTGGTGACGAAGTTTGTCGGCATCCTGCCGGTGACAAGGCTGTTCAAGTTCAAGCCGCGGGACGGGATGTATACGACCTTGCTGATGTCGACCGGGCTGACGTTCGGCAGCATCTCGGCGCTGTACGGGCTGACGAACGGGATCATCGACCAGCAGCAGTATACGATTCTGGTGACGACGGTGATCCTGAGCGCAGTGGTGCCGACGATGATTGCGCAGCGGTGGTTTTTGCCGAAGGGGAAGTCGGTCGAGGTGCGGGAGGACGACGCTGGGGTCGATGCGGTTCCGGCGCGCGGGCGGTAGGTCGGCTGACGTTGCGTTTGGTGCGGTCCTTGAATACCTTCCGGGCATTCCTCCAACCTTTGGTGACCACGCTGACGATCCGTAAAGTGTCCTCGGGCGCGAAGGAGCGGATGGGCGTGCGGCCCGCTCCGAATGGCTGCTCGATGTCGAAGGCGACGGGCTGCCGAATATTTACCAGCACGTGAAGTGATTCACAAACTCCGAATAATCAATTGGGATACTCCGAGCGCCCTGAAAATCGACCGCCAGTATTCCTGCAACTCTTTCTGTCGGGGGACGTTCGGAACCCGTCGGTCGATGACCAGAACCGTTAGGTCCACGGTATCGAAGACACGACCGAAATTCAGAAACATCTGATCAGCCAAATCCTGCGGTTTCGGCCTGCCTTTCCAACGCTCACCGTAGGCCGAAAACAAGGCCGAGTTCTGCAGTAGATCGGTAACCACCAATATGTGGCGTTGCCGGTCGCCGCTGAATGCCGGCGACGCGGCAGTGCGCCCAAACGTTTCGAGAATCGGGCTGAAAGCGGCGGTAGAGGACTTCAGCAGGATCTGAAGCGTATCGTCCAGCGGCTTCTCGAAACTTTTGTCGTAACGGGCCTGTACAAGGCTGGGATTACTGGTGAAACTCGAAACATCTCCGCCGGAGGCCGGCCTGCATTTGGAGAAAAGCGGGTCCGCGATATTGATTCCGTCACTCGACATCGCGAAAACCCACAGTCTGTCCTGGATCGCCAACAGATCCCGCTGTTCCCGAATCGTCTGCTCAAGATTGCTCAGCGCCAGCGGCGTCAATGGATCCGTCTTGTCCACGATAATGACACGATGTGACCGTTTCGGGACCGAAGGGTCGCAAAGCGTCGCCTGGTCAGGCGAACCGCCCCGGGACAAAGCAATAATCGCGCCGACTCCGAAAATGAAAACGAAAATAGCGAGGCTGCCGAAAATGCCGATGCGATCCTTTCGGGACATGCCCATCAGCCGAAACCTTGCATCACTTTCAGCGGAACGTTTCGTCTACAGGTTCCCGGCGGTCAAGGCGCGATGCTGCCATCTGCTCGATCACTTCGATCTCCTTTTCAATTCCAGAGTAGAATATTTCAACCCTGTCCAAAAACTCCGAGTGCAGGCGAGCAAACAGTTTGTCCGCATTCGAAAGTTCCGCTATTTCTCGGTCCAAATCCCTCAAACCAGCCGGCAAATCCGGCAACGTGACATCGAGGTAGACAATAGGATATTGACCGAATGCGATCGGTACACCGGACGTTCGGACACGGGCATTCTCCTCCCGGTATCTCCGGAGTGTGGCATTGCAAAGCCTCTGGATTACGTTGCGCTGATAATCAGGAAAATAGGTGCGGATCTGGGCATACAGCGCAATCGCTGTTTGCCGGGCATTCAAACCACGCCGAAAACCTTCGATTTCCCGCTCAACCGCCGAAGCGTGCCGACGCGCCGACGCGTCCAATGCACTTCTGAATTCGATCTCCAGATTCCGCTGGCGTGCCTTGGCCTGTTCGTACTCTCGGGTAACACTGCCAAAGCCGGGAATTGGATCGTCAAAGAAATATCCTTTATAGGCGGCGAAAGCGGCTAAGGTATACCCAAATAACAGCAGCGCCAACGCCGGAAGCGTATCCAATGAAAATCCCCGCCGGAAAACCTCGCCGACCGCGTCGACCAATTGAGCCTGTGGAACCGCGCTGAGCATGTCGCGGTAATGAGCTGCGGCAAGATTCAGCAGTCCGATCGCGCCCACACTCAGGACCATACCGATCATTGCGATCAGTTTCACTGGGGCGGCCTTGACGTGAAGGTGCCGCAGCGAGAGATATCCCAAGGCAAAAAAGGCTATAAAGACATTGACCAGCGACACCAGAAAGGCATTTGCCAGGCCGCCGACATAGCCATATTCGTTGCCCGTCTGGTAAAAAATCGCGTTGCCCGCGGTTTCCAGCATTACGAGTCCCGACAGGATCATAAAGTCAAAGTAGAACGAATCCGGATAGGACGCAGGGCGGCTTATTCTTTGCGTGGCCCGAAAATGCCGCAGAATCCGCCAAGCTTCAAGTCGATCCTGATTGGCTTCGATGAGACGCCCCGCCCACTCCAGCTTCAACGTCCGCAATTCGCCATCGAGTTTCGCAAACGATCGGTCTACATTTGGTGCCATTGCAGCCGCCTGCTCTCTCTCAAGATCATTTCGCAATGTAGCCAGTATATCAAAGACCTTTTGTTCTGTCTGCCGCAGGAAGTTCTTGAAAAACAATACGATCTCGTCCTCATCGGAGCTGAGATCCCGCTGAGCGGCCGGAGGATTGTTTTGCGCGCCGGAGGCGCGGGCTCTGGAAATCGGCTGGAGGCCCGCTTCGATCTCGCTGTCCGATGGCGTCCGGTAGGCAGCTTTGAGACTGAGACCTTTGTAGGAAAGGCTCAGTTCAGCCCGTTCCCCGTCATCATGAGCGCCCGGGTTCTCACGGTCTGCTTCCTCCGCGGGGTCGGATCCAAGCCGGCCTAGTCTTTCGGCAAGGCGACGAAAGAATTCCATCATCGATCCGGCGTCCTTGTCCGCGGCCAAAGGCCAATCGCAACCTTTGAGGTTTCACCTACGCTAATACCTTCACGCCGCGATATCAATCTGCCGTAAATCGCGTCCCCCCTTGCGACACCCCAAGGGCAGCGGCGGAAACAGCCAGTGCCTCGCTGCTAGCAGTCAGGATAAGGCGCTGACAGTAGCCGGCGCCAGTTCAGTCCGGACTCCCATGCGGCGCCGAAGGCACCAGCGCCCGCCACCGCGCCACCGCGTTATCATGCGCCTCGTAGCCGCGCGAGAACACATGCCCGCCGCTGCCGTCGGCGACGAAATACAGATCCTCGCTCGCCGCCGGATGCAGCACCGCCCGCAAACTCTCCAGCCCCGGCGAGCAAATCGGCGCCGGCGGCAGCCCGGCGCTGCGATACGTGTTGAACGGATTGTCCCGGTCCAGCTCGGAGCGGGTCAGCCGGTGATCCAGCACCCCTGCCCCGCCGCTCGCCGCATACACCACCGTCGGATCCGCCTGCAGCCGCATCCCCAGCCGCAGCCGGTTCAGATACACCGCAGCCACATGCGGCCGCTCCTCCGGCTTCGCCGTCTCCCGTTCCACGATGCTGGCCAGGATCAGGGCGTCACGGGGGCTCGCCAGCGGCAACCCCGGCAGCCGATCGGCCCACAAAGCGGCCAGTTCCCGGTCCATCGCCGCCTTCGCCCGCTCGACGACCACGGCACGCTCGGCGCCGCGCTCATAATCATAGGTCTGCGGCAGGACGCTGCCTTCCGCGAATGCCGGCACCTCGCCGATCAACCCGTCCCCATGCGCCAGCACGGCCTGGATCTGCTGCGTGGTCAGCCCCTCGGCAATCGTCAGGTGGTGCTCGACCGGACGCCCGAATCGCAGGATCGCCAGCACCTGCCGCACCGAGGCATGCGCCGGAAACGCGAATTCCCCAGCCCGCAACGGACCCTCGCTGCGGGTCAGCAGCGCAGCGGCCAGAAACACCCGCGACTCGCGGATCACCCCGTCCGAGGCCAGCACATCGGCGATCTGCGCCCCGCCGCCGCGCGGCACGACGACCGCGCGCGCCTCCGGCAACGGCCCGGGCGTGTCAACGGCGCTCGCGCCCCAATGCCAAAAGCCGAAGCCACCCGACACCAGAACCGCAACGATAACCGCCGCACCGAGCCAACGCCCGAACCGGGACGGGCTCGGATCAGTGGACAGCGCGGAAGATGACAGAAGCGTTCGTGCCCCCGAAACCGAAGCTGTTCGACAGAACGACGCGAATCGGACGCCGCTGGGCCTCATGCGCCACCCGGTCGATCACGCTCTCGCGGCTCGGCGAATCCAGGTTCAATGTCGGCGGCGCGACCCCGTCGCGGATCGCCAGGATGGAAAAGATCGCCTCGATCGCCCCGGCCGCGCCCAGCAGATGCCCGGTCGCCGACTTGGTGGACGACATCGCCAGCCCCCGCGAATCGGCGCCGAACAAGCGTTCGACCGCCTCCAGCTCCAGGTCGTCGCCCAGCGGCGTGGAAGTGCCGTGCGCGTTCACATACTGGATGTCGCCCGGTGCGAACCCGCCGCTGCGCAGCGCCGCCCGCATCGCGCGGAAGGCGCCGTCATGGCCCTCGGCCGGCGCGGTGATGTGGTAGGCGTCGCCCGACATGCCGTAACCGGACACCTCGGCGTAAATCTTCGCGCCGCGCTGCTTCGCGTGCTCGTATTCTTCAAGCACGAGGCAGCCCGACCCCTCGCCCATTACGAAGCCGTCGCGGTCCTTGTCCCAGGGACGCGAAGCAGCCTGCGGGTTGTCGTTGAACGCGGTGGACAGCGCGCGGGAGGCGCAGAACCCGGCAATACCCAGGGCGCAAACCGTTGCCTCCGACCCGCCGGCGACCATCACGTCGGCATCGCCCAGCGCGATCAGCCGCGACGCGTCGCCGACGGCGTGCACGCCGGTGGCGCAGGCGGTCACCACCGAGTGGTTCGGCCCCTTGAAGCCGAACTTGATCGAGACATGGCCCGAGGCGAGGTTGCCGAGTGCGGACGGAATGAAGAACGGCGACAACCGCTTCGCCTTGCCTTCGGCAACAAGGATCGACGCGTTGTAGACGGTTTCCAGCCCGCCGATGCCCGAGCCGATCATGACGCCGGTGGCGCAGGAGTCGTCGTCGGTCTGCGGCACCCAGCCGGAGTCCTCGACGGCTTCGGTGGCAGCGACCATGGCGAGATGGATGAAGCGGTCCATCTTCTTCTGGTCCTTCACCGGGACCCACTCATTGACGTCCAGCCCCCCCTCGGCCCTGGTCCCGAGAGGCACCTGCCCCGCCACCTTGCAGGGCGAATCCTTGGCATCGAACGCCGTGATGGCGCCGATACCGGATTCAGCATTGATCAAGCGGCGCCAGACATGCTCGACACCCACTCCAAGGGGACAGGCGATCCCCATGCCCGTCACCACTACTCGCCGCATGGCAGGACGCCCTTTCGCGTTGGATCAGGCGCTCTTGCCGTGGGTGGTAATGTAGTCGATCGCGTCCTTGACGGTGGCGATCTTCTCGGCGGCATCCTCCGGGATTTCCACGTTGAAGGCTTCCTCGAACGCCATCACCAGTTCGACGGTATCGAGGCTGTCGGCGCCCAGATCGTCGATGAAGGACGCTTCGGGCGTGACCTTGGATTCGTCCACACCCAGGTGTTCGACCACGATCTCTTTGATCTTTTTAGCAATATCTGTCGACTCGGTCATCGGCTCGGCAACTCCTGAACTGATATTTCGATAAAGGTCATAATCCGGTTCCTGTCCGCGACCGGAGCCTTGTCCCGGTTCACGAAGCGAGCCCGCGCCAGACGTAGCAGCGGGCGCTTAGCACGGTTTCCCGAAAACGGGAAAGGTCAGCAAATCTTGCGTCTCCCTAGATCATCGCCATCCCGCCGTTGACGTGCAGAGTGGCGCCCGTAACCCATCCGGCCTCATCGGAGGCCAGATAGGTGACAGCCGCGGCGATGTCCGCCGGTTGGCCCAGCCGCTTCAGCGGGATGGACTCCGACAGCTTGGTGCGCTGAGCCTCGCCCAGGGCGTCCGTCATCGCGGTCACCACGAAGCCGGGGGCGACGACATTGATGGTGATCCCGCGCGAGGCGACTTCCTGCGCCAGCGCCTTGGTCATGCCGACAAGGCCGGCCTTGGCGGCGGCATAGTTGGCCTGGCCGGCGTTGCCGGTGGCGCCGACAATGGACGAGATATTGATAATCCGGCCGGCCCGGCGGCGCAGCATGCCGCGCAGCACCGCGCGGGTCAGGCGGAACGGCGCGGACAGGTCGACATCCACCACCGCCTGCCAGTCCGCATCGGACATGCGCAGCGCCAGCATGTCGCGGGTCATGCCCGCGTTGTTGACCAGGATGTGCAGCGGGCCGACGGCCTTTTCCGCCGCCTCGATCAGCGCGTCCGGCTCCGACGCGTCGCGCAGATCCGCCGGGCAGACATGCGCCCGCTCCCCCAGCTCCACCGCCAGCGCTTCCAGCGCGGCGAGGCGGGTCCCGGACAGGGCGACAACCGCGCCCTGACGGTGCAGCGCGCGGGCGATCTCGGCACCGATGCCGCCCGAGGCGCCGGTGACCAGTGCGGCCTTGCCGTCCAAACGAAACATAGCCGCTACCACTCCTTCAGAGACTTTTCAGCACCGCTTCGATCTCCGCCGGGGTGCCGGCGGCGATGCCGGAGGCATCCGGCGCGATCCGCTTGATCAGTCCCGTCAGCACCTTGCCGGCGCCGAGTTCGATAAACCTGTCCACGCCCATATCCGTCATGGTGCGGACGCATTCCTGCCAGCGGACGGTCGCCGTCACCTGCTGTATCAACAGTTCGCGTATCCGCACAGGATGCGATTCGCGCTTTGCGGAAACATTCGCCACCAGCGGCACGGAGGGCACACTCGGCGCCGTGGTCTCCAGCGCCGCCGCCATCGCATCCGCCGCCGGCTCCATCAGGCTGCAGTGGAACGGCGCGGACACCGGCAGCAGCATGGCGCGCTTGATGCCCTTGGTTTTGGCGATCTCGATCGCCCGCTCGATCGCGCCGCGATGGCCGGAGATCACCACCTGGCCGCCGCCGTTGTCGTTGGCCGGCTGCACCACTTCGGTCTGGTCGCTGTCGGGCACCGGGGCGGACTCGGCGCAGATCGCCCGCGCCTGGTCCATGTCGGCGCCGAGCAGGGCGGCCATCGCTCCCTGCCCGGCCGGCACCGCCTGCTGCATGGACTGCCCGCGCAGCTTCAGCAGGCGGGCGGCGTCGGGGATGGAGAAGGCGCCGGCCGCCGCAAGTGCCGTGTATTCGCCCAGCGAGTGGCCGGCGACAACCAGCGCCTTGGCGGGGACGGTCACACCGGCTTCCCGCTCCAGCACCCGCAGCACGGCCAGGGAGTGGGCCATCAGGGCGGGCTGGGTGTTCTCGGTCAGGGTGAGTTCCTCGCCGGGCCCCTCGAACATCAGCTTGGACAGCTTCTGCTTGAGGGTGTCGTCGACTTCCTGGAACACCTCGCGCGCAGCGGCGAAGGCGGCGGCGAGGTCGCGGCCCATGCCGACGGCCTGGCTGCCCTGGCCCGGGAAGATGAACGCGTAAACCGGCATGCCTGATGACTCTCGGAGACGTTGGCGCGGGGGCGTAGCCGTGGGTCACGAGACTGTCAAGGAAGTGACTGCGGCGATGGAGGGATGGCTGCGGTGCCGGGCGGGAGGACGGGAGGCCGGCGTCACCATGATTCGGGAGCGCAACGCCTGCGCCCGCCCTTTGCAAGCGGCCAATGCCGATCGGCATCCGGAACGGCGTGGGCGTTGAGGAGGCCGCGCCGCGCCCCGTCGTCATCGCGGGCGGAGGCCCTCCGTCCACGTCTTCCGCGTGTTCGGACAAAGGCGTGGACGGTGTCCTTCGGGCACCATGACGGCAGGAGGCGGCGGTGTCCCTGACACGATCGTTACGGCCGCAGACACCACTCCGCCCGGCCCGGACACCCGCCAATCGTTACGCGCCGGGCGCGGGTCAGCATTGAACCGATACCCAACCCGGCGGATGGGACATTATGACGACCCGGACGGGATTGGCGCCTTTACTGAAACAAAATCGATCCCCTCATGCAGGGCGGCAAACGGCAGCGTCAGGTCGAACTCAGGAATCTCGATCGATGCGTCCGGTCCCTCCAGCAGCGCCGCACCTTGGGCGCCAAACCGTCCGTCCTTGTCGCGGGTGTAGACCAGGGCGCGCTGCTCATCCTGGCTTATCAGGACGTAATAGCGGATAATCGGCGTTGCGTCGTAGCCCCGCAGCTTCAGGGTCTGGTCGATCCAGGCCGTGCTTTTGGACAAAACCTCGAACACCGCCACCGGGGCCTGCGCAAACAGCGATCCCGGCACGCGCTGGCCGCAGTCGATCAGGGCATCCGGGTAGCGGACGTCCGTTCCCGCCTTGACTTTAAGATCAGGACCTTGCGGCCGGCAGGGCTTGCCCCGCATCCGTTCGCGAAGCTCGCCGCGCAAATTGTTGCAGATAGTGTCGTGTTCGGACGTCCCGCCGACCATGGCGTAAACTTGCCCGTCCACAAGCTCATGCCGCATCGGCTGTTGAGCCTCCCAATCCAGGTAGGCTTCAAAGCTCCAAACCGTTTGCTGCCGCGCTTCCGACATCCTGCCCTCCAGGCCGGGATACTATCACCAAACCCGAACGCCTGGCACGGTCAAAGCCCGGCGCTTCAGCAGCACTTTTCTTCCAGGTGATCGAGCATCCGCAGCGCCTCCTCATCCTCCCACGTCTCGAACAGTTCCCGGACCTGGTTGATGTGGGAATGCAACAGGAACAAATCATCCGGCTTCGGCCCGGAGCCACCCGCGCGCTTCTTCGAAAAATACTGCCAGAACAGGTTGTTGCGCTCCGGGATTGCGAGATGAAGATCGATACGTTCCATCATCTGCCGGGCTTTGCCGTCGCACTCGATGCCGAGGAAGCTGACATAGCGGTCGGTTGCGTCAGAAGCGGGAACATCGGACATCGTGGTCTCCATGCGGGAAGGCTTGGCCAGAGCGCAACATTCTATCCGGTCCCCACCCCGCCGCGCCAGCTTCGCGCCGCCCTTGCCCGGGCGCCCCCCGCACGTTAACACCCCGCCGTATCGCCCGAACCGGGTTTTCAGCGCGCAGGTCATTCGCTTTGCACATCTTCCGATACCGGATCGAACTGGCCACGGCCGAACCGATACAGATCATCGACATCACCGGTCCGGTGCGCGACTGGGTCGCCTCCACCGGCATCCGGGACGGGCTTCTGACCTTGATCTCCCCGCACACCACCGCCCGGGTCAACGTCAACGAACGCGAGGCGCAGCTTCAGCGCGACATGATAACCTACCTCAAGCGCCTGGTGCCGCGCGACGGAGACTACCTGCACAATCTCGCCCCGGTGGACGACCGCGACAATGCGCATGCCCATCTGCTGGGGCTGTTCATGAACTCGTCCGAGACCATCCCGGTCGCGGAGGGCGCGCTGCTGCTGGGCGGCTGGCAGTCGATCTTCTTCATCGAGCTGGACGGCCCGCGCGAACGCCGGACGATCGACCTGCACATCCTCGGCACCGTGGCATGACCCCCGACGACATCGCCGGCTTCTACGTGCGCCGCGCCGATCTGAACGCCGAGGACTACCTGGAGCTGGACTTCGACTTCGAATGCGCCGGCGACCCGCGCGAGGCCGCCGCCCACCTGTGCAGCGAGCAATCCACCGCCCAATGGCGGCGCGTCGGCATCGACGAGGATTTTCGGCCGCGCTTCGCCGCCAAAGTCCTGGAGTTGCACGCCGAACCGCGTCCCGGCGGGTTCAGCATCCCGGTTGAGTGCGCCGTGCGCGGCCCGGTGCATGCCTGCCGCGTCACCATCGCCCATCCGCACGGCAATTTTGGCCCGCGCATCCCCAACCTGCTGTCGGCGGTGTGCGGCGAGGGCGTGTTTTTCTCGCCCGGCATCCCGTTGATCCGGCTGCAGGACATTCGGTTTCCCGACTCCTACCTGGCCGCGTTCCAGGGGCCGCAATTCGGCATCGCGGGCCTGCGCGACCGCTTGCAGGCGTACGGGCGGCCGATCTTCTTCGGCGTCATCAAGCCGAATATCGGGCTGCCGGCGGAACCGTTTGCCGAACTCGGCTACCAAAGCTGGCTGGGCGGGCTGGACATTGCGAAGGACGACGAGATGCTCGCCGACATCCCGTGGTGCCCGCTGAGCGAACGCGCCGCCGCCCTGGGCGAGGCTCGCCTGCGGGCCGAACGCGAGACCGGGGTGCCGAAAATCTACCTCGCCAACATCACCGACGAGGTCGATCGCCTTGTCGAGCTGCATGACATGGCGATCGGGAAAGGCGCCAATGCGCTGCTGGTAAACGCCATGCCGGTGGGGCTGAGCGCGGTGCGGATGCTTCGCCGCCAGGCCCGGGTGCCGCTGATCGCGCATTTCCCGTTCATCGCCGCATTCAGCCGGCTGGCGGGGTATGGCATTCATTCGCGCGTGCTGACGCGGCTGCAACGGCTGGCCGGGTTCGACTCGGTGATCATGCCAGGGTTCGGCAGCCGGATGATGACCCCCGAGAACGAGGTGCTGGACTGCGTCCGCGCCTGCCTGGAGCCGATGGGGCCGATCAAGCCGGTCCTGCCGGTGCCCGGGGGAAGCGATTCGGCAGTGACGCTGGAGGGTGTCTACCGCAAGGTCGGCAGCGCCGATTTCGGCTTCGTCCCCGGCCGCGGGGTGTTCGGCCACCCGATGGGTCCGGCCGGCGGCGCGGCGAGCATCCGCCAGGCCTGGGAGGCGATCTCGGCGGCCATCCCGATCGCCGAGTATGCCACCACCCACCCGGAGCTTCGGACGGCGCTGGAGGCCTTCGGCGGCCGGGGATGATCGATCCGGACCGGTCCGCCGGCTCTGGCTAGAGCATTTTCAGGCTGACTGGAATCGCGGCGATGACCCTATTCGTCATGGCCCGGCTTGTCCGGGCCACCTATCGCGGCAGGGTGCTGGCATAGGTGGCCGGGACAAGCCGGGCCATGACGGCGTGGCAGCGTCCGCCGCCTTTCAAGTCAGCCTGAACACGCTCTATTTCGGCAGGAAACCAGTCGAAATCCACGGCACCGCGGCGATCAGCAGCAGACCCAGCACCAGCACCCCGAGATACGGCCAGATGCGGAGCAACGCCGCATCCGGATTGACCCGTCCGATGGTGCAGGCGGCGTAGTACCCCAACCCGAACGGCGGAGCGAACAGCCCCACGCCCATCGCCAGGATGACCACCATCGCGTAGTGCACCTCGTTCACCCCAAGCTGCCGAGCGATCGGGAACAGCAGCGGGCCGAACAGCACCATTGCCGGGATGCCCTCCAGCACGCTGCCCAGCACGATGAACGCCAGGATGGAAATGCCCAGGAAGCCCCGGGAACCGCCGGGCACCGCCGCCATTGTCGCCGCCAGATTGTGCGAGAAGCCGGACTGCGTCAGCGCCCAGGCCATGCAGTTGGCGGCGCCGATGATGAACAGGATCGCGCCGGACAATGACGCCGTCTCGACCAGCATCGGATAGATCCGCCGCCAGTTGAACCGCCTATAGATCAGCAGGCCGGCGAGCACGGTGTAGGCAATGCCGATGGTGGACACCTCGGTCGCGGTGGCAACGCCGTTGATGACGGCGAACCGGATCAGCGCCGGCAGCACCAGGGCGGGCAACGCGATCACGAACGTCCGCAGCACGGTGCCGGCGGAAGCCCGCTTGACGCCGCGCAAATCCTCGGCCCCGGTGCGCTGGCGTGCGAGGATGGCAAGGCCGATGGCCAACACGACACCCGGCAGCAGCCCGCCAGTGAACAGCGCGGCGATCGACACGCCGGTGACCGACCCGATGGCGATCAGCACCAGCGACGGCGGGATCGTCTCCGCCATCGCTCCGGCGCCAGCCAGCAGGGACACCATCTCGCCGTCGGCCAGGCCGCGCTTTCGCATCTCCGGGAAAAGCACCGGGGCGACCGCGGCCATGTCGGCGGTTTTCGAACCCGAGATGCCGGAAACCAGCAGCATCGCCCCCAGCAGCACGTATTGCAGGCCGCCGCGCACATGGCCGATCAAGGAGGCGAGGAAGGCCACCATCGCCTTGGCCATGTCGGTCATCTCGACCAGGGCACCGAGCAGGACGAACAGCGGCACGGCGAGCAGAATGAGCGAACTCATGCCCTCATCCATGCGGCCGGGCAGCACCTGCAACGGGGTGTGGGTCGTGCATAGCAGATAGGCCACCGTGGCAAGCCCGAAGGCGAACGCGATCGGCACGCCAATCAGCACGCCGGCGCCCAGCAACAGCACGAAGAAAACCAGCAGGTTCCAGTTGCCGAGATGGGAGAGCATCGGCGCGCCCATCCACAAGACGAAAGCCAGCACCCCCAGCACCGCCGCAACACCGGCGACATCGCGCAACCTGTGCTGCGCCAGACGCAGCACCGAAATCGCCATCATCAAGCCAAAGCCGATCGGCATGGCCGCGGCACGCACGGCGTCCGACCAGCCCAAAGCGGGCGTCTCGATGAAGGACTGATCCGTCATGTAGTCCAATGCGGGACTGATCAGGAACCCCAGCAGCAACAGCGGCGTCAGCACCGCCAGACATTCGGCGGGTCCCCGCCACCGCAGCGGCAGGCGCGCGGCGATCGTGGACAGCCGCATGTGCTCGCCTTTCGACAGCGCCAGCACCGAACCCAGCATGGCGAGCCAGAGAAAGACCATCGAGGCAAGCTCGTCGCTCCACACCAGCGGACTGTTCAGGCCAAACCGGGCGATGACGCCGATGAGAAGGATCGCGACCTCGGTCAGCACCGCCACCGCGGCAATCGCGCCAACAATGCGGGCGAGCCAGCGCTCGACCTGCGCCAGAAAGCGGCGCGAGGCCGTCGTGTCGCTACCGGCACCGGTTCCGGTCTCTGCGAAGGTCCGGCTCATGTCAGCGTCCCCGCCGAAGCCTCCAGCAACGACCATGCCTGGTCGCCGAACCTGGCGCGCCAGTCCTTGTAGAAACTGGTCTTGCGCAGGGCATCGCGGAAGCTGGTGCGGTCAACGTCGTTGAACTGAAGCCCCTTGGCGGCGAGACCCTGGCGCAAGCTCTCGCTGAGCTTCGCGACGTCCGCACGCTGGTCCATGGCGGATTTATCGAACTCCTGCGAGACGATAGAGCGCAGATCCTCGGGCAGGGCCTGCCACGCCCGGCGATTGCCCAACAGCCAGTATCCGTCCCAGACATGGCCCGTCATGCTGCAGTATTTCTGCACCTCATACAGGCGAGTGGTAGCAATGATGGCGAGCGGATTCTCCTGCCCCTCAACAATATGCGTCTGCAACGCCGAGTAAAGCTCGTTGAAGTTGATCGGCGTCGGCCCGGCGCCGAGAGACGTGAACAGCGATGTCAGGATCGGTGCCGGCGGAACGCGGATCTTGAACCCCTTCAGGTCGTCCGGCGTCGTGATCGGCCGTGTTGATGCCGTAATATTCCGGAAGCCGTTGTCCTGCACTTTGCAGACAGTGATGATTCCGCTCTTGGCGATCTGCGCCCGGACATACTCGCCGAGACCGCCGTCCATCGCCTTCCACACCGCATCGTAGTCGGTAAAGGCGAAGCCGACATTGGGAATGCTGGCGGCCGGGACCAGCGTCGCCAGGATGGAGGTCGAGAGATTGAAGAACTCGACGCCGCCGCTGCGCACCTGGCCCAGCAGATCGGTGTCGGAACCAAGCTGGTTGGCGGGGAACAGCGCAATCTCAAGCCGCCCTTTGCTCGCCTCCCGGATACGGTCGATGGCTTCCTGGGCACGCGTGTTGATCGGATGAGTCGGGTCCTGGCCGGTCGCCATTTTGTAGTTGAAGTCTGCCGCGAAGGCGGGGCGGCGCAGGATGCCGATCAACGGCAGAGCGGCCGCCGCGGTAACGATGCCGCGCCGTGTGAAGCCTTTGGCTGTCATTGTTTCTCTCCCAAACTGTATTTGTTATGTCGGCGGCTGGCCGTTCAGTGCGAAGTAGCTGCGAATAACCTGGCTGTCGTCCGCCGCGCCGTCACCGCGGCCGGACGTGGCCAGGAAAAGCTGATGCGCCAGCGCGGCAAGTGGCAGCGCCGCCTTGGTCTCCCGTCCTGCCTCCAGCACGATGCTAAGATCCTTGACGAAAATGTCCACCGCGCTGGTAACCTCCGGGTTCGCCTGCAACATGCGCGGGCCGCGATCCTGCAGCATCCAACTGGACGCCGAGGAGCCGCTGAGAATCCGCAGCATCACGTTCCGGTCCACGCCGACGCGGGCGGCGAGCGAAAACGCTTCCGCAACCACCGCGATATGAACACCGCACAGCAACTGGTTGACGGTCTTGACCGCCGCGCCTTGCCCGGGACGCTCGCCGACATGGAAGATCTTGTCGCCGAGCGCCTCCAGCACCGGCTTCGCGTCGGCGAAGGTGGCGGCCGGGCCCGCCGCCATGATCGTCAACGTCGCACCCTTGGCCCCGGTCACGCCGCCGGAGACTGGCGAGTCAAGAAAGCGCCGGCCAGTCGCCAACACGCGTTCGGACAGTTTTTCCACCGAACCCGGCGGACAGGTGGCCATCAGGGCGACGATACTACCCGGTGGCAACGCCTCCAGCGCTCCATCGGCAAACAGCACCTGCTCCGCCTGCGCGGCATTCACCACCATCAGTGCCAGCATGTCGGCGCCGTTGGCCGCCTCGATGGCGGAGGCCGCCGCCACGCCGCCGGCTGCGACGAGCGCCACGGTAGCCTCCCGCCGCACGTCGAAGCCGCGGACCCGCACCCCGCGGGCGACCAGGTTGCGCGCCATCGGCAAGCCCATCGCACCGAGACCGATGAAACCGACGGTCGTCATGCCGACAGCCACCGCTTGATGCTCTTGGTCATCGCCGCCGTCGAAATCCCGTAGCGATCGTGCAGCGTCGGCAGCGCACCGGCGTCGAGGAACTCGTCGGGCAGGCCGATCTGGCGGAAGGCGGGGGTGACGCCGGCGCGCAGCAGCACGCCGGCGACTGCTTCGCCCAGGCCGCCGATGACGGTGTGGTTTTCCGCGACGATGACCATGCGGCCGGTCTTCGATGCCTCGCGGATGATCGTCTGCTCATCCAGCGGCTTGATCGTCGGCACATGCAGCACGCCGGCATCGACCCGTTGCGCCTTCAGACTTTCGACAGCCTCCAGCGCCCGCATCGTCATGAAGCCGGACGAAATGATCAGCGCATCCGCGCCGTCGCGCAGCAGCTTCGCTTTGCCCAATTCAAACTTGTAGTCGTACTCGTCCAGCACGATCGGCACGTTGCCGCGCAGCAGCCGCATGTAAACCGGTCCGTGGTGCGCGGCGATGGCCGGTACCGCCTGCTCGATATCGAGCGCGTCGCAGGGATCGACGATGGTCAGGTTCGGCATGCCGCGGAAGATCGCGATATCCTCGGTGGCCTGGTGGCTCGGCCCATAGCCGGTGGTCAATCCGGGCAGCGCGCAGACGACCTTGACGTTCAGGTTCTCCTCGGCGATCGCCAGACAAATGAAGTCATAGGCGCGCCGGGCGGCGAAGACCGCATAGGTGGTGGCGAACGGCATGAACCCCTCGCGCGCCAGCCCCGCGGCGGTGCACATCAGAAGCTGTTCCGACATGCCCATCTGGTAGAACCGGTCGGGATGCGCCTTGGCGAATATGTGCAGGTCGGTGTACTTGCTCAAATCCGCGCTCAGACCGAGCAGGTCGGGGCGAGTTTCCGCGAGTGCAACCAGCGCCTGGCCAAACGGCGCCGGCTTGGTGCGCTGTCCGGGTGCGGCGAGCGAGGCGATCATTGCGGATGTGGTCAGGCGCGAGGCGCCGCCCTGGCCGCCTTCCCCCTGCTCGTTCAGCCGAACCGGGCGGATGTATTTCGAGCGCATCATGCGGTCCTCCCTGCTTCGAGTACGGTGAGCGCCTGCTGCCATTCATCCGCCTCGACGCGCAGGAAGTGATTGCTCTCCCGTTGCTCCAGGAAGGGCACGCCCTTGGCCATCTTGGTGTCGCAGATAATGATGCGCGGCATCGGTTCGCGCAGCGACCGCGCCACGTCGAAGGCGCTGACCAGCGCACCGATGTCGTTGCCGTTGACGCGCTGGGCATGCCAGCCGAAGGCGGTGAACCTGTCGGCCAGATGCTCCAGTCCTCCGGTGACCTGGGACGACGGACCGTCCGCCTGCTGGTTGTTGACGTCGATAATGCCGATCAGGTTGTCCAGCTTCCAGTGGCCGGCGCCGGACGCGCCTTCCCAGACCGCGCCCTCGCCGCACTCGCCGTCGGAAAACAGGCAATAGACGAATGCGTCCGACTTCTTGCGCTTGAGCCCGAGGGCGTAGCCGACGCCGAGCGCCAGACCCTGGCCCAGCGAGCCGCCGCTGATTTCCATTCCGGGTGTGTAGCTGGCCATGCCGGACATCGGCAGCCGGCTGTCATCCGACCCGTAGGTTTCAAGCTCGTCCTCGGGGATGATGCCGGCCTCGATCATCGCCGAATATGCTGCGATAGCGTAATGGCCGATCGATAGGAGGAAGCGGTCGCGTCCTTCCCATTCCGGATCGTCCGGGTGGTAGCGCATGGCGTGAAAGTAGGCGACCGCCAGCACGTCCGCGACGCCCAGTGCCTGGGCGATGTAGCCCTGGCCCTGCACCTCGCCCATGCGCAAAGCGTTGCGTCTGATACGATAGGCGCGTTCGGCCAGGCTTGGCGCGTTGGCGCGCGACGGTGAGGCTTCCATCCTGTAATCTCCCTAGGTTTTCTATCGGTTCTCCGGCCGCGCCATCCCGTCATGCCGACACCGGTCGGCATTCACGCCTTTTCCGTCTGTGAACGAAGGCGTGAATGGCGGGCCTTCGCCCGCCATGACGGTGAAGCCGCGCGTCAGTGGATCAGCATGCCGCCGTTGACGTCGATGACCGCTCCGGTGATGTAAGATGACAGGTCGGAGGCGAGGAAAAGATAGGCGCCGGCTACATCCTCGGCATTGCCCAGACGATCGAGCGGGATGCCCTTGGTGATTTCCGCCCGCAGTTCGTCGGTCAGTTTGCCGCCGGTGATGTCGGTCTGGATCATGCCGGGGGTGACGCAATTGACGCGGACATTGTCGGGGCCGAGTTCCCGCGCCATCGCCTTGGCGAGGCCGAGCACCCCGGCCTTGGCAGCCGAATAATGCGGGCCGCCGAAGATGCCGCCGCCACGCTGGGCGGAGACCGAGGACATGCAGACGATCGAACCCTGCTTACGCTCCCGCATGTGCGGCACGAACGCCTGGCTGAGATAGAAAACCCCGCCCAGGTTGACGTCCAGCACCTTGTTCCAGTTCTCAGTCGTAATATCCATGAACTTCAGCGGCTGCGTGATGCCGGCATTGGCGAGCAGGATATCGGCCTTGCCGAAAGCCTCCAGCACCGCCCGCGCCGCGTCCAGGCAACTCTGCCGATCGGCAACGTTGCAAATAAAACCGCGATGTCGGGGACCGAGTTCCGCGGCGGCTCGTTGCGCACCCGTCTCGTCAAGATCGAGAATGGCGACTGTCGCGCCGTGCTGAGCAAAAAGCTTCGCGGTCGCGAGACCAATGCCGCGGGGACTGGCGGCCCCGGAAATGACCGCTACTTTGTCTTTGAGAAGCATGCTGTTTCCTCCTGCTTGTCTGTTGTATCGGGTTTGCCGCAGCCACCGGTTGACGACAAGCGAGAAATTTGCACCTATGCGAGACCTGAGTTCATCATTCGCCAATGTCCCGCTATCTGCCGCTTTCGGCGCTTCGCGCCTTTGAATCGGTGACGCGAACCGGCTCGTTTCGAGCCGCCGCCGCGGACCTGAGCCTGACGCCGAGCGCGGTCAGCCACGCAATCCGCGGGTTGGAGCAGATGCTGGGCACGACGCTGTTCGTGCGCGACGGCCGCTCGATCCGGCTGACCGGCGAGGGCGAAACGCTGATGCATCATGTCGAGCGCGGCTTCGGCGAATTGCAGCTTGGTATCGGCAACATCTCGGCGCACGGGCCGCGGTTTTTGCGGCTGCACTGCGCGCCGAGCTTCGCTGCACAGTGGCTGGTGCCACGGTTGCGCAAGCTGCTGGTCGAAACGAACCGACTGGAAGTACGTATCGTTGCCGACACCAACTACACTCGCTTCGTTGACGACAGATTCGATGCGGACATCGTCTACGGCGCATCGCCGTCATACCTCTATGGCACGTCGGGACAACAGGGTGTCGTGGTCCTGCCGCTCGGGACAGAAGTGGTAACCCCGCTCTGTGCGCCTGAACTGGCAGCCCGGATCCGGACCGCGCAGAGTCTGTTGAGCGAGACGCTGATTGAAAGCGAGGTGAAGAAGGTGCGCTGGCCGGCATGGTTTTCAGCCAACGGCTTGCTCGCGCCTGAGCCGCACGGCCCCCGGTTTGACCGCAGTTTTCTATCGTTGAGCGCGGCGGCTGACGGACTTGGCGTTGCACTGGAGTCAATGCTGCTGGCTGAGCGCGAGCTTGCATCGGGACGGCTTGTGCGGCCGCTGGAGGGTATATGCGAGGACGTCACCTATACCGGCCACTGGCTCGTATTCCCGCGGGCGAAACGATATTCGAAGTCGATCGTTTCTTTTGTCGATTGGCTGGCGAAAGAACTTAAAATGAATATAGATTATGCACTGATCGATGTCGAAACCCGCACTTAGGCCCTGAAGCATGGAGGCCACCCGGGGCCAACGGATCAGGAAGCGCGAAATGCCGGCGCCGCAACGGTCGAGCCATCCCCGCCCCGGTCATCCCTAGACCGGCAGCGTCACCGTCGCCTTGATCCCGCCAGCCGCCCGGTTCGCCAGCACGACATCCCCGCCATGCGCCCGCAGGATATTCCGCGCTATCGGCAATCCCAGGCCAACACCGCCCGTCTCCCGGTTGCGGCTCGGCTCGCCGCGGTGGAACGGCTCGAACACCCGGGCGAGCTCCGACGGATCGATGCCGGGGCCGTCATCTTCAATCTCGATCGCCACCATCCGGCCGTTTTCCGGCAGCAGCCGCACCAGGGCCGAGCCGCCGTAGTTCGCCGCGTTGGCAACCAGGTTCACCAGCGCGCGCTTGAGCGACAGGGACCTGGCCTGCACCGTCAGGTGGGCCGGCCCCTCGTAGGCCAGCTTGTCCGCAACCTCCGGCCGGGCATCGCCGGCATCGTCCAGGATCGTCCGCAGCAGTTCCGCCAGGTCGATCGATGTCACCGGCTCGGTCGTCCGTGCATCCCGCCCGAACGCCAGCGTCGCCGACACCATTGCCTCCAGCTCCTCCAGATCCGCGAGGATTTTGCCGCGCTGCTCGTCGTCTTCGACGAACTCCGCCCGCAGCTTCAGGCGCGTTATCGGCGTGCGCAGGTCATGCCCGATGGCGGTCAGCAGCTCCGTCCGATCCTGCACGAAGCGCCTGATCCGGGATGCCATGGTGTTGAACGCGACTGCGGCGACAGCGACCTCGGTCGGACCGTCCTCCGGCAGCGGCGGCGCATTGACGTCGCGGCCGAGCGCCTCCGCCGCCTCGGCCAATGTGCGCACCGGCGCGGTCAGCCGCCGCACCGCCCACAGCGTCAGCCCCGCCGCCGCCGCCGTCATCAGCAGGAAGGCGATCAGGAATGTCGGGGAGTGCCACGGCCGCAGCGGCTCCAGTTCAGCGGTAACATTGACCCACTGCCCGTCCGGCAGGCGCATGCCGATAACCGCCTGGTGGATGGAGTGGCCGCCATAGATCACCATTTCCCGCCAGCGCAGGGCGGGGCCGCCGAGCGGGATCAGGTTCATGTTGCGGCGGAGCAGGAACTGCTCGGGCACCGGCATCGGCGGCGCGTCGGATTGCGGCGGCGCGTCGCTCAGCTCCGCTGTCAGGTCCGGCCCGCGGTGCAGCTCCGCCAGCACGGCGGCGCGGCGGGAGGGTTCGGACAGCGCCATGGTGCGATAGACGCCGACGACCCGGATCGCCAGGTCGCGCGCCTGCACCAGCCGCTGCACGTCGAGGCGGTCGAGCGCATGGATCGTCAGCCCGGCGACCTGCACCAGCGCGAGGCCGATCAGCAGCACCAGGGCGGTGCGGGCGGCGAGGCTGCGCGGCCAGAGGCGAATCTTCATGCAAACTCACGGAAAAGGACCGTTCGGCGCCGGGATTGCGGCGCTGTGGCCGGGGTACTACCGTCATGGCCCGGCTTGTCCGGGCCACCTATTCCGGCACGGTGCTGCGATAGGTGGCCCGGACAAGCCGGGCCATGACGATAAACAAACCGGGCCATGGCGATCAGGGGTATCAAATCCGCTCCACAGTCGCAGCCAGAACGTACCCGCCGCCGCGCACCGTTTTGATCAGTTGCGCGTTCCGCCCGTCATCCTCCAGCTTTCGGCGCAGGCGGGAGACGGCCACGTCGATCGCCCTGTCGAAAGGGCCGGCCTGCCGCCCGCGCAGCAGATCGAGCAGCATGTCGCGGGTCAGCACCCGGTTGGCCCGCTCGATCAGCGCCAATAGAAGATCATATTCCCCGCCGGTCAGCGCAACCTCCACGCCCTCCGGGTTCAGCAGCCGGCGGCGGGCGGGTTCCAGGGTCCAGTCGTTGAAGCGGTAGCCGCGCAGCGAGGGATCGTGCTTCACCTCCGCCTGGTCGCCCGAGCGGCGCAGCACGGCGCGGATGCGGGCCAGCAGTTCGCGCGGGTTGAACGGTTTCGCCAGGTAGTCGTCGGCGCCGAGTTCCAGGCCGATGATGCGGTCGGTTTCCTCGCCCATCGCGGTCAGCATGACGATCGGGATTTCCGACTGGGTGCGCAGCCAGCGCGCCAGGTCGAGGCCGGACTCGCCGGGCAGCATCAGGTCCAGCACTACAAGCTGGTAATGGCCGTTCAGCCAGGCCCGTCGCGCCTCCTTGCCGTCGCGCACCGCGGTCACCCGGATGCGCTGCTTTTCCAGGAAACGGGCGAGCAGATCGCGGATTTCGCGATCGTCGTCGATGACGAGGATATGCGGGGTCTGGTCCATGGATTGTAACATAGTCCGGGATCGGCGCCGCTGGAACGACCGTTGCATTTCCTTGCAATTCGTCTCTCGGCCGGCACGCTTGGTGCGCCATGTATGCGCCGTCGCCCATCAAGGAGCCTCGTTATGCGCAAGACCATCATGACCGCCGCCGCGGCATTCATTATCGGCGGCATCGCCACCGGGGCGGTGCTGTCGCAGGCCCAGCCCGCGCCACCCCCGGCGCAAGCCGACGGCGCCCCGCCGCGTCCGTGGGCGGGCTGGCTGAACCGTCAGCATCCCGGGCCGGACGGCGCCGGCTGGCGTCACCGCGAAGGCGGCATGCTGCGCAACTTCGCACTGATCTACCGCGCGCCCGACCGCCAGCTTTCCCCCGCCGACGTGCAGAAGATCGCCGAGGCGTTCCTGCTGTGGAACGGCAACCACACCTGGAAGGTCACCGATGTCGCCGCCACGGACGCTGGCCCTATCGGCTTCAGCTTGAGCACGCCGGAGGGGTCCGTGGTGGCGAAGTTCACGATCGATCCGCACACCGCGAAGCTCGAACGCGTCGGCTGAGTGCTTGCGGCGCCGGGGTTCATCAGGCCAATGTCGCCTGCATGGACCCCGGTGCCGACTTCGCGCATCCGCCCGCAGAAGCGCTCGCCGCCATCGGCACGCTGATCGGTATCGACCCCGATTTCGCGGCGATCCTGGAGCGCGCCGGGCCCCTGCCCTGGCGCCGCCGCACGCCCGGCTTTCCCGGTTTGTTGCAAGCCATCGTCGCGCAGATGATCAGCAACCAGGCCGCCGCGGCGATCTGGGGGCGGCTGCGCGCCATCCCCGGGGCGCTCGATCCCGAGTGCATGATGGAACTTTCGGACGACGTGCTGCGCGCCGCCGGGCTGTCGCGGCCGAAGGTGCTGCATGCGCGGGCGCTGGCGGCGGCGTTCCTGGACGGCACGCTCAGCGCCGGCAGGATCGAGCTGCTGGATGACGAGGCGGCGATCGTCACCATCGGCTCGATCAAGGGCATGGGGCGCTGGACGGCGGAGATCTACCTGCTGTTCGCGCTGGGGCGGCTGGACGTGTTTCCCTCCGGCGATATCGCGCTGGCGGCGGCGCTGGCGGATGTGAAGAAGCTGCCGGAGCGGCCGGGGCCGAAGGCGCTGCGGGAGATCGCGACCGCGTGGCAGCCGGTGCGGTCGCTGGCGGCGCGGCTGCTCTGGCACCATTGGCGGCATGTCACCGGCCGCCCGGCGATGGACGACTTTAAGCTGCTGTGAGACAAAAAGCCTGCACAGGAGACCGCTGCCGCAATGCCCGACCCGAGACTGACAGTCACCCGCCAGGACACGATCGCCATCGTCACCTTCGATCGTCCGGAGCAGCGCAACGCCTTCGACCTGCCGATGTGGCGCGGGCTGCGCACGATCATGCAGGCGCTGTCGGCGGATGACGAACTGCGCTGCGTGGTGCTGCGCGGCGCCGGAGAGAAAGCGTTCTGCGCCGGCGCCGATATCGGGGCGTTCGCCGAGGAGCGCGGCACGCCGGAACGCGAGGCCGAATACGCGCATGTGCTGGACGACAGCATGCAGTCGATCCGGCTGTGCCAGCACCCGGTGGTGGCGATGATCATGGGCTTCTGCCTCGGCGGCGGCGCCGGCATCGCCACGATGTGCGACTTCCGCGTCGGCGGCGAGGGCATCCATCTGGGGATCACGGCGCGGAATCTGGGGATCTGGTATCCGTATGCGGAGATCGACCCGATCATTACTTTGGCGGGGACGGGTGTGGCCTCGGAACTGCTGATCGAGGGCCGGATTTTCAACGGCCGGGAGGCGTATGAGAAGGGCCTGCTGTCGCGACTGGTGCCGGACAGCCTGGTGGAGACCGAGGCGCTGGCCCTGGCGCGGCGGATCGCCGAGGGCAGCCCTCTGTCGGCGCGCTTTCACAAGGCGGCGCTGCGGAAGTTGCGGGGGCCTCTGCCGGTGACGCGGGCGGAGGAAGCGGCGACCAGCGACTTCACGCTGACCGAGGATTTTAGGAATGCGTGTCGGTCGTTTCTGGCGAAGGAGAAGCCGGTGTTTCGGGGGCGGTAGGGGGATACTTCGGCGCGGGCCGTTGGCCGTTCTGACGTGGTTTAGCTCTATGATACTGGAAAGAGCGGCCGGCGCACGCTATAACCCCATCAGTTTAGGATCGCGTCATGCCCGACTCACGCACGTTGGTGAGCAGAATCAGGCGCTACCGCCGGAGCGGATCGCGGAGGTGGAGGATTTTGTAAATTTCCTCGCCGTACGCGAACATGAGCGCACCGTAACCCGCCAGGCCGCAGCGGCAACCGCTCCGGCCTTTGCCGCGGGGTGGGATAACCCGGAGGACAGTATCTACGATGCCCTATGAGTTCGGGATGTGGTGCTGGTGCTATGTTCGTTAACCAACTAAGCCGCTTTGAATCCATGCGGTTTGTGCTTGTGGGCCAGCGGCGATCAATGTCGGCCTTCACCAACCGAAGCATTGCGCCCCAGTTTCGTTGCGATGCCTTGATCGGGTCGGGGATGCATAGGCACCTCGACATCGCGAGAACAGCCGCCTCCAGGCATCGTATCGCGTGAAATGCTGCGGCTGTGCTCCGGCCCAGCGCCAAGCACCGTCCCGCTTCTCTTATTTCGTAGGCTAAAGACGGAAACTTAGCCGCTACGTTCGTCCCGGATAAAGGGGTACCTGGGTCATACAGTTGTGCCTGTGCTGGCTCCAAGACAAACACGGTGACAAGAGACAACTCATCCTTCAGCCGGTCGTGGATTTTCACGATGAGGTCCATGACCGAAGACCAAAAGAATCCTGAATCAGACGAAACTTTATCAAGCAGTTCGGCCGCCGTGATCAATGTCATGGGGACTCCTAACACCCTCAAGTTGGTCACAAGCTCAGCAGCTTGACACCGCATATAATCAATAACGAGGGGATTGCTGACGGGGGTTAGGGTAAGGCTGCCATCAGGTTCGTCCCGCACTTCGCTTTGCATCAACTCCCCCACCCGGCTGCGAAGTGTAAGCAGTTCGGTGGTGACCCGGTAAAACGATGCCGCCTTTAGTTCTAGCATATCGCGCAAGCCCCAAAGTCGGCGGTACTCCACGAAACCGGGGGGACCGGCAGCACGCCCTGCATTTTTTCGCCCGCTATGTAAGAGATACTTAAAGTAGCCGGTAAATACCCGATGGAGACTAACTTATCCTGCTACCCCGCCCCGATCACCAAACACACATTCTGCCCGCCAAACCCGAACGAATTCGAGATCGCGTGCCTCACCCCAACCGCCCGCGCCACATTCGGCACGCAATCCACCGGCAGCGCCGGATCCGGCACGTCGTAATTGATCGTCGGCGGCAACAGCCCATGCCGCACCGTCAGCACCGTGAAAATCGCCTCCACCGCCCCCGCGGCCGTCAGCGAATGCCCAATCATCGACTTGTTCGACGACATCGGGATGGAACCGGCACGGTCGCCGAACACCGCGGACACGCCCACCCACTCCATCTTGTCATTCTCCGGCGTGCCGGTGCCGTGCGCGTTGATATACCCGACATCCCCCGCCCCCAGCCCCGCATCCGCCAGCGCATTCCGCATGCACGCAATGATCGGCTTGCCATCAGGCGAGGACCGCGTCCGGTGAAACCCGTCCGCCACCTCGCCGCAGCCTTCCACCACCGCCAGCACCGCCGCCCCCCGCGCCCGGGCCGCGGACAGGCTTTCCAGTACAAGCGCCCCCGCGCCCTCCGCCATCACAAACCCCTCCCGGTCCTTGCTGAACGGGCGCGACGCGGAAGACGGCGGATCGTTCCGGGTGGACAGCGCTGACAGCAGCGAAAACCGGATCAGGCTCTCGGGATTGATCGAGGCATCCGTGCCCACCACTAAAGCCGCATCGGTCTCGCCCCGGCGGATCGCCTCCACCCCAAGCTGGATGGCCGTCCCCCCCGACGCGCACGCCGTTGACGTCGCTATCGGCGACCCCCTGGTGCCGAACCGTTCCGCCAAATTCTCCGCGACCGAACCGAACAGGAACCGCTCATAATACCGCTCGAACCCGCCGCCACCCGCAGCGCGCAGCAGGTCGGTGTAATCCACCGTCTCGTCCGCGCCCGAGGCCGCGGCCAGGGCAAACCGCTGCGCCCATTCCATCTCCACCGGCGGCAGCGCCAGGAACAGCGCGCCCGGGAAGTCGCCCGGACAGCCGATCGCGGCCTCGGCAAGCGCTTCGTCGATGACCAGCTCCGCCAGGCGTTGCGACAGCGCCGGGGCCGACATCTCCTGCACCGGCACGAAATCCACAGTCCCGGCGATGGTGGTGCGCATCCCGTCGGTCGGGAACCGGGTGATGCGGCGAATGCCGGACACGCCGCCCGTAAGCGCCTTCCAGTTATCCGCCTGCCCCTGGCCGAGCGACGTCAGCACGCCCATGCCGGTGACCACGACGATCGGACGGCCGAGATGATCCGTATCCTGTGTCATCGCCGTCTCCCCTTACGCCGCGGTGACGAGCGCGAGCGCCTCGCCGCGCCAATGTCCCCAGGATGTCACCAGCGCCTGCCGCAGCGGCGCCGTCATGACCTGCTCCGCGTCCTCCAGCGGCCCGAACAGCGTCCCGCGCTGCACCGCCAGAGCGGCCAGCGCCAGACTGGCCGGGAAGGTTGGTTCCAGCGACGTGCCGATAGCCGTCGCGGACGCCCGCACCGGCAGCCCGAGCGATGACAGAAACGCCTGCTCCTCCCGCGTGATCGCGGCGACGCCGGACGCGCCGGAGATCACCGCCGCGCCCTCCGGATCGTAGTGCGGCGTGAACGCTTCAAACTGCGCGCGGGCGTTCGCAGTCGCCTGCCCCGGATCGCGGTGACAGCGGTCGGTGCGAATCGCCGCGATATGCGCGAATGGCGACGCGCCGCGCGACAAGGCGTGCGCCCGGCTCTCGATCACCAGAAACGCGCCCACAGACCCGAGCAGCATGCCGCCGCCGCTGTCCTGCCGCGCCCAGACACCGTCGAACGGCGCCCGGCGTTGCAGCCCGCCCATCTCGTAATGCAGCAGCACATCCGGCCGTTGAGCATTGTACGATCCGCCGACCAGGGTGATATCGGCCTGTCCCGCGGCGATCCGGGCACAGGCGATGCGCACCGCGTCGGCGCCGGCGGCTTCCTCGCCCATGAAGGTGCGCGACGAGCCGGTCACGCCATGCACAATGGAAATATTTCCCGCCAGCAGGTTGGACAACTGCGCCAGGAACAAAGTCGGCCGCAGGTCGCCCAGCAAGTGCTCGTTCAGGAACGCGTCCGGGTTGGCCGCCTTCGGGTAGCCGGTCAGGATCGCCGCATCCACCGCGTAATCCCGTTCCCCGCCGCCCGCGGCGACGATCAGATCGGCTGTCGACAGCAAGGCGGTGTTGCCCTTCACGCCGGCCGACTCCAGCGCCAGGCCGGCGGCGAACACGCCGATGCGCTGCCACGGCTCCATCTGCCGCTGGTCGCCGCGCTTGGGAATCTGCGAGTCGAAATTGATCTCCGCCAGCGGATGCACCGCGAACGGCGGAAAGCTGGTCGTATCCAGCACCGGCGTAAACCCGGCGGGGTTGTTCAGCGCCGCCCAGTGCGCCTCCACCCCCGACCCGAGGCAGGACACCAGGCCGATGCCGGTGATCAGGGCGTCGCGGTCATGCGGCATGAATGTGTCCCTCGGGCAGCCCGACCCGCCGGGCGGTTTGCAGCATCGCCGCCTTCAGCGTCTCGTTCGGGAACGGCACGACGCCATAGCGGATTTCGGCGTCGGCCACTTTCTTCCCGCCGACGGTGATGGACGCCTTGACCACCGCATAGCCGGAGCCTTCGTGCACCAGATGCGCCTCGGCCTGCATCGCCTGGCCGGGCGGGACGAACGAGCGCATCTTGGCTTTCTCGACCTGCATCAGGAACGGCATTTTGGTGCAGCCGAGCAAGGCCAGCACCAGCCAGCCGCCGGTCTGCGCCATCGTCTCGATCATCAGCACGCCGGGCAGGATCGGATAGCCGGGGAAATGGCCCTCGAATACCGGGGACTGCTCCGGCACCTGGCAGGCGGTCTCGATCCGCCGACCGGGGATGTCGAGCGCGGTGATCCGATCGACCATCTGGAAATATTCCAGCCGCATCAGCTCACCGTTGCACCTTGTTTCGCGAAATGCTCAGGCGGCCTTGGCCGCGACCAGCGCGTCGATATTTTTGCAGAGGTTCTTGAGCACGAAATACTCGTCGGTGGTCTTCTTCCCCTCGTTGACCTCCTGCGTCCACTGCTCCAGCGGCATCTTGATGCCGAACGCCTTGTCGATGGCGAAGGCCACGTCGAGGAAATCCAGGCTGTCGATGCCGAGGTCGTTGATCGCATGGCTGTCGGGCGTGATCTTGTCCGGTTCGATATCGCAGGTGTCGGAGATGATCCCCGCCACGGTTTCGTACGTCGATGCCATGCTGCAAGCCCCTGAGAAAGTCGGGGGGCACTATCACGGTGCCGGAGTCTGAAGCAAGGCCAGGGCTCCGCCCTGGACCCGCAAAGGGGGCGAGGCCCCCTTTGATCCCGTTAATGGGTGGGTGGCCAGGAGGGGGCGACCGAGGCGGTTGATGGGTCTGAGTAGCCCCCTCCTGACCACCCACCCGATTGAAGGGTTCCAAGGGCCGTCGGCCCTTGGCGGGGTCGAGGGGCGGATCCCCTCGCCTTGCCTTACCCCTTCGCCAGGATCGCCTCCGCCGCGTCCGCGAACACCTGGCACCCCAGCACGATATCCTCGTCCCGCGTGTTCTCCGTGAAATGGTGGCTGATACCGCCGATGCTGGGCACGAACAGCATCGCCGAGGGCAGGATTTGCGAGATGATCTGCGCATCGTGCCCGGCGCCGGACGGCATCCCCTGGTGCAGCCCCGGCGCATGGCGTTGCGCGGCGGAAGCCAGCGCCGACTGGAACCCGGGGTCCATCGCGGCGGGAACGGTGGCGCTGCGATAGGTCACCGTCACCTCGCACGGGCCTTGCGACGCCTCGGCGATCAGTTCGTTCAGCACCGCCTCCAGCGCGTCGAGGATCTCCGCGTCGGTGTCGCGGAACTGGAAGATCAGTTCCGCCCCGCCCGGGACGATGTTCCCCGCGCCGGGGTCGAGGTGGATATCTCCTACGGTCCACACCGTGCGCGGCCCGGCGACGGCCGGAAACCGCGCCTCGATCTCCGCCGCCAGCTTAACCAGCGCGACCCCGGCGTCCTTGCGCACCGCCATGCGGGTGGTGCCGGCGTGGTTCTGCTGGCCCTTGAACTCGAGCTTGAACCTCCGGCTGCCGACGATCGCCGTCACGATCCCCAGCCGCAGATGATGGTCCTCCAAATCGGCCCCCTGCTCGATATGCGCCTCCAGGTAGCCGCGGTAGCGCCCGCGGTCGATCTTCTGCCGCGGACGGCCGGAAAACCCGGCCTGGCGCAGCGCGTCTCGCAAGGAGACCCCGGTCTCCCGGTTCGCGCACACGTCGATCTCCTGCTCCGTCAGCATCCCGCAGGCCGAGCGGCTGCCGATGAACGATCCGAAATGGCCTTCTTCGTCGCACCAGGCGGCGACGTCGATACCCCGGCCCAGCGAGCGGGCGAGTTCCAGCCCGTAGATAATGCCCATGACGCCATCCAGCCAGCCGGCGTGGTTCTGCGTTTCCAGGTGGCTGCCAATCAGGAGTTTGCGGCCCGGAGCCGGGTCTCGGCCGTAGACGTTGCCGATGCCGTCGATCGATGAGTCGAGCCCCGCCTCGGCCAGGCGTGCGGCGAGCCAGTGGCGGGCTTCGACGTCCTGCGGCGAGAAGGTCGGGCGGTGCACGCCGGTCCTGTATTTGCCGATTTCGCGCACCGCGTAGAGGTCGCGCAGCAACCGGTCGCCATCGATCGAAGCCATGCATGTGCTCCAGGTTCAGAGGTGCAATGCACCATGGGCGGGCGGGTTTCGTCCAGCGCCCGTTCCGGGTCCTGACCTGCCGCACATCAGCGCGCATTATGCCCGCCTGGCCATACGGTTACTCGATCGTTACGACAAGCTTGCCCATGGCGGCACGGCCAGCCAGTGCGGCGATCGCGTCGCCACCTTTCTCGAGCGAGTAGCGCGCAGAAATCGCAGGCCTGATCGGGCCTTGTTGGTACAATTCCAGCAACTCACGCGCGCTGTTTTGGAACCCGACGGGATCGCGCTCTATCCAGGCAGCCCAGAAGACGCCGATGATCCGGCAGGATTTCAGCAGCGCGAGGTTCAGCGGCAGCCTTGGGATGCCGGCGGGGAATCCGACGACGAGAAAGCGCCCATCCCAGGCAATGCTGCGCAGAGCCGCCTCGGCGTATTCGCCGCCAACGGCATCGTAGATGACATCGGCGCCGTTGCCGGGCAGGCCTGCTTGAACAAAGCGGACAGGTCGCGCAGCGAGGCCTTGTCGAACGGGCCGCGCGGATAGACGATCCCGGATGCCGCCCCGTGCTTTGTTGCGAGTGCAAGCTTTTCCTCCGACGAAACCGCGGCGACGACATGCGCGCCCATGGCCTTGCCCAGTTCGACCGCGGCAAGGCCGGCACCGCCGGCGGCGCCGATGACGAGCAGGGTCTCGCCAGGCTTCAGGTGGCCGCGCTGCCTGAGCGCGTAATGCGACGTTCCGTAGGTCAGGATGAAGGCGGCGGCTTCGTCGAACGGCATGGCGTCCGGGATTGGGATGCAGTGGGGGCGGGTGACGACGACTTTTTCCGCCATTCCGCCCCAGCAACACCAGCCGATGACGCGGTCGCCGGGGCGTATATCGGAGACGTCGCGGCCGATATCGGCGACGATTCCGGCGACCTCCCCGCCGGGCGAAAACGGGCGTTTCGGGCGGAACTGGTACTTGTCCTCAATGATGAGCGAGTCGGGGAAATTCACGCCGCAGGCTTTGACGGATATCAGGATTTCCCCGTTGCCGGGCAACGGGTCGGGCTGGTGGCCGATGGCGAGGGTTTCCGGTCCGCCGGTGGCCTGACTGAGCAAAGCCTTCACTGTTGCCGCCCTTCTGCTGGTTGGTGTGTGATTGCAGGGCGATGGAACGCAAATGGCAAGGTCCGGTCCCGACGGGACCAGGGCCCATCCGGGCCGCGTGCGAAAAGACCATTGGAGATATGCATATATGGATATGCAAATTCACGTAACTTAAACAGAACTGCAAACATCGTTAAACTAATCTATTGAGATAGCGGAAACGTTGCGTCACGATTTCGGGCAGCGGCAGACGGCTGATCGCCCCGACCATCCCGGCACCGCATCGAGCAGGAGCATGGAACCATGACCGAAGAATCGGACAAAATTTTCAAACTTGCCTTCGCTTTGTCGGGAGCCATCTCCGCAGGGGCCTACACGGCCGGCGTCCTGGACTTTTTCTTTCAGGCACTCGAAGCCTGGGAAAAAGAGCGGAAACAGACCGGAACGCCGCAGCACAAGGTTGTCGTGCAAGTGATCACCGGCGCATCGGCCGGCGCGATCACCGGCGCGATCGGCACCATCGCCCTGGCTCGGGGCATGCGGCCACAGAGTCTGAGCGCTGAGGAAAAGAAAGGTGCGTACGTCGCGACGAACGGGCCGACGCAGGACGTTCGCTGCATCCTGCCTTCGCTTTACAGCACCTGGGTCAGCCGCCCTCGGATGGTCGACCCGCGCGGTGGCGTCGACCTGTTGAGCGCTCAGGACATCGCAGACGAGAAGGCCCCGGTCGCGTCGCTGCTGAATGCTGCCCTGCTGGACGATATCAAGAAGGAAGCGTTGTTGCCGCCGGCAGACGCCTCGTCGCCGCCTGCGACAATGCCGGCTTACCCGTTTATTGCCGCGAATTTGCATGTGTACATGACGGTATCCAACCTGCGGGGTATCCCGTTTACGCTCAAGTTCGGCAACAGCACATACGGCATGCAGACCCACGGGGATCGAGTCCATTATATCGTGACCGACCTGGGCAGCGGGCCGAGCGCCGATAACTCTTGGCTAAAGAACGACTCCGGAACGCATCTGACCATCAAAGGGCTGCCGGCAGCCGGACGGGACGTGCCGACAGATTGGGATCGTTACGGGAGGGCTGCGCTCGCCTCGTCGGCGTTCCCGGTCGGACTCGCGCCCCGTGAACTATATGCCGAACTTGCAGACTACACGAAGCGGTCAATTCCTATCGACAAAGGAGAAGGCGCGTTGGCCCCGGTCTTCCCTGAGGCCTGGTGTAAATTCGTCGGCTCCGGAAGCTTCAAATTCCTCAATGTCGACGGAGGGGTCGTCAACAACAATCCGTTCGACTACGCACAATATGCGGTCATGGATGACCCGAACAGCATCCTTACCAACGCTCAAGAGTCCGAACGCGCCGTGATCATGGTGTCGCCCTTCCCGGAGCCGCCGGCCTTCCTGCCGGACGACGCTCCACCGGCGGAACTCGTTGCAGTGCTGAAAGCCCTGTTTCCGGCGCTGATCGATCAGGCGCGGTTCAAGCCGGCCGAATTGATCCCGGCGCTGAACCCGTCCGACTTTAGCCGCTTCCTGATCGCGCCGGATCGCAACATCGGTGGCGTGGAGCAGCAGTATAAGATCGCCTGCGGCCTGCTTGGCGGCTTCGGCGGGTTCCTCGACGAAAAATTCCGAGCCCACGATTACCAGCTTGGCCGCCGCAACTGCCAGGAGTTCCTGCGGTCAATTTTCGGACTTGGGACAAGCAACGCGATTGTCGCTCCATCGAGCGGCCGGACGGCGGTCACGCTTAACAGAAATGATAACGAGACGGATCGGCCCGACCAGTATGCCATCGTCCCGCTCGTGGGCGATGCCCTGCCTGAAGTTCCGCTTCCCGGGTGGCCGCAGATAAGCCAAGGCGATTTCGAGACGTTAATGAAGCGAATCAAGGGCCGTCTCGACGCTATCGCGCCCCGCTTCGCAAGGGCGCAAACGTCAAGCCGCATCTTCAGGGCTCTGGGCCGCTTCGGATTGTGGGCCGGCCAGGGACGCATCGTCGAGTACATCCGCTATGCGATACTGAGCGACCTGATACGCCGCGACCAGATCGCCGGCTGGGATCTGCCCCCTGACATAATGACCGGGCCCGCCGTGTCCGCGGATGAGGTTCGCCAGGTTCTGGCGGAATTGGCAAATCCCGCCTTCTCCTTCCGGACCGCTGCGGGAATCGTCAAAACCAGCCATGTTCGACCGGAGGCCGTCCCGCCGATCCTTGAGAAACTCGAGAAGGTGAGCGCGAGCGCACCCTTCAAGGTGTGGAAGGGCACGGTTGCCGGCCAGCAAGTCTATACGCTGCAGTCTCGGAGCCCAAGCGGGTTGGCTGCGCTCCCGGGTATTCGCGATCTGAACAATTGGATCGATGAGCCGGTCATCGGGTAAACAGAAACACGATCGGCAGGTAACGGGGCGGCTCGGCGTCGCCGAGCCGCCGAATGAGTGGCCATTCTCAACGAAGTCCCTACTTTCCGACTTTCGGATCATGTCGGAAAGCAGTTCCACCACCGGATCGCTGACGCCAGACCCGGAAACCGCGACCGAAACGGAGCAGCGCTTTCCCCGCGAAGCCGATATGATCGCGGAAGCGCGCACCTCGGTCATCGCCGGCAGGGTTAGTTTCCTGGAAGCGGTAACTGCCCGGTGGATAGTTGGGGTATCGAACATGAATTGCCGCCGCCTCACTTAAGACGATAGCTGCTGCCGGTGCGGGGACAACAGTTGCTGCTCGTTACTGCTAGTCCGGGGTCCGAGCTTGACCGAGAAGCCCGCGGATGATCCGATCCTAAAGCTCTTCAGCGCCGCGCTCCGGTGGCCGGGTGCTATTTGCGAAGTTGGTTAAAGAGGACGCGGACTGCGATGCTGATCAGCGTTCATATCTGGAGCGGCAGCGGATTATGAGACTGGGCCGGGCGCTGAAATAGCGCCTGAACGTGCGGCCTTGGCCATACGGACTGCGAGCCTTTCTGTGAGCTATGTTGCCGGGTTGCCGGGATATGATTACGAAAATGAAAAGCCGGGGACCTGATGTCGTTGCAGTTGTGCTTTCTGACGAATCCCGCAGCCCTTCGCGTCGTGTAGCATGTTCACCTGGTTTGCGTGAGGCTAAATCAAGATGACCGACACGACCCTCTACTACGGACGCGAGGAATAATGCGAAATCTTTACCGAACTCGGCAACAGCCCGCCAGTTTTCCCGCACCCCTGCTTAACAGCGGGATGCATATGGCATATTGGCTGGTGGTCACCAGATGCGCTTGGGCGGCCCGTGCCAAATGATAGGTTGCATAGCCGGCCATCATGTCGTTCGCCATGTCCGCGGCGGTATCCTGAATTTCGCCGGTCAAAAGCGTTATGACGCCGTTTGACCGGCGAAACTGAAATCCCAGCTCGGACGAAGCGGGATTGCCATGCTTTATCGCCGAGAGGTGCCGATATATCGATCGCTCGGTCTCCTGAGCCTTTTCGTCGACGAACATTGCCGTGATGGCTGCCGCGCTCGATAGTATCGCCAATAGATAGAGAATTCTATTCGGTCAAGCCGGTCGAACAGATGGGCTCGCGCGGTCCGTCGGGCTACCGTGGCTGTCCCGGGGCAATAAGTTCCTTTTGTTGAGCCGCAAAGATATCGAGCGTTCGCAGGAAGACCTGTCCAGGAGTCGTCACAAACTCAAGATCCCCCTACCCAACCCCCTCCGGCCGCATCCCCCGAGGCAGCGTCGCCAGCGATTCCGCCGTATCGAAATCGCGCAATACCGCATCATCCGCCATCTCCACCTCCGCCACGCTCTCCATATGCTTGCCGATCAGGAACCGCGCCCCCGAATCCCCCGAAATCTCCAGAATCTCCGGGAAGAACCGCCGATCCCACAGCATCGGGTTGCCCTGCTTCCCCCCGAACATCGGCACTACGATCAGCCGCCCCTCCTGCGGATCGTACACCGAAAGCAACCGATCCATCATCCGCCCGGTAACCAGCGGCATATCCCCCAAACACACCAGCGCCGCCGCGCACTCCGGAGGCACCGCCGCGATCCCGGCCTTCAGGCTCGCCGCCAGCCCGTCCGCATAATCCGGGGCAAACACATACCGCACCGGCCGCCCGCCCAGCGCTCGCTCGACCTCCTCCGCCTGGTGCCCGGTCACCACCAGCACCGGCCGCGCCCCCGATGACAGCACGTTATCCACCACCCGGGCGATCATCGTCCGGCCCGATCGATCCGCCACCAGCAGCTTGTTATGCGGCGCCATCCGCCGCGACCGCCCTGCTCCGAGCACCACCGCGGCGATCACCGGCGCACTGCGCGGCGCCGCGCCGCTCCGAACAGCCGCCGTAGCCTTCTCCCGCGGCATCGGCCGCGTCTCCATCTCCTTCAGCAGCCCGCCGACACCCATCCGCATCATGTCCCGAGGCGTCACCTCGATCCCCGCGAACAGCCGCGACAGTACGAAATCGATGCCGTTGAGGCTCGGGCTGCGGGCGCACCCCGGCAGCACCAGCGCAGGCCGCAAGCCGATACGCCCGAGGCAGATCAGATTCCCCGGATCGACCGGCATGCCGAAATGCAGGATCTCGCCGCCCGCCCGCACGATGCCCGCCGGCCCGACATCCCGCCGGTCCACTACCGCCGAGGCCCCGATCACCAGCAGCAAATCGGCTCCGTCGCGCAGAAGCCCCTCCAGCGCCTGGCCGATAGCGTCCTCGGCATGCGCGCAATGCACCGGCGGCAGCAGCGAGCCGGTCAGAGCGTTGATCCGGGCCTCTGTGATCGCGATCGTCTTGCCGGTGACGCTGTCCTTCAGCCCTGGCAGCTCGGTAACGACAAGTCCGACCTTCAGCGCCCGGAACGGATGCAGCGTTAGAAGCCCGGGCCGCTGCCGCACCAGCGCCTCGGCCACCGCCAGCACGCTGCCCGGCACGGCGAAGGGAATGATCTTGATGGTCGCGATCAGGTCCTTCGGCGCCACCACGGCGTAGTCCGGCAGGGTGCCGATGGTCATGGCTTCATCGATCGTGTTCAGCCGATCGAGCCGCGCGGCATCGACGCGCAGCAGTCCCGGCGCCTCGGCCGACAGATTCACCCGCCCCGTCGCCGCCCGCGACCGCCCGATCAACGGTGCCACCAACGGTTCGGCCAGCCGATCGGCCGCGATGTCCTCGGGAATGTCGCCGGGCTCGAGGCGGGCGCAGATCACCTCGGTCCGCCCGGCCGCGCGCAGCGCTTCGATCGCGGCGTCGTCGAGCAGGGCGCCCTTGCGGATCATCCGCCCACCGACTTTCTGGCTGTGCGCCATGATGGCGCCGCGCGCGTCGGCCAGCGCAGCCGGACCGAAGATCATGAGGCGGGCTTGGCCGGGACGGGAGCGTTGCGGCGCACGGCGACGATCTGGGCGATGATCGACAGCGCGATTTCCGGCGCGGTGACGGCCTCGATATTCAGGCCGACGGGTCCGCGGATGCGCGACAGCGCGTTGTCCTGGTGGCCGAGTTCCCGCAACCGATTCAGCCGCGCGGCATGAGTGCGGCGGGAGCCGAGGGCGCCGATATAGAAGGCCTGCGACTTCAGCGCGTGGTCCAAAGCCGGGTCGTCCAGCTTCGGGTCATGCGTCAGGGTCACAACGGCGGTGCGGCTGTCGGGCGCGAACTTCTCCAGCGCCTCGTCCGGCCAGTCGGTCGAAATCTCGACACCCGGAAACCTCTCGTCCGAGGCGAACGACCGCCGCGGATCGACCACGGTGACGGCGAAGCCGCACGGGATGGCGAACGGGACCAGCGCCTGGGCGATATGCACCGCGCCGACGACGATCAGCCGCAACGGCGGGTTGTAGGCGTGCAGGAAGAAGTCGGCGTCGCCAATCCGCACGGTGCCGCTTTCGTCCCGCTCCAGCGCGCGCGCGGCGGCTTCGGCAAGGTCCGCGGGCGCCTCCGGATCGGGCAGCAGGCGCTGCTCGCCTGAGGGAAGCCGCGTCGCCAGCACGACGGGCTGCTTGTCGCGTTTCGCCTGTTCCAGAGCGGCGAGGGTCTCAGGGGTCATGGACGTCATCCTGTGGCGAAGGGAGCATGATAGCGCCCTCCGCCGATTTGCGGGAGAGTCGGGGGAGGGTGGGCTGACCGTCCGTAACGCGCGAGCATTAGCCAGGGTTGTTCGATCCGGGCGTTCAGGCAACCACCGGGCGGTGATAACGGGGAATTCGAGCGTGGCATCGGCATGATCGTGTCGGGTACGAGTGTCACACATTCAGCCGATTTGCAGCCGAAGTGCTATCTACGTGCCAGTTTGCGAAATATGACAACAGTCCGAAGGCAGTCGCCGGTTCGCCGCCCGTTCCTGCCGTCTTGGGCGCTCCATCGTCCAAGCGCGTGATTGTTGTCATATATTCGGTCTATCAGGACGGTATAGACCTGGAAACGGTTGTAGAAAGTCACTAAGAGGACTCGGTCACTGGCCGCTCGGAGACCGGCGCGGCCAACCTTTATGCCTTGGAGCTCAACGCGTGGTTGTTTCCGTTAGCGTGATTGTTCCAGTTTATAATGCGGCCGAGACGATTTCGCGCACCCTGCGTAGCTGCCTCACACAATCTGTGCCTCCATTGGAAGTGCTGGTGGTCGATGACGGCTCGACGGATCGGACCGCGGAGATCGTTGCTGGCTTCGGCGACTCGGTGCGGCTGATCCGGCAGCAGAACGCCGGTCCGGGAGCGGCACGAAACGCGGCGGCGCGGCTGGCCCGCGGTGCGTGGCTGGCGTTCCTCGACGGTGACGATTGGTGGATGCCCGGAAAGCTTGAGCACCAGATGAAACTGGCCGGCGCGCCCGAGATCGGCATCATCCACAGCCTGGCCAATGTGTCGGCGGCCGGAATCCCGGACCTCCTCACCTTCGATGACCTGTGGCAGCGCAACGTTATCGTCAACTCCTCCGTACTGATCCGCAAGACGGCGTTCGACGCGCTGGGCGGCTTCGCCGAGCATCGCGCGCTTCAGGTCTGCGAGGACTACAACCTCTGGCTCCGCGCCGCCGCTGAGGGCGTCGGCATCCGGCTGTGCCGCGAGCTGTTGACCTATTACCGCCCCGGCCAGGGCATATCGTCCAACATGGCAAGCTTCTTTGCCGGGTCCGAGCGCAACATCGAGCTCATCGCCGCGCGCTACCGGATCGATCCGGCGAAGGTTGCCGAGCGCCGCGCCCTGATGTTCATGGAGGTCGGCCTCACGGCGCTGGGTCAACGCGATTTACCGCTTGCCCGGTCGCTGATGTACAAGGCATCGGCTCGATGCCGGCGGCCGCGGGACGTCCTGTCGCTGGCCGTCGCGCATTTGCCCAGGAGCGTGCTCGACCTCGCGCGGCGAACCCGGGCCCACGGCCAGATGCGGCCGCTGCGTCTGAGCGACGATCCGACCTCGCTGTTCACCGAGTCGGCGGTGCCGGCAACCGCGTCGTTTGGCCGCCCGAAGTTGCTCGTCGTGATCGATACGGAGGAGGAGTTCGACTGGAACACGCTGCCACCGGCATCGGTGGGCGTCGATGCCATGCGCCACCAGCAAGTGGCGCACCGCATCCTGCGCAAGCACGGCATCGTCCCGACCTACGCCGTTGATCATCTCGTCGCCCGGGATCGCAATGCCTCCGCGCCGCTGCGAGAGTTTCTGGCCGACGGCGGCTGCGAAATCGGCAGCCAGTTGCATGCCTGGGTCAACCCGCCCTTCGAGGAGGTACCCAGCCGCTTTAACACCTACGCCGGCAATCTGCCCGCTTACCTCGAATTCGAGAAAATAGGACTGCTGACCCGAACAATCGAGGACAGTCTCGGGGTCAGGCCGATCCTCTACCGTGGCGGGCGGTGGGGCGCCGGCCCATACACCGCCCGCATTCTGAAGTGGTTCGGTTACAAGGTGGACAGCACGATCCTGCCGCACTTCGACCTGCGCGGCGACGGTGGACCGGACTACCGCTGGCGTCCGACCCAGCCGACATGGTGCGACCCGGAACGCCAGCTTCTCGAGATTCCCGCCACCGTCGGCATGAGCGGTCTGCTTGGCCGGTGGGGACGAGAGCTTTATCCCGCCCTGAATCATGCTGCGGCGCGGTTTCTCGGCGTTCCCTCGGTGATGCGCCGGCTCGGCTTGCTCGACCGCAACCGGCTGACGCCCGAGGGCACGTCATTGGCCGAGATGCAGCGGCTTGCCCGCGATCTTGTGGAACGCGACGGGGCCGGTGTCGTAATGCTGTCCTTCCACAGCACGTCGCTGTCGCCCGGCAACACGCCGTACGTGCGGACCGCGCGGGATTTGGATGGGTTTTTGACGCGGATTGATGAGTTCCTCGGCTTTTTCTTTAGCGAACTGCATGGCGTTCCGGCGACTCCGGGGGGCATTCACGCGATGGCCTCGGACGAACGCGGAGCGGCGGACGCCAGGACGGCTGCGGCCGGCATCGTCGCTGAGCCAAGGCCTGTTGCATGACGATATGCCGATGCCCGGGGCCGTCAGGACAACCGCCAAGCAGAGGTTATCGGCCGCCGCGGGTTGGTCATGCGAACGCGCATGACGGCACATCGCGGTGCCTGACGCTTGCGAGGTCATCCGGAGGGGGCCGGAATCATGTTTTCGGTTAGCGCGATCATTACCACATATAATCGCGCGCAGTTCCTGGCGGAGACGATCGAGGCAGTCCTCGCCCAGACTCTGCGGCCGATGGAGATCATCGTCGTGGACGATGGTTCGACCGATGAAACGGCGGAGCTGCTGGCCAAATATCCCGTCCGTGCTCATCGTATCAGCAATATGGGTCCCAGCGCCGCCCGCGCTGCCGGGCTCGCGCTGGCCCGCGGTGACTGGATTGCGTTCTGCGATGACGATGATCTGTGGAAGCCAGGGTACATTGAAGCGATGTCGCGCCACCTCGGCGGCGGTGTCCGTTTCGGCTTCGCTAACTTTGTCGAGATCCATGACGGCGTCTGGGGCACCCGGGACAAGTTTTCACTGGCACCTCCCGGCTACTTCGAGTCCATCGGCGACTCGTTTTATCCGCACTTGCTCAGGTGGGTGCCGCAGGTGCCGTCCACTACGATAATCGCTGCCAGTCTGTTGCGCGAGGTGGGCGGTGTAGATCCAAGTTTCGGCCGTGGCTGGTGTGAGGATTGGGAGCTGGAGCTACGCTGCGTGCAGCAGGGACGCATTGCCTTCATTAACGAACCGTTGGTGGGCATCCGCCGGCACGCCTATAACATGACCGCCAACCGGCTCGCGCTCTTGCTCGGCAACATCAGGGTGCTTGATATGGCGCGCAATCGCCATCCAGCCGCGGCCCGCTACGCCGAGGTCCTCGAAGAGCGGCTTGCAGACAATTGCATCGAAGCGGTGGACGAGGCATTTTCAACCGGACGCACCGACCTGGTCCGGGATTTGGCGCGGCGCGTTCCAGCGGTCCGGCGCTCCTGGAGGTTACGTGCGAAACGCGCGATTTGCACGGCCAGAGTGCCCGGCGCTCTGCTGCGGCGGCTCTTCGGGCACTGATGCCAAAATCCCGGCCGGTGGTTTCATTGCAAATATTGCATCGCGGCGGGAGACAGGCGGTCAGCAAACGAACGCACCTCGCGCAACGTACAGAATAAAGCAACAGCGTCCATTGTCGTGCCGCTCATTCAGGGCAATACAGGTCGGATGCATCATTGATCCTCCAGGGTATACGAATGTAGGCGACAGAACGATCCTGCGCAGCGAACCGGACTTCATTAGTATCATGTCATCGCCAAGCTGCTTTCCTGCTGGCAACGGCCGTCATGAGACTTTATAACAGCTCCAAGCTTGGCCGTGAGACATCCTGCGGCCGCCAGTTTCGAAACGGTTTGGAGCCTGCCACGTGAGCGACTGCGATGTCATGAAAGGACGGGACGACAACGTACCCAGTACTATTGGGTTCATGTGCCAAAGCCGCCTGACCAGGGCGACGCGGCCGGAGACCGGGGATCGCCGGCGGGGTGGGCTGCGGCGAGGGGGAAGTTTCAAGGCGTTGGCGTCACCGATCCGCCGGCCGAAGGCCCGGCCGCGAGCAGCGCTGAGCACGGATCATCTGCCGCTCAGTCCGGGGCACCAGCGCAGTTTCGAGCGCTGGAGCCGCGGGGGTGGCACACGGACGGCAAGGATGCCCGTTGCATGAAGATGTTGGTCTGGCGCGATCAGCATACCAATTTTGGGGATGAACTGAATCTCTGGCTTTGGCCCAAGTTGATACCGGAGTTGTTGGATGGCGATCCCTCGACCAGGTTCCTGGGAATCGGGTCGATCATCTTCAACGATCTTGATCCCGGCGCGCTCAAGGTCGTCTTTGGCGCCGGATTCGGCGGCTACTCAGCTTTGCCTCAGCTCGATGAGCGCTGGTTCGTCTATTTTGTGCGGGGACCTCGCACGGCATCGCTCCTCGGCCTGGACCCGCGTTTGGGTCTTGGAGATGCGGCGACGTTGATTCGCGCCGTGATGCCGGCCGCGGTGGAGAAGCGCTACCGCGTCTCGTTCATGCCGCATTGGGAGAGTCTCGTTTACGGCGCATGGCCGGCTGCGACCGAACAAGCCGGATTGCACCTGATCGACCCCCGCTGGCCCGTCGACACCGTGCTCGATCACCTTCTTGCCAGTGAAATGGTCGTCAGCGAGGCCATGCACGGCGTCATTATAGCGGACGCACTCCGTATCCCGTGGGTCGCCGCCCGACCGCTGATGCAGCTGCACCAGCCAAAATGGTATGATTGGGCTGACTCGCTCGGACTGACCCTGCGCATGGCGGACCTGCGGCCATCCTCCTGGTTGGAGCATGCTCGCCAGCGCCTCGAAGGCGACCGGGAGAGGCTGCGCTGGGTCAGCTCCCGCGGGACGAGACTGCGCGGGCGAATGAATGGCTTATGGTCCTGGAACGCCTCGCGCGCGCTTAGGAAGGCAGCCCGGAGCGAGCCGCAACTCAGCAGCGACACCGCGATCGACCGGGCGACGGGGGCCATGATGGAAAAACTCGTGGACCTTCGAGCCGGACTCCATTCCGAACCGACCGCCCAGCCGGTCAGCGCGGCGCCGCACAGCCATGGCTGCCGATCGGCATGAGAGTTGCTGCGCCAAGATGATCCCGTACCAATTACGTCGCGTTCCGACGTGCTGAGCGACGGAGACTACCTTCGGAATCGAGGCGTGACCCTCGGGCGGACGGTCATCTCAGCCGTCGGTTGGTCGACCGGCATCAAGGTGGGGTTCCAGCTTGTCACCTGGGCCATGACTTTGGCCGTCATCCGGGTCTTGAAGCCCGATGACTACGGGCTGATGGCGATCACGCAGGTTTTCGTCAATGTCATGGCCGGGTTCTCCACGATCGGTCTCGGCGATGCGCTGGTGCAGCAGGAGGACACGCCCAAACCGGTCGCCGCCGCCGTCTTTGGAATAAGCCTGCTGCTCTCGGCGGGACTGACCGCCCTGTTGTCGCTGGCGGCTTATCCGATCGCTACGTGGTATCATGATCCGCGGCTGGTACTTTTAATTCAGGTTGCCAGCCTCGGGTTTCTGTTGAACGCGCTCATCACGCTTCCCAGGGTCCATCTCACAAAGAGTCTTCGCATCCGGCCGATGATCCTTATCGAGACGTCGTCCGGCCTATTTGCGTCGGTCGTTGTCCTCGTCCTCGCCTTTTCCGGTTTTGGCGTCTGGTCTCTGATGATCGGCATGCAGGTCGGGGCCGTCGTTCGCCTGATCGCATTCATGGCGATCATGAGCGAATGCTATGTTTGGCCTTCCCTCGATCTCAAGGTCATTCAGCCGCTTTACTCGTTCGGCGCCTATCGGATGCTGACCTATCTCGCATGGCTGGCTTTCACCTCAGCCGATACGCTGATACTCGGCCGATTTTTCGGCCCGGCGGAGCTGGGTCTTTACACCGTCGCGCAGAATTTCGCCGTGATGCCGCTGAACAAGATCGCCCCCGTTATCAACTCGGTGGCTTTTCCGGCTTTTGCCCTGGTCCAGCGCCATCCCGCGGACGCGCGTTTCTACGCGATGAAGGCCATGCGGCTGATGGCCACGGTCTCGGTTCCCGTTTTCTTCGGCATCTCCGCCATTGCGCCGGAAATCGTTGACCTGGTGTTCGGTCCGGGGTGGGAAGCGGCGAAGCCCATTCTCACCGTGCTCTCGCTGGCGATTACCTTTCGGGCCATATTGATCGTGATCCCGAATTACCTGCAAGGCATCGGCGACGCGCGGGCCGGGTTTTGTTGCACGAGCGTCGGTCTCGTGCTGTTCCCGCCGGCCTTCCTCATCGGCTGTAGCTGGGGGGTTATCGGCGTCTGCTACGCCTGGTTGCTCGGCTACCCGATTATGTACGCGATCAACGCCTGGATCGCGTCTCGCCATGGCCGCCTCGATTTTAAGGAACAACTCGCGATGCCGCTCTCCCCGATCGGAGCCGGTGTCGTCATGTTGGCCGTCGTCTACTCGGTACGCTTATACCTGCCCGTGGAAGCATCGGAGATCGTCCGGACGGCGATCCTGGTGGCCGCCGGTGCCATGACCTATTGCTCCGTGATGTTTCTGTTTTTCCGGCCTTTGGTGACGGAGATCCTGTCGCTGTTTCACGTAGGCCGCGTGCCCGTTGCATGAGGTCGGCTCCAGGCTCCAGGGTCCCGCTTTCGTGATCGCCACTTGCTTCTTTTCCCCATGCTGGCGAAGATGGGTTGCACGGATGCGACAGTCCCGTTACGGCAGGGTCAATGAATCAGATAATGCCAGGATCCGCATCGCGCGGGGACGAACCACAGCCGGACCTTGCAGCGGCCGTTCGCCGACTCGTTCACACCAATGTACTGGTGGTGGGCGACGTCATGCTCGACCGCTACACCTACGGCGAGGTCTCGCGAATTAGTCAGGAAGCCCCGGTGCCGATCCTGTCGATCGACCGGGAGGTCGCCTTGCCGGGCGGTGCCGGGAACGTCGTGCGCAATCTGACCGCGCTGGGATCCGCGACGGCGTTCATCTCTGTCGTCGGTGACGACCAGGCGGGATCGGACCTGACCGGCCTCATCGGCGGCCAGCCGAATGTCGAGCCATGGCTGCTGGTGCAGGGCGGACGCACCACGACGCTGAAGACCCGGTTGCTCGCCTCCGGTCAACAGTTGTTGCGCGCTGACCGTGAACAAACCGACCCGATCCAGCCGCGGCTGGCCGAGCGCATGCTGCGAATCGCCATGGACGCGATGGCGGCGACCAGCGTCACGGTGCTTTCGGACTACGGCAAGGGCGTGCTGGCCGGTGACATTCCGGCGCGGCTGATCGCGGCGGCGCGCAAGGCCGGCCGCAAGCTGATCGTCGATCCGCGCGGCAGCGATTTCGCCCGCTATGCCGGGGCCGACGTGGTGATGCCGAATCGCGGCGAACTCGGTGCCGCCGCGCGCATGCCGGTGAATACCGAGGCCGCCATTGTCGCCGCCGCGCAGACGATCCGCACGCAGCACGGATTCGGCGCCGTCGTGGTGACCCGCGGCAATGACGGCATGACCCTGGTCGATGCCTCCGGGGTGTATCATTTCCCCGCCGAGGCGGCGGAGGTCTACGACACCTCCGGGGCGGGAGACAACGCGCTGGCGATGCTCGGTGCCGCGCTGGCGGCGAAGCTCGAGCTGCCGGTCGCGGTGCGGCTCGCCAACCTCGCCGCCGGCATCTCCGTCGGCAAGGTCGGCGCCTCTGTCGTGCGAGAGGCGGACCTGATGGCGGCGCTGACCCCGCAGCGCAGCGCCCTGCGCAAGATCGTCTCCCGCGAGGAAGCGGTCGAGCAGGCCGAGCGCTGGCGCCACCGCGGCTGGCGGGTCGGCTTTACCAACGGGTATTTCGACCTGCTGCACCAGGGCCACATCCATCTGCTGGAACAGGCCCGCGCCGCCTGCGACCGCCTGATTGTCGGCGTGAACAACGACATCAGCGTGCGCCGCGGCAAAGGCCTGCCGCATCCGGTGCAGCCGGAGGCGGCCCGCGCCGCGGTGCTGGCCAGCTTCGCCTGCGTCGATGAGGTCTGCCTGTTCGAGGAGGACACGCCCGAAGCGCTGATCGAGGCGCTCCGCCCGGACGTGCTGATCAAGGGCGCCAACCACCCGCGCGAGGATATCGCCGGCGCCGACCTGCTGCGCGCCTGGGGCGGGCGGCTGATGCAGATCGATCTGCTAGCGGAAGATCCGCCCCACCCCGGACTGGCGACGCTGCGGCATTGACGCAGCACCGTCATGGCCCGGACCCGCGCCGGGCCATGACGGTGGCGAACCGATAGCGCTTCAAGCGCGCCCGCGCTCTGGTCCTTCCCGGCGGCCTGCGGCAAACTCACGGTGTCCAAGAGCGGCGTCCGAGAGGGAGATAAGGGCCATGGCCAAGGTCATCATCAGTTGCGCGGTCACCGGGGCGATCCATACGCCCAGCATGTCCGACTACCTGCCGATAACGCCGGAGGAGATCGCGCGCTCCTCGATCGAGGCGGCCGAGGCGGGAGCGGCGATCATCCACCTGCATGCGCGCAATCCGGCTGACGGCTCGCCGACGCCGGATCCCGCCGTGTTCATGCAGTTCCTGCCGGTGATCAAGCAGAGCACCGATGCGGTGATCAACATCACCACCGGAGGGGGGCTGACCATGACCCTGGACGAGCGCCTCGCCGCGCCGCTGGTGGCAAAGCCCGAAATGTGCAGCCTCAACATGGGCAGCATGAACTTCAACATCTCCCGCGCCGGGGACAAGATCACCCGCTGGAAGTTCCCGTGGGAGAAGAAATACCTCGACTCCACCGACAACTTCATCTTCCGCAACACCTTCAAGGACATCGAGGGAATCGTCGAAAAGCTGGGCAAGGGCCATGGCACGCGGTTCGAGTTCGAGTGCTACGACATCGGGCATCTGTATAATCTGGCCTACTGCCTGGACCGCGGGATCGTGGAGCCGCCGCTGTTCGTCCAATCCATCTTCGGGATCACCGGCGGCATCGGCGCTGAGCCCCGCAACCTCCTGTTTGCCAAGGAAACCGCCGATCGGCTGTTCGGCGATCAGTATGTCTGGTCGGTTCTGGCGGCCGGGCGGCACCAGATGGCGTTCACTACCATGGCCGGGATCAACGGCGGCAACGTGCGGGTCGGGTTGGAGGATAGCCTGTATATCGGCAAGGGCCAGCTTGCGAAATCGAACGCCGAGCAGGTGGCGAAGATCCGGCGTATTCTGGAGGATCTGAGTCTGGAGATCGCAACGCCCGCGGAGGCGCGTGAGATTCTTGCGCTGAAAGGCGGCGACAGGGTGGGATTCTGAGAGGACGTACCAGCGGCACCACCGCCTGACGTCCGTCTCGCCAACGACATTGGAACAGAAGCCGCGGACGGTTCATATCGGCCGGATTCGCCGCGGCGATCGCTCAGCCAGCTTCCGCGCGCGTCATGCGCGCCTGCAATGCGGCCAACTGATTGCGCAGATGGGCATTTCCCGGGGCCAGCTCGATTGCTCTGCGAAACACAAGTTCCGCCTCCTCGACGCGGCCGTTCAATTGCAGCACGTGCGCCAGATGCCCCAGCGTATGGGCGCGGTCCGGGGCATGTTGCGCGGCCAGGCGGGCCTCCGTCAGGGCTTCGGCGGTCCTTCGCTGCCGTGCCAGAACGTCGCTCAGCACCACGCGAACATCGGCTTTCCCGGGCGCCAGGTCGAGCGCCCGCCGCAGCGCCGCTTCCGCACCCTCCAGATCGTCCATGCGCCCCAGCACGTGCGCAAGATGGGCGTATGCTTCCGCGTTGCCCCCGCCGATTTCGGCTGCTTCCCGAGCCACCGCCACGGCTTCGGCAAAGCGCTGCGCCGTCAGCATCAGGGCACTGAGTTCGCGGCGGACCTGGATATCGCCGGGCGCCAGCCGGGCAGCCTGCCGCAAAGCGCCCTCGGCCCCTACGGTATCTCCGGTGCGGCGAAGCACATGCGCCAGATGGGCATAGGTGCGGGCGCTAGAGGGATCGCAGACCACCGCCGTATAGGCATCGATCAATGCGTCCTCCGGCTGTTGCAACCGCAGCAGGTAGTCGCTCAGCAGGACGCGATATTGGGCCGCGTCGGGCTCGAGTTCGACCGCCTTGCGAACCGCGGCGATTGCGTCCTGTACCCGGTTCCCGCCAGCCAGAATCTGTCCGAGCCGCGCATGCACGGCAGCGTTGTCCGGTTGGAATCCGATAACGTCCCGAAGCTCCCGGATCCCGCCCTCCGTGTCGCCCGCCGCCGCCCTTTGGCTCGCCAACTCCATTCGCCAGTCGACGGAGTATGGATCAAGCAGACTGGCCTGTTGCAAGCAGCGGAGCGAGCCATCCGCGTCGCCGCGCTGCCTGAGAAGATTCCCGAGCAAGCGGTAGTTATGCGGCTCCGCGGGTTCGGCGGCGACCGCAGAACGCAGGACCACCTCGGCTTCCTCAAGCCGGTCAAGCAGGCGCAGGCGTTCGCCCAAACCGGCACGATACGCTCCGCTGTCCGGCTCGATCTCGACAGCGCGCCGCAGCGCCGCCAGGGCTTGCTCATGGTCGCCGGCGTGAATCAGGGCGCGAGCCAGTGCCGCATGACCTTCGGCAGACTCCGGGCTTCGGGACACCCCCGCCTTCAATGGCGCCAGAGCAGCGTCAAGATTGCCGGAGTGATTGAAGAACAACCCTTTCTCCAGAGTGTCGTTCCACTCATAGCGCATGTAGCGGAGCGCATATTCGCGAAAGGTGAACGATCCCTCCTTCAGGAACCTGTATCGCCGATCGGGCGTTACGAAATCAAGGCCCCAGTGTCGGCAGACGCTCGGGTGCAGCGGCAATTCATCCTTCGGAAACGGCGTCACCCGGGTGCCGTCCCGCATGCGTTCTATTTCGTCCTCGCGCGCACCGAGTTGGCGAAACAATTGTGCGGCCAGTGTCACCGCGATCCGGGTATTCGGATGGTATGGAGTCAGAAAAATCTGTTCGGTACGGAAATGTGCCTCGATGACGTCGGCGATCCGGTAGCCGGTGGCCTCATCGCGAGACCGTTGTCTATCCATGACGAGTTCATAAAGGCGATCGAGATTGACGCGGCTGGTGACGTCCAGCGCCTCATAGTCTGCCACCGCCTCTTCGGGATCGGCGTTGGCCAGGATCATCCGGTTGAGGTAGGAATCGCCGGCTTCCCCAGGATAGGGGCCGATCGGCATGAACGGATAGGGTGTGTTCCCGGGGTGCGCCTGGCCGGAAAAGGGCCACAGGAAGGCGCCAGTCACCATCGGAACAAAAATCCGCGGCGCCGAGACGGCGAGGCCGGCCGTATCAGCCTGCGGACGCAGATCGAGAACCTGCTCGACGACGAGGTCCGCCTGTTCTACGGCGGCCGAGGCCTCCTGCGTCAGGTCCTGATAAGACGGCACGACCGTCAGGACATCGCCCGTCCTGCCCGCAACGTAGCGGTTGTACAGCGCCGCCAGGCCCCCCAACTGGCAGTTGCCGATGAGGACAATCCGCCGGCGCCCGCCGGACCGTGCCACAGGGACAGGATCGCCACCGGCCGCATCATCCGCGGGACCTGGCAGCCGGTCTGCAACATTCATCGCCAAGCCTGCCCCGATCACAATGATTCGGCGCGGTGATACACCGCTTGTGTGACAATCTTCAATGATTAAGCTCACGGGAAGCTTCGGAAACCGTGACGATATGCGTCACGAGATCCTCGCGGCCGAGAGAGATTTCGCGCTGAAATAGGCCCTCGCCGATCGGCGCGAACCCGAGCCGGGGATAAAGCTGCGCGACAACCTCGTTCTTTCCGCTCGGCCGGTATTCGCCGATAAGCCGTGTCGCCCCCATCGCGGCGGCTATGCCGATGAGTTCGCGCAGGATGAACTGCTCCGCCGAGCGGGAGAAGATCCGGCAGCTCATGAGCCAACTGTCGATTCGCAGGGCATCCGCCTCGTGCAACGCAACCAGGTTCGCGGTCAGCCCATGGTCGCCGAACCGGTCCCGCAACCGGAAAGCCAGGACCACGGCATCGTCCCGGGCGAGAAACGCGCGGATTTGGACCTCGGAGTATCGTCTGGTCGTCAGGTTGAACTGGTTTGTTTTCATTTCAAGCTGGGCGACCCGCGCGATATCGCCTTCCCGCGGCCGCCCCAGCGATGCCGTCATTTCAAGCCCGGCGAGGAACCCGGCGGTGTCGGTCGCCGCGTGCTGCTCCGACAAGGCCGCGGCGCGGGCCCGGTAGGCGGCGCTGCGGCCGAGGTCCTCCGGCGTGTAAGTATCCAGGTCCAGCCAATGCCAGGATTCGAACAGGTCGATGAACGCCGACGGATCGGCCCCCGGACAGACCACTGCCACCTCCGGCATTTCCCGCCGGACCAGTTCGCATTCGGCCGGGTTGTCGTCGCAGAAAACCACGCTGTCGGTGCCAACGTTCAAGGCCAGCGCTATCCGCCGCAATCCGGCTGCCTTGTCCTCCCAGGAGCAGTCGAATGCTGCGAAATCCTGTCGCCGCAGTACAGCGTTCGGATGGCTGAATCCGGTTTCCGCCACAGCCGGGTCGTTCTTTGAACAGACGGCGAGGATGATGCCGCGCCGGCTGAGTGCCTGAAGGTAGCGCTGCCACTCCTGGAAAGCCTCCCCGGCCGGAGACGACGGGCCGAGTTCGATCCCGTCAACGCCGTCGTCGCCGATGACGCCGCCCCACAGCGTGTTGTCCAGGTCCAGCACGAGGACTTTCTTGCCGCGGGCGTTGGCGCGCCGCCAGGCTGCACGGAACAGAGGCAGGTAGTCGGGCAGCCATTTCTGATCGTGGTCCAGTTTCGCGGCATAGTAGAATTTGGCCGGTGCAAACCGGCGCGTGCCGATATCCTGCGCCAACGCCTCCATGTCGAGCCAGGAAACCCGCCCTTCCCCGGCTTGCAGCAGCATCTCGTTCAACCGGCGGACCTGATTGACGGGCGACGCGGGCAGCAGACGTTCCGCCACGCCGCAAAAGCGCTGCGGCGGCGGGGCAACCAGGTGCTGGATGATCCGGGCGCCTTTGGCCGCCAGCCTGTCCCATAACGTTCGCAGCAGCGCCACCCTTGGCTCCAGCGCCGAATCAACCTCGGCCGCGGTGCAGCCGATCGGCAGGTCATCGATCATGTCCCGCCAGTGGCTGGCGATGACCACGAGTTGCGGAGCAAAGGCGTGCAACCCGGAACCGGGATCGAGGATCTCCTGCGCAAAGGCGCCGAAGGGGGCCTGGTAAAGCAGCGGAAACACCCCCTCCTGCAGGACGGCGCAGGCGACGGCGCGGCGGAGATAGTCAATGGTCGATGCGCCCAGCACGGCGATGCGCTGAGTGGGAACATCGCCGGGGATGCCCGAGCCGGCGGCCTCGGCGATTCTGTCGCCGAGCTGGAAGATTGCCGGCAGCCCGGGCGGCCGATCGGCGAATCCCTGGCGCAGATCCGCGAGAAAGCGATTGGCGGATGCCGGAAGCTCGGGCATTGGATTGCTGTCCCTAACCGTTGCGGATGGCGGCGCAAGCCGCGGAACCGATTACGCTCCCTAATCGTTCCTGTCGCCACATTTTTGCGCTGACCCGAATTTTCCTTCCGTCGCCGTTCAGAAAGCGGGTAGAAGGTCTCTTGATAGAAGGCGAGCGGTTTGACCATGACTTTCAGCATCAGCATGGACAAGGTGCTCTCGGACAAGGATCTGGCGCTACAGTTCGAGAGCCTGGGGGACAATTGCGAACTGGGCCTCGTGCAACGCCGCGTCGGCGTTGAGCCACTCGGCCTGCTGCGCTTCGCCGGGGCACCTGTTCGTCACCTGATATCGGCTTTGGACTTGCGACTCGAGGGCATAGCCGATCCGGCGACGGTTCATGTGTACCAGGAGAATGGTGAGCACATGATCCGGCTGTCGAAATATGATTTCAATTATCATACCCATCTCAAAAGCGGCGAAGCCGATCCCGAGGCGTTGCGCAGGCAGCAGGTCGGCACGGTCGGATTTCTGACCCGCAAATTCATCGCTGACCTGGAATCCGGCGAGAAAATACTGGTCTTCCGGCAGAACGAGCCGCTGTCCGCGAACGACCTCGTAGACCTGCGAATCGCCCTTTCGGCCTACGGTCCCGGCCTTCTGCTTTGGGTTCAGGAGGCTCGGCCCGGGCACCCCGCGGGCACGGTCGTGGTCGCGGATGACCGGTTGATGATCGGCTATGTCACGCGTCTGGCCGCGCGCGGGAATGTTCCGGAACTTGATGTGCGCTCATGGCTCGCGATGCTGCGGAACGCACACGCTCTGCGTCCCGGCGGTCCCGAGCTGGTGCCGCCGCACGCCGTTCCGCCGGGAAAACGCGCTGTCCGGCAGCCGAGCGAGATCGTTTTCGGACGAGACGGCAACGCTTCCGGATATACGCATTCCGGATGGTCCGGCGCGGAAGACGGCTATACTTGGTCGATCGACGACCGCAGCGCGATCGACATCCCGAGCCCCGGTGCAGCCGACAGCTACTGGCTGGAGATGAACGTCGTCCCGTTTATCGCTCCGCCTGCCCTGCCGGCCCAGGTCATGCGGGTCGAGGTGAATGGCGAGTTGGTCCATACGTTCGACCCGCTGGCGCGCGGCCAGGTGGGATGCGCCATTCCGGGGCGGCTGGTCGGCGACAGGGACCTGATCGACATCGTGTTCGATCATCCGAATGCGGCAAGCCCCCGTGAGGTTGCCGGCGGCAACGACGGGCGCCGTTTAGCCGTCTCATTCTACCGCCTTTCGCTGCGGTGCGCGTGATCCCGATCAGGCCACGCCATGCACCGCCAGGACCGTGCGGATTTGCTGAACCGACGTGGTTTCCAGCATCTCCTGATCGGTCAGTTCTATGCCGTAAACGGTCTCCAGCTCGGTAATGAGCATGAGCTGGCGCAGGCTATCCCATTTCCTGGTGTTTGACATGGCGGATGCCTCATTGATCTCCGACGGCGGCACGCCCAGCGTTCCGGCGATCAGGGTCAGCAACGCATCTTCGGCCATTAGAAATCTCCCCTCCCGCGGCGATGACCGCGCTACCCGATATAATCCGACCATCGGATGTAGTGAAGGATATATTGACGAAACGTCCAGGCGTGTGCGTGCCACCGGTAGGTCGCGCCGGGATCAAAGAACCGAAGTTCCAGGCGCTCCGCCACCAGCGGGTGAATTGGCACGGATTCGAAATCCTGCCCTGCATGCCGCTCAAGCAAGGCATCGGTTTCCGCTGCCGCCGCCCGGATCAAAGACGCGCCGAGCGCCGCCGATCGGCTCAACACCTGTTTCATGAGGTGGGCGATGGCAGGCCCGGTGATGTGCCCGCTGGTGTGGAACAAGTTCGTGGACCGGAACGTACGCTCGACCCATTCGCTCATATGGACATCCGACGCTGCGTCGGACGCCTTCCAGCGCGCAACGTCCATCCGCAGCCGGCGATTCAGATCGGGCATCTTTTCGGTCGTGATGCGGAGATAGGCATCAAACAGCTCGTCGTCCGGCAGATTCTGCGTCGCCAGCGCGGCGGCGATCGAGTCCGGCCAAGGATATCGATCGGGATCGATCGCCCGGCGCGGATCGTTGCCGGCGAACGGCCAAAGGCAGGTCGCGCTCAGCGGCGGGAATTTCACAACCGGGCAGCCCTTCGGCAGTCGTTCATACAGGGCGGTCCGATGACGAGAGGCTTCGCCCGTCTCGACCTGCTCCCACAGCATGACGACATCCGCCATGAAATCCGGTCCATACTTCGTCGCCCAATCGGATTCCGCGAGCAGATGAAGCGGGATCCATTTGAAGTCGAACCGCCCCGCCATGCATGCCATGAAGCGCCCGGTGATCTGCAACTGCTCACCCTGACAGTTCGCATAGATCAGAATCGATCGGCTCATGGCCGCCACCGCGCCCACCGGACCGTGTCCAGAACATGCTCCCGGTATGTTCGCAGGTTGTTCTGCCATCGATACTTCATTCCGGGCGACCACCAGGACAGTTTGAAATGGTCTGCGACGCGCCTGTAAACCGGAAGCTCGTTTCCCACGCCGGCATATCCGTCGAGCAGAAAGTCGAGTTCCGCGGAAAGCGCGTTCGGGTCCGCAACGTCAACGCCCGGCAAATCGAAGATGATCCGGTCCACCATCGCTCTGAACAGATCCGGCCCGGCAAGTTTCGGCGACATGAACAGACGGCTCGATGCGAAACGGCTTTCGATGAAGCCGGCAAGCTTGATGTCGGTTTTCCGGTCGAAGGCCTGCCAGCGCCGCAGATCGTCGGCAAAAAGGGCGTCGAGATCGATCGCATCCTGGTCCGCCGACATCTCATACATGACATTGAGCACCTCGTCCGGCATGTTCATGCCTGCGAGTGCGATCGCATGCCGATCGCCGTGGGGATAGCGGGAAGGACGGTAGAACGGGGGTTCCGGCCTGGATCTCTCGTCGTGCGCCTCGAACGGCCACAGCGCCTGACAGGCCGGCGTATAAAAGGTGCGAAGCGTGCATCCCTCCGGCAGCCGATTGATCACCGCCTCCTGCGTGGCCTGAATCCCGGCGCTGGTTTCCAGCCAGCAGAACCGTATCGGGTCCGATTCCTCCCGCCAGGGTGCCTTTGCGGTCGCTGGCGACGACAGGTCCACGAATCCGGCAACCAGTCGGCCCTGCAAAGACGGCAGTTTTCCGGCAACCTCGGCGATCCGCCCGGCCGTTATCCCGCCTGCGATGATCCCGTGCACGGCCGCATGGCCCGCCGCGAGATCGCCACCCCCCTCCTTCACCAGCGCGGCCGAGCTAAAGCACAGCGCCAGCAGGCGGTTATCATTCGATACGCCATGGTCGCACGGCCGGGCCGCATCAGGGTGCAGCAGCGTCAGGCGCACGGATTTCGCGTTGCGGGTCACTTCGATCGGCAGCAGGATCTCGATCGTCGTCCGCGCGGTCAGTTCGAACTCGCCCAGCAGTGTTTCATCGAACAATACGGTCAGGCGCTGCCTGCGGACCGCATTGCCAAACACCGCGGGATTGACGTCGCATCGCATCACATAGGCCTGGCCGTCGCCGGGAACGGGCAATGTCAGCTCGCTCGAGGAGCCTACGGTCCAGGCGTATGCCTCCTCAACCGACCAGCCGGAACCGAGACAGCCGGGATCGAGGTTGCCAAGAGATCCGAAGATATAAGCGGTATGCAATGACCCACCTACGCGAAATGCCAGCCGGCTTCGATGGCGCAAATCGATTGTTCAATGGCATTAAAGCCAAGCCAAAACAACCGTTCTTATGCGGCTGCGGCCGCCGCTGAAAGTGCCACGATCCCGGGAAGCGGAACCGAGATGTCCGCCGGATCCCGGACGATCGCGCCCACGCCGCGATCCGCCTCGGTGCGGCCGCATTTTCCGTCGTCACCGGAACGAACAGCGCATCGTCCGCCACAGCGGCGGATCATCGCGCATGCTCAGCTTCCTCCGATCACGCCGGCGGCCGCCAGCGCCGCGAGCCGGGCGGTGTCATAGCCGATGGATTCGAGAACCGGCCGCGTATGCTGCCCCAGCGATGGAGCGGCGGAGCGCAACCGGCCCGGCGTTTCGGACAGCCGGGGAATGATGTTGTGCATCAGCACAGACCCCGCCTCGCCGTCCGGCGCCTCCACCACCACGGCACGCGCCTGCACATGCGGATCGTCCAGCAACTGGTCGATCTCCAGGATCGGCGCCGCCGTCACCTCCGCCGCCTCGAACACCGCCATCGCTTCGGCCAGGGTCCGCTCGGCGATCCAGGCGGCGACGATGCCGTCGCAGGCATCCATGTTTCGCACACGGTCGGTGTTGCTGCGGAACCGCGGGTCGTCGATGACGTCCTCCCGCCCGATGGCGCGGAACAACCTCTCCGCCATCGCCTGGATCGACGCCGAGATCGCCACGAATCGGCCGTCCTTCGTCCCATACACATTCCGCGGCGAGGTCGTAGCCGATCGGCTGCCGGTGCGGCGGGGTTTGCGGCCGGACACGCGGTAGGCGGCGGCGTCGGGACCCTGCACCGAGATGATCGGATCCAGCAGTGGCAGGTCGATCACCTGACCCGGTCCGCCGCGCTCCGCCACCCGCAACGCCACCATCACCGCGTAGGCGCCATATAATCCGGCCACCATGTCGGCCATCGCCAGCGGCGGCAGCACTGGCGGGCGGTCCTCGAAGCCATTCTTGGCGGCGAAGCCGGACATCGCCTCCACCAACGTGCCGAAGCCGGGGCGGTCGCGGTACGGACCATCCTGGCCGAAGCCGGTGATGCGCAGGATCACCAGCCCGGGGTTGCGGGCCAACAGCACCTCCGGACCCAGACCCATCCGCTCCAGCGTGCCGGGCCGATAGTTCTCGATCAGCACCTGACCGGTCGCCGCCAGGTCGAGCAGCGCCTCCCGCCCGGCAGCCGACCGCAGGCTTATTGCCAGGCTTTTCTTGTTCCGCGCATACACCTTCCAGTGCAGCGACAAGCCTTCGACTTTCCAGGCCCGCAGCGGATCGCCCAGCTTCGGGTCCTCGATCTTGATCACCTCCGCCCCCTGATCCGCCAGTTGCAGGCTGACCATGTTGCCGGCGACGAGGCGCGAAAGGTCGATGACACGGATGCCGTCCAGCGGCGCGGGGGCGGTGGGATCGAACGCGATGCGGGGAATCATGGTCCTGCTCTTCGGGGCAGGCCATTGTCCCGTGAGACCGCGCTCCGGCGCAAGTACGGCGCGGTGGCTGCCCGACGGGTTACTTCACGGCCTCCAACTGACCCCGGACCGCGCCGCCCGGATTGTTCTTCGAATGGATGTTCACATAGTACAGCCCGGCGGCGAGCTGCTGTTCCTGCTCCGCCGTCAGCTTGGCGCTGCCGTGGATCGGGCTTTTCGGCGCATTGCCCAGCGGCACGACCACGCCCGCGTTCTTCCCGGGCTCGGCGGGGCCATGGATATGCGCGGCGGTCACATCGCTGGAAAAGCCGCTGAAGGTCACGTCGTAGGTCAGTTCATGCGTGGTCGTGTCCAGCGTGGCGGACACCTCACCGGAGCCGGTGGATTTCGACGGCGGCACTTCCGAGGCCGCGCTGAGCGTGGCGTGGAATTTCTCCGTCGCGGCAAGCGCGGTCCCGGCGAAAACGACGGCGAAACCGGCGGCGAGCAAGGATTGGCGCAGCATGGGGACCTCCCGTTTATAGCTTGGACCGCAGATATCGCGATCGGGCAGCGGCTGCCCAATCACGACGGCGCAACATCAGCGTGCCGAGGCGCCGCACATCCGAACTGTGAGTGTGAACGCCGCCCTGCTGTGCATTAAGAAGACTGGCGAACGCCGGAGGGAGATTGCGTATGGCGAATGGCACGGCAGCGGACCACACACCCGCGTGACGCGCGCGATCGTGGCGCTGGCCGCCGCATGCCTGCTGCCGGCATGCACCGCGACGGCTCCGCTGCCAGCCCCGTCCGCCGATGCCGTCGTCTACGTCATCGGCCGCGGCTGGCACACCGACATCGGCCTGCCGGTTGAGGAGATTTCCGGGCCGTTGCAGGCGCTGGAGCGGCCTTTCCCGGGCGTGCGTGTCCTGACATTCGGTTTCGGGGACCGCAGGTTCCTGCTGACCGGCGGCCGATCGGCCCTGGCGATGCTGTCGGCACTGCTGCCGGGCCAGGGAGCGTTGCTGATCACCGCACTTCGCACCGACCCGGAGCCGGCGTTTGGTGCAACGCATGTCGTGCGGTTGCATATCGGCGGTACCGATTTTGACAGGCTGCGACAGAGGTTGTGGGGGGAGTTCGAGCAAGGGGCGAACAAGCAGCCGATCCTGCTCCGAGACGGCCCTTACCCTGGCAGCCTGTTCTATGCGGCTTCGGCGACCTATTCCGGGCTTTACACCTGCAACACCTGGACCGCGGACGTGGCGCGCGCCGGGGGCCTGCCGATGCCGGCCACCGGCGTGCTGTTTGCGGGTCAGGTCATGGGCATGGCGCGATGGATCGCGTCCCGCGAGGCGTCATTGCGCCGTCCCTGACGGTACGACCACCGTCGTGTGGGACGGCGGCGGCGGGTCGCTGCTGCTGAACGACAGGCAACCGCTCAGGGCCAGCGGCGAAAGCAGAAGCAGAACGGCAAAGGCGACGCGCATGGGAAAAGTCCTCCGGCTTGCGCCACAAAGAACGCCGCCGAAGCGGACGGGTTGCGTTCGGCGGTTACCGGGGTTCGGTCGGCCCGGATCGCTCCGGCCAGCAGCTTCGGCTGGCGATGCGCCAACCGTCTCCGTCTGCTCCTGAGCGGGGAAGTGGATGAACCCGCCGAATGACGGCAGCCTCCCGTCAGGCGCCTCCTTCTCCGCGATGACCGTTTGCGCATCTTATGCCTTCACCTTTCAGCACAAATCCGTGAAAGCAACGACTTGCGATATGACAACCGAAGCGGCGTGGCCGAAACCGTCGCCGGGACAGTATTAAGGCGAGCATAAACATGTTTGCGTTGCGCGTGGTTTTCGTTACGGCGATAGTGCTTACCTGCGGGACCGCCGTTCAAGCCGATCAGATAATTTTTTCGTGCCCGAAGGCGGGGACGGTGGAGGAACGTGGCGTTTCGACGCTGAAATACGCAGGCACCTCGCCGGCCGACCCGTACGTCTGCGCTCGCTTCGATGCCAGATCGAAGCCGGAACTCCGCCTGTTCAATCTGTATACCCTGTCCGACACCAACAACACAGCCGCCGCCAACGCCCCCGCGCGGGCGGGAATGCTGGAGCTTCTATCCGGCCGCAAAACCAGCGTCAGCTTTCCCTACACCGCCTTCAATGGCTACATCCAGCAGGACACCTGGACCCTGCTTCGCAAGGAGCCGTATTCGATCGATAGCAAAACAGTTGAGGTTCTCGTGCTGGACCACGACGTCGTCGGCGATTCCAGGGGCACCAGCGGGTTTCACGGCCACTACACCCATTGGCTGGACCCGAAATCAGGTGTCTGGCTGAAGACGGAGCTGGCGGTGATCAGCGGCTCCGCCAACTTCTGGCCGCAGGCCTACCGGGTGCGCACGGTCACGCTGCCGTAACCGGGAAGGCAGCCCCGGTACGATGTGTCTCCGGAGCGATGCTCCGGTCGCGTCTGACGTCCGGCGCGACCGACCCTTCGGTTCCCGGGTTGCGCCTCTATCGCGGGCGCGCGCTAAACCGCGCGGAATGAAAGCGTTCGGCGCAATGAAAGCAATCCCGGCGGTTGACGCCGCACTAATCTGTCCTACTTTGATCTCAGGGCGCGCAACGGTTTAGCGCAGCGCACGGGAACGTGTGCATCCCGCGCGGCACAAATCAGCCGAGAGCCGCGACAGGGAAACCTGGACGGTTGCAGACTTCGCCCCGAGGCAATGCGCGGGAAGGACCGGATCGGACACCAGCTCATGATCGAAGCAAGCCACATCCTGGTCGTTGAAGACGACCCTCTGGTATCGGAGGTCATCGAGGCCGCGCTGGACGACGCCTTTCGCGTCACCGTCGTGGACAGCGCCACCGCCGCGATCGGGGTGCTGCGGCAGGGCGGGATCAGATTGATGCTGCTCGATTGCACCCTGCCCGGTGGCGTTGACCACGATCTGCTGCCCGAAGCCGATCGGCTGGGGACGGCGGTGATCATGATGTCCGGCGACCCCGGCCGGATGGACGCGCTATCCGGGCAACCCCGGCCCTTCGTCCTGAAACCGTTCACCCTCGGCGGCCTGACGGCCACGGTCGAGCAAGTCCTTGCCGCGACGCCCGCGCGCGAACCGCAGAGCTGATCGGTCCGCGTCGGTTCGATGCCGCCGGCGACCGAAGAAAACACCCAAGACAATCATGGAAACGCCCCTCTTCTCAGTGACAGCCTCGCCCCGGCCCGACGGCCGGATCAATAACCGCCGCAGGTGCGGATGAGCCCGCAGGTTTCACGGCTGCGTGACGATGCCCCGGACGCCGCCGGGTCGCCTCGCCACGCCGGATCCGAGCGTTCGGCCTTCGTCAACCGTTTGCAGACCATCCTCACCCATTGGCCAAGCGCCGATCGGCTGGCGCGGGCGATGGGGGTATCGCCGTCGGCGTTCCGGAAATGGCTCAAGGGCGAGGCCGAACCCAGCCGCGAGCGGCTGGTGGCGCTGGCCCGCGCAGCCGGCGTCGGCGTCGCCTGGCTGGCCGAGGGCGAAGGTCCCGCACCCGTCTTCGAAGCGGTGTCCGCATCTAAGCGCCGTCCGCGCGCGCCGCAGCCGGAGACATCATTCGACCCCGCCCGGTTCGTGCTGTTGCCCAAGCACCCGGAGGCCGCCGCCGCCGGCGCCGCGACACCGCCCGACCCGCCGGTGGCGGGCTTCATCGCGCTTCGTCACGACTGGGTGCGCTCCGCCTGCGGCGTCGACCCCGAGAGCCTTCTGCTCGAAATCGCCGCGGGAGATTCGATGCTGCCGACGATCAAGGACGGCGACACCCTGCTGGTCGACACCAGCGACCGCGCGGTCGGGACCTTCGGGGTCTATGTCCTCGAGATCGCGGGCCAACGGCTGGTCAAGCGGGTGCAGCGCAAGCACGACGGCAGCCTTGTGCTGATCAGCGACAACCCGCTCTATCAGCCGGACGTCGTCGCCAGGGCCGAGGCCGAACGCGTGACGGTCATCGGCCGCGTCGTCTGGCTCGGCGGCGCGATCTGAGGCGCTACTTCGCGGACTGTCGCACCGCGTTAGGGTCTTTCCCCGACTGGCGGATGATGACGTCATTGACCCCGTTCGAGGCCTCTGTCGCGACGACCACCGCGACATCGCCCCAGTACTGGTCCAGCGTGCCGGCCGGGATCTCGTTCAACTGCACCACCCGGCCCCGCTCATCGCCCGAAGCGGTCTTCACGCTCCATTGGATTTCGACCCGCTCCTTGCGCGCCGGGATCGGCACTACCTTGACCTGCCCCTCCACCTTGAAGTCCGCCCCCGTCGGGGTCGTCAGCACGACCGGACCCAGCACCGCCAGCCGGGCGCGCATCTGCTGCGTCAGCGCCTGGTTCCCGTCGCCGGGCGCCCCGGTGACGTCCACCACCAGCACCCGGGCGGGTCGGTTGTACAGGCTGCCCGGATCAGCCTTGTCGTGCGCGATTCGGATGCTGGTCAGCACCGCACCGATACGCGGCGCCGCTTCTCCCGCGACCTGCTGCATCAGCGCCGGAGATGCGGTCGCCCACAGATCGAGCGGTATCGGCTCTCCTTCGGCGGTCCCCTGCTCCTTGCCCTGGGGATCCTGCACGCTGAACAACGGCTGCACCATACCGCCGTCGCGCCGGGCCCGGGTGATCAGCCGCCAGTCCGTCGGCTGCGGCGCGCGCACGATCGCCGGCACCTCGGTCGCCTGCAGCGCGGTAGCGATCTGCACCGCCAAATCCTGGTTGGCGGCATCGGGCAGCAAAGTGTCCGACCCTGGCGGTACCGCGAGCAGCGGCGTCAGCGGCTGGGCCAGGCGCCGCGCGGTTGATCCGGGATTGCCGATGAACGGCTCCGGCAGGTCGCCGCAGGCGGAAAGGGAAAGGCAAATCAGCAGGACGAACCTGAGGAGTCGGGAAGCGATCATCCCGCGGCTTGAAGCAGAAGCCGGCGGGCGCCGGAAGGGGCTTCGTGTCACGCCGCCCGTATCACCGAGATCTGGTGGCCGATCGGCCCGCTCTTGGCGAGGGTGCGGCGGCGGTGACTGAAGAAGCGGTGCTCGTCCGTCAGCGTGTCGACTCCGGTGACGATGACATGCCCGACGCCGGCGGCGCGCAACCGCGCGGCGCAATACCCCGCCAGATCGAACTGCCAGCGATCGTCCCGCTGCCCCTCGCTGAAGAACCCCGCATCCGCCGCCGAATGCGCCAGCACCGCGTCGCGCAGGTCAGGACCGACTTCATAGGATTCCCGGGCGATGCAGGGGCCGATCGCGGCGGTGATGCGGGCGGGGGAGGCGCCCAGGGCAACCATCGCCGCCAGGGTGGCCTCCAGCACGCCGAGCACCGCCCCTCGCCAGCCGGCATGCGCCGCGCCGACGATCGAGCCCGCCGAATCGGCGAACAGCACCGGCGCGCAATCCGCGGTCACGATGCCCAGCGCGATGTTGGCGCGGTCCGTCACCATCGCATCGGCCTGGCCGCCCAGGCCCGGCGCCCAGGGTGCGGCCACCGTCACCACGCGGTCGCCATGCACCTGCGTGAGCCCCAGCAACCCGGCGGGATCGATGCCCAGGGACCGGGCGGCGCGGGCGCGATTCTCCAGCACCGCGGCCGGGTCGTCCGCGCTGGACAGGCTGCAGTTCAAGCTGGCGAACGGGCCCGAGGAAACCCCGCCGCGGCGGGTAAAAAAGCCATGCGGAGCCGGCAGCCCGTCCGCGGTCAACGCTTCAGCCATGTCGAGTCGTCACCTTGGAAAATTCGCAAGCGCGATGTGCTGACTGGGCCCGCGCCGGTCAACTGGTGTTACACTCTTGCTATTCCGTAAAACGGATAAATCTCCGCCATGCTGCCTGGCGGCCCGGGAGGACAACAAGATGATCGGTGTGGATTGGGGCACAACCAGCTTCCGCGCGTTCCGGGTCGGGCGCGACGGCAACATCCGCGACCGCCGCGCGAGCCCGCGCGGCGTCATGAATGTGCCGGACGGCCGCTTCGGCGACACGTTGCGCGACGAAATCGGCCCCTGGCTCGCCCTCGGCGAAGACAAGGTCCTTCTATCCGGCATGATCGGCAGCCGCCAGGGCTGGAAGGAGACGCCCTACCTCCCCTGCCCCGCCGGCCCGGCGGAACTGGCGGGCGCCCTGGCTGATATCGGCTTCGACTGGGCGAAGGTGAAGCTGGTGCCCGGGCTGTCCGGCACCGATGACTCGGGCGTGGCCGAAGTGATGCGTGGCGAGGAGGCGCAGGTGATGGGCGTGCCGGCGCTGTTGCGCGATGGCGGCCTAGCCTGCCTGCCCGGCACCCATTCCAAGTGGGTGCGAGTCGAGGGCGGCCGCATCACAGGCTTCACCACCCACATGACCGGCGACGCGTTCGCTGCGCTGCGCGGTCACACCATTCTTGGCCGCATGATGCGCGACGGCCCGGCCGACGGCGCGCCGTTCGATGCCGGCATCGCACGCTCCGCGGATCCCGGCGGCCTGCTGCACCATCTGTTCGGCGTGCGTGCCTTGGTCCTCGCCGATCGGCTGCGGGAGACGGAGGCGCCGGCGTATCTGTCCGGGATACTGATCGGCCATGAGGTGCGCGCCGCGCTGGCGCAGTCGCCGGGCGCGATCGTCCAGGTCATCGGCGCCCCGGACCTGACGGCGCTGTATGCCCGCACCATCGCCGCCTGCGGCGGCTACGCCGAACGGCATGATGGCGAGGCGGCGGCGCGGGGCCTTGCCCTGATTGCGGAGCACGCTAATTGGACCTGAGGGATCGGGCTGTCGGCGGTATCGACCGACAGGAAGCGGTCTGCGCTGCCGGTTGAGGCGACCTAAGCCGCACCGGCGGTCAAACCGATCCCCTCGTAGATCTCGGCCAGGGTAAGCGACAACCCGAGATCCGGCAGGTCCACCGACTCGCCGGGCTGGCGAAGTTCTTTTGGGCGCAGCGAAAAGTTGCCGCTGTCGGCGCGGAAATAAACGAACACAAGGTATTCGGTTCGCGCGATCAGGACGTAGTGGCGGATGCTCGGCGTCGCGTCATAATCGCGAAACTTGATCAACAGGTCGGTTTTGCGGGTGGAGTCGGACGTCGCACGAATCAGCAGGTTTCGCTGAATGCGGTCATGCGCACGGGTTCCGCCAGCCATCATGACAGCCACATGATCGATGTATTCGTGGCGGCGGTCCTGCCCCTGTTCCCAAGCCAGAAACTCGGCGAAGGTTCCCGGCCCCAAGCTTGCACTGGCCATCGCAACTTGCATCCATCTTTTGGGAGCCAAATGACAATAGTGCAGCGTACCGCGGATGCAATCTTTCCAGCGCAGGCAGCCTGGATGGCGCCGTTTTCCACGCGCGTAAGTTGTGCTTAGCTGACCGTTCAGCGAATCGGAGGGGAGTGAAACATGACAAGACTGGCAGGCAAAATCGCCTGGGTGACGGGCGCCGGTTCGGGCATCGGCGAGGCCGCAGCCGTCGCTTTGGCGGATGCGGGCGCCACGGTCGTGCTGACCGGGCGGCGCCGCGAGCCTCTGGAGTCCGTTGCGCACCGCATCGGCAGCAAGCATGTGCAACCTGCGGATTTGACCGATGCCGCGCAGGTGCAACGGGTCGGGGAGTATATCCGTTCGATTCTCGGGCGGCTCGACATCCTGGTGAATAATGCCGGGTTGAACATCGTCGAGAGGCACTGGAGCCAGTTGACGCCGGAGGGGATCGATACAGTCCTGAAAGGCAACCTCAACGGCGCGCTGTATTGCGTGACCGTCGCTCTGCCGATGATGCGGGCGCAGAAGGACGGCCTGCTGATCCATACCGCCTCGATAGCGGGACGGTTCATCGGCAACCTCAGCGGGCCGATCTATACGATTGCCAAGCATGGCATTGTGGCGATGAGCCATGGGCTGAACATGCAGGAATGTATTCACGGGATCCGCTCAACGGTATTCCTGCCGGGCGAGGTTTCCACGCCGATACTGGACAAGCGGCCGACGCCCGTCAGCGCGGAGGAGCGGGCGCGGATGGTGCAGCCGGCCGATTGCGGCAATCTCATCCGGTATATCGCCAACCTGCCGCCGCATGTGGTGATGAACGAGGTGCACCTGTCGCCGACATGGAACCGGGGCTATCTGGCGGCTTTGGAACGGGGTTTGTGAGGCTGTCACGAACGACGGTGGACGGGCTGGCTCCGCTTGAACGTGCCGAGCCACTCGCCGCATCGACGGACGAAATTGGTTGCCCGGGGGAGTGCCGCAAAAAACCGCGGCAGATAACTCGCTACCATCGTGCTTGACTTGAACAACCCGCCGGGGCTTCTGTCCCGCCCCTGACAGGGCCGCCCCCCAGCGGCCGATTCCGCGGGATATCGAACCATGCACGCCTATCGCAGCCATACCTGCGGCGCCCTCCGCGCCGCCGACGCCGGCAATCAGGCCCGCCTTTCGGGCTGGGTGCATGCCAAGCGCGACCACGGCGGTCTGCTGTTCATCGACCTGCGCGACCACTACGGCATCACCCAGATCGTCTTCGCCGCCGGCTCCCCCGCCTTCGCCGCCGCCGACACGATCCGGCCCGAGAGCGTAATCACCGTCACCGGCCAGGTGGTGATGCGCGAGGCCGGCACGGTGAACCCAAAGCTGCCGACGGGCGACATCGAACTGCGCGCCGCGGAGCTGGTGGTGCAGTCGGCGGCCGAGGTGCTGCCGATGCAGGTGGCGGGCGACGAGAAATTCCCCGAGGACATCCGCCTCAAATACCGCTTCATCGACCTGCGCCGCGAGAAGCTGCACCGCAACATGATCCTGCGGTCGAACGTCATCACCTCGGTGCGCCGCCGCATGATCGAGGCCGGGTTCCTGGAGTACCAGACGCCGATACTGACGGCGTCCTCGCCCGAGGGTGCGCGCGACTTCCTGGTGCCGGCGCGGCTGCATCCGGGGAAGTTCTACGCGCTGCCGCAGGCGCCGCAGCAGTTCAAGCAGTTGCTGATGGTCGCCGGCTTCGACCGCTACTTCCAGATCGCCCCCTGCTTCCGCGATGAGGCATCGCGCGCCGATCGCTCGCCGGGCGAGTTCTACCAGCTCGATTTCGAGATGAGCTACGTCACCCAGGAAGACGTCTTCGCCACCATCGAGCCGGTGATCGCCGGGGTGTTCGAGGAATTCGCCGACGGCCGGACGGTGACGAAACCGCCCTTCCCCCGCATCCCCTATGACCAGGCGATGCTGGAATTCGGCACCGACAAGCCGGACCTGCGCAACCCGATCCGCATCGCCGACGTGACCGAGCAGTATGCCGGCTCCGGCTTCGGCCTGTTCGCCCGCATCGCGGCCTCCGGCGGCGTGGTGCGTGCGATCCCCGCCCCCGGCGCCGGATCGCAGCCGCGCAGCTTCTTCGACAAGCTGAACGAGTGGGCGCGGGCCGAGGGGGCCGGCGGCCTGGGCTATATCACCTTCGATGCCGAGGGTCCCAAGGGTCCGATCGCGAAAAACCTGGAACCCGACCGGGCGGAGGCGATTCGCGCGGCGTGCGGACTGCAAGCGGGCGACGCGGTGTTTTTCGTCGGCGGCAAGAAGGACACCGCGCCGAAATTCGCCGGCACGGTGCGGACCCGGCTGGCCGACGAACTCGGGCTGGCGGAGAAGGGCACGTTCAAATTCTGCTGGGTCACCGACTTCCCGATGTTCGAACTGAACGAGGAAACCGGCCTGGTCGATTTCAGCCACAACCCGTTCAGCATGCCGCAGGGCGAGCTGGAGGCGCTGAACTCGCAGGACCCGCTGACCATCAAGGCCTACCAGTACGACATCATCTGCAACGGCATCGAGCTGTCCTCCGGCGCAATCCGCAACCACCGCCCGGACATCATGATCCGCGCCTTCGAGATCGCCGGCTACACCGCCGCCGATGTGGAAGCCCGCTTCGGCGGCATGCTCAACGCCTTCCGCTACGGCGCGCCGCCGCATGGCGGTTCGGCCCCGGGCATCGACCGCATGGTCATGCTGCTGGCCGACGAGCCGAACATCCGCGAGGTCATCCTGTTCCCGCTGAACCAGCAGGGCGAGGACCTGATGATGGGCGCCCCGGCCGAGATCCCCCCTGCCCGCCTGAAGGAATTGTCGCTGAAGCTGGACATTCCGCCGCCCAAGCCGCGGGTCACGGGTAGCTGAGGCGGCGGCTAAACGGTTCGCGGGGCTGGCGGAATCGGCAAGCCATCCTTATTCTCAAAAGTCGGACCGCGGCGACCTTTTCCAATGGAGTCCATGAATGCGCTTTCCCGCCGCGCTCGCAGCGCTGGCTTTGTCCGCCGGCTTGCTGGTTCAGCCGGCAATGGCTGCCACCAGCGCCCCCTCGCCCGGCCCTGCCTCGGCCACCAGTGCGCTGATCGCTCACCGCGCGCTGTACACGCTGACCATGGCGTCGGCCAAGAGCGGCGACGTCATCGCGGCACGCGGCACCATGGGCTACGAGGTGACGGATGCTTGCGACGGCTGGGCAGTGCGTCAGCGGCTGCGCATGACCATCACCAACTCCGAGGGCCAGGACATCGAGATGGCGTCGGACTACACGACGTGGGAATCGAAGGACGGCCTCAAGTTCCGCTACCACATGCGCCAAACCACCGACACCGCGGTCACCAGCCAGACCGACGGGGAGGCTACGCTACAGAAGACCGGTGGTCCGGGCGAGGCGCGGTACACCTCTCCGCATGACACCACCAGCGCGCTGCCCGGCGGCACGGTGTTCCCGATGGCCCACACCGCCGCGATCATCGCCGCCGCGCGGGACAAGAAGCGCTTCATAAGCCTGCCGCTGTTCGACGGCACGGATGAGAACGGGGTCGAGGACAGCTTCATCGTCGTGCTGGACTGGAAGCAGCCGATGGCCACCAGGTGGCCGGCGTTGTCATCGTTGCCTAGTACGCGTGTTCATCTGTCGTTCTTCGACCACGGGGCCGGAGGGATGACGCCGACATACGAAGTGGCGATGCGGTATTGGGAAAACGGCGTGGCGGACGACATGAAGATGGATTTTGGCGACTTCGTTATGGATGCCAAAATGAAGGAAATGGCCCCGCAACCGCACAAGTGCTGAAACAGCGGGGCGATTGAAACTCTACGCGCCACCCGGCTTTTCCTCATGCTCCCATTGATGCCCCGTCTCCGCGGCGTGGCGGTCGGATGTCGGCATGCCGGTGGGGCGCTCTTCGATCGGGCCATCCTCCGGCGGCTTTTCAGGCTGCTCACTGCCTGTGATCCCGGAATGCGCGGGCGGATCGCTGGCGGGGAAGCTATCCTTCAGCGTCTTGTCGTGGTCGCGTTCCGACCGCTCTATGTGCGTATCAATCGGCATGGCAGTCCTTTCGTCCGGCGAGAGTGCCTGTTGCGGCTGCAACGCCCGAACCCGCGCCGGGCTCTCCGGCCAGCCGCCCTTCGCCCCGGCCGTTCGCTACGCAAGACGCATTGACCGCGCCGCCACCATCATGGCGAGCTGGCCCAGGATCGCCGAACCCAGCAAGACCGCGACGACAGGGTAGACCGCACCGGGACTCCAGGTTTCCACCACCACCGTGCATAGCATCCCGTAGCCCATCTGGATGAACCCGTACAGGCCGGAGGCCGCTCCGATGGCGCCCGGGTTGACGCTGACGGCGCCGGCCAGGGCGAACGGGCTGGCCAGGCCGACGCCGACCATGAACAGGGTGACAGGCGCTACGACGGTCGCGACGGTGAGAGTGTCCGTGGCATCGGCAAGCGCGAACAGCGCCCCTCCGGCAATGCCGAGCGCGTTGGCGATGCGCAGTGCCGTCATCAGGGACACAAGGCGTGCGATCCGGTTGGCCATCACGCTGCCGAGCGCCACGCCACCCATCAAAAACACATAGAAAATGCCGATGCTCTGTGTCGGCTGATGCAGGTGCCGCTCAAAGATGAAGGGCGAGGCCGACATGAATCCGTAGAATGCGGTCGTCGAACAGGCGCCCCCCAATGAATAGCCCAGGAACCCGGCCGATCGCAGCAGCCGGGCATAGGACGCTGCCATCGACCCGCGGTGGGAAACGGTTTGTGGCGCCAGCGTCTCCGGTAGCAGCACGGCGCAGGCCAGCAGCGTCAGTCCGCCGAAGACCGCGAGCAGCGCATAGGCGCCGCGCCAACTGACATAGGCGGTGACATAGCCGCCGATGGCCGGCGCTATCGCGGGAATCAGCGCCAGGACCAGCCCGAGCAAGGCGAGCTGCCCGGCCGCCTTGTCCGGCGTGGCGGAGTCGCGCACCGCGGCGCGTCCCAGCACGAGGCCCGCGCACCCGCCGATGGACTGCAGTATCCGGGCGCCGATGAGGATCCCCCCCGTCGGCGCCAGCACCGTGGCGATACTCGCGGCGGTGAACAGGGTGAGGCCAACCAGCAGGACCGGCCTGCGCCCGTACCGGTCGGAGACGGGTCCATACAGCAACTGCCCGGCGGCCAGGCCAACCAGATACAGGGTAATGGTGAGCTGGGCGGTGCTGATCGACATGCCCAGCGCGCGCGCCGTGGCCGGCAGCGCCGGGACGATGACATGCATGCCGAGCGTGCCGCAGGCGGCCATGGCGACCAGCAGGGAGAACGGCGCCCTGGCAGCGGCGAGCAGCGGCGGCTTTGTGAGGTTTTCCACGATCTGGTCCGTTGTCAGACATCACCATGCCTTGAACAACGGTTTGCGAGCAACAAAGACGTGAATCGAAACTTCAAGACGGACGCGGATCGATGTCGCCGCCGGCCGCCCGTCGCCGCCAGACTATGTCAGATCGGCTACATAACGAAACACCGCAGGTGCAATCTCGGGATTCGGTCGCCGTGCCTAATGAATCGTCACCATCCCGGAATTCGCAACGTCGGAACAGAAAGCCAGTTCGCGCCGGATCGCGGCAAGAACGTCCGGCAAGGTTGAGTACAGCCCGACTTCGGTCATGAGGTCCCAACGCACCCGGTCGAGCTTGAAGCCGTAGCTCTCGCGGGTGACCGCGAAGCTCGGGCCGGACAGATCCTCGCCGCTTTCGGGCACCATGATCAGGCTGGCCTCGTCGGCGCAGAAGCCATGCAATTCAACGGTCCAATCCGGTGCGATGACGCCGAGCACGCTGCGGAACAGTGACAACTCGGTCGAACCGAGCGGCCGCGTCGGAGCCTTCGGCACCGGCGCTGATTTTTGGCTGGCCGGATCGCTGGACCGTTTGTATGCCATTGCAATCTCCTGGTGTGGGGCGGAGTCGCGCCGTGACCTTAACCTGACAGTGAATCTCTTATGGCACACGAAAACAGCAAAGCAAAGTATCAATTAGCGATTTTCGGATCAAAATCGGGACATCGCCCGTAACGACCAATAACGCGCATCCGCCAACAGATCCAACCTCGGGAATCGTCATCGCTGCGCGCACGGTGCCAAATCCGCATAGTCGCCGATCGCGGGTTGCGGCACAGAAGCGGCAAATGCCGCGCGTCGCGGCATCTCTTCATCGTAAGGAGCAACGAAATGGCCCACAAACTCGGTCGAATCGCCGGTGCCGCCGCGCTCGGCATCTTCATCGCTGCTCCCGGGCTGCTTCACCCGCGCCTGGCAACCCCGGCCTACGCCCAGGCCGCCGATATGGCGGGCATCGGGCATAGCCAAACCGTCACCGCCCGGGCGACCGTCAAGGCGATCGACCAGCAGGCCCGTACCGTCACCCTCCAGGGCGCCGACGGCAACACGATCGTCCTCAAGGTTGGACCCGAGGTCCAGAACCTGCCCCAGGTCAAGGTCGGCGACACGGTCATCGCGCATTATTTCATCTCGACCGCCTACGTGCTCTCGCCCCCCGGGGCCAAGCTGCCGGAAAACTCCCTGACGGTGGGCGGCGTCCGCGCCAGGCCGGGGACAAAGCCCGAAGGCGCCGTGGGCAGCAGGCTGGTTGTCACCGGCCTGGTGGTGGCCGTCGATACGTCGCACCATACCGTTTCCCTGGTCGATCCCGCCGGCGGCGCGGTCCGGACCATCGATGTGGTCACCCGGGCAGGCCAGCAGAACCTGAAGCGGGTCAGAGTCGGTGACACCATCACCGCGATCATCACCGAGGCCGCGCTTATCGCCGTTGAACCGGCCTCTTAACGTCCGAACCGTCTTGCATAGGATTCCCCCCGTGACGTTCGATCGACCTCAATCACGGCGCGCAGTGATCGGCTTGGCCATCGCTGCCGCGCTACCGTTTGCGGGATGCTCTTCCTCGCAGACGATCGACTCGCAATCGCTGGAGGGCAGGACGCCGGACGGCACCGTGGAGATGAACCAGGTGCAGGCGGCGTTCATCGGTAGCGGCGGCGGCGGGAGCGGAACTCTGTTCTTCCGAGGACGGTCGTATCCGTTCGCCGTCGGCGGCCTCGGCATCGGCGGAATCGGCGCATCGACCATCAATGCCTCGGGCGATGTCTATGGGCTGAACAACGTCGCGGACTTCCCGGGCGCCTACGCCCAGGGCCGCATCGGCTTCGCCGCCGGCACCTCGAGCGCCGGCGATCTGTGGCTGCAGAACAGCAGGGGTGTCATCATGCGCCTTCGGGCGAGGCGCACCGGCCTGATGCTGAGCCTTGGCGGCGATGCCGTGGTGATTTCGATGCAATGACGGATGCGGCAAGCGGCAGGATCGGTGCTGATGGGTCATGGCCGGATTTAATCCGGCCACCCCCGAACGTGAGCGTTTGGATCAGTCGCTAAATCCTTCCCTGCCCATACCATTATTATGATAGGATGGCCGCTGTTCCAGCCAGGACGAAGGCGACCGATTCGTCTATGTCCGGACGACCGTGAAGACTGAAACGCGCTCCCAACCGAGGTTCCCCGCAATGAAACACGCTGTTCCGCTCACCGTGGCGTCGCTGTGCTTCGCAGCCGTCGTGGCCTTCGCTGTCCCCCGCCCGGCGCAAGCCGTCACCTGCGCCAATGGCGTCTACCGGGCCGGATGCGCCGGACCGAACGGGGCCGCCGTCGTTCACAAGACGCCCGCCCCGCCGCCCACCGTCCACTGCGCCAACGGCGTCTACCGCGCCGGATGCGCCGGACCCAACGGGGCGGCTGTCATACGCAAGTATCCCTAGCCGCCCGGGCGGAGGCCAGGTTTCCGAATCGATATCGGCCCGGCGTGCCGAAAACGCATAGCGCCGGTGCCGCGGATACGGTGAATCGCGCGCCCGGGGACTCGCGGCATCGCGGCCGGCAAACGATCGGGGCAAACATGCGGACCACGTTTACAGCCACATGAGCGGCAACCAGACCAAGCCTCTCGGCCAGTCAGCCGTGCGGAAAAGCCGCCGCCTGCCGGTGATCTGGGCGATACCCCTTGTCGCGGTCCTGATTGGCCTGTGGCTGGCCTGGGACACCCTGTCCAAGGAAGGCCCGAATATCGTCGTCTCCTTCCAGGACGCGGAGGGTCTGCAGGCCGGGCAATCCCAGCTCAAATACAAGGAAATCACGCTCGGCACGGTGAAAAGCTTCGACTTCACCAAGGACCGCAGGGGCGTCCTGGTCACCATCGCGACCACCGCGCAGGCCGAGCAGTTCCTGGTCGCCGGAACGCAATTCTGGGTGGTCAAGCCGCGGCTGTTCGCGGGCAATATTTCGGGTGCCAGCACGTTATTGTCAGGATCTTACGTAGGGATGCTGCCCGGCGACCCCTCGGCCAAGCCGGAGCGCAATTTCGTCGGCCGGGAGGACCCGCCGGTGCTGGACAGCGACGTGCCCGGAACCACCTTTTTCCTCAAATCCGAACAGCTTGGTTCGGTCAATCTCGGCTCGCCGGTGTTCTACCGCGGCCTGTCGGTTGGTGAGGTTCTCGGCTGGGACATCGGCAAGATGGCGGAGTCCGTGACCATCCACGCCTTTGTCCGCGCTCCTTACGACAGCTATGTGCATGACCAGACACGGTTCTGGAACGCCTCCGGCCTGTCGGTAAAGCTCCGCGGCGGAGGTGTCGATGTGCAGGTGGAATCTCTCCGCGCCCTCCTGCTGGGCGGCATCGCCTTCGAAACGGCGGCGACCGGAGAAAAAAGCCCGGTGAGCGCGTCGGAGCACGTGTTTCCGCTGTTCGCCAACCAGGAGGCCGCGAGGGACGCCTCCTACAGCCGCAAGATTCCGCTGCTGGCCTACTTCTCCTCCTCCGTGCGCGGTCTCGCCCCCGGATCGGATGTCGTCATGCACGGCCTGACCGTCGGCACGGTGACCGATGTCCGGCTCGCCTTCGACGTCGCCAACGACACCGTGCAGGCGCCAGTCCACTTCGAAGTAGAGCCGGAGCGAGTCCTGGGCGTCGGCCGCCAGGCGTTCAAGAGCACCGCCGAGGGCGTCCAGATGCTGGTGTCCAAAGGCATGCGCGCGTCGCTGCAATCCGGCAACCTGCTGACCGGCGAGATGCTGATCTCGCTCGAGGTCATCCCCGATGCGCCGAATGTCAAAGTGACCGAGGAGGACGGATCCTTCCTCATCCCGGTGACGGAAACCGCGGGTCTGGCGGGCCTGCAGGCATCAGCCGGGGAGTTGTTGCGCAACGTCAACGCTATCCCGTTCGCCAGCATCGGCCAGAGCGTCGCGACGATTACCAAGAACTTCAGCTCTTTGAGCAGCGGTCCGCAGCTTCAGCAGACATTGAACGCGGTGTCCGCCACAATGACCTCGGCCGAGTCGGCGATCAAGAAGCTGGACACCGAAATGGGTCCGACCTTGAAGCTGTTGCCCGGCGTCGCCACCGACCTGCAGACCTCGCTGAAGCAGATGGACCTTCTGATGCGGTCTGTTAACACCGGCTACGGCGACAACACGCAGTTTCACCGCGATCTCGATCGCCTGATGGCGCAGCTCAACGATGCGGTGCGGTCGTTCCAGGCGCTGGCCGATCTGCTGACGCGCCATCCGGAGGCGCTGGTACGCGGCCGGACAGATACGGGTGGGCAATGATGGCGACGCTTGCGGAGATCGGCACGGAGTTGGCCCCCGGCCGTCATGGCCCGGCCGAAATGCAACACGGCCCGGCGAAAATCCATCACGGCCCGGCGAAAATGCCTCACGGCCCGGCGAAAGTCTATCACGGCGCAGCGAAATTGCGTCATGGCCCGGCTTGTCCGGGCCACCTGTCGCGGCACGTGCCGGCGGGGGCGGCCCGGACCAGCCGGGCCATGACGAGTACTCGACACATGAGAAGCCTGCTCCGGTTCACGGTAGTGCTGGGCGCAACGCTCCTCGCCGGCTGTTCCTCCCCCGACCCCAAGCTCTACACCGTCGCCTCGCTGCCCGGCACCGCCGTCGCCGGCGCCCCGCGGGTCGTCTCCCTGCATACCGTCGGCATCGCCCGCTACCTTCAGCGCAACCAGATCGTCCAGACCTCGGAAGACTACCGCGTCGTGCTGCGCGGCACCGATTGGTGGGCCGAGCCGCTCGACGCCATGCTGACCCGCGTCCTGGCGCAGGACCTGACCGAGCGGCTGCCGCAAACCACGGTCTACACCTCCGCGGGCGCCGTCACCGGTTCGCCCGAAGCGACGATCGAGGTCGAACTCTCGCGCCTCGATCTCGACCGCGCCGGCAACCTGCTGCTGATCGGACAGGGATCGGTTTCCTTCAAGTCCCAACCCGCGCCCGAAACACGCAGCCTGCGGATCTCGCAGCCCCTGCCCTCGCCCGGAGTCGAAGGCCAGATTGCGGCAACCAGCACGGCGATCGCGCAGGTCGCCGATGAGATCGCGGGAATGCTGACCTCGGCGCCGGGGCGGCGGTGAGCCAGCCGCTCTTCGCCGACGAGCCGATGGAACTGACCGAGGGCGGCCTCCGCGAATGCCCGGGCTGCGGGCTGTTCCAGATCGAGCCGGCCCTCGCCCCAGGCACGACCGCCCATTGCCAGCGCTGCGGCATCATCCTGCGCAGGGCGCGGCGGCATCCGCTGGAGCACACCGTCGCCCTGGCCGTCGCCGCGCTGATCCTGCTGGCGGTCATGTGCCTGACGCCGCTGATGACCGTCAGCCAGGCCGGCATGGTGCATCGGGCCGGCATCCTGTCCGGCCCGGTGGAACTGGTGCGGCGGAACATGTCCGGCTTGGCCCTTGTGGTGGTGTTCGTGACCATCCTCGCGCCGCTCGCCAAGCTGCTGGGCACGGTTTACGTGCTGACACGGGTCCGAGAGGCCAACCCGCCGCGGCATCTCCGCCGCATCTTCTCCCTCGTCGAGCGGCTATCGACCTGGTCGATGCTGGAAGTCTTCGTGCTGGGCGTGTTCGTCGCCTACGTCAAGCTGGGCGACCTGGTGAAGATCACCCTGGACGCCGGGGTCTTTGCGCTGCTCGCGCTGACCGTGGTGATCGTCTGGGCCGACGGCGCGCTGGATCGCGAGGCGGTCTGGGACCGGCTCGACAGCGCCGGCGCGCGGGAGATCTCGCGCCGCGCCGCCCGCACCGGGGTCGTCCCACACGGCGCGGTGGGATGCGAGACGTGCACCCTGGTCGTCGTCCCCGACAAGCACGGCGCCAAGTGCCCGAGATGCGATTCGAAGCTGCATGAACGCAAACCTGACAGCCTCGCCTGGACCTGGGCCTTGGTCATCGCCGCCGCGGTGATGTATCTGCCGGCGAATATCTTCCCCGTGCTGACCGTCATGCAGCTCGGTGCCGGCGCGCCGAGCACGATCCTGGGCGGCGTCGAGGAACTGCTGGATTCAGGCATGTATCCGCTGGCCGCGCTGGTGTTTTTCGCCAGCATCGCGGTGCCGATGATGAAGTTGATTGGCCTGACTTTCATGCTGATCACCGTGCAGACCGGCCACGCCGCATGGCTGCGTGACCGCACCCGCCTCTATTACGCCATCCACTGGATCGGCCGCTGGTCGATGATCGACATCTTCATGGAGGCGCTGCTCGGCGCCCTGGTGCAATTCGGCGGCGTCGTCACGATCGAACCGGGCATCGGCGCCGTGGCATTCTGCGCCGTCGTCATCCTGACGATCTTCGCGGCCGAAACCTTCGATCCCCGCATCATGTGGGATGCGGCGGAGCAACGACTCGCTCAGGCGAAAGCATAGTCCGGCCGCGCCCGCCCGGACGGCGGCGGACAAGCGGCCCGCAAAGTCGAGGACGGAGTCTCGCCAAAGAGCTGGCGGTATTTCACCGCGAATCGTCCAAGCTCCAGGAAACCGAACTCGGTCGCCACATCGGTCACCCGTGTCACCCCCGGATCTGCGTTCCGCAATGCCCGCCGCGCCAGGCCCATGCGGCGCAGCAACAGATATTGGGTAGGACTGACCCCGAGCTGGGTATGGCAGGCCATCCGCAAGGTCCGGCTGGAAACGCCGATGGCGTCGCTGATTTCCTGCATGTACAATGGTCCGGCCGGCTGCGACTCCAGCACTTCCATGAAACGGCGGATGATCATTTGATGATGTTGCCGGGCCATGGTGTCGCTCCGGCCGCCGTCGAAGCCGAGGACCTCGGCCATGGTTTCGATCAGCGCCTGCTCCAGCCACCGCGCATACGACTCGGGGGTTTCACCCAGATGCTCGGCGGAAGCGTGCAGCAGACGCAGGCGCGCCAGGGCCGCGGCGGGCGGCGTGACGACAACGCACCCGCTCATGAAGGCCGCCCGAGCCCGGGGCGATGACGCGCAAAACGCTTCCATGTCGGCGTCGGACAAGGTCATGGCGCCCCAACTGGTGGGTCCCGCCAGCCGCGACACATAGCCTCCGCCGGAGCGAACGATCGCGACCTGGCCCGGGCGGATTTCCAGGCCGTCCCAATACATGGATGGCCCCGGTTTCGTATGAAACAGGATGCGCGACCGCGTCATCTCGACCCGGGCGACCCGGGCCAACCGCTCGGTGGCGCGCTGCGCATAAAAATCGTCCAGATCGATCAAGTTGCCGCGGGCACGGAACTCGCCCCGGCCGTTCACCAGCAGTTTGCAACCCGATGGCCGGACCATGGAGACGAACTTGTCCGGGTCGTTGGATTCAACAACCTTGGTGGACCGCATGCCATTCCCCCGGAGTATTTTTGTTACAGCGCCGTGAAAGGCTGGCCGATCATGGTCGCGCGCTGTCCAATAATGTCTGTGCAGCATTTCGGGTTAGCGGAATCGTGTGTCTCGCGCCGTTTTTACAAAAGTAACTGAAACCCTATACAGGGCGTGTCTTTTTGCGGTGCGTCCTGATGTCATTTTAAAATAATCGGACGGTCGCGAACACTAATTGAGACGTTTATCCTGTCCGAACATGCCCGGGCCGAATCGGCCCGGGTGGCGAAAGCAAATCCTGGCGGCAAACCTCCTCCGACCGGGACGCGGTGTTTATGAATAAGGCTCTGCCCGGTCAAGGCAGGATAACGTGCCGGAATCGCATAGTCCGCAAAGGGACCGTCTCGTAATTTTGGCGGCGACTTCGATTCGGGGGGCGGTTATGGAACGATCCAAGCGGCGGGCTTTGAGCCGATCGGCGAGACCGGAAACCGCCGGGCGATTCAAGCGCGGCTGCTGGTCCGCCCGTGTTGCCTTGCCGGCGTGTCTCGCGCTGGCAATTTCCAATGGCGCGGCGCTGGCCCAGCCGGTGTCCGCCACGGACGGATTCGCGGCCAACGGAACCTATCAGTGGAACTTCGAACTCGACCCGTATCTGTGGCTGCCGGCGGCCAGCGCCAGCTTTGCGGCGGGCCGGAACGGCCAGATCAGCGGCGGCACCACGACCGACATCCCGTCGCTCTCCAAACTGGCCCAGACGCTGCACGGCGCGTTCATGGGGGCCGCTATCACGCGTTACGGGCCGTTCTCCGGCGAAGTGGATATCCAGTGGGTCGACGGCTCGCAGGGCAAGACCACCTCGCCGGGCCCGGGCGGCAACGTCGGACACCTGAGTCTCAGCGCCTCCTATGTGCGTGTGGCACCCGGGTTCGGCTACGAGGTCTGGAACGGCGCGCTCGGCGGTCTGCCGCTCACGGTCGATGCCCGCGTCGGCTTCGCCTATTTTAGCTGGAGCGCCAAGGCGACATCCCTGCTCGATCCGGTCGGAGTAAGCCCGAGCGGCACTTTCGTGCAGCCATGGCTCGGCTTCCGGGCATCGCTGTATCCGGCGGAACGCTGGCGGGTTGAACTTGCCGCGCTCGGCCAGGGATTCGGCGTCAGCGGCGGATCCTGGGGCTGGGGATCGTCCTTGATCGGCACCTATTCGTTCAATTCCTGGTTCGACGTGAACCTGGGTTTCCGGGCGCTGAGCAGCACGCGGTATGATGCCAACGCGGGTCCGTTGGACGCCGGGCAGCGGTCGTTCCAGTTTACCGCCTATGGACCGATTGCCGGGGTCGGCTTCCGGTTCTGAACCGAGGGCCGCCAGTTCCGCCGATCGGCAAGGAAATGCCACATTCGCATAGCGGCATCTTCCCGCGACGTCCATAAGACCGGCATTTGGTTCGGACGGGATTTGGAAGATGGTAAATCATACCAGATGTCGCTTACTCGCGATACCAATCACCTTGGGGTTGCTGACGCTGAGCGCCGCTGGGGCTGATGCGGCCATCCGGGTGGAGGGACACGTTCAGGCGGCCGGCCGGCCGGTCGCCAATTCCACCGTCACCCTATGGGCTGCGAGCGCAGGCGAGCCCAGGCAGCTTGCTCAAGCGAGAACCGGCGCTGACGGCGCGTTCGTCCTCGGCGCAAACGAAACCCAACGCGGCGAAACCGACCTGTACGTGATCGCCAAAGGGGGTGCACCGTCCGGCGACCCCGTCGGCCGGAACAACCCGGCCCTCGCGTTGCTCAGCGTGCTCGCTGACAAGCCGCCCGCACACATTGTCGTCAATGAAATGACGACTATCGCTTCGGTCTGGACCAACGCGCAGTTCTTCGAGGGTTCCGGCATCAAAGGTCCTTCCCTGGGCCTGCGCATCGCTGCCGGTAACGTGCCCAATTTCGTCGATCCGGCAACCGGCGGATACGGCGTCATGATTCAGGATGGGCTGAACAGTACCCAGACGCCGACGATGATGAATTTTGCCACACTGGCGAGCATCATGGCCGGCTGCACAAGCCGCATAAAGCCGGACGCTTGCAACAGTTTCTTCGCCGCCGCGACAGGACGGGACGGCCAGGCGCCGACCGACACGCTGACGGCAGCGATCTCGATCGCCCACAACATGGCCTATAAGCCGGAGCGTGTCTTCGCGCTGCTGGAGGCGTTCTATCCGGTGCCGCCGGGCAAAAGCCTGCGCCCGACACCATTCCTGCCCTATCAGACCTTCGCGCCGAGCGCCTGGGTGCTGCCGCTCAAGTTCACCGGCGGCGGCTACTCGGGCGGCGCCAAGGTATTGTTCGACAGCGAGGGCAATGCCTGGAGTGGGGCCAACTTCATCGTGGGGTCCGTCGGCCATGACTCGTTGTGGGACGGCAACCTGTCGGAATTTGCGCCGAACGGAAAGCCGCTGTCGCCGATGACAACCGGTTTCGCAGGCGGGGGCCTGCAAGGCCCCGGCTTCGGCACCGCGATCGATGCCAACGACCGCGTCTGGATCAACAGCACGAGTGGCAAGACGATTTCGTTGTTCGACAGGCACGGCAAACCGATTTCCCCGCCCGAGGGGTATAACTTCGGCGGCAAACTCGGCTTCATGCAGGGCATCATCGTGACCCCGGGGGGCGATGTCTGGGCCGTGGACTTCACCAACGACAAGGTGGTTTTCATGCCCAAGGGCGATCCTGCCAAGGCAAGGTTCTACTGCGAGGCACCGGCGGGCACGCCGGCCAAGGACGGCCCGTGCCAGTTGTCGGTTCCATTCCACATCGTTATTGACCAGCGGAACTTTATTTGGGTCGACAACGCGATCGGCGACAAGGTCGCGCGCTTCCCGGCGGACGATCCGAGCAAGGTCGAGGTATTCTCGACCGGCGGCCATAGCGGCAAGGGCATGGCGGTGGACAGCAAGGGCAATGTTTGGATCGCCAACACACTGGGCGCAGGCCTGTCGCTGGAAACCGATGCGCGGCTACTGATTGCGAAAATCTCCGGCGCGACGCTTACCGGCATGGACCAGATCGCGCTGCATGACCTGCTGAGCACGCCCGGCCTGGGAAATGTGTCGGCGCTTCGCCCCGATGGCACGCCGCTGGCCGGATCGCCATTCAATCCGACAGGCAGCATATGGGGCGCCTGGGCGATATCGATCGATGGCAATGACCATGTGTGGATCTCCAACTTTGTTCCTGACGGCGGCATCACCGAACTTTGCGGCGCCCGGACGGAGACCTGCCCTGCCGGCATGAAGACCGGCGATGCGATCTCGCCGCCCGGCGGCTACAAGGGCGGCGGGATGCAGATGCTGGTCGATGTGTCGATCGATCCCGCGGGCGATGCCTGGGTTTCGAACAACTGGCAGGATCCGATGGCGTGCTACGGCAAGCCGGATGAAAGCGTTTCGACGAGGTGCGGCGGCCAGGGCATGACGGTGTTCTACGGAATGGCCAAGCCGGTGCGTGCCCCGCAGATCGGACCGGCCCAACCGTACAACTGACCGGTGTGGCGCCGGTGAAATTTTCGAAGCAACGATCCCGTGCCGATGTTGCATGGCCGCAACTCCGTTCAGGGCTTAATCCAGGGCCGACCGGGCCGGACGAACCAAACGGCCGAAGACGAAACACATGGATCGTGGCCGGGCCAAGCGGTGCCGGAGTTTCGGCGCGTATCAGCAACGACCGCGCAATCACACAGTTGAGGCGCCCGACCATGGACCGCAGCCTGATCAAACTTGGTGCCGGACTGATTGCGCTATCGGTCCTTTCGACCGGCGCCGTGGCGCAATCGGCGCCGGTGCCGTCGTCGGACTCGGAAAGCGAAAGCGCGACTGCGCTGGCGAAAAAGCTGCAAAACCCCGTCGGCGACCTGTACAGCTTCCCGTTTCAGAACAATACCAACTTCAACTACGGACCGCACAAGGGCACGCAGGACATCCTGAATGTCCAGCCGGTCATTCCGATTCACATCAACGACGACTGGAATATCATTACGCGCACGATCCTGCCGCTGATCTGGCAGCCGTCGCTGCAGCCGGCGAACACGGTGCCGTTCGGAACCGGGCCGATAACGTTCTCGGCGTTCCTGTCGCCGAAGAATCCGACCAATGGCTGGCTTTGGGCGGTCGGGCCGGTGTTCCAGGTGCCGACGATCAGCGACAAGTCGCTTGGGTCCAACGTCTGGGGCGCGGGGCCGACGGCCGCGATCGTTTATATGAAGGGCCCTTGGGTGGCCGGCGCGCTGGCCAACAATGTCTGGTCACTGGGCGGCACGCAGGGGCTTGGCGGCAGCCGCTACAACACCTTCCTGGTGCAACCGTTCGCGAATTATAACTTCGGCGGCGGCTGGTATGTCGGCAGCGCCCCAATCATCACGGCGAACTGGCTCACCGCCGGCAACGAGGCATGGACCCTGCCCGTCGGCGCCCAGGTCGGCCGGGTCATCAAGGTCTTCGGCAAGCTTCCGGTAAATTTGCTTCTGGGAGCGTACTATAACGCGCTGCGGCCGGAGTTCGGCTCAACATGGCAACTGCGTACGCAGATAACATTGATCTTTTGAGGCCGCACCCGTGACCGGGGTCAAGGAAAAGACCGCATGGAACCAACATGGGGCGCGAGTTGGATCGCAGGCCTGTTGCTCATCACGCTGACGACCGCGTTTCATGCGTTCGGCGTCGTGATGATCTTCCGCGCCTTGATGCGCCGGGTCCGGTCAGGCAAGGTCCGCGACCGGCACGTCCGGCATCCCATCTTCCAGGCCGTCTCGCTGGTCGCGGCGGTGGGCCTGCTGCTGACGGTGCTGCACGGCCTTGAGGCCGTGATGTGGATGGCTGCGTATCTGGCGTTGGGCGCCATCGGCTCCGAGCCGGAGGCGATGCTCTACTCGCTGGACTCGTTCACCACCCGCGGCGCGTCCGACGTGATGCTGGCCCCGCATTGGCGCCTGATGGGCGCGCTGGAGGCAGCCGATGGCATGCTGCTGTTCGGCATCAGCACCGCCTTCGTCTTCGCCGTCTTTCAACGCGTCATCGAGGACATGGACCGGAACGACACCGGACACCGCTGAAACGGGCACCCGGCCGGCGCGGGTGCAACCGGACGGGTCTGGTCGCGGGCGTCCGGCCCGGATAACATCGCCTTCCGATCGAGCCGGCCCTTATGCGGCTGCGTGCAAAGGATTGCCCCCATGCGGATATCGCGCGTGTTTTCCTTCATCATCAAAGAAATCGAGGAGGCGCTGCCGGCAATAATCTTCTTCGCCGTCGGCTTCAGCCTGATTGAACTGACCACCCAGCTTTTCCTCGACGCCTACGTCGAGCGGGCGTTCAACTACATGGTCGCCGTCGTGGCGGCCCTGGTGGTGGGAAAGGCGGTGCTGGTGGCAAACGCGATGCCGTTCCTCCGCCGGTTCGACAACGCGCCGCTGGTCGTGCCGATCGTGTTCAAATCGGCGGTTTATTGGTTTGTGGTGTTCGTGTTTCGGATGTTGGAGCACTTCATCGAGTATTGGACCAGCGGCGGCCGGCTGGGCGGCATTCACGAATACCGCGAAACCCATTACCCGTGGTCGCAGTTCGCCGCCGTTCAGATTTGGATCTTCACCCTGTTCCTGATATACACGACAGCGGCGGAACTGATCGCGGTGTTCGGCAAAGACAATTTCATGAAAGTATTTTTCAGCCGGGGCTACGCGCGGGCCAGGGCGAGCGGGCACTGAGGGGCCCGGGCGCCGAACCATCGGCCCGCCCCGGCGCCCAGCCACCGATGACCTCATTCGAAACCGCGGTGATCATTTCAGGCTGCTCGTTCGGGTCCGGCATTGCCGGAATGCTGCTGCACGCCAGGCTTCCCGCCCACCATGTTGACGAGGAGTCCAGAAACGTCATCCAGCTCATCATGAGCCTGATCGCCACCATGGCGGCGCTGGTGCTCAGCCTGCTGATCGCCTCGGCCAGCAGTTCATACGACGCGCAAAGAAGCGAGGTGCAGTCGCTGGCGGCGAATGTCGTGCTGCTCGACCGGACGCTGGCGTATTACGGCCCCGACGCCCGGGACGCGCGTCTTCGGCTGCATGCCGCCGTTGCTGAAGTCCATGATCATATCTGGCCGGCCGATCGGCTCGCGGGATCGAACCTCGACCCGAGGGCGACGCAACGCGGTCCGAGCGCCTTCGTCGAGGCGCTGGCAAACCTGGACCCGAAGACGGATATGCAACGGACCTTGCTGGGCCAGGCGATGCAGGTCGGACAGGGCATCGGGCAAACCCGGCTGCTGATGTTCGAGCAGCATGGATCGTCCATTTCCTGGCCGTTCCTGACCGTGCTGGTGTTCTGGATCTGCATGTTGTTCCTGGGTTTCGGCCTGTTTGCCCGCTTCCACGCGACCGTCACCATCGCGCTGCTGATCGGCGCGCTGTCCGTCGGCGGCGCGATTTTCCTGATCCTGGAACTCAGCCAACCCTATGAGGGGTTCATGCGGGTCTCCGACGCGCCGCTGGTGGATGCATTGGCGCAGATCGGGAATTGACTGCGGACGCAACGTTCGCGGCCGGAGACCGGCTGGCTGGCGGCGACTTCAGCCATCCTGGCCGAAAATGCATAGCGCCCGTCCGCCGGATATGGAACGGTCGTCGTTTACACAACGGGGTCGAAGCGATGCTACCGGGTTGCTTATGAACATGGCTCCTATGGCGAAGTTTGTTGGTTGGCGCCTATTGCCCGGCGGAACGCGGAACCGTCATGCCGACGAAGGTCGGCATCCACGCCTTATGCGGCACTGGCCGCAGCAAAGGCGTGGATGGCGGACCTCCGCCCGCCATGACGTGAGTGCCGGCCGTGCCCATGCGTCAAGCCGTGCCCATGCGTCAAGCCGTGCCCATGCGTCAATCTGACGGCGGGGCCCCGTGGGATAGCCATCTCCCCGGGGTCCTCAAACTTATTGCCGCGCTTTGCTTCGCCGTTCTGCTGGCGCTGACACCCGCCAGAGCCGACGAACCTGCCGCCTATACCGGCAGCGCCGCCTGCACCGGCTGCCACGCGGCAGAGGCGGCGCTGTGGAAGACGTCCCACCATGCGATGGCGATGCAGCCGGCCACCCCCAAAACGGTATTGGGCGACTTCAACGAAAAGACCTTTGTCCAAGGCGGCATCACCACAACGTTCAGCCGCGCCGGCGAGAGCTTCCGGGTGCGGACGGAAGGACCTGACGGCAAGCCGCAGGACTACGGTGTCGCTTACACTTTCGGTGTCTATCCGCTGCAGCAGTACCTGATCGCTTTCCCCGGCGGGCGGCTCCAGGCGCTCGGGATCGCCTGGGACAGCCGCCCGAAGGATCAGGGCGGACAGCGCTGGTTCCACCTCTATCCTGACCATCCGCCGCCGCCGGGCGATCCTGTGCACTGGACCGGGCGCGACCAGACCTGGAACTACCAGTGCGCCGCCTGCCACTCCACGAATCTACAGAAGAACTATGATCTCGCCGACAACAGCTACAAGACCACCTGGACCGATGTGGACGTGTCGTGCGAGGCCTGCCACGGCCCCGGTTCCCGCCATGTCGCTTGGGCGGCGCAAAAGCCCGCGTCCGGGGACGGCCGGATGGGGCTGACCAATTGGCTGAAGCCAACCGATAAAGGCCGGTGGGAGATGAACCCTCAAACGGGTATCGCTCAACGCACCGAAAAACTCGTCTCGACCGAGCTCGACACCTGCGCCGCCTGCCACGCCCGCCGCAGCGTCATCGCGCAAAGCCCGCCGCCCGGCGGACCCTTCCTCGACTCGTTTCTGCCGGCGTTGCTGGAACCGGGGATGTACCACGCCGACGGCCAGATCGACGGCGAGGTGTTTGAATACGGTTCCTTCCTGCAAAGCCGCATGTACCGCGCCGGCGTCACCTGCTCGAACTGCCACGAACCGCACAGCGCCAAACTGCGCGCCGAGGGCAACGGGCTTTGCGCGCAATGCCACATGCCGGCGAAGTTCGACGTGCCCGGGCACACCCATCACGAGGCTGGAAGCACCGGCGCCCAATGCATCGCCTGCCACATGCCCGCGAAGACCTACATGGTCGTGCACGAGCGCCGCGACCACAGCTTCCGGGTGCCGAGGCCGGATCTGTCGGCCTCGCTCGATACGCCGAACGCCTGCACGCAATGCCATAAGGACCGCTCCGCCGACTGGGCGGCGAAAAGCCTCGCCGCGTGGTTTCCGAACGGGCGGCAGACCCGGCCGCAGTACGGCACTGCGCTCCAGGCCGGCCGCACCGGCGGGGCTGACGCCGAACGTCAGTTGGATGCGCTGATCCTGGATGCGGATCAGCCGCCCATCGCCCGGGCGAGCGCGCTGCCGCTGCTGCCGCGCTACGCCTCCTCCGCTTCGGGCCCCGCCATCGCCGCCTCTGTGGTGGATGCCGATCCGCTGGTTCGAGCCGCCGCTGCGCGTGCATTGGGGCCGTCCGTACCGGTTGCGATCGTAACGTCCACCCTGCCGCTGTTGCACGATCCGGTCCGCGCGGTCCGCACCGAGGCGGCGCGGGCTCTGTCCGGCGTGGACCCGCGATCCATTCCTGTAGAACAGCACGCCGCCCTCGCCGCCGCCGAGGATGAACTGGCCGCCGCCGAACTGGTCAACGCCGATCGGCCGGAGACGCATCTCAACCTGGGCCTGCTGGATACGCGGCGCGCCGAGCCGGAGGCAGCGGAGGCTGAATACAACACGGCGCTACGTCTCGATCCGAATTTCGTTCCGGCGATGCTGAACCTGGCCGATCTGGACCGGATGCGCGGCCAGGACGCGCAAGGCGAGCTCCTGCTGCGCAAGGCCCTGGCGATGGAGCCGAACAACGCGGACGTCACCCACGGCCTCGGGCTGGTCCTGGTGCGCCAGCACAACTACGCCGAGGCGCTGCCGTTGCTGGGCAAGGCGGCGGAACTGGCGCCCGACAATGCGCGATACGGATATGTCTACGCCATCGCGCTGAACTCGACCGGTTCGCCGCAGCAGGCGCGCGGGCTGCTGGAACGGTTGCACCAGCAGCATCCGGCGGATCCGGATGTCTTGGTCGCCCTGGTGACCACCGCGCGCAGCGCCGGGGATTTGCCGGCGGCGCTGATGCATGCTAGGGAACTGGCGCGGCTCTACCCGGGCAATCCGCAGATCCGGATGCTGGTGAACGACCTGGAAAAGCAGGTCGGCCGCTGATCGCGGGCGCTCGCGCATCATCTCATCGTCATGGCCAGGCGAAGTCCGGGCCATCGCTCGCGGCACGGGCTCGCCCGGACAAGCCGGCCCGTGACGGCATAAGGCGGCCTGGCATCATCTTTGTCCGTTGTCCGCCGCCCTGCGCCACTCCGACGGCGTCATGCCCGACCACCTTCGAAATGCGCGCGAAAAGGCGCTGGCGTCGGCATAGCCAAGAGCCCAGGCGATGGAGATCACCGGCGTCGCGGTATCGCGCAGCATCCGTTGCGCTGTCTCATACCGCGTGTCGCCAAGCATGCGGTTGAACCGCGTGCCGGTCTTGCCAAGCAGCCGGTTCAGGGTGCGCGGATGCACCCCCAGCGAGGCTGCCACCGCCGGAGCCGAGGGCTTGTCAACAGCGTTCCAGGACGCGAGCAGCGTGCGCACTTCCGTGGCAAGATCGCGCGCGGGCTGACCTGCCGCGACATCGCCGGAGATTCGGCCCGCGGGGTGGATGCAGTCGCGGCCAAGCCATTCGCTGTCGAATTCCATCGCCGTTACGGCCGTATCGAACGTTACCGGCGCGTGGAGCAGCGCCGCGGGACGCTTAGGATCGGGCGGCGGAGCGTGCGCGAAATGAAAGCCGCGCGCCCGCCAACGCCGTCCGCACAGCACACGCAGGGCGCCGACAGCGAATCCCATGGCGCAGTCCGTCAGTTGGTCGCGCCCCGGGACGCTGTCCGGCAGCGGCAGGCAGCCGATGGCGCAGGTCGCTCCGGAGACGCTCAGGGTCAGAAACGCATTTGGAAACATCTCCGGCTGCGCGATCATGTGCATCAACGCGGCGCCGACCCTGGTGTCACGCCGCGCGGGGTGTTGCCCCGCCTCGGTCAGCCGGGTTCCGGCCCGGACGCCAACCAACAGGCCAAACTCCGCTTGGGCCGCCGCGGCCGCGGCGCATTTGAACGCCAGCCCCAGCCGTCCGAGCGGGACGATCGGCTCATTCTGCGCGAACCACCTCCGGGTGAAGCCGGAGCGGCCAATTGCCGCCTCGGCGGAAAGGCCTTGCTCCGCCAGCAGCTCCGGGATGAACGCGGCGGCGCCGAGCCGAAGCCGGAAGCGCCGGGGCGGTTGAGCATGGCGGGACACGTTGGCTCCCCTTGCGGCTCCCTGTTTCCGCGTGGACCACGCACGGGCGGAAGTGGCGGAAAAATCAGAGGGCTTTTCCGCTAACGGGATGAAGCTTGCGCGCGGACAGGGCCGCACGGCTATGCAGTTCCGGAAGGATGAAGGGCCGGCAACGACAAAGTTGCGGTCTTCGGAGGAGCCGCCGCCGCGGGACGGGACGCGGCGCTTCCGGCGGCTCAGCCCGGACGTCCTTCGGAAGGCTCGATCCACCGCGCATGCAGCGCAAGGCCGGTCACCCCTACCACCAGATAGGTCAGGCCACAGGCCAGGATCACGGGCAAAACTCCCGCCAGTTCGATCGCACCCGGCATGAGAAGCATCGCCAAAAGCGTGCCCGCGCTGTTCGCCGCCAGATAGGCCCGCATCCCGGCCGCCCTGTCTGCTGGCCGCAAGCGAGTCTGACGCAAGACCGCCAAGGGAATGTCCTTCATCGGGCCGCCGATGGCGCCCAACCCGGCTGCCGCGGCGAAGCCGGGCAGCCGCCAAGGTCCCGGCAGCAAGCTGGCCAGTCCAAGCAGCGCCAGGCCAGCCCCCACCACGATGTTGCCGCCGAACATCTGGAACTGCGGCCGAGCCGGAAGATGCCGGCTGCCGAAAAACACCGTGGCCAGCAGATTCGTGCAGCCGTACGCCGACAGCACCAATCCGTAACCACCGAGACCGGCTCCTGCCGCGCCGTGCTGCGCAATCATCAGTGGGAGCCCGAGAAAGAACACGCCGTACCAGGTGCCATTCAGCAACCCTGTCACCACGAGGGAGTAACCAAGCAGCGGGTGGCTCCTCATGGCGTGGACGCCGCGGGTGATACTCAACCAAACCGATCCAGGCTCGGCGCTACGCGTGATGGGCAACCGCGGGCGCAGGCGGGTGATCCGCAAGAGCGCCGCCGCCGAGATAAGGAAGCTGAGCGCATCGAGCGTCAGGAAATGCACCACAGGAACGGCCCCGGCGAGCAGCGCTACGAGGCCGGGGCCAAGCAGCCGGGCGCTGCGATCGGTTGCGTCCAGCAAGCCGTTGGCGGCCGGCAGCAGATCCGCATCGCTGACCAGGGACGACAGCACCGCCTGGAGAGCCGGCTGAAACACCGCCTGTCCGATCGCCAGCACAACGATGACGCCGACGAGTTGCGCGGCACTCGGACCGCCGAGTGTCAACCAGAGGGTGACAGCGGCCGCGAGCGCGCCCGCGCGGGCAAGGTCCGCGCCGATCATGCTGCGCAACTGGTCCCAGCGATCGGCCCAGCGGCCGATGCCGAGCACAGCCAGCAAGACAGCGAACGCTTGCAGGGCGGACAAATAGCCGGCGTTGCGGCCGAACACGCCGACGGCGATCCAGGTCAGCGCGACCGCGTAGAGTTGGTCCCCGAGAGCGGAAAAGGACAGCCCGCCCCAAAGCAGCGCAACTCTCGCGCTGCGCAGCGGGTGGAAGATGCGCATCGGATCAGTCTTTGCGAACGATTCGCAACACCCTGCCACGAGCCTTGGCCGGCAGCAATCGCCCGCCGTCCGGAAATGCTGTGACCAGCCGCTTGGAAAGACCTTGCGCGACGTCTGACGATTGGGGTCACCGTTGAGTGTGCCTGACGTCCGCAGCGGTCCTACCCGCCGAGGGCCACCGTCGCCGCCGTCAGAACCGCGCACTCGATAACCACCTCACACGCGCCGAGCACATCGCCCGTGTATCCGCCGATCTGCACGGCGGCGAGCCTCGCAACGCCCAGCGACACGGCAAGGCTCAGCAAAACCGCCGCGGCGGCGGGACGCACCGGCAGCAGTGCGAACGACGCTGCAACCGCCATCGCCAGCCCGACCGCCGCCGGTCCAACCCGCAGCCTGCCCATGGACGCGCCCATCCCATCCGCCCGGGCCGGACGCACCACCATCATCGGCAGGACCATGAAGCTGCGTCCCAGCATCCCCGCCGCGACCAGCCACACCACCACGACCCAGGGCCGGACCAGCGCCGCAATCGCCGCCACCCGCACGATCACCGACAGCAGCAGCGCCAGGGCGCCGAAGCTGCCGATGCGGCTGTCCCGCATGATCTCCAGCTTCCGCTCCCGGGTCCCGCCGCCGCCGAAGCCATCGGCGGTGTCCGCCAGGCCGTCCTCATGGAATGCCCCGGTCAGCGCCAGCGCCGCCGCCACGGTCCAGACGGCGGCGAGCAGCGGCGGCATCCCGGCCTTGGTGCCCAGCCAGTACACGCCCCCCGCCGCCAGGTTCACAACCAGCCCGACGACGGGGAAAGCCCAGACGCAGCGCGCCATATCGGGCGCCGCGCCGGACGTCCGGACCGGCAGTCGCGTCAGCAGCATGAACGCCGCCGCCAAATCCGACCGCAGCACCGGATCAGTCCCGGTTATCGACCGTCGCCTCGGCAAACGTCGCCATCCCGGTGTGGCAGGCCACGGCCGCGCGCAGCAGCGGCACCGCCAGCGTCGCGCCCGAGCCCTCGCCCAGCCGCATGCCGAGATCCAGCAGCGGCTGCAGCCCGAGCGCCTCGGCGAGGCCCTGATGCCCGGCCTCGGCGGAGACATGCGCCAGCATCGCGTGGTCGAGACCATCCGGCCGCAGCAGCGCCAGCGGCGCCGCGGCGGCGGTGCAGACGAAGCCATCCAGCAGGACCGGGATGCCCAGCCGCCGCGCCGCCAGGGTGGCGCCGAGGATGGCCGCCAGCTCCCGCCCGCCCAGCGCCGCCGCCACCAGCAGCGGATCGTCCAGCACCGCGGCATGACGCGCCAGCCCGGCGTCGATCACGCTTGTTTTGCGCCGCAGCCCCGCGTCGTCGATGCCGGTGCCGCGCCCGGCCCAGCGTGCGCCGCCGCCGCCGAACAGCGCCGCCGCCAGCGCCGCGGCGGCGGTCGTGTTGCCGATGCCCATCTCCCCCAGGCACACCAAATCGGCTGTCGGCGAAACCGCTGCATAGCCGGTGGAGACGGCGAGCAGGAAGTCCGACTCGTTCATCGCCGGGGCCACGGTAAAGTCTTGCGTCGGGTTGTCGAGGTCCAGCGGGATCACCCGCAGCACGGCGCCCGCGACACCGGCGAGCTGGTTGATCGCGGCGCCGCCGCGGGAAAAATTGGCGACCATCTGCACGGTCACGCTCGGCGGATAGGGCGAAACGCCCTGCCGCGTGACGCCGTGGTTGCCGGCGAAGACCAGGGTTTCGACCCGGTCAAGCCGCGGCACCGCCCTGCCCTGCCATGTCGCCAGCCAGGCCGCCAGATCCTCCAGCCGCCCGAGGCTGCCCGGCGGCTTGGTCAGGGTTGCCTGCCGCTCGCGCACCGCGGCGGCGGCGGCGGCGTTGCCCGCGGGCAGGTTCACGCACGCGGCGTTCAGGGCGGCAAGATCGGAAAACGTTGTCATAAGCAACCTGTTGACTGACGGACAAAAGAGGGGGCGGCCAAAAGCCGGCGCCGGAAGCGCGCTTCCGCTTCCGTTTGATTCGCTGGCACGCTGGCCGTATCACAGGTCTTTCGTCCCGAACACAGGCCGCCGCTCATTCCTGCATTGCCCCCATTGACGCTGGTTCTCGGCGGCGCGCGCTCCGGCAAGAGCCGCTACGCCGAGCAACTCGTGACAGCGCACGAGGCGCCGTGGATCTATGTCGCGACCGCGGAGGCGTTCGATGACGAGATGCGCGCGCGCATCGCCGAGCACCAGGCACGGCGCGAGATGGGATGGCGCACGGTGGAGGCTCCGGTGGAATTGCCGGACGCGCTGGTGCGTCATCGGGACATGCCGGCGCTGGTTGACTGCCTGACGCTGTGGCTGACCAACCTGATGCTAGGCAATCACGACATCGCCGACGCCACCGCCGCCCTGGAAGCAGCGCTGGACCGCCGGGAGGCGCCCGTCGTGCTGGTGAGCAACGAGGTCGGGCTTGGCCTGGTGCCGGACACCCCGCTCGGGCGGGCCTTCCGCGACGAAGCCGGGCGTCTGAATCAGCGCATAGCGGCGTTGGCGGACCGGGTGCTGTTCATGGTGGCCGGGTTGCCGCTGACGGTGAAATGAGGGTCGTCCTGATCCGCCATCCGAGGCCGTTGATCGAGCCGGGGATCTGCTACGGACGACTCGACATCCCTTCGCATCCGGAAGCCTTGGAAATGATCGCCCGGATCGCGGCGGACCCGGGACTAAAGGGCGCCGGCCGCGTCTGGAGCAGCCCCGCCCGGCGTTGCCGGGTGCTTGCCGATGCCATCGCCGCGACCCTGACCGTGCCGCTGACCGAGGACCATCGGCTGCAAGAGCTGGATTTCGGCGATTGGGAAGGACGTCGCTGGGACACGGTGGCGTGCGCGGACCTGGATCGGTGGGCCGCGGAGCCGGTCACGTTTGCGCCGCCCGGCGGAGAGTCCGGGGCGGAGCTCATTGTCCGCATCCGGGATCTCGAGGCAGCGCTGCATCGGTATGGACAGGACTGCGTGGTCGTATCGCACGGCGGCCCGCTGAAGGTTCTTAGTGCGCTGCTGACAGGCACGCCGGTGGATTTGCTTGCGGCCGCACCGCCGATCGGCGGTGTGCAGTATATCTCTGTGAACTGTGTTTCATTGTAGAAATAGCAACGGGATGGACCAAGCAACGACGGCCGGGTCATCGCCGTAGGCGGATGAGGCCGCAAGTGGCCAACTTTACGAAGCCGGGGCAGGCCGTTCCGCTTGTTTCATGGCCGGATTTAGGCGACGCCCAATTACTACCGCTTCATGAGGCAAATTGCCCGAAACCGTCATGGCCCGGCTTGTCCGGGCCACCTGTCGCGGCACGTGCTGGTATAGGTGGCCCGGACAAGCCGGGCCATGACGCAAACAGTGGGGCAACCGATTCGATCAACTTTGGGCGTCGCCTTAGCCCGGCCATCCATGCCTAAAACGCCCCTAACCCCCCAGCTTCGTCGCCCATCCGTGCGGGTCCGGCGCCGTGCCGTACTGTATACCCACAATGGTATCATACAACTTCTGCGTCAGCGCCCCGGTTTGCCCGCCGTTGATGGTATATTTCTCGCCCTTGTAGCCCAGCTCCCCAACCGGCGAGATCACCGCCGCCGTCCCGGTGCCCCACATTTCCAGCGTCCCCGCCTTGGCCGACGCCAGCACGTCGTCGATCGCTATCGGCCGCTCCGACACGCGCAGGCCCCAATCGCGCAGCAACGTCAGCACCGAATCCCGGGTTATCCCCGCCAGGATCGCCCCGTTCAGCGGCGGCGTGATCACCTCGTCGCCGATTTTCAGCATGATGTTCATGGTGCCGACCTCGTCGAGGTATTTGTGCTCGACGCCGTCGAGCCAGAGCACCTGGGTGTAGCCGGCCTTCTGCGCCTCCTCCGCGCCGAACAGCGACGCCGCGTAGTTGGCCATGGTCTTCGCCGCACCCAAACCGCCGCGCACCGCGCGGACATACTGATCGGAGGCCAGTATGCGCACCGGATTCATGCCTTCCTTGTAATAAGCGCCGACCGGCCCGACGATCACGTAATACAGATACGAATGCGACGGATGTACGCCCAGAAACGTCTCCGTCGCGATCACCGTCGGCCGGATATACAGCGACGTGCCGGGCAGCGACGGCACCCAGCGCTGATCGACCTCCACCAGCGCGCGGATCGATTCCTCCACCAGCGCCGGATCGATCTCCGGAATGCATAAATAATGGCCCGACTTGTTCAGCCGCCGCGAGTGATCGGCCACGCGGAACAGCCGGATCTGCCCGTCGGCACCGCGGAACGCCTTCAGCCCGTCGAAGATGCCCTGACCGTAGTGCAGCACGCAGGTGGCCGGGTCCAATACGAACGGCGCGTACGGCTCGATCCGCGGCGAGTGCCAGCCCTTCCCCTCATCATAGTTCATCAGGAACATGTGGTCGGAGAACACCCTCCCGAACGACAGGCTCTCATCGGCCGGAGGCTGCGCGGGGTTAGCGGTGCGGGTTATCGCGATCTGGGTCACTGCGGTCTCGTTGTCTGAAGGAGCACAGGCTACAATACCATGAAACCGAAGGCCAATGCAGCCAGCGGACGCCCGTCATGCGTGCATCGGCAACGCCTGCGATCCGACGGCACCGCCCCGGCAGGTGTTGCCAACCGCGCCCTACCCGCCGCGTTCGGCGATCTGCTGCTGCCGGCGCTTGTCGCTGATCGTGCGCATGTTGAGCAGTTCGCGCCGCACCTCGGCGTTCTCATCCTCGGTGCCCGGGTGCCGGGTGCCGTCGGGCGCCAGCCAGTAACAGCTTTCCGCCTCAGCGTTTATAATCTTTTGCCAATCCTTCGGGCGGCTCACCATCGATCGCACCTTCTCGCTTTATTGCTCCGGGCAAGCTGTTTTATCCGCCGGGGCAGACAACCGCAAAGCCCGGGGTCGGCCGCCCACCCCTTTGAAACCGCCGGGGAGCAGCGCGCTGATCAAGTCGTGACGAGCGTTTGATCCAATCATGACATAACGGCGTAATTGCGCGAATCGGGCGCAAGCGAGCAGGTTGCCGCATCGTTGGAGTCCCGAAGGAGAGTAGCATGCCCCCAGCCAAGAAGTCTGCCGCCACCGCCAAGAAAGTAACCGCTCCGCCGAAGAAGGCCGCCGCTCCGGCAAAAGCGCCCGCCGCTCCGGCGAAAGCCGCCGCGCCCGCCAAAGGCGCGAAAAAAGCCGCCGCGCCGGCCAAGAAAGCCGCCCCGGCGAAAGCCGAACCGCAGGTGACGGTCACCCTCAAGCAATTCGCCGCCGAATTGGCGGAGAGCCATGACCTGACGAAGAAGCTGGCCGAAGCCGTTCTGGGCGATCTTGTGGCGCTCACCACGGAGCACCTCAAGAAGGGCGACAAGATCCGCCTGACCGGCCTCGGCATCCTGCAAGTGCGGGCGCGGCCGGCGCGGGTGGGACGAAACCCGGCGACGGGCGAGGCGGTCCAGATCAAGGCGAGCCGGAAAATCGCGTTCCGTCCGTCGAAGGAGTTGAAGGAGGCTGTCTAGACGGGATCGAGCCACGGCGCCTCCGGATCGTGTCTCACGCGGTCCGACCGTCATGGCCCGGCTCGTCCGGGCCAGCTATTCCAGTACCTGCCGCGACAGGTGGCCCGGACCAGCCGGGCCATGACGGAGCAGGGTTTCGGCGGCTGCACCGGCAGGAACCGGCGCGACTGATCGTCTCGTATCAGCCAAGCGCGGACTCCACCCAGCGCGACCGGGCCAATACGGCCCGGTCGTCGCCGCGGCGGCCTGTGATCTGGATGCCCAACGGCAACCCGTTCGGCCCCGTTCCCGCCGGCACCGTGACGCAGGGGACGTGCAACGAGGTCCAGATGAAGTTGAAAGCGGGGTCGCCCGTCCACGCCAGCCCCTTCGGCGCCTCACCGGGAGCCGCGGGAGTCACCAGCACATCCAGCCCGTCCATCGCTTGCGGGAACGCGGCGCGGGCACGCTCGAACACCGCATAGGCGCTGTCCAGCGCCGCCTCACCCTGCCCCGACCCGAACGCGAGGCGTTCCCGCAGCCCCTCGCTGATCATCTCCGGGTGGTGCGCCAGTTCCCAACCCAGGGAGCGTGCGCTCTCGGCGTTCATAACGATGGGATGCGCCTCGATCAGGTCCGCGAAATCGCCCGGCAGATCCCGCCGGCACACGGACGCGCCCGCGCGGCCGAGCGCGTTGGTCACCCGCTCCAGCAGCGCCACGGTTTCCGGCGCCGCGGCGGACCACAACGCCGTGCGGCAGATCCCGATCCGTGGCGGCCGATGGGCTTTTGCGTCCGGATCGCCGAGGTCGCGGCCGGACACCGCTCCGGCGAACAGCGCGCAGTCGGCCACGCTGCGCGCCATCACGCCGATGGTGTCCAGAGTATCCGACATGATCTTCATCCCGCTGCGGCAGATCAGCCCGAAACTCGGCTTGTAGCCGACGATGCCGCAGAACGCCGCCGGCCGGATGACGCTGCCGGCGGTCTGCGTGCCGAAGGCCAATGGGAAAAGGCTGGCGCCGACTCCCGCGGCCGAACCGGAGGACGACCCGCCCGGAGTGTGCGCGGGATTGACCGGGTTCATTGTCGGACCCGGCTGGCGCGTCGCGAACTCCGTCGTCACGGTCTTGCCGATGACCACGGCGCCAGCGGCCTTTGCAGCCGCCACCGCGGCGGCGTCCGCCCTCGGCCGCCAGCCCTGCCAAATCGGCGAGCCGTATTCGGACGGCATGTCCGCGGTGTCGAGCACGTCCTTGACCCCGATCGGGATGCCCTGCAACGGCCCGGGACGGCACGATGCCGCGGATTTCCGGACTGCGCCGGCATCGAAGAAGGCGAACGCTTTGACCGCTGAATCGCGCCGGGCGATGTGGTCCAAAAAGGCATCGGTCAGGTCAATCGCATTCAGTTTGCCGTCCCGGATCAGGCGAACGGCTTGCGTTGCGGTCAGGTTGATCAGGTCCATCGTGCCGCCTCCCGGAATGTCATCGGCCGACCCAAAGCGGTTGCTGGGCGTGTCATTCCATCCATATTGGTTTGAACGGCGCCTCCGCCACGGGCGCGGGCGCCCGCCAAAACATCCGGAGTTTCGCAGATGAGCACCTCGACCGATTATGCCCCGCCGAAGGTTTGGGCCTGGAACAAGGATAACGGCGGCCGGTTCGCCAACATCAACCGCCCGATCGCCGGCCCCACGCATGACAAGGAACTGCCCGTCGGCCGCCATCCCCTGCAGCTTTACTCGCTGGCGACGCCGAACGGCGTGAAGGTCACGATCCTGCTGGAAGAGCTTTTGGCCCTCGGCCATGGCGGCGCCGAGTATGATGCCTGGCTGATCCGCATCAACGAGGGCGACCAGTTCGGCAGCGGTTTCGTCGCGGTCAATCCCAACTCCAAGATCCCGGCGTTGCTGGACCGTAGCGGTCCGCAGCCGATACGGGTGTTCGAGTCCGGCGCGATCCTGCTGTACTTGGCGGAGAAATTCGGCGCGTTCCTGCCGGTGGAGGCCGGCGCGCGCGCCGAAACCCTGTCGTGGCTGTTCTGGCAGATGGGCAGCGCGCCCTATCTCGGCGGCGGGTTCGGCCACTTCTATGCCTACGCGCCCACGAAGATCGAATATGCGATCGACCGGTTCGCGATGGAGGCGAAGCGCCAGCTTGACGTGCTCGATCGCCGTCTCGCCGAGACCGAGTACCTGGCGGGCAGCGAGTATACCATTGCGGATATCGCCGTGTTTCCCTGGTATGGCGGACTTGCCAAGGGTTGGCTGTATGACGCGGCGGAATTCCTGCAGGTGCAGGACTACAGGAACGTCCAGCGCTGGGCCGAGGCCATCGGACAGCGCCCGGCCGTGCAGCGCGGACGCATGGTCAACCGCATCATGGGCGACCCGTCGAGCCAGTTGCACGAGCGGCATGAGGCCGCGGATTTTGAAACGAAGACGCAGGACAAGCTGGCGGCTGGAGGTTAATCAAGCGGCGTTAGGGGTGGCTCTTAGCGTCCAACCGTCATGGCCCGGGTTGTTGCCGGGGCCACCCATACCAGCACCCTGCCGCGAGAGGTAGACTTCCCGCAAGATCTCATCGGCCCGATGCCCGAGGCTTGGGAGACTGCGGCGCAGCAGCCGTATCGCCCGCTGCTGCTCGCGAATCGTCAGCCGCCAGCTTCGGGTCGCCCGTTCGGGCTGTATACGAAGCTTCAAAACGTGCGCGTACAGCACGATGAACCGCAATCCGAGTTCGTGGCAATCTCGGGCAGCCGTGTCGGTAAGGTATGCGATGAGGTTGGTGCGGTCGAGCCTGGCCGGGTCGCCGTCTCGCAACGCTGCGATCTGCCGCTCGATCCATGCATGCTCATCCGCCTCTTAAAGCGCGCCGGTTGGCTGCTCAACCAGATCGGCCATCCGTCTGCCTCCCACCACTTCACTTAAGTACAGAACGCAATTGCGCGACAAACAGCGGGAGGAAACATCGCCCGAAACACCGGGCGCGGCACGCATCACGTCTCGGCGGCGAGACAAGCTGAAAACTTGCCTGAATTCTCGCCTGAAACCCAACCGCCACTGGCGCCCCATCCCGCGCGGGTCCATCCTCCCCTCAATGAACGCACACCGGCAATCCAACGAGGAAAGGCCAGGAACCGGCAGCGGACCCATCCGCGTCGGCGGCACGCCCGACGGCCTCGTGACGTACCTCGTGGACCTGCCGCCCGAGGCGCTTCCCGCCGTCTGCAAGCGCGACCTCGAACGCGCGTGGTATGCCGCAAGGGACGCCGCCCTGGCGGAGCGCCAGGGCGCGGTGCGCGGATTCCGCTTCAATCGCCCGGACGGCAGCCACACCGACCTCGCCCTCGCAGACCGCGACGCGCGCTGCTGGGTCGGTGCGGTGGACCTGACGGTCGGGATCGCCACGGCAAACGGCTTGTCGCTCTGCCTGCGGCTGCTTGCCCTGATCGACCTGCTGGCGAGGGCGCCCTGGGCGCGATCCCTGCTGCATCTCGCTCGCGACGGGGCGGAGTTCCACCCGGCGTTGCTGAAGGCTGCCGCAAGTCAACCGTTGACGCGGGATGCGCGGTTCGACGAAACCGGGTTCCGCACCCGCCTGTCCCGATTCGTCAGCGGCTTCCAGATCGAATCCCCGGAGGCGGTTCCGCGCCTTTCAGGAGCCCATCCATGACCTGCCTCCGTATCGCGATCACCACCGGGGCCCTGCTCGGGGCCGTCGCCCTGTCCGCCTGCGACGGCGGCGCGGCGCCGACGGGCCAGGCGCAGGCCGATGCCGAGACCGCCGCCGCCTGCCGCCAGCGCGCCGATGAAATCTATGATCGGCAGAACCGCGGCGACATCTATGCCCCGAACTCGTCCGCCAACTCGCCATTTTCGGCCAACTACACGCCCGACAACCCCAGCCGCGGCCTGTCGCAGATCTATGCCCATGACAAGCTGGTCAGCAATTGCGTGCGCAACACCGGCACCGGGGCCGAGCGGAGCCAGCCGCCGGCGGACCAGCGCTGATCACGGTTGATTCCGGTGACAGGCCGCTCCGGCCTGCGGTATCAAGACTCGCCCCGCAACTTTGACGGATGCACGGACATGCTCCTGGACCGCCCGCCGGCAAGCGCGCCCGGCGTCGTCTCTGTAGAGCTGCGTGCGTTTGCCATAGGAGGAAACCGTCAGCCCGGCCGCGCATATTCCATGGCGATGGAGCGAAGCTTGACCGCCTCCGACCCGCGCTGTTGGTAGAAGAAGCCGCGCCCCCCCATATGAGTGCAATGGATCTCACGCTCATTCCCGGCTCCCGGATCGTCGAGGTCGCCCGCCTCGCCTTTGCCACGCCGGACGTGGATTTCCTGTGCTTCGGCGAATCCGACCAGCCGACCCCGGACTCCGCCCGGATTGCCGCGATGCAGGCGCTGAAGGACGGCGAAACCCGCTATCCGGACGTGCGCGGCCTGCCGGACCTGCGGGCGGCGCTGGCGTCGTACCTGTCCCGGCTGCATTCCAGGCCCGTGACGGAAGGCCGCATCCAGGTCACCGCCTCGGGCATGGCGGCTCTTTCCATTGCCATGGCCGCGGTCATCCGCGCCGGCGACAGGGTGGTCGTGCATGGGCCGATCTGGCCGAACATTCCGAATGCTGCTCATCTGCGCGGCGCCGCGGTGGAGCAGATCGACCTGGACGCCCAGCCGGACGGAGGCTTCCGGCTGGATCTCGATCGCCTCGATGCACTGATGGCGGGCGCGCGCGTGTTCATCCTGAACTCCCCCGGCAACCCGACCGGCTGGACCGCGGAGGAGCCGGAATTGCAAGCGATCCGCGACATCTGCAAGCGGCACGGCGCCTGGCTGATCTCCGACGAGGTCTATTCCCGCTTGGTCTATGACGGGCGGCCCGCCGCGCCCTCGATGCTGGACATCGCCGAGCCGGGCGACCGCATCATCGTCTGCAACAGCTTTTCCAAGACCTGGATGATGACCGGGTGGCGTCTGGGCTGGCTGGTGATTCCGGACGGCACGCAAGAGGTGTTCGTGAATATCGTGGAGGTGTCGCACTCGGGCGTCGCCCCGTTCGTCCAACACGGCGGAGTCGCAGCGGTACACGATTCCCGGGCGGTGGACGAGTTCCGCGCCTATTGCGCCGCCGGGCGCGCCCTGGCCGGGGAGGCGCTGGCCGGCCTGAACGGCGTGCGTTACCGGCCGCCCCCGGGTGCGTTTTATGCCTTTCTCGCGGTCGAGGGATTGCGCGATAGTCTCGATCTGGCGAAGAAACTGGTCACCCGGCACGGCGTTGCCGTGGCTCCGGGCGTGGCTTTCGGTTCGGCGGGCGAGGGCTGGTTGCGAGTCTGCTTCGCCCAGTCCGCACCGCTGATGGAGCGGGCGATGCATCGCCTGCGGGACGGACTTCGGGCGGAGATAGGATCATGAGCCAACCCAGCACCTGTGCGATTTGCGGCGCCCCGGCGAGAGCCGCGTTCACAGCCCCCCAACCCGAAATTGCACCGGACCTGGACATGCGGCCCGGTGAACCCGCTCGGTCCACCCTGCCCGACTGGATCCAGCAATGTCCCCGCTGCCGCGCCGCCGCCCCCGATCTCGCGGCGCTGCCCGCGGCAGCCAAGGCCGTTGTGGAGTCAGACGAATACCGCGCGCTGAGCACGTCGGGGCTGGAGGAAACCCTGCCGTTCCGCCGCTGGGCGCTGATCTGCGAGCGCACCGGGGATCGTGCGCAGCAGGCCGAAGCCTTGCTGCAAGCTGCCTGGGCGGCCGATGACGCCGCCGTGATGACCGATGCGGCGCGCTTGCGCACCGAGGTCGCGGCGCTGTGGGACGGGACCGAGGATGTCGAACTCGGGCTGCGGCGGCTGGATGTGCTGCGCCGTGCCGGCCTGTTCGATCAGGCCGCCGCCTGGGCGAAGGTGCTGGCGGCCCGGGAGCAACAGGAAACCGGCCGGTTGATCATCGCTTTCCAGCAGGCGCGGATCGCCACGCGGGATATCGGGCGGCACCTGATCAGCGCCGCGCTGCCGCCGCCCTCGGCCACGCCACACGTGTCGCACGGCAAGCGCGCGCAGGCCGGCTTCTGGTCGCGCCTGCTGCGGAAGTAGCCGCCGCCGGCCGAACCGCGCGGTCAGATGACGAACATGCGCGCGATCGACACCCCGAGCAGCACAAGCCCGGTCAGGCCGAAGCCGATGCCGCTGTAGGGCGGCAGGCTGCCGAGCACGCCCAGCACCAGATAAAGCCCTGCCACCAGGACCGTCCCCAGCGCCAGCAGAAAGCTCGGGTTGGCCATCGAAGCCGCGTTCTCCCTGGCGTAGAACCGAAACGCGAAGATCGCAAAGGCGAAGATGAAAGGCAGCAGAAGAATGCTGTGCGACATAAGACTACAGGTCCTGACTGATCGGTTCGTGCGTGTCATTAGGCCGTAACGGAGACGTTGGCACGCGTTTCCCGGGGCGTGGCTGCAAAACCTCCTGTCACAGACCGGATCGCGCTGCTTCGAGACCCGCCCGGATAGCCTGTTCAGCCGGGGATTGGCGGAAGCCCGAAGCCGTTAACGGTTTAGAAAGGTTTGGTCCTTAGACTCCGTGTTCGGCATTCACGGAGCTACGGATGAACCCAGGGAATCGCAACGCCCATCGCGACCGTCCGGCCGTCCTGTTCGCCGGCGCCGCGATCCTGTCGGCGGGATTGACCGCGACACTGGCGTCTTCTCTCAACCAGGCAATGCCCAAGGTCGGCGATATCCTCGTCTTCGCACCCGACGACCCGCCTGGCGATGCAAGCAGTACCCGCATCTCCGTGCATCGGCCGGGCCGAACCGGCTGCGTCCTCGATCTCGCCACCATCCGGCAAACCGGTGGCAGCTTCGTGGTGGAGGCGCGGGTGGTGCGGCCCGTCCCCGGATTTCGCCTGCACTGGGCTGGCGAACGAACCGGCAGCGCAAGCGACGACTGCGGAGACAACGCCGATTTATTCGTGGGCACGGGCGACCTGGGATTTCTGGCAACCGCCGCGGGAGGCTTCGGCCTCAGCTCCCAGCATTCCTCGACGATTGCCAGTGCTGTCTTCGAATGATCCGGGTCGCAAGCTCAGGTATCCTCGCCGAACGCGTGCTTCTTCAAATCCTTCAGCCGATCGGCGCCGCCCGGAGTCTTCGGGTCGAGTTCGAGGACTTTCTGCCAGGCGGCATAGGCGCCCTTCCAGTCTTCGCGCGCCGCGGAGATGTCCGCCAGGGTGCGGAACGCGGCGAAATCCCGCGGTTCCAGGGTGACGGTCTGCTGCAGGTCATGGATCGCGCCGGAGGTGTCGCCTGCGTGGTAGCGGGCGATGGCGCGCTGATGCCATGCCTCGGCGTCATCGGGCTGCAGGGTGATCGCGTCGGAGAAGGACTCCATGGCATCGTCGGTTTGCCCGGCCTGCAGTGTCCGCAGCCCGCGGCTCATGAGCAGGGTCACGGCCGGCGTTCCGGCATGCAGCCAGGCCTGCTGCAACTGGTCTTCGATCGACGACGCGGCGTGCTCGTCAGGCGCCGCCTTCAGCGCATCCAGCAGATGGTCGATGTTAGCTCGCTTCTCGCCCGCCGGCTGGGCTTGCGCAGCCGCGCACAGGGCTAAAGACACTGCGACCACCAGCCGGGACCGCGCGCGGCCCATCTCAGCCGGGGACCCCGGGCGGACGCGGCCCGCCGGACATCCAGTCCAGCAGCTCCACGGTGTGCACCACCGGCAGCCCGGCGCCGGACAACTGGTTGATGCAGCCGATATTGCCGGCGGAGATCAGGTCCGGCTTTGTCGCCTTCAGGTTCTCCAGCTTGCGATCCTTCAGTTGCCCGGCGATCACCGGCTGCAACAGGTTGTAGGTGCCGGCGGAGCCGCAGCAAAGATGCGGCTCCTTGGGTTCCACCACGCGAAATCCGGCGGCGGCCAGCAGCGCTTTGGGTTCGGCGGTGACCCGCTGGCCATGCTGGAGGCTGCAGGCCGAATGGTAGGCGACGGTCAGACCCGGCGCCGGGCGCGACGGAGCGTAGCCGAAGCGGGTCAGGAACTGGGTGATGTCCAGGGTCAGGCCGGCGATCTGTTCCGCCTGACCGCGGCGCGGCTCCGGCTCCGTGCGGAACATGAATCCGTAATCTTTCACCGTCGTGCCGCAGCCGGAGGCGTTAATGATGATCGCATCCAGCCCCTCGCCCGCGATCTCCCGGCTCCAGGCGACGATATTGGCGCCGGCCAAGGCCATCGCCGGGCCGTGCTGGCCGTTATGGTGGTTCAGCGCGCCGCAGCAACCGGCGCCCCTGGCGACCACCACCTCCACTCCCAGCCGCGTCAGCAGGCGGATCGTCGCCTCGTTGAGGCGCGGCATCAGCACCTGCTGGGCGCAGCCGGTGAGCAGCGCGACGCGGGCCTTCCTGGCACCCTCGGCCGGATGAACCCGCGGCTTTTCGACCGGGCTTGCCGGCGGCACCTTGGCGGGAGCGAGGCTGAGCATGGCGCGCAGCCGGTTCGCCAGCATGCTGTCGCCGGGGATCAGCTTGCCGAGCGGACGTGACAGGCCCGCGCCCCTCAACGCCAGGCGGAACAGGCGCGGGCGCGGCAGCACCAGGCCCAGGACCGCCCGCAGCCAGCGTTCCGGAAGCGGGCGCCGGTAGGTCTCGGCGATATAAGTGCGGGCATGATCGACCAGATGCATGTAGTTCACGCCGGACGGGCAGGTCGTCATGCAGGACAGGCAGGTCAGGCAGCGATCGACATGCCGCACCACCTCCTCGGTGGCCGGGCGGCCGGTCTCCAACATGTCCTTGATCAGGTAGATGCGGCCGCGCGGGCTGTCGAGTTCGTCGCCGAGCAGAACGAAGGTGGGACAGGTCGCGGTGCAGAAGCCGCAATGCACGCAGGTGCGCAGCACCGCGTTGGAGGATGCGGTGTCCGGGTCGCGAAGTTGATCGGCTGTGAAATTGGTTTGCATGAACCCCGCTACTCAAATGGCTTCATTGGCGGCAGCATGCGGTGCTGCCTGATCATCAGTCCCAGGCTGCTCACCGCGGCGACCAGGAAGGCCAGCGACAGCCAGGGGTTGGTTCGGTTGTACAATGCGACGATCAGGATCATGATCAGTGAGAACGCCATCATGAAGAACTGGAGATTGGTGACCGAGTTCGGCCGCCGCAGTTGCACGTGCTGGAAGCCTGATAGGTAGAACGTCACAAAGAACAGGACGTTGGTTACCCAGGCGGGAATGAAGATCATCGTCAGACGTCCACGTAGAGCCGGCCGGGGTTGAAAATACCTGCCGGGTCCATCGCCGCCTTCACCTCGCGGGTGATGCGCGCCAGCGCCGGCGGCTCATCCGGGATAACGCGCACGCTGGCTCGCAGCGTGTCGGGCGCGCGTACCAGGGTCCATGTGCCCCCGGCCGCCCGTGCCGCAGCTTCGACCTGCAGATGGGTGGCGGCGTCCGCCGGGCCGGCAAGCCAGACCAGACCGCCACCCCAATCGAGAAATCCGGCCGCGCCATGCGGGCGAAGGGCATCGAGAACCTTGGCGCCCGCGGACGGCCTGACCGAGACGCGCCAGACGGCGTCCTTCAGGCGCGACGCCAGCGGCTGGACATCCCGAATATCACGCCAAACGGACCGGGAGGCTTCGGTGCCGAGCGTCACCGCGCCCGCCATCGCGAACTGGTCGCGCAGGCGGCCGATACGGTAGGTAACGGAATCGGCGAATTCCTCGATCCGGATCAACGCCGCGGACCCGCGCACCGGGTCCAGGGCGGGGATCGCGGCGACCGCCTCGGCCGGCAGCCAGGCGGCGGCGGACACGTCGAACGGCGAGCCGAGGGCCGCGGACAGGGCGGCGATGCCGGCGGCGGCGTCCAGGCCGGGCAGCACCAGCGTGCCGATCGCCTCCGGCGCGGGCAGCACCTTCAGGGTGATCTCCGTGAGCACGCCAAGCGTGCCGTAGCTGCCAGTGAACAGCTTGCACAGATCGAGGCCGGTGACGTTCTTCAGCACTCGTCCGCCCGAGCGGATCAGCTCGGCCCGCCCGTTGACCGCGCGGATGCCCATGACGTGGTCGCGGATCGCCCCGCGAGCGACGCGGCGCGGTCCTGAGAGATTGGTGGCGACGACGCCGCCCAGGGTCTGCGGCTTGCCGGTGGGTCCCAGCAGCGCCGAGAGATCGGGCGGTTCGGCGATCATGTACTGTCCGGCCTCGGCCAATATCGCTTCGATCTCCGGCATCGGGGTCCCGGCGCGCGCTGAAATGATCAGCTCTTTCGGCGCATACAGCGTGATCCCGTTGAGATCGGCGGTGGACACGGTCCGGGTCGCCCGCACAGGGCGCATCAGGCCGGATTTGGTGCCGTTGCCTTCAACCCGCACCGGTTCGCGCGCGGCGAGCGCGTCGGCAACGGCGGCGACGATCGAGTCTTCGGAAGTGGCCGGCAGGGTCATGCGGCCTGCGGCAGCACGGCGGCCGGGACGGCGGCTTCGGTCAGCGGGAACACCTTGCTTGGATTGAGCAGCCATTCCGGATCGAAGGCCGACTTGATGCGGCGCTGCTGCTCCAGTTCATGCGGCTCGAACTGCACGTGCATAAGGTCGCGCTTCTCGACGCCGACGCCATGCTCCCCGGTCAGGCAGCCGCCGACCTCCACGCACAGCTTCAGCAGATCGGCGCCCAGGGCTTCGGCCTTATGGAGCTGAGAGGGGTCGTTGGCGTCGAACATGATCAGCGGGTGCAGGTTGCCGTCGCCGGCGTGGAAGATGTTGGCGACCTGGAGGTTGGCGGCGGCGGCCATTTCCTGCGTGCGGCGCAGCACCTCCGGCAGCTTGCTGGTCGGGATCGTGCCGTCCATGCAGAGGTAGTCGGGGCTGATGCGGCCGACGGCGCCGAACGCGGCCTTGCGGCCCTTCCAGATCGCCAGCGACTCCTCCGGCGACTGCGACACCCGGATGCTGATCGGGTCGAAGCGGCGGCAGATGTCCGTCAATTTCTCCAGCAGGATGTCCTGTTCCCTGACGCTGCCTTCAACCTCGATGATCAGCATCGCCTCGGCGTCCAGCGGGTAGCCGGCGTGGGCGAATTCCTCACACGCGTGGATGGCCGGACGGTCCATGAATTCCAGCGCCACCGGGATGACGCCTGACGAGATGATGGCGTCCACCGCCGCCCCGGCGATTTCGTTGGATTTGAACGCGGCCAGCATGGCGCGGGCGCCTTCCGGGCCGCGCAGGATGCGGACGGTAATCTCGGTGATGACGGCGAGCTGGCCCTCGCTGCCGGTCAGCAGGCCGAGCCAGTCATAGCCGGAGGAATCGAGATGGGCGCCGCCGATATCGATGACCTCGCCCTCGACGGTGACGATCTTCAGGCCGAGCAGGTTGTTGGCGGTGACGCCGTATTTCAGGCAGTGCGGACCGCCCGAGTTCATCCCCACATTGCCGCCGATCATGCAGGCGAGCTGGGATGAGGGGTCGGGCGCGTAGAAGAAGCCGTCGCCGGAGACGGCGTTGGTGATGCCTATATTGGTCACGCCGGCCTGCACTGTTGCGCACCTGTCGGCATAATCGATGTCGAGGATCTTCTTCATCCGCATCAGGCCGAGGACGATGCCGTCCTCCAGCGGCAGGGCGCCGCCGGACAGGGACGTGCCGGCGCCGCGCGGGACGATGCGCACGCCGTTCCGGTGGCAGAAGCGGAGGACGGCGGCGACCTGTTCGGTGGTCTCCGGCAGGGCGACGGCGAGGGGAACCTGACGGTAGGCGGTCAGGCCGTCGGTCTCGTAGGGCTTGAGACGGAGGGGCTCTGCGATCAGTCCGGACTCCGGCAGCAACTTGCGCAGGCCCGCGACGATGGCATCGCGGCGGCGCATGACGTCGGGCTTGGGGTCCGGTTGACGGATCATGAGGCGCGTTCCTCGGTTATGTTTCCGTGAACCATATAGCGGGGGATGCGGGGGATGCACAGGGGAGGTTTGGGGGGGTCTGCGACGGGCGCTGCTCTCCGGACCCCGCCAAGGGGCAGCGACCCATCGCCGTTAAATTAACAAGGGATCGGCTGCCGCCGCATATCGTCATGGCGGGCGTAGGCCCCATGGGCGTTTGGTTAGCGCTCCGGCGGTCGCGTTTGCCGTCATGCCGACGAAGGTCGGCATCCACGCCTTCCCCCCAACCGGCGCCGCAAGGCGTGGATGGTGCGCCTTCGCGCACCATGACGATAAGCCAACAGCCGGTCCGCGATCCTGCTATCTTAACGCCCATGGGGGACGTTGACTGACTTCACTGCGCGGGCGGCGCGGCAATATCAGGAACTCCGCGAGCATTTCGAAGACCGAGGCCGCCGGGAAGCGATCCGCACCCTGATCGTCGCGCTGGACCATGCCGCTCGTGAGATCGAAGCTGACCCGGACGCCGGGTTTCCTGCCCCGCGGCCAAATCCCATGCTCGCCGGACCGGGCGCGCACGGATAAAGCCGGGGCGTTGCCGGATTGGCTGCACCACCATGCGTCCGCCCGCGTTAGCCACCGTGTTTTGCAAAGCGGCGGACATTCCGGGGCGCCAATAGTGACCGCGGGCCCCTGCACGGCGGGGCGTATCACGCCGGGCTTGGGGCCGGGTTGACGGATCATGAGGCGCGTCTTTTACACATTTTACATTTCGTCTAGAATTCATGTGAAATATTTTACGTCTTTCGCTACTTCATCACGATGTTTAACAGTGACTTCGCAGGCGCAGCATCATAGATGCACCCGTCACTCATAAATAAGCGCAACGCGAAGGAAAGTGTGGATGGACAGACGGAATTATGCCCCCGACGGTCTGGCTGGCGGAGTTTCTACCCGCGTCGGCAGTACCTCTTCGTATCAGGAGCACACCGCCAAGGTGGCAGCCCTGATCGAAGCCAAGAAGGGCACCTGGGACGGAATCAACCCCGAGTCCGTCGCGCGCATGCGCCTGGAGAACCGGTTCCTGACCGGTCTGGACGTGGCCCGCTACACTGCCGGCGTGATGCGCGCCGACATGGCGGCGTATGACGCCGATCCGACGCTTTATACCCAGTCGCTGGGCGCATGGCACGGGTTCGTTGCGCAGCAGCAGATAATTGCTGTGAAGAAGCATTTCGGCACCACCAAGCGCCGCTACATCTACCTGTCCGGCTGGATGGTCGCGGCTCTGCGCTCCGAGTTCGGCCCGCTGCCGGACCAGTCGATGCACGAAAAGACCTCGGTTCCGGCGCTGATCCAGGAAATCTACACCTTCCTGCGCCAGGCCGATGCCCGCGAACTCGGTGGACTGTTCCGTGAGATCGACGCCGCCCGCAAGGCCGGGGACAGCGTCCGCGAAGCCACGTTGCTGGCGCGGGTGGAAAACTACGAAACGCATGTCGTGCCGATCATTGCGGACATCGATGCGGGCTTTGGCAACGCCGAGGCGACGTATCTGCTGGCCAAGAAGATGATCGAAGCCGGCGCCTGCGCGTTGCAGATCGAAAACCAGGTCTCTGACGAAAAGCAGTGCGGCCATCAGGACGGCAAGGTGACCGTGCCGCATGAGGACTTCATCGCCAAGGTGCGCGCCATCCGCTACGCGTTCCTGGAACTGGGCGTTGAAGATGGCATCATCGTCACGCGCACGGACTCGCTGGGTGCCGGCCTGACCAAGCAGATCGCGGTCAGCCACACGCCGGGCGACCTGGGCGACCAGTACAACTCGTTCCTGGACTGTGAGGAAATCACGCCGGAAACCGCCCGGAATGGCGATGTGGTGCTGAACCGCAACGGCAAGCTGCTGCGGCCGAAGCGCCTGCCGAGCAACCTGTTCCAGTTCCGCGCCGGGACCGGGGCGGATCGTTGCGTGCTCGACAGCATCACGTCGTTGCAGAACGGCGCCGATCTGCTTTGGATCGAGACCGAGAAGCCGCATATCGAGCAGATCGCCAGCATGATGGACCGCATCCGCGCGGTCATTCCGAACGCCAAGCTGGCCTACAACAATTCGCCGTCCTTTAACTGGACGCTGAATTTCCGCCAGCAGGTCTACGACGCCTGGGCCGCGCAGGACAAGAACTCGGTCGCCGACTATGACCGCGCCAAGCTCATGAGCGTGGACTACGACGGCACGAAGCTGGCGGCGGAAGCCGATGAGCGCATCCGCACCTTCCAGGCCGATGCGGCGAAGCGCGCCGGCATCTTCCACCACCTGATCACGCTGCCGACATACCATACCGAGGCGCTGGCCGCGAACGACCTGTGCAAGGAATATTTCGGCGACCAGGGCATGCTGGGCTACGTGCTGAACGTGCAGCGGCAGGAAATCCGCAAGGGTGTCGCCTGCGTCCGCCACCAGAACATGGCGGGTTCGGATCTTGGCGACGACCACAAGGAATACTTCGCGGGTGAGGCGGCCCTGAAGGCGGGCGGCGCGCACAACACGATGAACCAGTTCAGCTAAGAACCGGTCTGCCATCCATCACCGGCCCCGGGGCGTAACGCTCCGGGGCCGATTTTTTTTTGCGCGCGGAGCACGATTGTTGGCGTCACCTTTCAGACGGTACGACCCGTCATGCCGACGGAGGTCGGCATCCACGCCTTTGCACAGTAAGGCGTGGATGGCGGGCCTTCGCCCGCTATGACGGTCGCGGCGACCGTGCCGCCGGGTCAAACTCAAAGCCGGTGGAAATTACCCGTGGGAAAGTCGCGGATGCCGGCTCCGGCGCCTGCCGCTATCCCCCCGCCATCGTCAGCCCGTCGATCCGCACCGTCGGCGAATCCGTCCCGCGCCGGAACCGCAGGTCCGACGCGGCCACCAGGTTGGTGAACATCTCCACCAGATTGCCCGCCACCGTCACCTCCGCCACCGGCTCGGCCAGGGCGCCGTCGCGGATCATGAAGCCCGCGGCGCCGCGGCTGTAATCACCGGTGACGCCGTTCACGCCCATCCCGATCATCTCGGTGATATAGAGACCTTCCTTGATATCGCCCATCAGTTCAGCCGGGGTCAGGGTCCCGGGCGCGAGATACAGATTGGTCGTGGACGGCGACGGAGGCCCGCTGGTCCCCCGCGCCGCATGCCCCGTCGATACCATGCCTAACTGCCGCGCCGAACGGCTGTCGAGCAGCCAGGTCGTCAGCACGCCATCTTCGATCAGGGCGCGCGCCCGCGTGGGCGTCCCCTCCCCGTCGAACAGCCGCGACCGCAGCCCGCGCACGCGCCGCGGATCGTCGTGGATGTTGATACCGGGGGCGAACACCCGCTGATGCAGCTTCTCCTTCAGGAAGCTGGTGCCGCGGGCGACGCCCGATCCGTTGATCGCGCCGGCCAGATGGCTGAGCAGACCGCCGGCCACGCGCGGGTCGAACACCACCGGCAGCTTCGCCGTGTTCGGCCGCGCCGGATGCAGCCGGGCGATCGCCCGCTCTCCCGCGCTCCGCCCGATGCTCACCGGATCGTCCAAATCGGACAGATAGACCGTGCTGTGATAGTCATAATCTCGCTGCATGTCGGTCCCGGTGCCGGCCAGAGCGGTGGCGGAGATCGAATGGCTGGTGCCGGCGCGGTGCCCGGCGAACCCCGCCGAGGTCACCAGGACAATCTCATTGCGGCCATAGCCGGCATCGGCGCCCTCGGAGTTGGTGACGCCCTTGACTGAAAACGCCGCATCCTCGGCCGCGGCGGCGCGGGCGGCCAGTTCATCCGGCGTCGGCTCGGCCGGGTCCGCCAGGTCCAGGTCGAAATCCTCCGGCGGCGCCCAGGTGTCCGCGAGGCCGGTGAACGGATCCTCCGGCACGACCTTGGCCATCGCCACCGCGCGTTCCACCAAGCTCGGGAACCCGGCCGGGTCCAGCGAGGTGGAGGATACGATCGCGGCGCGCTTGCCGACGAACACGCGCAGCCCGAGATCCCGCCCTTCGGAGCGCTCCAGGTGCTCGGTCTTGCCCTGCCGCGACGACACCGACAGCGAGGTGCCGTTGACCAGCACCGCATCCGCGGCATCGGCCCCGGCCCTGCGCGCCTGACCGATCAGGTCGCCAAGAAGGGAGATATAGTCGGTCATCAGGCGCATCCTTCGCTACGGGCAGTTAATCATAGGGGACTTGGTTGCGAATCCCTAGATGGGATGCGCGTGGCGGATTGCAGCGGCCGGGCTTGCTTGACAAGCGGTTGCCCCGCTTCATCATTCCCGCGTCACGGGGAATGCGAAATGGCGGCGCTCGACACCTGCTACAACGTCTTCGATCTGCGCGAGGCGGCAAAGCGGCGCCTGCCCAGGGCGGTGTTCGAGTTCGTTGACCGCTCCACCGAGGACGAGCTGGCGCTGCGCAACAACCGGGCGGCGTTGGAAAGGATCAAGCTGACCCATCGGGCTCTGGTCGATGTCTCCGCACGGACGACGCAGACCACGCTGTTTGGCAAGGAGATCGCGCTGCCGATGGCGATCGCGCCCACCGGCGCGGCCGGATTGTGCTGGCACGAAGGGGAACTGGAACTGGCCAAGGCGGCGGCGCGGGCGAAGATCCCGTTTACCCTGGCGACCGGGGCGATGACCTCGATGGAGAAGATCGCCCGGGAGGCGAATTTCCGCCTGTGGTTCCAGCTTTATGTCTGGAAGCAGCGCGAGCTGTCGTATCAGTTGATCGAGCGGGCGAAAAACAACGGGTTCGAGGCGCTGATCGTCACTACCGACACGATCGTCCCGCCGAACCGGGAGTACAACGCCAGAAACGGCTTCGCGCTGCCGTTCCACCCGACTGCCCGCTTCACCCTGGACATCATGCGGCATCCGACCTGGTTCGCCACGGTGCTGCTGAAGTATTTCCGCACCATCGGCATGCCGCGGATGGAGAACTACCCCGACCCCTACCGCCGCCCGATCACGACCGATCCAGGCACCCGGGAGGTGATGCGGCAGGATTCCCTCAATTGGGACGACATCCGGATCTTCCGTGACCGTTGGCCGGGCGTCCTGATGCTGAAGGGCATCAACCGGGTGGACGACGCCCTGAAGGCGGTGGGTTATGGCGTGGACGGCCTGATCGTCTCCAACCACGGCGGCCGCAACATGGACAGCGCGGCCGCCACCATCGACATGCTGCCCGACATCGCCGAGGCCGTCGGCGGCAAGGCGACGGTGCTGCTGGATTCCGGCGTGCGGCGCGGCTCGGACATCGTCAAGGCGGTTGCGCTGGGTGCGAAATGCGTGCTGACCGGCCGGGCGACGCTGTACGGCACCGCTGTCGCAGGAGAGGCGGGCGCGTCGAAGGCGGTGGACATCATCCGGACCGAGATGGACAAGACGATGGCCTATACCGGTTGCAATCGTGTGGATGAGATTTCGACCGATATCTTCTTTGCCAACCGGGACAGCAACAGGTTGATGGCAGTATAGCTGCACCCGGCATTTGTTGACGCAGATCAAGGCTTTGACGCCACCGGCGTGGCATCACCTCGCTGATTTCATATCAGGAGATATTTGATGCCGGCATCCGGTGAGGCAAATCTTCTTTCGCGTGTGTTCGATTGGGTTAAGGCGCGGGTTTCGCCCGATTCCGAACTGGCCGCCTTGTCGTATGAGGACTTGCAGTTCCTGGCTTCCGACATTGGCGTCAGCGTAGCCGATCTGCGCTCCATCGGGCCGATGATCACGGATCATGACGCGCTGCTGAAGAAGATGATCGTGGCAAGAGGCCTCGACCCGGACGCTGTGCGCCGCGCCTTCGGCGGGGTGATGCGCGATATGGAGGTGACCTGCGCCCGTTGCCGCGATGCCGGCGTCTGCCAGCGCGAACTCAGGCACAACACGGCGGCGGCGCATTGCCACGATTTCTGCGCCAATGCAGGGGTGATGGATGAGCTGCTGGAGATCAAAACCGCATCCCGGCACTGATCGCTCTATGGCAAGTCCGCCATCGCCTGCCTGAAGCTGATGATCGGCGTTCCTTCTAAAGAACGTCCGCGATGGCGTCCCGGTAGCGCTTCATCGCGGCCAGATGATCCGCTATCGTTGTGCCGGCAATGCGGGTGTGGTGCCGGCGGTTGAAGCTGGTGGTCAGGCAAATATGGCTGACCCCGGCCTGCTTCCAGAACGCCGCCTCGCGCCGCCAATCCTGTTCCGCGCCCTGCCCGCACGAAGTCCAGACTTCGATGCCGATTGCAGCCGGATCGCGGCCGGCCTGTTCCGTTAGGCGGCGAAGATCGGCGAAGATATCGAGTGCGGACTGGTCGGGCGGGTATGCATTGGGCATCCAGCCGTCGCCCCATTTGGCGATGCGCGGCAGGGTGTGCTCGTGATGGCCGCCATACCACAGCGGGATGCGGCCGGAGGCCGGGCGCGGATTGATCCCGGCATCCTCGATGGTGTGGTATTTGCCCTTGAATGTCACATGCGGCTGCGCCCACAGCGCCTGCATCACCTGCGCCTGCTCCTCAGACCGCCGCCCGCGGTTATGGAAGTTCTCGTTCAGGCCGGTGAATTCCACCGGGTTCCAGCCGACGCCGATGCCCAGGCGGAAGCGGCCGCCGGACAGCACGTCCAGGCACGCCGCCTGTTTCGCCACCAGGGCGGTCTGGCGTTGCGCGACGATCAGCACGCCGGTCGAGAACGTCAGCCGGGTGGTGACGGCGGCGAGGTATGCCAGCAGAACGAACGGATCATGGAACATATCCGCCGCGATGGTGCCGCGCGGCTCGTCAGCGGGGATCGTTGCGGGGTTGGCGCCCAGCACATGGTCCGGCGCTTCGAGGAAGTGGTAGCCGAGGGCTTCGAGCGACTGCGCAAAATCGCGTACAAGCGACGGATCCCCGCCGGTATCGGTGAAAGGGACGAGAGCGCCAAGCTGCATGTGCGAACTCCTTTTTTAGTTCGGGAGGCTATGACGGCGCCGGGGTTCTTGTCTTCGGCAAGCAGGAAATTCAACACGGAGACAGAAGGAGGATTCGCAGAGAAATATAGAGAAGGCAATCCCGGACCTTCTCTTGTTTCGTCAGAACCCGCGCCGTCGCCTCCGGCGTGAGCCTGCTCTTGCCTCCCTCGTTTTTCGCCGCCATCACCTTACCCCACACGGGGAAAAGGGGAACACACGCATGGTAACCGGAGCCAACTCGCCGCTGACAGTCGATCTGACCGGCTACAGGGTGGCGATCTCGGCCGGCGCGAACGGCATCGGCAAAGTCATGGCCGACAGCTTCGTCGATTGCGGGGCGAGCGTCTTCGTCAGCGACATCGACGCCGCGGCCGTAGCGGCCTGCGGCCATCGCGGCATGGTCGCCGATGCCGGCGATGCGGCACAGTGCGAGGCGTTCGTCGATGCGGCGGTGCGGCATCTCGGTGGCCTGGACGTGCTGGTCAACAATGCCGGCATCGCCGGTCCGACCGCCCTGGTGGAGCATGTGACGCCCGAGGACCTCGACGCCACGCTGCGTATCGATCTCGCGTCGATGTTCGCGACATCGCGCCGCGCCATTCCGGTGCTGCGCGCGGCCGGCGGCGGCGCGATCATCAACCTGTCCTCCGCCGCCGGGCGCTTCGGCTTCCCGCTGCGCGCACCCTATTCGGCGGCGAAATGGGGCGTCGTCGGCTTCACCAAGTCGCTGTCGATCGAGCTTGGCCGCGACGGCATCCGCGTGAACGCGATCCTGCCTGGACCGGTGGACGGGCCGCGCATCCGCGCCGTCATCAAGGCGAAAGCCGCCGCGGCATCGATCTCCGAAAACGAAATGACCGAGCGCACCGTTGCCACCACCAGCCTGAAGTGCTTCGTCACCCAGCAGGACATCGCCAACATGGCGCTGTATCTCGCCAGCCCGTTCGGCGCCACCATCAGCGGCCAGGCGATCAGCGTGGACGGGGACATGCAAACCACGATGTAGCCGCTTCGGCTGGCGATAGCGCGATCACGCGGCGATGGACGAGGGCTTTGGAGGGACGTTGCGAATGAGGATCAAGGTTGGCTCAACCGCGCATAAAGAACTGTTTTGCCGACAGTTCCTGGACACACACGAACTCTTTGATCCTGTCCGGCTGCCCTGGCCGGAACTGGACGATGCGCAACTCGGCCGCCTCCGCAGTGTGCCATTCTGGCAGGAAGTCTACCACACCGAGCGGCGCGCGGGTGCGATCGTTGCGGCTTTTACGCCGACGGTGCGGGACTCTCTGGTGCGAGAGGCGGTTGCGTTGCAAGGCGTGGAGGAGACACGGCATGCGCAGTTGATCCGGGTGATGATCGATCGCTACGGACTCCAGGTTACCGAGCAGCCGATCGAGGCACTTCCATCCGACATCGAGACGGCCTTCATCGATTTTGGATTTGGCGAGTGCCTGGACAGCTTTCTCGGGTTCGGCGCGTTCAAGGCGGCACGGCAATCGGAATTCCTTCCGGAAGCGATGTTTGAGATCTTCGATGTGCTGATGCACGAGGAGACACGCCATATCGTGTTTTTCATTAACTACATGGCGTGGCGGGAGGCCCAACGCGGGCGAGGTGCCGCGCTGTTGCGCGCGGCGACATCCGCCTGGTTCTACAGCCGCGCGCTCCGTCGTCTTGCCGGCATTGCCCGGCGCGGCAAGGACGCGGACAACGGCAGGAAATTTGCCGTCACCGAAGCAAACTTGTTTCTGGAGGGCTTTAGTTTTCCCAAGTTCGTTGAAGATTGCTATCGCGAAAATGCGCGTCGCATGGATGTATTCGATCCCGACCTGATGCAGCCTCGTTTGTTGCCCGCTATCGCTGACATGGCCCTGAAGGGCCTTCGAATCTGGGAGCGCCGGCGACCCAAGGTTTGGAGACGGGCTTGAGTTTCCCGCACCTTATGGGCCGCCCGGGCAGTCCGGCCGGCGTCAAACCGTTCCGGTCAGGCCCTGCGTGACGGCATCAGCCAGAAGTGCATGACCCGCGGCCGTCGGATGGAGATCATCGAAGAACAGATGCCCGTTCTGCGCGGCACCCGTCGCGGTGAGCGAACCTTGGCCGCCGGTCAAATTGCCGGTCCAAACCGGCTGCGTCACATTGGTCAGCCCGAACGCCGCCGGGTCCGAAACCGCCAGGTCAAGCAAGCCGAAGGTGTTGACGTAGTCGATCGACGCCGCGCCCGACGCCACGATTTGCTGCAAGGCCGCGCCCAACTCAGCGTTGTATGTTTTCGCCAGGGCACTGGAATCCGCATCGCTGAGCGGCCGCGCCTTCTCATATGGCGTGACACCCAGATCCGGCACGTTCATCACCACCAGATCCTTGGCGCCATGCGCGATCAGACCGTCGATGAAACCTACCTCGTTGGTGACCGCCTGACGCACGCTCGCCGCCTGCTGCGCCGCCGTTTCGCTGGAATTGGCAATACCCAGCACATCGTTCGACCCCGCCCACACCGTGTACAGCGCCGTCGGCGACGGATGCGGCACCCGGGCCTCGAACGTCGCAAGCTGCGCCGGCAGGTCACTCGGGTTGACGGCATGGTTCGGCGTCGCGCCCGTCTCGGCCCCGCCATAGGCATAGTCGGTTCCACCCGCCAGGCTCGGCTTCAACGCCGGCAGATGAAGGTTCGCCGCCAGATCCTGCACCCACACATTGCCGTTGCTGAACCGACCGTCGCTGTAGATCGATCGCACGGGCACCTGGCCGGCGGTTGCTATCGAGATGTTCCCCGCGTCCGACAAGCTGTCGCCAAAAGCATACAACGTGCTGAAACCGCCGGCCGGAACGGTTATCGCGTCATCGCCGATGAACGACGGCGACGGAGCGGTTCCCAGGGCGGGCGGCGGGATCGCGATGGAATCGGTCGCCGCTGAGAGATTGTCGATAACCGGATTATAGGTTGCCATGCCTGGGCGAACGCCAAACGCGACGGCACAGTTTCATTAAACCCCGTTCAGATCGGCACCGGAACCCACCGCCACCCGATCTTCCACCAGCGCCATCAGCGTCTCCAGCCGATCGGCTTCGGCCGCGGGCTTGTCGGTGCGGATGCGGGCGAGGCGGGGGAAGCGCATCGCGACGCCGGATTTGTGGCGATTGGACAACTGGACCGCGTCGAACGCCACCTCCAGCACCAATTCCTTCTCAACCTCGCGCACCGGTCCGAACCGGGCGGTGGTGTGGTTGCGGATCCAGCGGTCCAGAAACGCCAGCTCCTGATCGGTGAAGCCGAAATACGCCTTGCCGACGGGCACCAGCTCCTCGCCCCGCCAGACCCCGAAAGTGTAGTCCGAGTAGAAGCTGCTGCGCTTGCCGTGCCCGCGCTGCGCATACATCAGCACCGCATCGACGGTCAGAGGATCGCGCTTCCACTTCCACCACTGGCCCTTTACCCGCCCGGGCAGATAGGCGCTGTCGCCGCGCTTCAGCATCAGCCCCTCGATGGAGGCCGCCCTCGCCCCCTCGCGCAGCGCCATCAGCTCCTGCAAGGAGCCAAAGCCGATCAGCGGCGACAGGTCCATCCGCGCCGGCTTCTCGCGCGCCACCCAGTCCTCCAGCCGCGCCCGCCGCAGATCGAACGGCAACGGGCGCAGGTCCTCGGTGCCGTCGAACAGCAAATCATATAAGTGTATGCCGACGGGAAAACGCTCCATCATCTTGGCGCTCACCGCCTTGCGGTTCAGCCGCTGCTGCAAATCGGCGAACGGCGCCACCGCCCCGTCGCGGATCACCAGCAGCTCCCCGTCCAGCACGCCGTGAAAATTCATTGCCGCCAGGATTTCCGGGAACGCGCCGGAGATGTCGTCGGCACCGCGGGAGAAGAGCCGCCGCCCGCCCGCGGTGGAGACGACCTGGACGCGGATACCGTCCCATTTCCACTCCGCCCGCCAGTCCGCCGGGTTCAGCGTGGCGAGGTCCGCCGCTTCCAGCGGGTGCGCCAGCATCGGCGGGCGGAACACCGGGGCGCCGGCCGGATCGGGCTTCGGCCCCCTGCCCTCCAGCCAGGCGAACAGGTCCGCATACGGCGGCGCTAGGCCGTGCCAGACTTCCTCGACGTCGTCGGCCGCCACCCCGCCGATCTCGGCCAGCGCGATCTTGGCGAGGCGGCCCGAAGCGCCGACTCGCAGCCCCCCGGTGATCAGCTTCAGCAGCGCCAGCCTGGTGGAGGCGTCCGTCCCGTCCAGCCACGCCGCCACGATCCCCGGCAGCGCGGATTTCGGCGCGGTTTGCAGCGTTTCGACCACCTCCGCGAGGCTTGGCGGTTCGGCCTGCACCGGTTTGGCCGGCCACATCAGGGCGACGGTTTCGGCCAGGTCGCCGACATAGTCGTATGACCAGTCGAACAGCACGGGGTCGGTGCGGGCGGCCGCCAGTTCCCGGATCAGCCCGGGCTTGGCGGTGGCGAACGCCAACTCCCCGGTGATCGCCGCCAGGCCGATGCCGCGGTCCGGGTCCGCCTCGGTGGCGAAATACCGCCGCAGCAGCGCGATCTTGGCGTTGCGGGACGGCGTGAACACAAGGCGCTCCAGCAAGTCGGCGAAGGCGATCATGACCCGAATGTGGACCGTTCGGCGGGAAACGCCAGTGCTGCGGCCGACGCCTGGCGTATCATCCATTGCGGCCCGGGCGTGGTGCTGGTAAGGAGCGCTTCCCCGTGGTCGGAGCGTAGCGCAGTCTGGTAGCGCATCAGTCTGGGGGACTGGGGGTCGTGGGTTCGAATCCCGCCGCTCCGACCAATGATTCAATGGCTTATCGTGGTAAACGTTTCGCTTAAAGTCGGGCGGGATACCAACCGGCAACCACATCGTTCGAACCGCTGATTGCGGCGCAATCGGGCAGACATTAATCCGCTTTACCGGCCCCCGTTCCGGTTCGTGATTTGTGCTCGGCGCGGCCGGCTCGATTGAGCAGGGCGTCGAAACTCCCCGAAGGGCAAATGTCCTACTGTAGAGTCGCGTGAGGTCCGCCAATTTTTTGGCGCTCAAAGCGGTTGGGCGGGTCCGGGAAAAAGACCGGGACAACATTGGTGTCGCGCTCGCGTCGGGGGCCGGCATCTCGGTTGTCAAAACCGCCGTGTCCATGGGTCCATCCAAACCCCGCAATATGCTGCGACTGAAAATCGCAGTGTCGGTGGTTCGATTCCGTCCTGGGCACCATTTTGGAATCATTAAGCTTTTTGGGGGTTTCGACCGGCAAAAATTACCCAAAAAATTTTGATCGATCCTGCCTGCGGACTCACTGCGGGCTCATTTGAATCTCTGGACTGGAGTGGCTACTGGGCTTGGTGAAGGGTAACTGCTCAACCCGGCTGAACGACAGAATCCCCGCCCAGAACGACACGAATCGCCTGATACGCATCGAGTCCGCGACGTGCCGCCGTGCCAACCACTGACCGAACGCCGGCAAACAGATCGGCGCCCCACTTCGAGCGGAACCCACCCGTCACCTTGCGGTACGTGGCGGTCGGCCGCAACTCCCGCTCACTGCCGTTGTTGTCCGGCGGCGCATCGGGATGCTCCAGGAAAGTGAACAAGCTGTTTCGCACTTTGCCGTAACGTTTTCGCAGCCGCCTGGCGTGCGGATTGCCCGGCACCAACGCCATGATCGTGTTCAGGTCACGATCCAGCCTTCGCAGATAACTCCGCCGCGTGCTTTCGGCCAGATTCTTGCGCCGCCGCGCCAGCACCACCGCCCGCAGCAGCAGCGCCTTCATGCGCGGGGCGAAAACCGTGTCCCCGGCGTCGATGGCGTATTGGCAATCACGCAATTGATGCGCCAGGCAGACCTGCCAGAGATCGGCATGGCCCTGCTGCGCGCCGTAGAGGTCGGACACCCAAATGCTCGGCCGGTAGCCCGCCATCACGCCGGTGACCACGGAGGCGGCACGGCTGTCGCGCACGACATGGATCACCACCTGATCGTTCTGGAACACCCAGTTCCAATGTGTGCGCCCGTCAATGCGCACCGATGTCTCATCGGAGCAGACGATGCGCGAACGGCGCAGCCTTGCAAGGATGGCCGCGACCTCGTTGTCGAAGCACGGCTTGGCCCGGCGCAGCATCGCATCCAGCGCGCCCTCGCTGATGCGCAGCGCATAGAGATGCAGGAACAGCTGCGACAGCCGGCGGTAGCTGATCGCGTGAGTGAAGCGCAGATAGATCGCCAGCGCCATGATGTTGGCGCTGAACGGCGAGGCGTCCTCCATGCCGGCAGGCACCGGCGCCAGGGTGATGCCGCCGCAGCACGGGCAATGCCCGGCGTAGCGCTCCACCCGCGTCACGAGGGGACGCACCACCGGCAGGTCGATGTGATCGTAACGGCTGTGCAGCAGCTGATCGGCGTCGGTCAGACCGGCCTGGCAATGCGCGCAGTTCGGGACCTTCGCGGTTATTGTTTCGTCGGGATCGCAGACCAGCGGACGGCCGCCGCCTTTGCGGCCGAGGCTGCCTTTGCGCGGTCCGGTGCGCTTGGCCTTCTCCGGCCGGTTCGGCTTCCGGCCTTTCGATGGCGGCAGGCTGGAATTGTCCGGGGTCTTGCCGGGCTCGGCGAGCCGCGCTTCAAGCTCGGCAATACGCCGCTCGGCCACGGCAAGGCGTCGGAACAACGCCCGGATCAGGGCGTCCTTCTCGGCGTGGCTCAGGTGGTCGAGGTTGGGAAGCTCGGGCACCCGGCGGTTAGAATCGACTCGGCCGTGACCGCGTCAAGAAGTTTTTTCAGGCGGGTCGATGCGGGGGTGGGCATCCCTCAAACCGCAGCCTGAACGGGGGATGAGCAGTTACGGTGAAGGAGGCGTTCGGCGGCCGGATGCTGGATGCCTCCGAATAAAAGCGGTCGAACAATTGACAACCCGGGTGTGACACTATTCGAAGCCTACCCAATGTGAGGGTGAGGATGACCGCAGCGAGCGCCGCTCCGCGGACGTGGACCACGGGAGCCAACGCCCGCGTCGCCGCGGCCCTCAGCATTGCGCGCAAGGCACGTAAGGCATCTCCTCGAGCTTGAACGTGAGGAATGGCCTCGACCGCATCCTCGGTGCCGTCGACAACCGTTGCCTCGACCTCGCACTGGCCATGCTGGACTGACCCATCCCCGATCCCGTTTCGGAGCTCGCCGAGGCGTGCGCGCTGTCGCCCGCCGCGCCATTTTCCAGCCTCGGCGAAGCCACCGGCTTCGGCGAGGTCGATGACGACGAACTCCACACCGCGCTCGGCTGGCTGCTGGAGCGCGAGACCCCAGACGCGCATCGCCGGGGAGGTCGAAGCCGAGGGGGAGCAGACACTTGGCCTCGTCCAGCAGTGCCGGGAGGTCGATCAACGTCGATATGGCGAGGCTGACAGCCTCCTTGCTCAATCGACATAACCGGGCCGTCAGCAGACAAGTAGCGTTCGATCGCCGCCATCCCCGCAGAGCCAATCAGCGGGGTACCCGCACGGAACCGGGAGAAAATTATTCCACTGCAGGTCGCGCCGCTGAACGAAGTCTTCTGATTTTCGGACCGATCCTCCGTTCGCACAATAGATCATCGGCCCGGGACTCCACAGCGTCACGTATTGTTGATTGCCCAACGGATGCACTTCATCTTGATACCGGAAACATAGATACAATTGCAGTCGGCAAACGCTCGTCCATATTGCTAAACGTTCCGGATAATATATTGTCGTGCGGCGCTGACGCGGCTGTCGGCGAAAATTGCGTTCATCTCGGCAAAAAAGCTTGGAACAATACGGTTGACAATATGGGCAGCACGCAGGAAACTTCCCTCGAATTGAGACGTTGCTTGTGCGCGGTTCGTCTCTTTATCCTGTACGGAAGACGCTGCAATGGTTAATCGGCAAGCGTGCTTTAAGCTGGCCTGTAAGTAAAAACTACGGATCTGGAGTTCGGACTAATGCCGGGAGCATCTACGATCGTCATTGCGCGGGAGGATTTGTCAATACCTGATGGGGACACTGGATCAAAGCGCGAGCTGAAACGAAAAGACAATGTCGAAACTCGGTTTTTCACCCTTATTCGCGAAAAGCAACCGGACGTAATTGTTCTCGACCTGCGGAACGCCACATCGAACGGCACGGCGTCGATCCGGAAAATCCGCCAGCGCAGCGACATCTCCATTGTCGTGATCCGAGACGAAACGGACAAGCACGAACAGGATTACCGCATAGCTGGCGCCGCTGAGTGCCTCCCTGCCCCGGTCGACATTATTGTTCTCAACACCGTGGTCCAGAAAATCATGCGCATAAACGGGGCCCAGACGCGTCGAACGGCGCCGCAGGCGGATACTTTTGAAGTCGAGGGAATGCTGTTTCGGCCGCGGCAGAATATTCTCAGTGCGAACGGCACCAGCGTCCAGTTGACGACGGCGGAAAACCATCTTCTCCTGCACTTCGTCTCGCGGCCGTGGACTGTTTGCCGGCGTGCGGAAATCGCCGAGATCCTCTACGACAAGGATCGCCCGGCGACGGATCGTGCGATCGATGTCGTCGTGACCCGGTTGCGAAAGAAGTTAACTTCGTTGCGCGGCATCGTGGCGGACAATCTGATCAAAACCGAATTCCGAACGGGTTACATGTTCGTCGGCGACGTATCGAGGACGCCACTATTCGATGATTCGAGGCAGGAAGCCTGAACCCTCCAGATGAATGTCACGGGAACCGAACGGGGGGAATGGTGAACGTTATTGCGCCTGAGACCATTGACAGGTCGAACGAATCCCATGACGGCTCAACCGGCTCGTTGCTCGGGAGCTTCGTGATCGCGGCGCGGTATCGCGGGATTCACCTGACTGTTTCGCAACTTATACATGACCATCTGCTTACCTCGGACGACGTTCCGGTTTCTCAACTTAACGCAATCGCGCGAGCTTCAGGACTGCGCGCGGTTGCCACAAGGCTGGCGTGGCCGGACCTTCTGGCGCTGGGCAAGGCGCTCCCGGTAATAGTACGACTCCGGAACGGAAGCTCGATGGTGCTCCTGCGGGCGGAGCCCAAGGCCGAGCCGCCAAAAGTGGTGTTGCAGGATCCCAACGCCCGCGAGGACGCCGTATTGGCATTGGACGAGTACCGCTTTGCCGCGGCGTGGACCGGCGAGGTCGTCCTGTTGAAGCGCGACTACAGGGTGACGGAGGACGAGCAACCTTTCAGCCTGCGGATGATAGCCGGCCTATTGCTGCGGGACCGGCGCATCGTCCGAGACATCGTGATCTCGGGGTTCCTCCTGGGCCTGCTGGCCGTTGCGCCGATCATGTTCTGGCGGTTACTGATCGATCGCGTGCTTTACTACCAGAGCATAAATACTTTCACTGTCCTATGCGTTGTCATGGCAATCCTGATCGGGTTTGAAACGGCGTTCGGCTACCTTCGCCGCCATATGGTGCAGATCATTCTCAGGCGCGTGGACGCCAAACTTTCCACTGATGTTTTCGATAAGCTTCTGAATCTGCCTGTGGACTTCTTCGAGCGAACGCAAACAGGTAAAATCACCCATGATATGCACGAAATCTTTAGAATCCGCAATTTTCTGACAGTGCAACTTTTCGGCACGATGCTTGATGCGCTTATTTTGGTCGTGTTCCTCCCGATCATGTTCTTCTTCAGCGCCATTCTTACCTTTTGCGTGCTTGGAATCTGTGCGGTGATCTGCATCTGCGTGATCCTGATGCTACCGACTATCCACGCAAAGGCCGCTAAAGTGGCCGAAGCGGAGTCCCGGAAGGGTAGCTATCTGGTCGAGACTCTGCAAGGGATCCGGACCGTCAAGTCGCTGGCTCTGGATGCGCGCCGCCGGCATGAATGGGACGTGCTTGTCGCAAACGCTGCCGACCGGCGTTTCGACGAGGCGAGCACTGCCAACACGCTGCAGACGCTGGTCGCTCCGCTAGGGCAGTTGATGATGAGCGGTGTTATCGCACTTGCCGTCTATCTTGTAATAACGACCCACGAGAACGTTTACATCGGGGCGCTGATGGCGTTCATGATGTTAACGCAACGGGTAGCGGCACCATTGCTACAGCTTTCGTTCACAGTGCAGCAGTATGATGAGGCGCGAATCGCGGTGGATTTGATCTCCGGGTTGGTGAACCAACCGCCCGAGGGGGGCCGTTCGGGGAACGGGGTGCGAACCCCGTTCGTCGGGCGCGTGGAATTCAGCGGCGTGCGCTTCTCTTATCGCGGAGCGGCCTCTCCCGCGCTGGACGGGGTGTCATTCACGATCCCTGCAGGCAGCACCTTCGGTATCATGGGACGCAGCGGTTCCGGCAAGACGACGGTGACCCGCCTGCTTCAGGCGCTTCACAGCAACTATCAGGGACTGATCAAGATAGACGGAAACGACCTGCGTCAAATAGACGTCGATCACCTCCGCTCCAGCACCGGCGTCGTACTACAGGAAAACTTTCTGTTCCGCGGGACGATCAGGGAGACAATCGGCGCCACGAAGCCGGACGCGACCTTTGAGGAGATCGTCCTCGCCGCCCGGCTCGCGGGCGCAGAGGAATTCATCGAGCGGCTGCCGAGCGGTTATGAGACCTTCATTCAGGAAGGATCGACCAATCTCTCGGGAGGCCAGCGCCAACGCCTCGCAATCGCTCGTGCGCTCATCAGCGATCCGCGAATCCTGATCCTCGACGAGGCGACAAGTGCGCTGGACGCGGAGAGCGAGGCGATCGTCAACGCCAACATGCTGCGGATCGCCGAGGGAAGGACTGTGATTATCATATCGCATCGCCTATCCTCGCTCGTGACCGCCGACGCGATCATGGTACTGGAGCGCGGCCAGGTTCATAATATCGGGCGGCATGATGAGTTGCTCGAACGGTGCGATATCTATAGCAGCCTATGGCACCAGCAGCACCGCCATCTTCGACAGGTTGCGTCCCATGCCGGGTGACCATCTTGATTCTCCGAGCCACGCGCTGATCCGGGTATTCCAGTCGGAGACGGGCGAAATTCGCAATGCTCCGGAGCCGCTAAGAGCGCGGGCCACGTTGTGGCTACTTGGCGCCCTTCTGCTGAGCCTGATTGTCGTCGCTTCCGTGTTCAGAATTGACCGCATGGTAACGTCACAGTTCGGACAGATCGTCACCACCGAGCCGACCACCGTATTGCAGGCGCTAGATCCGTCGATCATCAAGACGCTTGATGTCAAGGAGGGAGACCGCGTCCATAAAGGGCAGCTTCTGGCAACATTGGATCCAACCTTTACGGCAGCCGACGTGCGGGCGCTCCGAACCCAGATTGTGAGTCTTGACGCCCAGATCGCCCGCGACAAAGCAGAGCTTGCAGGCGAGACGTTTGGCGTGTCGTCCAGCACCGATCCGACGACGATCCTCTACGAAACCATCCAGAAGAACTACTTCGACCAACGCCAGTCGCAATATCAGTCGCAGGTCAAGTCGTTCGACGAACAGATCGCGCAAGCCCAGGCGACGCTGAGGCGATTGGGCAACGATCAGGAATATTACCGAAACCGAACCTCCGTGGCTCAAGAGATCGAAAAAATGCGGGCTGATCTTGAATCGACAAAGGTTGGCAGCCGGCTGAATCTCCTCCTCGCGGAAGACCAGAAACTTGAGATGCAGCGCTATAGCGAGGTCGATGCCGGAAGTGAAGTCGAGACCCTCCATCAGTTGCTGGCTACGATCTCAAACCGCGAGGCGTTCATCCAGCAATGGCTTGGTCAGGCGAGTCAGGATTTGATCGCTGGCCGCAACCAACGAGACAGCGCCGTCGAACAACTGGCAAAAGCGGAGAAACACCAGGAACTCGTCCAGTTGGTTGCGCCGGACGATGCCGTCGTGCTCAGCATGGCGAAATTGTCGGTCGGATCCGTGCTGCGGGAGGCCGATCCATTCATCACGCTTGCATTGTTGCGCTCGCCGATGGAGGCCGAAATATACATCCTGCCTCGCGATGTGGGTTTCGTCCGTCCCGGCGATCGGGCAACGATAAAGCTGGATGCTTTTCATTTCATCGAGCACGGGACAGCCGATGGCGAGGTGCTTTGGATCAGCGACGGCACCTTTAACGTCGACCCTAGCATGGCAAGCGTCCCGGCCGTTGCATCCAATGCCACCAGTTCGCCGGGACCGACCGGTTCGGGATTACAAAACAATTCCGCGGGATCGTCCTACTACAAGCTGCGGGTCCGCCTGACAAACACGCATCTAAGCAACGTTCCGGCCGGCTTCCGGCTGATCCCTGGCATGACGCTGGATGCCGATATCCACCTCGGCTCCCGCTCATTGATGTGGTATCTGGCCCGCGGATTTATGAGGGGGGTCGGCGAAGCGATGCGCGAGCCATGACCGGGTGGCGCTGGTTGCGGCTTGAGATCGACCGACGTCGGTTGTCGCGAGGACTCGCAGCGTATGAAAGCCAAAATTACCCTCTCGCCCTTCGGTTACTCACCGCAGCTGCGAACTCCGGCAATGCCGAGGCTCAATATAATCTGGGCCGGATGTTCGCGCGCGGACACGGCGTGATCTCGAACGCGCCGGATGCCGTGACCTGGTTTCGGCGTGCCGCGGAACAGGGCCATGCAGCGTCACAATTCGAATTGAGTCTCGCTTATGCGCGCGGCCATTCGCAAGAGCGCCTGGCGGAATTTCGTGACTGGTATCGGTTCGCCGCCGACCACGACAGCAGGAGCGCCGAGCAAACCGCATCGTTAATATTTCCCAATGGACTGGCAGTGGCCAGGGATCCGGCCGAGGCTTTTCGCTGGAGCCTTGCCGCCGCTGAGCAAGGCCTAGCGGAGACGCAGGCCAACACGGGCACGATGTATGCCAATGGTCTTGGATGCAAACAGGATTTCGCGAAGGCACGACGCTGGTACGAGCTTGCCGCGGCGCAGGGCAACGCGGAAGCAGAGTTTGGTTTGGGCACGCTGTATGCGAATGGACACGGCGTGCCCGTCGATCTTGCTGCTGCTTCGGCCTGGTACGCGCGGGCGGCGGCGAAGGGGAATGACGCGGCTCAGGTTGCCCTCGGACTGATGCATGCTTCTGGCAAAGGCGTCATCCGCGATCCCGCCGCGGCGGCCGTATTGTTCCGAGACGCCGCCGGTCGCGGCAACGCCCGAGCTCGTTACAATTTAGGATTATTATACCTCAGGGGCGACGGCGTACAGCAGGATCTTGCGCAGGCAGAGACCCTCTTTCGCAAGGCCGCGCGGCAGGATTACGCGCCCGCGATCCTGAGCCTCGCGCAGTTGTTGAGCGAGGGTCAACGGACGGCGAGCCACACCGAGGAAGCTGCGATTTGGTATCGCGCCGCTGCGGAACGAGGCATGGCCGAGGCTCAATTTGCGTTCGGACGCCTCTACGCAAAGGGCGAAGGCGTGCCGATGAATATTCGCGAGGCGGCAAAGTGGTTTCAGAAAGCGGCGGAACAGGGCCACACCGCCGCGCAGATCAACATGGCGGTATTTCATCTGCGCGGCACCGGCATGCCGCGCGATCCGGAGAAAGCCGCACAGTTATATCGTTCCGCTGCAGAGAAAGGCGCGACTGTCGCCCAGTTGCGACTCGGGCAATTGTACCTCGCCGGCGAGGGCGTCCCACGCAACGCGGAACTTGCTGCGCAATTGTTGCTGAAAGCCGCGGAGGCCGGCAATCCCGAAGCCGAAACCGCGCTCGGGCTGCTGCACAAGACGGGCGATGGCGTCGCGCTCGACATAAAGAGGGCCGAAATGCTCTTTAACCGTGCTGCCGACAGCGGCTTCGCGCCGGCTTGCTGGCAACTGGGGCAGCTATATTGCACCGACCAAGGCAGCGATCCGGATGCGACGCAGGCTGTGCGCTGGTACAAGATCGCGGCCGAGGCCGGTCATTTGGAGGCTCAGGTGGCGTTGGCCGAGCGCCATCTGCGAGGTGTCGGATGCGAAAGGGATGCGGCCGCAGCTGCAGGTTGGTTTCGCCGGGCAGCGGAACAAGGCCACGCGGTCGCGCAGTTTCGGCTCGGCACGCTGTACGGCGCGGGCCAGGGTGTGCCCCGTGACGCCGCCGCGGCAGCAAGGTGGTTCCGGGCGGCGGCGGAACAGGGCAATCGTTTCGGGCAATACAATCTAGCGGTGATGCTGATGAAGGGCCAGGGAGTGGAACGTAACACCCAAGAGGCCGCCACCTGGTTCTTCATGGCGGCCGAGCAGGAAGTGCCGGAAGCTCAGCTCGCGCTTGGCGACCTGTATGCGTCCGATCAGTTGCCGGCACCCGATCCCGACGCGGCCGATCGGCTGTATGCGCTCGCAGCGGCGCAAGGAAACCAGGCCGCGGCACAACGACTTTCGACGAGGGCCAGCAGCAATGCCGTCTGATGCACGGAAGCACCGCCTGGCGCACATGAGGGATCGGCATCGTCCCGCTTTGGCTCAACGTGTGATCACTCCGGAGTCGTGATAGAGATCATGCCCGACACAAAGGTCATTCCCGCCAGGACCGCTCGGCACCCCCGGATGGTCGTGAAACCGGTCCTGGCCGCGCCAGCGCCGTCCGCCGTGCCGCCGCCCCCGTCGCCGCAAACCGATGCCGGTGGTGACCCCGCTTTGCAGACCGCGGCTCGGCTGATCAGGGTGGAGCATGGCCTGCATGTGCTGTCGGTTGGCCCGACAGGTGGAGTGTCGGACGTGCTCGATGGGATTGCCCTGCCGGCGATCCAGATCAGTTCGCCGCCATCCGACCGGTTCGACCCGGTGGAAATCATAACCAAGTGGAATGACAACGGAGCGTGGCTAGGCAAGAACGGCGGCGTCGTCGTGCTGCGCTCGCCTCCCGGAGGGGGGAACCTGCTGATCACGGTTTACGCCGAACCGGGTGCGCCGCCGGCGTTTCCCGAGGACATCGAGGTTCGCCCGATCGACCAGCCCGCTCCGCGCGCCGAAGCCGACCGCATCGCGGTTGCGCGGCAGGTAGCGGCCGACAGGGACACAGCCGCGCCGGGTCCGCCGATTGGAACCCCGGCGGACCCGCCCGAAGCCGACCTGTGGATCACGCTGCATATCGAGCGGCAGGGCGACCGCAGCTTTCCGGCTCGGGGCTGGGTCGGGAACCTGGGGCGGCGCGTGCGGATCGAGGCCTTCAGCATCTCGCCCCAGGGCAAGCTGTCGCCGAACGACATTGAATATAAGGCGTTCGGACCGCAGGGTCGCGAGACGCGGTGGACCAGCGAGGGCAAGCTGTGCGGCACGCGCGGACGCGGGCTGCCGTTGACCGGCTTTGCGGTCCAGCCCCTGCCCCACCTGCGCGACCGTTTCGACGTGATCTACCAGGGCGCGTTCTTCGACAGCGGCATCACCGAACCCTGCCGCAATGGCGAGCCGTGTCTGCCGGCTCGGGCGGACGATGTGCTGGAGGCGATCAATCTGCGGGTGGTCGAACGTGGTTGACGATAGCGCGGTCATGGCCGGAACGGCGGTTGAGGAGGCGTCCGGCTTTGTGGACGGCATCGCGTCCGCCGGGGAAGCCGCGCCCAAGACCGTGCTGAATGTCGGGTGCGGATACCCGTTGAGGCGGCTGCTGCATCCATCGTTTCATGGCCCGGAGTGGCGGGAGTTGCGGCTGGACATCAACCCGGCGGTGAAGCCCGATGTTTTGTGCTCGATCACCGATATGCGGCCGGTTGGGGACGGGACGGTGGACGCGATCTGGTCATCACACAACCTTGAACACTTGCATCGTCATGAGGTGCCGATCGCGCTGGGTGAATTCGTGCGGGTGCTGCGGCCGGGCGGGAGGTTGCTGCTGACACTGCCGGATCTTCAGAGCGTGGCCGAACTGGTGGTGAAGGATCAGTTGGAGAGCGAGGCGTATATGTCGCGGAGTGGCCCGATTACGCCTCTGGATATGATTTTCGGGCATGGGGCTTCGTTGGCGCGGGGGGATCGTTTCATGGCGCACAAGTGCGGGTTCACGGTGACGACGTTGCGGGGGGTTTTGGAGGGGGCTGGATTTGGGGGGGTTAAGGTGTGGCGGGGGCAGTCGTTCGATATTTGGGCGACGGGGTTTAGGCGGGGGGCGTGAGGTGTCGGGGCCTTGGGAGGGCCGGCGTGATAGGGGTCACGGCGGGATCGCTATTTTTGGGGAACGGTTAGACTGATGAAGCGTATCCGTATGGCTACCGGGGAAGCCCCATCGTTAGTCTCGAAATTCGAAGACCAGCTGTTTGAAATCAGCACGGTCGAGGCTGACGCTGTCACCGGTGCTTTTAGAAGCAACAAGAGCCACAATCGCTTTGAGGTCCAAGTCACCTACGCTGACGGCGCCTTGGAATGGTTCTCCGTCCTGGCCGATCTCCCCTACCAAGGCACCGCGCCGGACCTCCTAGGCGTGGGTTGCGCGTTTTCGTTCCAGCTCCAAGAACCGTTCGAAACCATCAGCTTCGAGTTCAAACACACCCCCTCGCTGAACGCTATTCTGACAAGAGACGGTCGCCTCACGAAGCCGGGCAAAGCGAGCGCTTCCAAAAGCAACACCGTCATCCTCTTCGATGTGTCCGACCTCGTCTATTACATCGGCCACCACGATAATCTGACAGGCATTCAGCGCGTCCAGGCTTGCGTCCTGCTGGGGCTGGTCAAAGGCCACCCGGAGCAACGCCGCGAATACATTTCCTACAACAACGTAAGCGGCGAATTTAACGTAATCGATCGCGAGTTTTTCGAGGCTCTGCTTATCGACCTATCCCTGCCGGTCGCCTCCCGCACTTGCGCCTTCGATCCGATGGAGGCCCGCCGCGGCATCCTGCCGCAATCATACCCCCTTTCGGACATCCGCCTCGAACCGGCCGAACGCCTCGTAGTCTATTTGCTTGGCGCGGCCTGGGTTAACCGCGATTACTTCCACCGCATCCTCGACCTCAAGCGAACCTACGATGCGATGTTCTGCATCACCATCCACGATCTGATACCGATCTACGCCCGCGAGACCTGCGACCAGGGAACCGCCGTCGTCTTCGAGGAATTCCTCCGCAAATCCTTCCTCTTCGCCGACCACTACTTCGCCGTGTCGGCTCACACCGCCTTCGACCTGCATCGCTACGCCGCGTCGCTTGGCCGCACCAACGTTCCGGTCAGCGTCATAGAAAACGGCCACTGCTTCGACGAATTCATCCCGCCCAAGCGCGGCGGCGCGTCCGAGAAGGACATGCGCCGCCTGGACCGCGACGGCTACGTCCTCTTCGTCTCCACCATCGAGGGCCGCAAGAACCACACCTATATCTTCGACGTCTGGCAGGAATTGAGCCGCACCAGGCCCAACCTCCCGGTCCTGCTCTGCGTCGGCCGCTTCGGCTGGCGCGCCGAGGGCTTCCTCGAAAAGATGCTGATGACCGACAACCTCGGCAACAGGATCCGCGTCCTGAGCGAGATCTCCGACGCACAGCTTGACGCGCTGTATGCCAAGTGCCTCTTCACCGTCTATCCGAGCACCTACGAGGGCTGGGGCCTCCCGGCGGGTGAATCCCTGTCCAAAGGCAAACTCTGCGCTATGAGCGACCGCTCCTCCCTCCCCGAGGTCGCGGGCGAGTTCGGCGTCTATTTCGACGTGGACAGCGTGGATGACGGGGTCGCCAAGATCTCCCGCCTGATCGACGATCTTACTTACCGCCAGCAGCTCGAACGCGACGTCCAGGACCGCTTTGTCGTCAGAACCTGGACCAAGGTCGCCGAAGAACTGGTCGACTACGTCGCCAAGCTCCCTCTGCCCCGCAACCGAGCCTTTCCGGTCTTCAAGATCGGCCAGGAATACAAGCTCTCCCAGCTCCCGCCGCGCAACATCACCGCCCTGGGTGCTGCCATGATCAGCCAGGTCCAGGGCGCCCGCCGCGGCCCGCTCAGCGGATACATCAACCGTGATGAGGACCTTCTCGCTGCCCAATCCTCCCGCTTCGCCACCGGCTGGTGCGCGCCGGAAGACTGGGGCACCTGGGCGCGCTACCCGGATTGCAGCCGCCTCTATTACGTGCGCCCCGACGCGGGCGCGCGCGAACTCATCGTCTACGAGCGCGTCCGCGTCGTCGGCGCGCTGGTCGGTTCTACCCTCTCCGTCAGCCTCAACGACGCGCCGGCCAAGGACTTCATCATCGAGCAGGAACGCTTCCTTTTGCGCGTCAGCGGGCCGATCGAACGCGACCCGGACGGGCTCGCCGAACTCTCGCTCCGCTACCGTGTCCACGGCCCCCAGGGTATTGCGGCCAAGCTCGACGAGATCGACGGACGGCGGCTCGGGCTCGGCATCGAGTCCACGCTCATCCTGCAGGACAGCGACATCGCCCTGCGCCTGACCATCATCGAGACAGCGCTCACGGGGGCGGCCCTCGGCCTCGGACGCCCGCGGCGCATCAAAACGCACGAGCGCCTGCCGCCCTCGCGCCGCCGCAAGCCGGCCACGATCGAGGACGCGGCCGAGGCGCCGGCGGAAGAAGATGTCTACTCGACCTTCGCCGCCGAACGCACGCTGGACGCACCCAAGATCGAGATCGGCGAGCGCGTCCTGTTCGGCCAATCGAATACGCTCCGCTCGAACCTGCCGGCAGGGTCCTTGCTCGGGCATGGCTGGTTTCCGCTCGAAGACGAGGCCGTCTGGTCAAATTCCACCCAGGCGACGGTCAATTTCCGCCTGCCCGCGGGCGTCGAGCGCGTATTCATGCTGGCCGTGGAGTTTCGCTGCATCGCCTCGCCTGCGAGCCCGGCAGCGCTGACGGTGGCCCTCAATGACGTGCGCGTCTGGAGCGACATCGTCGCCGGGAGTGACTTCCAGCACCGCCGCTTCATCGTCGATAGCGCGGTCTCTCCTTACGACAACGCCTTCGTCGCCGTCCTGCAGACCGACCGCCTGATGTCCCCGGCGCAGCTCGACCAGGGCGACGATCACCGGGAGCTGGGCATACAGTTGCGCGCGATGTCGCTGGAAGCGATCCCGCGCCTGGCGCCCCGGGTGATGCATAACGTGGGCAACGAGGGTGCCGCCGGGCTTACGCTGGTGAACGGGTGGTATCCGCTCGAAGCCTCTGGCTGCTGGTCGATGGCAGAAGGCGGGCGCATCGTCACCAGCATCGACGGGATGACGGGGGCGGGGCAAAAGAGCGTGCGGCTGATGATCGAGGCGCGCGTTTTCGGGACCGCGAGGATGGGGCCAGCGAGCGTCGATCTTGTGGTGCAGGGACAGGTCTTGGTCAACTGGTGCTTCGAGGATGACCGGGTGTGCCAGCAGACGGCAATCCTGCCGCTGGCGGAGGTAGGAGACCGGCAGTTGCTGGATGTCACGCTGGTGCGGCGTGATGGGGTCTCGCCGGCGGATGTAAGCGACAGTGATGACCGGCGACGGCTGGGGGTTCTCCTTATGGGGGTGAGGATCGGGGAAGTTGAACTCTTCATGGACGAAACTGACGTTTCGGTCGGAGATCACGAGATGGAAGCGGCAACGTGACCCTTGGCTTGAGATGGTGAAAGCAGTGAGAACGTTTGAGTGAGGGGAAAATGCGTCAAAATGGGCAATGGTTATCGACACTTTCGACGACAGTGGTGGCGCTGTCGTTAGTTTTTTTTCTAAACGATTCTTCAAACAGCGCTGAACCGGGTAAAAGTCCCTCTAAGAGCTCATCATTGGTCGACAAAATCATTCTAGGATATCAAGGCTGGTTCACATGCCCTGATGACAAGACAGGCCCGAGGAACTGGGGGCATTGGATTAACAGCGACGGTACGCCAGCTGTTGACATCATCCCGGACACCTCTGACTTGCCGCAGCAGCCTGGGTGCCGAGCCCCATTTATTCGCGATGCGAACGGTCGGCCGGTGATGCTGTATTCGGCACAAAACGAGACCACAGTTGATGGCCAGATGCGCTCCCTGGAGCAGTTTAATATTGCTGGGGTTGCCTTGCAGCGCTTCGTATCCGAACTACGAAACCCCGTTCTGAAGCAGGCGCGCGATCAGGTATTGGTCAACCTCCGCACTGCGGCTGAGCGACACGGTCGGGTATTCTTCATCACCTACGATATCACCGGGGCGCGCCAAGACTGGGTACAATCGATAGAGCAAGACTGGAACACTCTTGTTGCCTCAGGCGTTACGACCAGTGCGGCCTATCTTCAGGACCGGGGACACCCAGTAGTGGAGATTTGGGGGCTTGGATGGGACAATCGGCCGGCAAAGCCGCGTGAGACCCTCGGGTTGATGAAATTCTTCACCCAGAACCCGGACGAAAATCTTCGTACCAGCGTGATCGCTGGCGTGCCGGTTGGATGGCGCGATATGATGAAACGTAAATCTAACAATCCAAGTTGGGATGATGTGTACAAGTCGGTGTCCGTAATAAGCCCGTGGATGATCGGAGCCTTTAAGGACAAAGAGAGTGAGGACAAATTTATCGATAGCCGAGTGAAGGGGGACATTGCGTTTGCCCGCGCCAACGGTCAAGTCTACATGCCGGTCATTTTCCCTGGCTTCTCCTCATTTAACCAATCGCATGGTCAGCAGGCGTTCAATAGCCGGCCGCGCAAATGCGGCGGATTTTTGAATATGCAGATATCTTCGATGCTCGCACTCGGAGTCACTAGTTTCTACGGCGCCATGTATGATGAGGCCAATGAGGGTACGGCTTTGTTCAGGGCTAGGCTTGATACCATCTCATCACCTGGCGCGCACTTCTTGGGATCTGAAGGCGGATGCGATCACGATGGGACATTGTATTTGTATATTCTCGAACAACTTTCGCATAAGTTGTCCGAAAATAAAAGATAGCACGTCTTGGTGGACTCTTACTTGAAGCGAATCTCATTTGACCTTCAACCTTAAGCGCGAATGGCCTGAATGCATGCGATTCGGAAGGGAAGTCTTTGATGAGCGGCGATGTGAACCTACAAACGGCGAATAATAAGTTTGCACTGCTTTCGTACGAAACGGTCAATCTCGGGGATGAGATACAGAGTCTTGCTGCTGCACAGTTTCTTCCCAGAGTTGATGCCTATATCAACCGAGAACAAATGAACCAGTTCGTCCCGGCCGATGAGCAAATTCACCGCTTGTTACTGAACGGATGGTTTATGCACAATCCACGGAATTGGCCACCATCGAAGTTCATTGAACCTTTGATTATCTCCTTTCATCTGAATAGCGTGGTCGGGGAAGCGGGCATTGCGCCAAATTCCGCAATGCTGTCTGGTGCGGGCATAGAGTATTTAAAGAAATTTAGCCCAATTGGTGCGCGTGATACATCGACGCTCGCATTGCTGGAGGCGGCAGGCGTAGATGCATATTTCTCCGGATGCCTAACCCTCACGCTGCCTCGCCCATCGGTAAGCCGCGACGATGACCTAATCGTCGTGAACGACATTCCTGCACTTACCCTGCGTCACCTGAAATCCTGCACCAAAAAACGAGTCTGGGAAGCCGATCAGAACACGGCTGACAAAAACCGGCTGCGACGGTTTTCAAGTGCCTATAAGCTTTTAGAGACATATGCTCGAGCCAGTTTCGTTGTGACAACCCGCTTGCATTGCGCCCTCCCATCGCTCGCTTTTGGCACGCCAGTGCTGTTTCTAAAAGCGGATCGTGATGCGCTGCGATTCGAGGGTCTCGATACCTTACTGAATAGCTGCAGCGTGGCTGACTTTCTGACATATGAAACCTCCCGAATAGACAATCCCGCCGAGAACCCAACTCGCCATCTGTCCATTCGCCAGCGGTTAATCGAGACGGTAGAAAAATTCAGCGGCAAGCATGGCTGCAGGGAGCAAGGTCCGTTTCACAGCGTCTTTGGAGTGGAGCCGCATCTACTCCAGGTAGTTGAGGCGGCCTACCGGGGTATTCTTCACAGGGATCCCGATGAGGAAGGTTTTCTTGTTTACTCGACACTTCTCAAACGGGAGGGTTTAACTGGTGGCACGGAAAAGATGATAAGACAGATGCTTATCAGCCCAGAATGTGAGGCAATGCGGCATAAGTCAGTCCCACACCAAGTTCCTTTGCCGTAACCGTCGCGCCACAAAAGTGTCGGTCTGAAAGTTTTGCTCCTGTAGAACAGTAAATATCCCCCGGCAAAACCGGGGGCTTGGGGCTTTAGAGCCTCGGCCGCTCAAAGCGGCCGGGCTGGGCCGCTGACGCGGCCCAGGAATTGTGAGCCGCTAAAGCGGCTGTCGGGTGCGCTGACGCGCGCCCGGGTTCACGTGGCCACTGAAGTGGCCGTCACCGCCAGAGGTTATCCGGCTCTCTTTTTGCTCCGCCAGTTTGCGGAACACCTCGCTAAGATTATGGCGCAACTCCACATATAGCGTCTTCCGGGGGCACTTGGGAATGAAAACAGCGTGGTATTTGCACTCCCACTTGCTGTGATTTAGGCTCCCCAACTCGTTCATCGATGCGACTCCAAGATTGTGTGCCTTGGCGGCTTGCGAGGCGGAGTTTTATCGATGGAAAACCGGGGACTACCCCCGCAAACGTGAAACTCTAACTGCCTCCCCGACAGAGCTGGGGGAACTCCCAGGGGGATTACGATTTCCGGGTAGGCGGTAACGTGCTCTCGCGCCTTATCGTCCAGCCCTTAACGTCTCTCTCGGGATTCCTTCTAATGGCCGCTTCGCGGAATACGCTCGGAGACAAAAATAGATCCGTCGAAGAAGAAGTGTTCTATAGGAAAATCCTTCCATTGTATGGTCAGTTCGTCTTCGCGCAGCATAAACGTGCCAATGCTTCCGTTTGCCTCGTGATAGACATGCTTGAGATCGGTGAACAGGAACAGGTTGGACTTCCAGTCCGGGTGCGTCGCGCTGATCATTTTAACTCGCGGGGAATGGTCAAACCGCAGTCCCAAAGACAAAAGGCACTTTGTAGCTTCGAAAATACTGCGATTTCGGCGCTCACTAAGACTATCTATATTCCGGTCCTCATGGGGATGGTATGCATGAATAACCGTCAAGCTAGTCTTCTTTAAATGATACCCACTAGCAAGTACCCTTTCATCGAACTCGCGGTCCTCGTAGCCATAGCCGTAGATTTGTTCGTTGAAGCGAAAGCGCTCGAGCAAAGTCCGACCCAAAATAAACCAGGAGTTTCCATGCGAAAATGGGTCAGCTAGGGTTTGTATGTTGCTGAGTGACTCCGACACCCCTTCAGCTTCGTGACGCTGCCAATACACTTGTGGAACTCCGTAGCACGTCTCTGGCATTTTAAAGCTTTTACGTAAAACAACCGTATCGCTATCACAAAGCATCATCCAGTCATAATCGTTACTTACCGCGTAATCGATTGATACATTCCTAAATTTAGCAAGGCAAAAGTATCGTCGTTCCGCTTCTATATCATGATGGAATGGATCGGTCCTGATGACGCGTCCCCCAAACATTACAGTAATATCGGTAGGAATTTCCGATTGGTCTGTAATCAGGACACTATCAAATACATCATCTGAGTCAACTAATTCGTCCGCTGATTTTTGTAGGGAAATGCTCTTACGCATCCTACGAACAAATTTATCGCCTCCAGTCAGGCAGTATGCCAGTAAGATCCTCGTTCTCGGTGCCACTTCCGTTAGCATAATGGATATCCTTCTGACGCTATGACGCCGCCCGCTTGTTTTGTCAAGCGACGTTGCCGCAGTTTCCCATAATCGCAAGAAGCCTCCGCTCGCTAGCCTTTGACCGCCGCCCGAGCGTGTCACCTCGATCCCACGGCGTAGCGTTCAATTGAACTGGGGACTCGGTGTGGTGGCGTACCGTCATCGGCTCCCCGGATCGCGTTGAATGACCGGCTATGCCCACAGTTAAATGCCCCCCACCGCGGCGTTGGAAAAAACCTGGCAGATCATCGATATGTAGTACGCACCGAACGCGCCCGTCGCTGGAGATCCTCCCGAGAAGCAGACACAAAAGGCGTCTGGCGATGATCCGCAGTATCTGTCAAGAGTGCTGCTCGTGGCCCGCCGTTCCGTAGAATTTCGTTGCCCAATTTGCGAAGACGTCGATCTCGGCATCGGAGATGTCGCGACTGAATACGAGCACCCGCCAGATGTAGCCATCCAAAAAAAGTGACGGGGGGCCACCGAAAGCCTTCCTGGCGCCGACCGTTACGGAATCGGGTGGCGCGGCGGTGCTCTCGTTTGCTAACGCTATTATAGGGCTATGGTTTCGAGCAAAACTTACAAGACCAACTGGATTGTTAGACCTTCGGCCGATGAGAATTTGCGGCTTTGCCGCTTCAGGGGCGACGTTGTCATCCACATCTATGGAGAAACCGCCCTGCCTGAATGTCCAACTGGACTTGGTAGGAACAGCGAGTAGCGTGCTGCGGTTGGCATCGGTCCCGGCTAGGGTACCGGCACCTTGGCTGATATCGATTAATGCGGCATTCGACACGCTATGCAGTTGTGCTACGATAGCCACCGTATGAGCTTCCGAAAAGCAGGTTATACCATTGGGGGAGGCTAGCTCAGCGCTATTGGTTATGAGATCCGTCCAGTCAAGGAATTGGTGCAGCTCTGACTGAAAGCGCGCTGCATAGCGGCCACCAACAATAACACGCGACGGCTGTGCCTCGGACGTGGTTTGAATGGCAACGCCCGGGAGACCATCGGCGCCGCGCGCTGCCGAAATCGTACCGTTCGCAAGCGTGAGTAACGCGTCGTTGTCGAAGTCAAGAGATCCAATTAACCCGTCAACAATCGGCGAGGGCACGCCGCTGCCCAGCCCCTGCGATGCAGTGAAGCTTAAAGTGTTTACAGCTCCTGGGCCTTTAGCTTTGGTCGGTTCGTACGGGCCAGTTGAACCGGATTCAATCGCTCCATAGATGGAAACCGCCCCCTCGTCGATCGCGATGTCGGTTTTTTTTTCAGGTTCATGAGATTCATTTGCGAAAGCGACGAGCTGACCTGGCTCTTCGACCCCAGGAGAAACTATCGGTGCGGTCGACACATCCCCTTTTGCCGTCCTATCGAGACCGAAAAATCTCATAATCCACATGCCAGTAGCCAACCCTCGTCTCCATTATTAGACGCCTATTCGAAAGGGAACCTTATCCGCGTGCCACCCGGCGAACGAATATGAACGCAATCCATACAATTCCGTACATCCCGGCTAATTAGCTCTGCTCAAGCTCGAGCCTCCAGACGCAAGATTTTGGTAAGATCAAACCAATGACGAACTGACTTGGGACCGGACGTTCCACTGTTACGATCGCCTTTCAACTACCATCCGTACATTATATTCATAACAATCCAGATTGTTCGTCCAACACACTGGTTGGTGCAATAGGGCTAACTCAATTTCTGAAACAGCTCTCGAACTCGTGACGGGCTTTAGACAACCCGACACGGATGATATGACATCAGAAATGTCGGTCCCCCGGGCGGCCGGACAAGGCTTCGTCAGCGTAAACAACCGCGAACCCAGTGTCCGCATCGGCTCCTTCATGGGCGAGGCTGCGGGGTCCGCCAGCTGCTCTGTCATTGACGGAATCTCACGAAAGCAGCGCGTGTTAACTCTCACTAGTGACAAAACCACCGCCTATCGATCAACCTCTCCTCCAAATCCCACACCCCGCCCGCACCACCCCCATCCAAGCCCCCACCGACGGCGTCCGGACATTATTCAACGGCTCAAACCGGTCAATATAACCCTCGATCAGCCGATCCCCGACCCGCTCCGCCGTCCCCACCTGCTCGGCCCGCTGCGCTGGCCGCACCCACAGCAGCCAGTTCGGCCCATACCGCCCCAGCGCCTCAACCAACACCTCGATCCGCTCCCGCCCGGATCGGCCGGCATCGTGAAAGCAGAACAGCTTCTGCGCCGCCTCCAGATCCTTGATCAACAAGCGTGCCATATACGGCAGCCGAACCATCTCCCGCTTCAGGACATCCTCCGCCCTGGCGCCGGCGCTCTGGAACGCGAAGGAGTGGTTCTTGAACCCGAACCGCCGGTCCAGCACCTGGAACTCCGACGCGCCGTCCAGCTCGATCGCCAGGTTTTCCGCCGCCCCCAGCCCGTCGAACCTGGCGTTCAAAGCCGCCAGCAGGTTCGGCAGCGGGGTGGCGGCCCAGCGGAACAGCCCCCACGGCTCCACCCCGCCGATGCGCTGCACCAACCCCAACTCGCAATTCTCCCCCAGGCTCTGCAGGTCCATCAGCATCGCCTTGTCCGCCGCCGCCTGCCCGCCCGGCGCTGCGTGGGCGGGACCCTCCAGCGGCGCGAACTGCAAGGAGGACAACCACACCCCGAGTTCCCTGGTATCCCCTGCCCCCCCCGGTTCACCTGGCGCCCGCGCATCCGGCATCTGGAAGACGATTTCCGTCGGGGCGTCCCGCTTCAGCGCCTCCGCCGGGACATGCAGTTCAAAATGCGCGGTTCCCCGCAGCACCAGCCGGGCGATCGTGGTGCCATTGACCGCGACATGCAGGCGCTGGAAGCGCGCGATCCCCTGCTGCACCATGGGCCCGGCGCGCAGTTTCAGCGTGTGGTCGCAGTCCGCCGCTCCGGCGGGAAGCTGCAGCACGCTTTTTGGCCCGAGCGTCCAGGTATACTCCGCTTCAGGATGCGACCAGCCCGCGATCAGGGTTTCCTGCCCGGTGCCGCCGGCGCGAAAGTCGATCTCAAAGCGCGACAAACTGCTGTTGCCCGACACTGAAGTTCCGATCCTCCCGACCTTGGCAATATTACATGAATGAGGCACGGTTCCGAAAGGGTGGAAATGAATCACCAAAAGCCGATGATGTTGCCTTGCATCATGGCCGGCCGGGAAGCGGGTCGGCAGGCCGGTCCATTGCATCGAGTGTGAGGTTTCGATTAAATATCATCAGACTTCAATGCTGACTCCTAACGCTCAGGTGGAACTTGTTCCGTGGCCGCATAGATGCCGTTACCTCTTCCGGTTATGTCGAGGGGTGGGCGTTCAACCCCGACGCGCCGATGCGGCCGCTCGCAGTGTCTGTCCTCGCAGGCCACCGGGTAGTCGCGCGGGGTATCGCCAACCGCTACCGCTGGGACCTGGTGGATGCCGGATACGGAACCGGCTGGTGCGCGTTCCGCCTGAAGCTGTCGGTTTCGGTCAACCGGTTGCGCTGGCAAGCTCTCTCATTATGGGACCTTTCGCGGCGGACCGAAATCCGGGAGGCTGACGCGGCGCCGCCCCTGGCCGAGGACCAAGAACCCGCCCTTTCGTCGCTGGACGACATCATTGCGGACGATCCGACGGTGGTGCATGCGATCGAGCAGTTGCGCGGGTGCGGCACGGCCTTTTCGGACTTCATTGCGACCGAGGGCGTCGATGAATTTGTCCGTGCCGCATACGCCTACGTCCTGGGCCGGCCCACGGATGCAGCCGGTCTGACGTCGTATACGGCCGCGCTGCGGGGCGGGTCGCTGTCCCCATACGGGCTGCTGAAGGCCCTGTATGACGACAATGAGTTTCGCTCGACCCCCCGGCACCTGATCGCGCCGCCCGAACCCGGCTTCGTGTTCAACAGGTCGTGACACTGTTCAGCGGCGACAGCCTGCTCGTTTCGTTGCCGGGTGCCGAGGTCGGGCACATGTCCCTGGCGGGATCCCTGGTGGAACCGGAAGCAGTGCTGGCAAACCCGCTTTCGCTCGAACTGCGATCGGCGCTTGAAATCGTGGACGAGGAGGCTCGGCGTCGCGGCCTTCCGATCATGTGCGTCGCGCGGCCTGAGGTATTCACGCATGGCATGTCGGAAGCCTGGTTCCGAGACCGGATCAGTCCGTCCCCGCAGCATGTTTGCCTGAGCGACGGATCCGCCGTGAAGCATCTGCCGGGCGTGCCGACTCATGTCTTCTTCTACTGTCTGCCGTTCCGCGACGCTATCGCCGCGCTGCGGCGGCTGTCCCGCCGCGCACCGGAACTGGCGATCAACCTGCGCAGTCAGATCAATACCTCGGTTGAACTTGGGCGGGGGCCACATCGCGCCCGGCCGGAGTCGGTCTATCTGCCGCGAACGACGCCGCTTCGGCACCGGCCGTGCACGCTGCTGCCGTTTTTTCTGAACCGGGACTCGGCGGAGGACAGCGCCAATCGGATTGGGCAAGCGGGGCCGGTCGAAGTCGAACGCCTGGCCGGCTTCAGCCGATTGCTTTACCTGCCGCTTACCGAGACGGCACTTGACGACCGAGCGTTCGCGCGGGCGGTTATGGATCTGATTTTGCAAAGCTTCTTTGATCCGACAACTCTGCTCGTCCTGCGCTTGCCTCCGGACGTGCGGGGGCCTTCCTTGGTCCGAGGCATCACGACGCTGCTCGCAGCGGCCGGTCCATCGGGCGTGGTACTGCCACGATCAAGCCCGGCGAACATCCTGTTGGCGATGCAGGATCCGGAGGAGGATCATGTCATTTTCGAGCGGTTCCCGCTGTTCATCGTAATCCATGAATCGTTCGATTTCTGGCGTCATACCTCCGGGTTCTATAAACGGGCCCGGGAGGTGACGGTTCTGGCGGAACCGGAGACGGCGGCCAGGGCGGGCTTTTTCCGCTTCGACGTTTCAACGATCTATGGTGCCAAAGCGGTTCGCCGATGCGTCGTCGATCCGACGGATCCCGATTGATCGCCATCCGAGCCCGCAGTCAGTGAACTACCTTTCGTCCCGGCCCAAGGTCACGCTCGATGTGGCGCCGTTGATGGAAACGCACTGGACGGGCATTCCCGTTTTCACCCGGCGTCTTGTTCAGTCATTGCTCCGGCACGGCGGCGTCGATCTGGAGTTCATGATCGAGCTCACTCGGGTTCCGGCCGCCGCGGTGATGACCGCGATCAATGCAGGCACTGGAGTCTTTCTGCGCGAAAGATTTGAGTCGTCGTCCGCTTTCGCGTCGGTCGTGGCCGACAGGACGGGATGCCTGCTGTATCCGTCGGTCAAGAGCAGCTTCGGGGTGGCCAAGCGTGAGGCCAGCACCATCCATGACCTGAGCACGCTGTTCATGCCGGAAGTTCATGAAGAGTCGAATATCGCTTACCATCTCGACGCCATGGCGCTTGAGCTCGCGACGGACGAGGTTGTCTTTTGCATCTCGGAAGCGACGCGCGCGGCCTTGGTGTCAGCGTTTCCATCCGTCGCCGGCAAGACGCGGATGGTGTTCCAGTATGTGGACTGGCCGGCCCACTTCGAGCTGATGGAACGCAACCTGCCGCCTCTGCGATTGGGACCTTATGCAGTGGTCGTCGGCACCATCGAGCCTCGCAAAAATCTCGGTCTTATACTGAGCGCGCTATCGACCCCGGAGTTGCGGCGCTCGCGGTTGCGGTTCGTCGTCGTTGGCCGCAAGGGCTGGAAGGTGGATCAGTTCATGGCCGCGCTGCCGGCGGAGGCTCAGGACCGGGTGCTGTTTTCCGGCTTCGTATCGGAGTTTGCCAAGTACCGATTGATCAAAGGATCCGAGTTTCTGGTATTCCCGTCGGTCTATGAAGGCTTTGGAATCCCGGCGCTTGAGGCGATGGCGCTGGGCAAGCCGGTGCTGTCGTCCTGGAGTTCGAGCTTGCCGGAAGTGATCGGTGACGCAGGAGTATACTTCGATCCGCTTTCGGTGACAGATTTTGCCTCCGCTTTCGCGACGATCGCACACCCGCAGAAGCTGGCCGAGCTTTCCGCCACTGCAACCGCCAACAGTGCGGCATTCAACTGGCAGAGAATGGCGGCCCCGGTGGTCGAGTGGGCGCTATCCTGACCAGAAACGACGGCGCGTCCCGCCCTGACTGCGGCAACAATGACCGCGATATCAGGCGTGGAATGTGACGACCGCCAAAACGGTGTTGCTAACCTGTGCCGGCTAGGCGACGATTCTTCGAGCGCCGCCCGGGCGCCGGCTTTGCAGGCCTGCCGCCCCCATCCGTCCGATCCGCCGTTACAAGGACCGACAAGCCGCTATCGACGCCCGCGCCACCGATGCTCAGGAGAGGGTCCATGATCTCAGATTCCGGCGCCCGCGCAAAGTTTTCCATTATCCTGGGGATAAATTCGCCCCAGCGCCGACTGTGCTTCCACATATTGTAAAGCATGAGGCTTTGCCGCAAGCGCGCATTCCCGTCACAAACGAGCCGCATCGACTGGCGCTCCAGGTGATACAATTCGACCTCGGGCGTGTAGTAGACCTTGAGACCTTGCTCCTGAACACGTTGGCAAAGATCGGAGTCTTCGAAATCGCCGATCACGTACTCCTCGGACATTCCCCCCAACTTGTCGAACAGCGCGCGACCGATCATCAGGCAGGCGCCGGTCACGGCCGGAACCGGTTCCGGCCCGGCATGCGTGTCGAACTGCACCGAAAGGCCCTGTCCGGGATGGTCGTTCTCCCAGCACCCGGGAATCATCCGCGACGCACGGAACTTCATCCCCGCGTGCTGGATCGAGTCGTCCTCAAACAGCAGGCGGCAGCCAAGTACACCGCACCTGTCGAGACTGTCATAGGTTTTCGCCAAATGGGCGACCCATCGGGGCTTGTCCGGAAGCACGTCAGAGTTGAGTAGCAGCAGAAGCTCTCCCCCTGCAATCGCCGCGCCGGCATTGTTTGCAGCGGAATAGCCGCCATTTTTACGTTGAACCAAGGTACGGAAGGAGACGCCGTACACGTCGTGCAAGAACCGGCACATCCTGCCGAACTCATCAGCCTTCGTCGGATCGTCCAGAACGTAGATAAGCTCGACCGTTCCGGTACGGTTGTGAAACTCCGGATCGTTGGAGAAACGCGCGATCTGATGGCGAATGAAATCCAACCGGCCGTAAACCGGCACGATGACCGACACACGAGCCTCCGACGGCGGGCTGCCGTACACGACCTCCGTCGGGCTTAACCCGCGGCCGCGTGTTTGCGACCAAAACCAGTCCACCGCTGGGGAAATCGCGCGCTCGAACAGGTCGGAAAGATCCGCGTCTTCTTGCTCCGCCAGCGCCACGGCTGCCTCGATTCCCTGGAGCGGCGGCAGTTCGGCCGGGCAAACGAACGGCGCGCGCCTGATCGTGCCGCCCACCATGACGATCTCGAGAAACCAGAGCAAGTCTACCTGATCCAGCGCCTCGATCGCAGCGAACGTCGCGAACCCGCAGTCGGTGAGCGCAAGCGCTCCAATTTCCAACCCCGGCATATCGGGCGTGGACTTGCTCGGAAGCGGGGTGTCGAGCACTACGCGGCGGCCAAATAAGCTGACCAGCGCAATTTCTTTTACCGTGTCCATGTCATCGGGTATCAGCCAGCCCGCCACCAGCATGCCCCTGGTTCCCACCCTGATGGCCACGTCTACATGGCAGTTTGCCCCGGAACGCCCGAAATGCGCGCCGTGGTCTTTTACCATGTCGATCTGCTTATGGATCTGTCCTGTCAACGCATCCAACCACTCGGGCAGGCGCGCCGATCGGCCTTCTCCCGGCCGCAAGGCGGTCAGCAGGCGTTCAATGACGCGAAGCCCGTAATCGACAGGCGCGCCGGCAAGAATGGCGCTTAGCTGCGAGATATCTCCAACCGCGGGAATAGCGCGGTCATACGTCTCCCCCGCGACAAGGTGAAGTCGCAAATGGATCCCACCGGTTGTAGTTCCGGCGGATTGCTCTGGCACCAGCAGGACGAATCCGAACTTGACCGGTATTCCTCGCGGCGCCTCGAATCCCTCAAGTTGGTGTCGGTCAGCCAGCAGTATGGCTTCTGAGAGGAGGTCGAGCCTTTCGTCCATCGCGTCAGCGACGGATACAGTCACGACCGTTGAAGCAGGGTCCGTTAACCATCCCGCGGCGACGCAGCCAAGCCCTGGCACGTGATCGACAACAAGAAAGTGCAACCATATCGAGGTTCCGTCGGAGGCGGAACGAGTGGACAGCGTGCCAGCCTGACCGGCCCAGGTGATGAGCGGACTGGCGGCGATTTCCGGATGCGGCAGGAGAGATACCTCTTTCACCCGGATCGGTTGCCGATCGACCGATTCAAGGGCTGATCGAACCATCTCATCAGGCCCTTTGTGCTCGCGGCGAGTCGTCCGCATTATGTCCCGGTTGCGCCGACCCGATCTCCGGCGAGAAATGCGGAGCATTCGATGGCCTCGGCGACGAATAGTCGATACTCGCCGCACTGTCCCACTGCGGTCTCGGTATTCCGAATACCATCACATAGGAGCCAATTCGCTGATTTTGCGCGAGAGAAGATGGGTCGCCCCGGTCAGCTTCTGCAAGAGAGCCAACTGCGCGGGAAGGCAAACGCTCCTGAGGTCGTATCGGTTGACGACGGTGTCGCGCGCAGCAGCGCGCAATCGCCGATCGGGTCGGCGGGTTCGCAGGGCCGCAATGATCCGGTCGGCGAGAGAGGCGGTATCAAAGAAATCAACAAGCCACCCGTTCTCAGAGTCAACGATGACCTCCTCGACGGGTGCGGTACGCGAAGCAACGATGTGACAACCGGCCGACATGGCTTCCAGCAGGGACCACGACAAGACAAAAGGATAGGTGAGATACACGTGGACAGATGACAGTTGGAGCACCGACAGATACTGGCGAAATGGCAGTCGGCCGACAAAGTGGACGCGCCGCAGGTCGATTTCGCCAGCGAGTTCCGCAAGGAGTTGCTGGCGCCAGGTCGATGCCCGCGAGGGTCGGCGTCCGTAGCTGACGCCGTCGCCGCCGACAATCACAACATGTGCGTTCGGCCGCGACCGCAGCACATTCGGGAGGCTACGCATGAATACATGGAAGCCACGATACGGTTCCAGATTGCGGGCGCTGTAGGTGACCACCTCGTCACCGGACCCGAGTGAATCACCCCCTTCAAGCCAAAGCCGCGCAGTAGGCGCCGGATGCAGGAGCTGGGTGTCAATGCCATCGTGAATGACGCTGATGTGTGAGTGAAATCGTGAAGGATACTGGTTTTGCTGCCAGAGCGTCGGTGTTTGGCCCCAATCCGCCGCCTCGAGCCCAAGCAGATTTATCCCGTTACGTGTCCTCAACCGCATGGCCATGTCAACCTCGATCGGGCTTTCGGGGTCAAAATCGGCATCTGACCCCGAAGCCCGATAGAAGAACTCGAAGTAGGACAGCAACGGGACACGTGGCCACACGTCCTTTATGTATAACAGCTCGCCCCAGCCGTTATGGCCTATGACCATATCCGGAACAAAACCTTCTCGTTGCAGATCAAAGCACGCTTCGGCGACCGCGACGCCGTTGATTACGCCCGCGTCGAATTCGCGGACATATTCGTGCGGCTGAGTGACACCTTGACCCGGCGCGTATCTGACGGTGCGGACGCCCTCGACCAGCGTATCCGTTCGCTGCGTTATGGCGATGACCCTGTGTCCGGCGCCCGCGAGATGGCCGGCGAGATGCACGTATTGAGCGGGAAAGTTCTGATGTACAAAAAGCCAGTTCACATAGGTGGTCCGAAGCGCGCGATTTGGGGGAAGTACCCTATAGCAATATTTGCCCGGTGGACGGATTAGACCCTCGGATCATCGGCCCCTACCCGCACGTCGCCAGCGGCGTTAGTGGGAGAAGAAGCTATGATCGACATGGCTGACGCCGACCAAAGTGATCGATGAACCGTCCGGCAGATGCAGCGTGGTATTGCCGTCCTTGACTTCTTGGGTCGCGATAACCTTATGGATCGATGCCCGGTCCTCCCCGGAAAATGCAATTTTATCATGTCCAGGGCCACTCACCGTGTCGAAACCGGACACCGTCTCGTTCGACGGGGTACCCTCCACCGTTTCATGACCACCGTAGACCGAAATCGTGTCGAAGCCCGGCGTTTTACCGCCGACGATCGAGTCGCCAGCCGCCGCCACGATCGTGTCGAAGCGTCCGATGTCTATTTGGCTTTGAGGAGCACCGACGATGCTGTCACCCTTCCCGCCGACGATCGAGTCGTGCGGGCCGCCGGTGATCGTATCGTATTCGCCGCCCTTGATCGCGTCGTGCGGGCCGCCCGTTATTACGTCGTGCGCGCTACCTACAATCGTGTCGTGAGGGCCACCCGCGATCGAGTCATGTGCACTCCCCCAAATCGTGTCATGCGAAGCACCGATGATGCTGTCATCCCTGGCACCGATGATGCTGTTGTCCCTGGCACCGATTATCGTGTCATGATCGGCGCCATAGACTGTGTCGTGCGCGCCCAGAACGACAGACTGATTTGGAAAAACCGGCGAAGACCCGCTTGGGGTGATCAGCGCCGGAGGATGAGGCGCAGGCGGGCTAGGGAAAATTGATCCGGAAATCGACGCCACGATATTGGTTCCCGTTTCTTCACATCATTCTATTCCAAGTGTTGACTGAAAATCGCGCTGCGGCCTACAGCGATCCTCGCGCATGATGTGTCACGCTGTTACGATATGTTTCATATCGCAGCATAATGCGAGTACCGGACCGATGCTCATTCAAAGTTTTTGCTTTGTCAGCTACGCTTGAAAGCCGTCCGGTAGAAAATCTGCGACAAACGATATCGAGATTGAAGGCCCCAGTCTGCCATGCCCGAGACGATCCTGATCGTGTCGCACGGTCACCCGGAGCTTAGCGCCGGCGGGGCTGAGATTGCAGCCTACTCACTGTTCCAACAGCTACAGCAGACCAATGGGGTCACCCCTTATTTCCTCGCCTGGGCTGGCGACGCAGCGTTCCGGAGAGAGGGGACGCCATTCTCGACGTTCCGGGGCCGGTCTGACGAGATTCTGTTTTCGGCCGATCATTTCGACCACTTCTTATTCTCACAGCCGACCGATCTTGTTGAACACTTTGCCTTTCTGCTGGACCGGATCAAGCCGAATATCGTCCACCTGCACCACTACGTCAGGATCGGGTTGGAGTTCATCGCGATCGTCCGCCGGATCAGACCGCAGGCGCGGATCCTCGTGACGCTTCATGAATATCTGGCATTGTGCCACGCTCATGGTCAGATGATGAAAACCGGAAACGGCGTGCTCTGCGACGATGCCAATCCCCGCGATTGCGCCGCCTGCTTTAAGGGCATTGCTCCCGCCGACATTCTGTTGCGCTCACTTTTTATTAAATCGCATTTCGACAAGGTCGATCTTTTCATTGCGCCAAGCAACTTTCTGCGGCAACGCTACATCAAGTGGGGTATCCCGAACTGGCAGATCGTCGTTGTCGACAACGGAACGCCGCCGGTGGATCCACCGCCGCCTCGGCCTCGGGCCGCTGGAGAGCGCCGGGCCGTGTTCGGCTTTTTCGGCCAGATCAATGCCTATAAGGGCTTGCTCCAGTTACTCACCGCGATGGACTATCTATCGCACCTTCCGCCGGACGCCAGCCAGGGTATCCGCCTCGTCGTGCATGGCGCCAACCTGGAGATGAACTCCCCGGAGTTCGTAGACGCGTTTCGAACGCTCCTTGCGCGGACGAGTCAGCGTGTCCACTTTGCCGGCCCTTATCAGCGCCGGGACCTCAGCCGTCTCATCGCCGCCGTGGACTGGGTGGTTGTGCCGTCGATCTGGTGGGAGAACTCTCCCCTGGTGATTCAGGAGGCATTCGCCCATCGGCGACCCGTCATTTGCTCCAACATTGGCGGGATGGCCGAGAAGGTCCGCCCGGGCCGTGACGGTTTTCATTTCCAAGTCAATGATCCGTTCGACCTCGCCAGTCTCATGGTTCGCCTTGCCGCCGATGTCGATATCTGGGATCGCATGCAGAAAACCATCCAGCGGCCTTTAACGGTCGCCGACGCAACGGCACGGCAACTTGAGCTTTACCTTGAGGATTCGTTCGCGGTGGCTCGTTAATTCGCCATGCGTGGCAGTGGGTTGTCTGCCGAGGGCGCGGAGCGGTTTCCAGGGAAGGGGTGCCTGTGCCCGTGTTAATGACCCTCAGCGAAACAGCCGATTTCTCCGCGCTGCCCGAGCCGCGCAACGCCGGATGCTCCAGGCGCATGTTCCGCCTTCGCAACTTCTCCGCCGCCGCGCCCACGTACTCGCCGGCGGCGCGGGCAGCGTGCCGGTCGTACCCTCCGGCGGCTGACCCGCAGCCCGAGTCGACAAGTGTCAACTGACCAAATACAGATCACGCGGCCGACACAGGCTCTGTGCTGGACCTCAAGAAGACCTCCTGGCTTCATATAATGCAGCGTCACGGCCGGTGCCCGCGCGTCCGATCGGCGACCTTGTGCATCTGATGCTGCACGATATGGCCGGCTTGCTGCGTCAACTGCCGAAGTTGCGCCGCGATCGCGGCGACCTCGGGCCTAACCGCATCGATCCTTTCCCTGACCGATACGCCTTTGTTGCGTCCCTCCATTTGCCTCTGCTCGCCCGGGAGGCGGCCCCGGAAGTGCGCTGACACCGCGCCACGGCGGATTTGCGTGGCTTCCCTCAGGAAATCCAGCGCGCTCGCCTTTACCGGCTGCGCCGACAGATTGGCGGCGATGTTCTTCCACACGTCGATAGTGTCGATCGGGGTGCCGATGTGCTGGCCCTGGCTGATCTGCCGCCGCTCGGCCGCCTCGTTGACGACCATCCAACTGGTGTTCCGATGGCGCGACTCCGCCACGTAATTCTTGAGCCCCTGGACCGCTGCGCTGCCGCCAAGCATGGCGTTGATATGCTCGGTGGACGTGATGCCCTGTTGGCTGTCGATCGTCGCCGCGAACCCGGGTGCGATCCGCACCGGTCCGCCGTCATCGCTGAAGGCTTTCCACGGCAGGGTGGCGACTCGGCCGGACGGGTTCTTGACGGTGATGTCCTTGCTCGTTGCCCCGACAACCGTCAGCACGGTGCCGTTGACCGCGACCGGATCATGGCGGGCGGCGAACACCTGGCGCAGACTGAGGATGCGATCCCCGGCGCGATCGGCATGAAGTAGACCTCGCCTTCGTTGTTGGCGGCTTGCACGACAACCGTGTCCGCACCGATCCGGCCGGCGGCCTGCAACTGAGACCTGATCGCCGCTGAAACCGTCCTGGCATCCTCGCGCGTGGCGGCCGACACCGTGATGGCGAAGTCGGGATCGTGTTTGTTCGCCTCCATGCGCTCGCCCCACAAATCGGCAACCCGCCGCGCCGTCGCCTCTCGGCCGCCTGCGACGAGAATGGCCGTATTGTCCTCGCGCTTCATGTCCAGGGCTTGCTTGGCCTTGCCCTCCCGGAACAGGCCGGCAATCTCGCGCTCGCGCTCGCGCTCGCGCTCGCGTTCGTGCTTCTGCCGGATGCTGGTGACGATCTCGGGCACTGATCCGGGCAGCGCCCGGTTGACCAGATCGATGACGTTGCCAGCCTCGACCGACTGGCACTGCTTCTGATCGCCGATGGCGACCAACTGGAAACCGCGTTCCTCCCGCAACTTCAACAGGTCCAGGAATTGCCGGGTGCCCACCAGGCTGACCTCATCGACCACCACGACGGTATTCTTGTCCAAGGCATACCTGTAGCGACGCGCAATGATGAACGCCCCGACGCGCAATCAATGCCTGTTTCCAGCGCACATTAGTTGAGACTGAAGGGGCGGCCTGACGCACGCTATTTGAGATT